>Ga0326597_10014097_pt1 | contig 10484 bp, 11 predicted proteins | sample RVTome_12_FD_203789 | JGI IMG/M metagenome (GOLD analysis project Ga0326597, IMG submission 203789) | Soil microbial communities from uranium-contaminated site in the Upper Colorado River Basin, Wyoming, United States - RVT100D185 | ecosystem: Environmental > Terrestrial > Soil > Contaminated >... | reverse complement strand
GCCCTGGTCGGGGTGCTCTCCAAGCGGGTCCTCGGCCAGTACGAACTCGTGCTTCCATCGGGCGACGGCAAGCACGGGGACACCGTGATGTTCGTCGGCGCCAACTTGCTGATGATCGAGCGCCAGCACGAGTTCCGTCCCGACGAGTTCCGATTCTGGGTCGCCCTGCACGAGTGCACCCACCGGCTGCAATTCACTGGGGTTCCCTGGCTGAGAAACTACTTCTTCGGATTGGTCGAGGGGTTGGTCGAATTGGCCGACCCCGAGCCCGGACGACTCCAGCGGGTCGCCGACGAGATGCGGTCGGCGGCCCGCGAGGGGCGACCGCTCGTCGACGAGGCGGGGCTCATCGGCGTACTCGCCTCGCCGGAGCAGCGGACGATGATCGATCGGGTCCAGGCACTCATGGCGCTGCTCGAGGGTCATGGCCATGTCGTCATGGACCGGGTCGGCGCCCGCCGCCTGGTGACGCAGGACCGGATGTCGCGCGTCCTCAAACTCCGGCGCAAGGATCCCCGGTCGGCGGCATTCTTCAGGCTGACCGGGCTCGAGATGAAGATGAAGCAGTACGAATTGGGGGAGCGGTTCATCCTCGACATCGAGCGGACCGCAGGGTTTTCGGCTCTCGACACGGTATGGGAGAGCGCGGAGCACCTGCCGACGCTCGAAGAGATCCGAGCTCCGAGGCGATGGCTCGAACGGGTGGGATGAGCCCCGGCGACGACCTCGAGGAATTGTCGGCGAAGGTCGCCGCGTTCCTCCCCGGGGGTCCGGTCGTCGTGGCGTTGAGCGGGGGTCCCGACTCGGCGGCGCTGGCGTTGGCCCTCGCCGGGCGCTCGGGACAGGTGCGAGCCCTGACCGTGGACCATGGCCTGCCGGGGTCTACAGCCCTGGTCACTGCGGCCGGCGAGATCGCCGGGATGCTCGGCCTCCCACATGAGGTGGTCGTTGCCCGCAGCGGGACATCGGAGACGGAGTTGCGCATCGCCCGCATCGCGGCGATCGAGGCCGCGCTGCGGCCGGGGGAACTCGTCGTCACCGGTCACACCCTCGACGACCAAGCCGAGACCGTGCTCGGCAACCTCCTCCGCGGGGCGGGGCCATCGGGTCTGGCGGGTATCCCCACTCGACGCGGGGTCTGGGTGCGCCCGATGCTGGGAGTCTCTCGTGAGACCACGCGGCGTGTCGCCGAACACGCCGGTCTGCCGTTCGTCGACGACCCGCAGAACGACGATCTCGAGATTCGCCGCAACCGGCTGCGCCGGGTGACGATCCCGTCACTCGAGGCCGACTACAACCCCGCTCTGCAGCAGGCCCTCGCCCGGACCGGGCAGTTGCTGTCCGCGGATGAGGAGCTGCTCGCGGAGCGCGCCGCAGCGGTGCCGATCCGCCGCCAGGACGAGGCGGTGCTGATTCCGGCGTCGGTGTTGGCGACGGCCCCCGGGCCGGTGGCTGCGCGAGTGGTGCGTCGGGCATTGCGCATGGTGCTCGACCCGTATCCGGGGACTGCCGAGGACGTGGCGTCGGTCCTCGGCGCCCGGACCGGTGCGACCGCTCAGCTCACCGGGGGACTGCTCGCCGAACGCGAGGGTCCGTTCGTCGCCATCCACTCACCCCGGCCAGTGGCCCCTCCGAAACCCGTCCCGCTCCCGGTCCCGGGGTCGGTGCGCTTTGGATCGTGGTCGATCGTCTCTGGGGGCAGGGGGGACGCCGCCATCGGGAGGCAGGGGGCGGTGATCTCGGGTACCGATCCGCTGGTGGTGCGCGCCGTACGGCCAGGCGACCGGATCACCATTCGGGGCGGTACGAAGAAGGTGGCAGATGCCCTCGGCGAGGCCGGGGTGCCCCCTCGTCTCCGCGGCGGCTGGCCGGTCGTCGAGTCGGGTGGGAGAATCGTCTGGCTGGTGTCCATCCGCGTCGCCCCTGTGGCCCACGGTGACGTCGGGTTGGCCGCGTCCCGGTCTTCGTCATGAGACCGGGTCGGATCCTTGTCGACGAAGCCTCGATCGCCACCCGGCTCGTCGAGATGGGCGATGAAATCACCGCCGACTACGAAGGCAAGGATCTGCTGCTGGTGGCGGTGCTCAAGGGGGCCTTCATGGTGGTGGCCGACCTCGCCCGCCGAATCCGCCTCCCGATCGACATCGACTTCATGGGGGTGTCGTCGTACGGCGTCGCCACCCAGACCTCCGGGGTGGTGCGCATCCTCAAGGACCTCGAGCAGGAGATCTCCGGACGGCACGTGCTGATCGTCGAGGACATCATCGATTCGGGCCTGACCCTCGACTACCTGCGCCGCAACCTCGAGGTGCGCCAGCCGGCCTCCCTGGAGATCGCCACGCTCTTGCTCAAGACGGGCATCCAGCGCGTCCCCATCGAGGTCAAATACGTTGGGTTCGAGATCCCCCCCGACTTCGTTGTCGGATATGGCCTCGACCTTGTCGGCAAGATGCGGAACCTGCCCTATGTGGCGGTGATGGAAGAGGAGTGAGGCGCCGCCCGACTCCTACTCCGGCAAGAATTCTGCCCAGGCGACGTGGCGAGGGTCCCGTAGGGTTTCGTGCCCGATAGCATGACGCCGTCTCCATGCGCCTCGGACTGGAACTGAACCTGTGAGCAGAACCATTCGTACCGTCCTGGTGTACCTCGCGGTCGTCACGGTGGCGGTCATGCTGGTCAACACCTTCGTGACGCAGGCGACCGCGCCCGACGAGCTCACCCTCGACGAGTTCCAGTCGCAGCTTGCCGCCGGCGACGTCGAATCGGTGACGATCAAGCAGAAGTCCGACGTGATCAACGGCACCTACACCGAGGAGGCCGGGGGCGGGCGCTTCGAGACCACCTTCCCCAACGAGTACGAGGGCGACCTCACCAAGCTCATTCTCGAGTCCGGGGTGACCCTCGATATCGAGTCGGAGAACCCCGGCATCTGGCAGTGGTTCCTGGCGATCCTGCCCTACATCCTGATCTTCGGGGTCTTCATCTTCATCCTGATGCAGATGCAGGGCGGCGGCAACCGGGTGATGTCGTTCGGGAAGGCCAAGGCGAAGCAGGTCAGTCGCGACATGCCCAAGGTGACTTTCAACGATGTCGCCGGCGCCGAGGAGGCCGTCGAGGAGCTGTACGAGATCAAGGAGTTCCTCGCCAAGCCGCAGAAGTTCCGGGCGATGGGCGCCAAGATCCCCAAGGGCGTCCTGCTCTACGGTCCTCCCGGAACCGGTAAGACCCTGCTGGCTCGGGCGGTGGCCGGCGAGGCCGGGGTGCCGTTCTTCTCGATATCCGGCTCGGATTTCGTCGAGATGTTCGTCGGGGTCGGCGCCAGCCGGGTGCGCGACTTGTTCGAGCAGGCCAAGGCGCAGGCACCGGCGATCATCTTCGTCGACGAGATCGACGCGGTCGGTCGGCACCGTGGCGCCGGCCTCGGCGGCGGCCACGACGAGCGCGAGCAGACGCTCAACCAGCTGCTCGTGGAGATGGACGGCTTCGACGTCAAGACGGGCGTCATCCTCATCGCGGCCACCAACCGTCCCGACATCCTCGATCCGGCCCTGCTCCGTCCCGGCCGGTTCGACCGCCAGATCGTCGTCGACCGTCCGGACATCAAGGGCAGGGAAAAGATTCTCGAGGTCCATGCCAAGGGCAAACCCTTCGCCGACGGCGTCGATCTCAAGGTCATTGCCCGGTCGACGCCCGGCTTCACCGGAGCCGACCTCGCCAACACCATCAACGAAGCGGCGCTGCTGGCGGCGCGGCGCGACCGGGATGAGATCGGCCAATCAGAGCTCGAAGAGGCCATCGACCGTGTGATCGCCGGCCCGGAGCGGCGGAGCAAGGTGATGACCGATGAGGAGAAGCAGCTCACCGCCTACCACGAGGGCGGCCATGCCCTGGTGGGGCATGCCCTGCCCCATGCCGACCCGGTCCACAAGGTGACGATCATCCCGCGGGGGCGCGCCGGCGGGTATACCCGCTCGCTCCCGCTCCAGGACAAGGCCTATCAGCGGCGCAGTGAGCTGGTCGACTCGCTCGCTCAGGGGCTCGGGGGACGCACCGCCGAGGAGATCGTGTTCGGTGACCCCTCGACAGGCGCGTACAGCGATATCGAGCAGGCCACCGAGATGGCGCGATCGATGGTGATGGAGCACGGGATGAGCGACCGCCTCGGACCCATGCGTTACGGCACCCCGCAGGGGCAGGTGTTCCTCGGCCGCGATTACAACCGGGCGATCGACTACTCGGACGAGGTGGCGGCGATGATCGACGAAGAGGTTCGCAAACTGATCACCCAGGCCCATGAGGAGGCCCGGGCGATCCTCACCACCCATCGCGCCGCCCTCGACCGGATCGCCGCGGCGCTGCTCGAGCGCGAGACGCTGTATGCCGCCGACATCGCCGAGATTCTCCACGACGTGCCCAAGTGGCAGCACGTCTCCAACGGGTCGATGCGCATCAAGGCTCCGGCCGGTGAAATCGGCCGGAGCGGGATCGCCGCGGCCAGCACCTCCGACGGGGGCAAGCCCTCCTGAACCTGCGAAGGCGGTTCGAGCCAGTTCTCTGGGAGGTCGGGGGCGGGAGATCACTGTCGAACGCCGACCACACCCTCGTGATGGGGATCCTCAACGTGACCCCCGATTCGTTCGCCGATGCCGGCCGTTTCCTCGCTTTCGACTCGGCGGTGGCTCACGGCCTGCAGATGGCGGGTGATGGTGCCGATCTGGTCGATGTCGGTGGCGAGTCGACCCGGCCCGGCGCCGAACCGGTGGACGCCGCCGAGGAGATCGGTCGCGTCGTCCCCGTGATCGAGGCCTTGGCGTCGGCGGGGATCGTCGTGTCGGTCGACACCTCGAAGGCGGCCGTGGCCGCGGCAGCACTCGATGCGGGGGCGGTGGTGGTCAACGACGTGTCCGCCCTCGGCGATGCCGACATGGGACCGCTCATCGCCCGGTCCGGTGCCGGCGTGATCCTGATGCACATGCGGGGCAGCCCTCGGACGATGCAGCGCGACCCGCACTATGACGATGTGGTCGCCGAAGTGAGGCGATTCCTGCTCGATCGGGCGGTCCTCGCCATGGAGCACGGGGTGGCGCCGGAGAGAATTTGCCTCGATCCGGGCATCGGCTTCGGAAAGAGCCTCGAGCACAACCTCGAGCTGCTGGGAACCGGGGTGGCCGCGCTGGCCGGATCGGGGCATCCGGTATTGGTCGGGGCGTCGCGTAAATCGTTCATCGAAAAGGCTCTCGGGCCGGTGCCGGTCGAGGAGCGGGACGGGCCCACCGCGGCGGCGCACACCTTGGCGATCGCCGCCGGCGCCGCGGCGATTCGAGTACACAACGTGGTCGAGGGGCTGCGCTCAGCGCGAATTGCCGACGCTATCGTGCGGGACAAGGCCCCATGATGATGACCGGTCTCGAACCCCGCGGATTCACCTGGGTGATCTCCAACCGGCTTGCGGTATCCGAGCGAATCGGCGGCTACGGATTTCAGCATCGGCGGGTCCGTCGCGAGGAGGAGATCATCTGGCTCAAGAACGCCGGGATCACCGCGATCCTCTCGCTGCTCGAGGGCAATCAGAACATCGCCGCGTACGAGGCGGCCGGCATCAGAGCATTCAACGAGCCCCTCGTCGAGCTCGACCCGGAGACGGTGCGGCGGGTTTTCCGGGCGATGAGCAAGATCGGCTCGAAGGCCGGCACCGTCCTCCTGGTCCATCGCGACATCATCGACGACACCGTTGCCGGGGTGCTGGCCGGGTATCTCGTGCATTCGGGCCGTGTGAGCGACCCGATCGTGGCGACCGCGCTCGTCCAGGAGATACTCAAACGCCCGCTCGGGCCCGAGGCGCGGGCGATCATCCCGCTGTCGACGGGGGCCTGACACGCGGGTCGCCATCGGGCTCGGCTCGAACGTCGGCGACCGCACCGACAACCTGTCCTCGGCCGTTGGGCTCCTGACGGTCCTCGGCGAGGTCATCGCCCTGTCGTCGATCTGGGAGACGGCCCCGATCGGCGGTCCCGAGCAGGGGCCGTACCTGAACGCGGTGGCCCTCATGCACACCGTGCTGGGACCCCGTCCGGTGCTCGACGGTTGCCTCGAGATCGAGCGCGCCGCGGGGCGTCAGAGGCGTGAGCGGTGGGGACCCCGCGTCCTTGACCTGGACATGCTCCTCTACTCAGATGCCGTGATCGATGCCCCTGGCCTCAGGGTCCCTCACCCTCGGATGACCGAGCGCCGTTTTGTGCTCGCGCCACTCGCCGAGGTGTGGCCGAGCGCAACCGTCCCCGGCCATGGGCGGATCGCCAATCTGCTCCCGGCCGTTGGCGACCAGGAGGCGCGGCGGTTCATACCGGCCAGAGGTTGGGGTGCCCCGGGCTGATCCGGGCAGGCAGGCGCGTGGCGGGCTAGCGTCCCGTCGGCAACCGGGAGGCTCGATGGGAATCTCGGGAATCCCCGATGATCTTGGCGGCCGATCGTTGAGCGCGGCCGGGATGGCCGACAGCCAGATGGCGGCGCCGGTGCGCCCGTATCGCTCCCCGGTGGCATTCGCCCGGCTCGCCCGGATCTTCGGCATCACGGCGGCCGTGGCGAGTGCCATCTCGGCTGCCTATCTGCGGAGCGCCACCGGCGTGATCCGACAGCTGCGTGTCGATCCGCTTTCGGTGTTCCAGGCGGACCTGTTGCGGCTCAGCAACAACATCGAGAGGATCTCGTACTTCATAGTCGGGACGGTGTTTGTCACCACCATTCTGCTGGTCCTGTGGCTGCGCAGGATGTACCGCAACCTCGCTTCCCTGGGAAAGTTGGGCACCCGGTTTCGCCGGGGTTGGGCGGTATGGGGTTGGTTCGTCCCGGTCCTCAACTTGTTCCGACCCAAGCAGATGATCAACGAGGTCTGGTACGCGGGCGACTTGGAGTTGCCGGCCAGGTATCGCTATATCGCCCCGCGAGAGCGGGTGCCCGGCGTGTTGAACGTCTGGTGGGGCTTCTGGATCGGTGCCGGGCTGCTCGGATTCATCCAGAGGGTCCAGTTCCGCGACTTGACCCTGGGTCGTTTCGAGGGACTGCTCAACGTTGAGTTCGCCGCGGCGGTGGTGGTCGCCGTACAGATGGTCCTCCTCGACCGGGTGCTCGTGAGGATCACCGAGCGCCAGCAGGCGCGTGCGCTGCACCTTGGCCTCGTCACCGAGCCTGTTCCCTGGACCCGGTCGCCTCGGGTCGATGGGCGGATCGCCCCGGCAAAGTTGGCTTTGATTGCGGCTCCGGCGCTGCTCGCCGTGGCCGGGACGGGCTGGGCGTGTGGAGGGTCGGGATCGACTCCAACGGAAGCACGGGGCTGTCATCGGATGGCGGCGAGTCGTTGATGGTGCACCAGTTGGCCATCGGAGACTGCATCGACTTTCCGGTCGGCTCCGTTGTCGTGGCCGTGTCACGGCTGGACTGCGGGCAGCCCCACGACGCCGAGTACTTCGGATTCGTGAACCTCACCGGTCTCGGCGAGCCCTATCCGGGGGTCGAGATCGTGGGCGACGAGATAATCGAGTCGTGCCTCGCCAGGTTCGAGGACTACGTCGGAATCGACTACGAGTCGTCGAGCCTGGAGATCGCGTTCATCTATCCCGAAGAGGACGGTTGGAGCATCGGCAACCGCCGCGGCGAGTGCTTCCTCGTCACCGTGGACGGATCGAAGCTCATCGGATCGGTCGAGGACACCGCTGTCTGAGGGTGTGCGGGTTCTCTGTGTGCAAGCGGTCCCAGGGATTCCGACGCCCTGCTTGCGTGGCGAGCCGGCCCCGCTCAGTTGAGCCCGCGGGAATCCTGCTTGAGCGCGGTATCGACGGCGGCCGCCGACGCAAAGGCGAGGAGGCGGAGCGATCCGGACAGACCGGGCGAGACCTCGAGCAGATAATCGTCGGCGGTCGTAAACAGGGTCTTGGCGACGCCTTCCCATGTCTTGGTGATCCGGCCGACCTCGGCGTCCATCTGGTCGACGATGGCGAAGTTCCATGCCCGCCAGTTCTCCGCCCTGATCTCGCCGAGCTTGGACCCGGCGGCGTCATGGAGCCCGAAGCGGATCTTGCCGAATACATTCTGCTGGCGGATCGTCCCGGCCAGCTGGCCCATCCCGTCGTAGACCTCGACGGTCGACTTCACGAACTTGCGGGGCCGCACCACCTCGAGCACCTTGGTGCCGGCGGCGTCGTAGACGCCGAGTTTGTGGGTCATGAACTGATCGACCGACGAGACGAAGCGCGCGAGCTTCTTGAGGGTCGACTGGCCCTCCTGACGGATCACCCCGATCTCGTTGCCGTCGGTGTCCCTGATCAGGTATTCGTTGGTCAGCTCGATGAGCTTGGCCTTTTGGTTGATCACGATGCGGTCGCGTTCGAGCAATGTCATGGATCCGACGGTAGCCGTCTCGGCACCCGAGGCTCCGAATGCGGTTTTGCCGTCTTGGGGAGAACCTAGGCCGCGATGCGCCCATAGACTGCTGCTTCGTCTGGTACCCCTGGAGGACTGGAACGGAATGGACCTCATCCTCGTCGGCCCGGGCCGGGCCGGTCTCGGCCTTGCACTCGCCTCGGTCGAAGCCGGGCACACCATCGTCGGGGTGCTGGCGCGCAACCCCGAGGCGTCCCGTCGTGCCGTCGAGCGAGTCGGCGGGCTGGTCCTCTCCTGGGAAGACGCCCTGCCTCGGGCCGATCTTCTCTTGGTCGCGGTCCGTGACGACGCCGTCGACGAGGTGGGTGTCCGCCTCGCCGGCAAGGCGCAATCGGTCGACGGCGCCGTCCACCTGTCCGGACTCATTCCGGCCACGGCGCTGTCGGGTCTCGCGGGACCCCCGGTGGGGTCGTTCCACCCTCTGCAGACGCTGCCCACCCCGGAATTGGGGGCGGGGCGACTGAGGGGAGCCTCGATAGCGGTCACCGCCGACGACGACTATCTGTCGGATCGCCTGTTCGCATTGGCCGCCTCGCTCGGGGCGCATCCGTTCGAGCTCGATGATGCCGCCAAGCCGCTCTATCACGCTGCGGCCGCCGCCGCGGCGAACTTCACCCTCACCGCGCTTGCAATGTCCCGGCGATTGTTCGAGGCCGCCGGGGTGGACTTCGCGGTCGGCGCTCCCTTGATCCGGGCGGTGATCGACAATGCTCTCGAGATCGGCCCTGAGGGCGCGTTGACCGGTCCGGCGGCGCGGGGCGACGTTGGCACTATCCGCACGCAACTGGCGGCGGTGCGCCGCCTCGACGCCGCGCTCGCCGAGGACTTCGCCGCGATGGTGCGGGCGACGGCGCGGGTCGCCGGCACGCTCGACGCCATCGACGAGGTGCTCGATTGAAGACCGTCGGCACCTTCGCCGAAGTGCGGGCGCTTGCTCCCACGGGGAGTGCCCTGGTCCCCACCATGGGCTATCTCCACGAGGGGCACCTTGCTTGCATCGCCGCCGCCCGGAGCCGGGCAGAGGTCGTGGTCATGAGCCTCTTTGTAAACCCGCTGCAATTCGACGGTGCTGCCGACCTCGAGCGGTATCCGCGCGATGCGGAGCGCGACGCCGGCCTCGCCGAAACCTTCGGAGTCGATGTTCTTTTCGCCCCGACGCTCGAGGAGATGTACCCGGCGGAGCCTTCGGCTCGGGTCCGGGTGCAGGGCGTCAGCGAGGCGATGGAGGGTGCCCACCGTCCCGGTCATTTCGAGGGGGTGGCGACCGTGGTGACCAAGCTCTTTGCCGGGATCCAACCGGCGGTGGCCTGCTTCGGGCGTAAGGACGCCCAGCAACTCGCGGTGGTGGGTTCGGTGGTGCGGGATCTCTCATTCCCCGTCGAGGTCGTCGGGGTCTCGACCATTCGTGAAACCGACGGCCTGGCGCTGTCGAGCAGAAACGTTCGCATCGCCGACCGCGAGGCCGCGCTTGGCCTCTCCCGAGGCCTGTTCGCGGCGGCTGACGCGGCCGCCGCCGGCGAGCGCGACGCCGCGGCCCTCGAAAGCATCGTCATCGCCATCGCCATCGCCGGCGACGCGGGTGCCCACGTCCAGTACGCCCGCCTCGCCGATCGGAGCGCGGCGACCCCGATCGATTTTCTCGATCGCGACGCCTTCCTCGCGGTGGCCGCAACCGTCGGGGAGGTTCGGCTGATCGACAACGTGTTCCTGAGTCCCAATGGCGAGGCAGATCTGGGGATGCGCCTCGATCGTCCATCGATCCTTTACGGAGGTTCCTGATGCTGATCGCCATCGATGTCGGCAACACCCAGACCGTCATGGGATTGTTCGCCGGGGACGAGTTGGTCGACTCCTGGCGCCTCTCCACCGTGCGGGAGCGGACCGCCGACGAATACCGGCTGTACTTCGCCGGGCTACTCCGGCAGGATGGTCATCGGCTCGAGGAGGTTCACGGGGTCGCCCTATCGAGCGTCGTGCCCACGGCGAAGGCGGCGTTGACGCAGGTCGCTGCTGAGATGATTGATGGCCCGCTGGTCGTCATCGGCCCC
>Ga0326597_10014096_pt1 | contig 10485 bp, 6 predicted proteins | sample RVTome_12_FD_203789 | JGI IMG/M metagenome (GOLD analysis project Ga0326597, IMG submission 203789) | Soil microbial communities from uranium-contaminated site in the Upper Colorado River Basin, Wyoming, United States - RVT100D185 | ecosystem: Environmental > Terrestrial > Soil > Contaminated >... | reverse complement strand
CCGGGCTTCTCGCGTTTCTCGGCTGCAACGGACGAGGTGTGGGTCTCGGTACGGCGATGGGGATGGCGATCGGGAAGCACTTGCTCCAACCCGACCGCAGCCCACTGCCGTTCCCGATCACCCGGATACGGCCCATCCCGTTTCACGGGCTGAAGCGGCTCTACGTGGCAGCGGTCATCGCTTACTATCGGTTGCTGGATCTGCTTTGATCAGCCTCGTGACCAACGCATTCCTGGTTTCCGTGCTGACCTCGAAGCTCGCGTGCGCGAGAAGATTCCCTCCCACGTGATCCATGAAGACGCCCTCCGCATCGTGAGGTCGTCCGGGAAGGAAGTAGTGGAGGATCTCGTGGACGACGACCCGGGCGACGCCGTTGGTGACGCGCCTTCCGGGCGCTCGCCAACCTTGAATCGACTGCGCCGCACGGGGTTGCCGCACGTTCAGGACGCGCTCCACTTCTTTGTAGAAGACGACGACCACGGCCCGAGAGTCCGGATCCCGCCGCGTTACCGCGAGAACTCCGGGTCCCAACTCCCAGTCCTCGCTCGATCGGGGAAGGACGATGACCCTCACGACGTTGGTATCGGGGAGTGAGGGATCGCTCGGATCGGAGGAGGAGGTGACCTCGACACCCATCTCACGGAAACTCCGGGCCACGCTCTCCGCGATGCGGTCCCTCTGGCCCTCCAACTGAAGGTTCCCGTCGGAAAGGACGAGATGGAACGAGGGAACCGATCCGAGAAGAGCCGCTGCGAGGGTGGCAACCGCCATGACCCACCTCCTGCAGCGACGGTAGGGAGCTCGGAGATACGCGGGAATGGAGGAACCGTGACGAATCGGGGATTAAACGGTGACCGCGCAAGCCATAGTTCAGAAGGGGCTTCCTTGAACTAGAGGCGCTCCCCGTGTACCTTGTCGTCGAGTCGGAGCAGCACGGATGGAATGGAGATCGGCTGTAGCACATGCCTGAGATTTCCCGATTCTTCGGCATCGTGATTCGGATGTTCGTGGAAGCTGGTGGCCAACATCACCTCCCGCACTTCCACGCCTATTACCAGCCGGTCACCGTCTAAGATTGAAGCGTTGAAGTAACCATGGACATGACACACGAGATCCACCGCGTCGTCGCTTTCAAGAAGGTGGCGCCCTTTACCTTGCGTCTGGAGTTCGAGGACGGCACGCTTCAAGTCATCGACTTTCGACCGGTGCTCAGGGGAGAGCTTTTCGGTCCCCTCCAGGACCCATCCGTTTTCGATCGAGTTCAGCTGGATCCAGAGGCCCACACCTTGGTTTGGCCCAACGGTGCGGATTTCGATCCAGCGATGCTGCACAACTGGCCCGAGACCGGGCCGAAGCTGCAAGCGCTAGCCGAGACTTGGACCCTCGCGCCGAAGTAGAAGTTGATCCTCGACGGGCCTTCCAAGATCGAGCTTCCTTGAAGTGGAAGAGCTCCCCGTGTACCTTGTCGTCGAGTCGGGAGAGCACGGATGGAAGGGCGGTTTCTCTACTTCGAGAAATTCCGTCTCGACGTGCGCTCGGGGGAGCTCTTCAAGGAAGGCCGGCCGGTCCGGCTTCCACCGCAGCCGACGAAGCTTCTCCTGTTACTCGCGCGCTCTCCTGGCGCGCTGGTAAGCCACGAGGAGATTCAGAAAGAGCTCTGGGGCGAGGACACGTTCGTCGACTTCGAGCAGGCGGTCAAGAAGTGCGTGAAGCAGGTGCGAGCGGCGCTCGGAGACGACGCCGAGGAGCCTTTGTACGTGGAGACGGTTCCGCGGCGTGGGTATCGCTTCGTGGGCCCTCTCCGTGTCGACGGTGGGGAGGTCTCTCCCTATCCCGGGCTTTCGACGTTCTCCGAGAAGGATGCGCGCTTTTTCTTCGGTCGTGAGGGGGAAGCGGAAGCTCTCTGGAACAAGATCGGAAGACGCCGGCTTCTCGGGCTCATCGGACCTTCGGGAGTGGGAAAAAGCTCTTTCTTGAGGGCGGGGCTCCTTCCGTCCCGCCCCGAGGGCTGGCGCCCGGTTTTCGGTACGCCGGGAAACTCTCCCATGACGGCGATCGAGAGGGGAGGAGGCGGCGGTCCCACGCTGGTGGTGGTGGACGCCTTCGAGGAGCTTTTCACGAGAAATCCCCTCGCGGTGCAGAAGGAGTTCTCGGAGCATCTGGGAGCCCTCGCGAGAGAGAAGGACGTTCACGTGCTGCTTTCGATGCGGGACGACTTTCTGTTCCGCTGCCACGAGCAGGAGAGCCTTCAAGAGGTGTTTTTCGACCTGACTCCTCTCGGTCCGCCCACGGGCGAAGCCCTCCGGCGGGCGCTGGTTGAGCCGGCGGCCTCGTGCGGGTATCGGTTCGAGGAAGGACTCGTCGAGGACATGCTTCTGGAGGTGGAGAAACTGCCTCTGCTGGCGTTCGCGGCGGCGGAGCTCTGGGAAAAGCGGGATCGGGAGAGGAAGGTTCTGACCCGGGCGGCGTATGAGGAGATAGGCCGAGTGGGAGGAGCTCTGGCACAGCACGCGGAGAGAACTCTCCAGAGCATCGGGGCGGAACGGCAGTCGACGGTGCGGGAGATTTTCCGGAACCTGACGACGTCCCAGGGGACGAAGGTCGCGATGGGGAAAGAGGAGCTTTTGTCGGTCTTTCCGGAGCGAGAGAGGGCAGAGGGTGTTCTCGCGAACCTCATCGACGCCCGCCTTCTGACGTCGTCAGCCAATGAAGTCGAGATCATCCATGAATCGTTGCTCTCCGCCTGGCCGAGGCTGGTTCAGTGGCAGGCGCAGGATGCGGAGGGAACGGTCCTGCGGGATCAACTTCGGCAGGCGGCGAGGCTCTGGGAGGATCGAGGGCACACGGACGATCTGCTGTGGTCTGGAGCGGCGTTCCGCGACTTCATGATCTGGAGAGAGCGCTACCCGGGCGGACTCACGGAGACCGAGGAAGAGTTCGCAGAGGCCGCAACGAGGCTGGCAGGGTGGAGGCGCAGGCGGCGGCGCATCGCCTTAGCTGCTTCCTTTGCGGTCCTGCTCGGGGTCGTGGGTGTCGTCACTTCTCTCTGGAGGCGATCCGTCCTCGAAGTCTCTCGCCGCGAGGCAGCTCAGATCCTGGCACTGGGAAGGCTCGAGCTCGAGGACCGTCCGACGGCGGCGCTCGCCCACGCTCTCGCAAGCCTCGAGCGCGCCGACAGCGACGAGGCGCGGCGGTTCGGTGTCGAAGCCTTATGGCACGGCGCCCCCGCTTACCTTCTCCGCGACACCGTGCACGGCCTCGACTTCAGTCCCGACGGCCGGTGGCTCGCGACCGACGGTATTCGAAGCGGAGGAGTTCGACTCTGGTCGATGGAAGGCGGCTCCCCGAAGACCTTGGGTGAGCCCGATGGGATACCTTCCGTGGCGTTCGGTCCTACGGGTGAGTTTCTTGCACTGGGCGGCGAGGAGACGGTGCGGTTCTGGTCGCTTCGGGAAGGAAAGGAGCTTCGCAATGTCAAGCTCGCAGGCCGCACTAGTTTCTTGCGGACGCGCTCACATCTTTGGAGCCTTACGCGGACAGCGGAGAGAATGAGGGCGCTCCGCGATTGGAGTGCTCCCGAAGAAGTCCCAGGAATTCTCGCCTCCCTCGACTTCGGCGAAGTCACCGATTGGGACATCGACGCGAGCGGGGATTGGCTGGTCACCGCGCGCGAAAACGGCGTCTACCTCGATTCTCTCCAAGATTCGAGTCCGGAGCGGGAGCGTCTCCTGGGGAAACACCAGGCGAAGGTCGTGTGGGTCGCGGCCCACCCAACGGCCTCTCGGTTTGTCTCCGGCGACGAAGAGGGAGAGGTCCGCATGTGGAGCTTCTCGGACACGGCACCCCATCTGGAACGCACGTTCCGGGCGCTGGGCGGCATGGCGCGTCTCGACCCGACTGATTCCTGGATGGTGGTCTCACCGTCTGGGAAACAATCAACGAGAGATGTCGCGTACCTCTGGGGCCTGACGGACCCGCCGGATGCGGAGCCCTTCGTTCTGAGGAATGGCGACTCGACTTGGTTGAACTGGGCTGTCTTCGATCCCCAGGGGCTCTGGCTCGTCACCGCGAACTCAGAGTTCGGGATCCTGTGGCCGCTCCCTTCGAAACGCTCACTCGTCCTCCGCGGCCAGTCCCCGCCGTTCATCGCGATCGCTTTCACCCCCGACGGGAGTGGCCTCGTTTCGACTTCGGAGGAAGGCGCCGTTCGTCTCTGGCCTCTTTCTTCTCTGAAAGGCGAGCGAAGTCGCATCTTGATGACGGATAAGACGGCCCGGCTCGGCTTTAACATTGACGTCGATCGGGCAGGAAAGCACGTTCTCGTCGGTTCGCGATTCGACCCGCGCGTCTTTCTCGTGCCCCTCGATGGCGGTCCGGCGCTCTTGATGCCGGGTTTCACGCCGGCCAAGGGCTTCGCCCATCCGCTCGGCTTCTCTCTCGATGGTCGCTTCGCCGCCGCGGCGGGTAGCCGCCCCGCGATGCTCCGGATCTGGGACCTCGAGACCGGGAAGCTCCGGATGCTCGATCTTCACGCGCCTGAGGAGTGTGCATGGGGGAACGACTGGGAAGGATATGTCTCCGGCCTGGAATTCCTTCCCGAAGGGCGCCTCCTCACCGTGGGCGTTGGAGGGGTGCGCGTCTGGGACCTGGAACGCGCGTCGAGCGAGCGGATTCGAGGCTGCAGCCCGGCGTACAAGCGGACGTTCCTCGCAGCGGACGACCGTCGCGCGCGCTTTCTCGTGCTGGAGATCGACGACAGTACACGGGTGTCCACGTTGAGCTGGTTCGACCTCGAGACCAGGACCTTCCATGAGATCACTTCACACGGAAACCGTGTCTTTGCGGCGGGTCTCGATCCCACGGGAAAGATCGTCGTCACGGGGGATCTCGATGGCGTGGTGAGGGTAGGACCGATCGCTGGAGACGAACCGCACTTGCTCTTCGGCCACGAGCTCGAGGTTTCGAGTGTGGCCTTCTCCCCGGACGGCCGGTGGATCGCCTCGGGAAGCCAGGACGGAACGATACGGCTCTGGCCCATGCCCGAAGGCCCGCCGTTCCACACCCTCCCCTACGAGGAAATCCTCGAGCGGATTCGTGCCCTCACGAACCTGCGCCTGGTTCCGGACGACGCCTCCGGGACGGGCTACCGCATAGAGGTTGGCTCCTTTCCCGGCTGGAAGACGCTCCCCAGCTGGTGACAGAGGGCCGCCGCCGCCTTCTATGCCTCGCGGCCAGGACACTGAGTGTCACTTGTGAAATTCCAGGCCACCGAGAGACCGTCGCTACCCGACGCGCAGCCGATTGGGACAGTCACGGTACTTTCGAAGGAGGGCGTAACCCGGAACATTTTGTCGTCTCCATCCCATAGGGGAGGTCGAGTCTGGTCTGGACCCCGTGATGAGAAAGAGCAAGAAAAAGAGCGCCGTCGCTCACTCACTCACCGTGCCCCCGCACATCCTCGAACGCCGCATATACCTTATCCGGGGGCACAAGGTCATCCTGGACCGCGATCTGGCGGAGCTGTACGGCGTTCCGACCAAGCGTCTCAATGAGCAGGTGACGCGTAACATCAACCGTTTTCCCGGAGATTTCATGTTCCAGCTTGGTTACGACGAAGCCGAGGTTTTGAGGTCGCAAATTGCGACCTCAAAGGAAGGGCGTGGCGGCCGCCGTTACTTGCCGCATGTCTTTACGGAGCATGGCGTCGCCATGCTTTCAAGTGTCCTCAGAAGCGAGCGCGCGGCTCAGGTAAACATCGCGATCATGAGGGCATTCGTCCGTCTCCGCCAGCTCCTTGCGACCCACGAGGAGCTCGCGCGAAAGCTCGACGCCATGGAGCACAGATACGACGCGCAGTTCAAGGTCGTTTTCGACGTCATTCGAAAACTCATGGAGCCTCCCCCCGAAGAACCGAAACGCCCGATAGGATTCAAAGCACTGTAGGACGAGAGGCGGAACAGCCGGTGTACGTAGAGACGGTGCCTCGGCGGGTATCGCTTCATTGGTCCTTTGCGAGCGGACGGCGGCGAGGTGTCTCCGTATCCGGAGCTCTCGGCGTTTCTGGGGTCTTCCAGGAAGGAAGTAAACGGCGACGATTCGCGGATAAAACAGTGACCGACGATCCCGCAGCATGGAAAGGGCTAGCTTGAATCGGCGGCGGTCCGCATGTACCTTGTCGCAAGCTCTGGAACCCACGGATGGAAGGGCGGTTTCTCTACTTCGAGAAATTCTGTCTCGATGTGCGCTCGGGGAGCTTGCCAAGGAGGGCCGGCCCGTCCGGCTTCCACCGCAGCCGACGAAGCTGCTTCTGCTTCTGGTGCGCTCGCCTGGAGCGCTCGTAACCCACGAAGAGATACAGAAAGAGGTCTGGGGCCACGACACGTTCGTCGACTTCGAGCAGGCGATCAAGAAGTGCGTGAAGCAGGTGAGGTCGGCGCTCGGGAACGACATCGTAGAGCCGGCGTACGTGGAGACGGTTCCCCGGCGGGGGTATCGGTTTATTGGTCCTCTTCGAGTCGACGGCTGCGAGGTGTCGCCTTATCCCGGGCTATCGGCGTTTCTGGAGAAAGATGCCCGCTTCTTCTTCGGCCGTGAGGGAGAGGCGGAAGCTCTCTGGAACAAGATCGAAAGGCGCCGGCTCCTTGCGCTCATTGGACCGTCGGGAGCTGGAAAGAGCTCGTTCTTGCGGGCAGGGCTCCTGCCGTCCCGTCGGGAATGGTGGCGGGTCGAGATCGTAACCCCGGGCAACTCCGCTCTGTCTTCGTTACCAAGCCAAGACGGCGAGAACGGCCCCTTTCTTCTGCTGGTGGACGCGTTCGAGGAGCTCTTCACGAGAAATCCTCTCGAAGTGCAGAAGGAGTTCGCGGAGCGCCTGGGAAGCCTGTCGAGAGAGAAAGACACCCACGTTCTCCTCTCGATGCGGGACGACTTCCTGTTCCGCTGCCACGAGCAGGAGAGCCTCCAGGAAGTCTTCTTGGACATCACTCCGCTCGGGCCGCTTTCGGGGCCGGCACTTCGCCACGCGCTTTCGAAGCCGGCGGCCGAGTGCCGGTATCGATTCGAGGAGGGGCTCGTCGAGGACATGGTTCGGGAGGTTGAGAGACTGCCTCTGGTGGCGTTCGCGGCCGCGCAGCTCTGGGAGAAGCGAGATCGGGAAAAGAAGGTTCTGACCCGTGCGGCATATGAGGAGATAGGAGGGAGAACGATGAAGGTCAAGACGAAAGTCAAAGCAGGCGGCAGTTTGACATCAATCTAGGAACCCTGAACCGCGCATTAAGCGATGACCAAACCAAGCGAAAGGGGGTGAAAGAGCAATGAAGATCAAGACAAAAGTCAAAGCGGGCCGATCTCTCCCAGGTAGTGATTGAGGCCCTCGCCTGATGGATCTGTAGTCAAGCAGGCGGTCAACTCGCACCAACTAAGCAAGGTTGACGCGCCGCGGCAGAATCAAAAGCGAAGACCAAACCAAGCGAAGGGAGGGGTCCCGGTTCATCCTTCATCGCATTTCTCCACCTTTCTGAGTTCTTTTCGGGAACCGACTCGGCTCGCAAGACACTCTTACATGAGAATGGCGGTTCGCCTCCCCCTGGCGGACGTCATGACCGGAAGCACCTCGCGGTGTCTTCCTCGAATTCATAGGGAGTGAACATCATGCGCGCTGGCACCGGGAGCCCCGGGCTCTTCTCACTGATAAAGCCCCTTCTCGTCGCGACCGGCGTTCTCCTCGCATCTGGCATCGCGCCCCCGGCGCTCGAGGCGTTCGACTGCGCCGATTTTATCGAGGACATCAACTTCCCCGATGGCACTCAGGTACAGCCGGGCGAGACCTTTCTCAAGGGCTGGCGGCTCCAGAATTGCGGCAGCGAGACCTGGAGTACCGCGAATGGCTACGACGTACGCCGCATCGCGGGCGACTACGGACCTCTGGTCTTCGACGTCCCGGTCGTGCCTCCGGGAGGGGTCGGAGATTTCTGGGCCACCGTCACCGCACCCACCGATCCCGGAATTCATCAGGCCAACTACCGAATCCACCATAACGGCGTGAGCTTTCAAGACGGCTTCTGGGTCAACGTGGAAGTCGTGACGGGCCCGAGCGTCGACTGCGCGGACTTTATCGAAGACATCAACTTCCCCGATGGCACTCAGGTACAGCCGGGCGAGACCTTTCTCAAGGGCTGGCGTCTTCAGAATTGCAGCACCGAGACGTGGAGTGCGGCGAACGGCTACGACGTGCGCCGCATCTCCGGAGACTACGGACCTCTGGTCTTCGACGTCCCGGTCGTGCCTCCGGGAGGAGTCGGAGATTTCTGGGCCACCGTCACCGCACCCACCGATCCCGGAATTCATCAGGCCAACTACCGAAACCACCACAACGGTGTGAGCTTTCAGGACGGCTTCTGGGTGAACGTAGAGGTCGTCGGCGGGCCCGGAGGCGACGATCAGGTTTGCCCCACGAGCTTGAATCCTGGCGGCTTCGACGTCGTCCAGGGAGGCAGCTTCATTGCTGAATGGCAGCTCGAGAATTGCGGGACGACGACCTGGGACCCGAACAGCTACCAGGCCCTTCGTACCAGCTCCGCCGACATTGGGCCGGCGACCGCTTCCCTCCCATCCAGCGTGAGTCCGGGCGCGAGCATCGTGCTTTCCATCCCTATGCAAGCGAACGCCGCTCCCGGCCTCTACGACGTCACGTATCAGCTGAACGGTCCGAATGGCAGCTTTGGCTCTCCGTTTGCCGTTCCGGTGAACGTGCTGCCGGTGGTGGGGTTCAACCTTTCCGTCTCCCCCACCAGCCTTGGCGTGAACTCCGAAGGCTGGCCTACGCCCAATCCGGTGATGGTGGACGTTCACGCGAGCTGTCCCGGGGCCTGTAGCGGCGATCTGACGCTAGAGATCGGGCTTCTAGGGGCGAACCCTCGCTTCTATCTCTACGAGACGACCTCCCTCGGAGGATGTCAGGTCGGGAGCGACGACCCGGGGGATCGGTTCTCCGCCACTGCTTTTGTTCTCAATTGCCCTCTGAGCTTCCCCAACGGCGGCGCGGCGTCCTATTCCCTGAAGCTCTGGGTCCAGCCGTCTGCCGCTGGGAACCTTCCTGTCACTGCCACGTGGCAGGGCGAGCAACAGACCGAGCAGGTCTCTATTCCACAAGCGCAGATCCATCCGCTCGTTTTAATTCACGGCGTCCTCGGATCAATGCCGCCCCAGGAGCTCCTGGTGGACAACCGGGCGACGGCGCGCGACGTCTTCGACCCGTTTCTCGGCCACTACTGGCCCCTTCTCGACACGCTCGTCAAGATGGGCTACGTGTGGAACGAGTCGCTGTTCGGTGTCGCCTACGATTGGCGCAAATCGAACGCCGAGTCCGGCAACTTTCTGAAGAGCGTCCTCGCCGGGGCCGTCATCCCCCGCTCGTCGAACTCCGCGCACGTCGCCTCCGATCCGCGCGCCGACCTCGTCGTCCACAGCATGGGAGGCCTCGTGTCGCGTTCCTATATCCAGGGAAGCGGCTGGGCGGGAGACGTACGCAAAGTCGTTTTCGTGGCCTCACCCCACAAAGGGTTTCCCTTCGATTACCGTACCTGGGAGGGCGGCACCTGGTTCGACTACGTCTACAACGCTCCGATTGTCTCGGGATCGCCGCTCGTTTTCATTCCTGCGATGGACCGCCTGATCTGGCCGACGCTCGTAGCGAAGCGATACAATCCCTCGATCCTGGAGCTCGGCCTGTGCTCGTTCTTCGAGTTGCTGGAGCTCATCCCACCCATCGATTTCGACACCGACGGCGTCCTCATCTACCGCCCGAGCCCGATTCCGGGACTCTATCTCTGCAACCAGCAAAAGGTGTTGCAGTGGATGCATAGCAGCGACCCTGCCCGCGGCATCGGCTCACTGCGGGAGATGCTCCCCACCGAGGACATGGAACCCTACCTTCTCAACCCGCTCAACGACGGACCCTTTCCCTTCGGGCACGAGGTGAACGGGTTTCTCGAGAACCTCAACGCCAACATCGGGGTCCTGGCGCAAAGGCTGGGCACCGACAACATCTACGTGCTGGCGGGAAACGGAGCCCCACAGACGGACCGTCGTTACCGGGTCCTCCTTCCGCCTCTCTTTAGCGCGATGTGGAACTACGGGGAAGCGCTCAATCTCCCGTTCTTCCTCGAAGAGCAGACCGCGGGCGACGATCTGATCCCACTGGCGAGCTCCACTCTCTCCAATAGCGGGCTCCTGCCATTGCCGGCGGGGCACGAGGTCATCCTGAACGCGGCGCCCAATCCGGGGGGTGCCCGCCACTCCCCGATTATGCATCACGATCAGACGCAAAGAGTCTGGATTCCCGGGTTCCTGGCCGATCTGAATCTGCCATTCAAGACCGATTACGCCGCGCCCTGGATCCCTAGCGAGCTCTACGAGATCGTCACGGTACTCGGTGCCTGTCCGGTGAACCTGATGGTCACGGATCCGCAGGGTCGCCGGCTAGGC
>Ga0326597_10014095_pt1 | contig 10485 bp, 9 predicted proteins | sample RVTome_12_FD_203789 | JGI IMG/M metagenome (GOLD analysis project Ga0326597, IMG submission 203789) | Soil microbial communities from uranium-contaminated site in the Upper Colorado River Basin, Wyoming, United States - RVT100D185 | ecosystem: Environmental > Terrestrial > Soil > Contaminated >... | reverse complement strand
TTCCTGTGGGTGAAGCTGCCGGACCAGGTCGATACCACCAGGCTGTTCGCGCCCGCGCTCGCGGCCGGCGTCGCGATCAACCCCGGCCCGGACTGGTCGACCGACCGCGCCTACAGCCGGAGCCGGACGCGGCTGTGCTTCGCCAGCTCCAGCCATGAGGACATTCGCGCCGGCGTCGCCCTGCTGGCGGACGTGTGCCGCCGCGAATTCGGCGTGCCGGCGCGGATTGCGAATGTGGCACAGGGTTCAGGCTAAGGCGGTTTTCGACCAGTTCGCCGGATCTCTCCGCTGTCATCCCGGCCGAGCGGAGCGAGAGCCGGGATCCATGTATCCCGACGATGATTTGATGAGTGAGGTCCGTAAGGCGGGGGTACATGGGTCCCGGATCGCGCCTTCGGCGCGTCCGGGATGACAGCGGAGTGATGGAACCACGCGTTAATTCACGCCCACAGCCGTTCCTTGCCGTCCAGCCCCTCGTACAGGTGCGCGACGTAGTCGCCGTAGCCGTTGAATTTCAGCGTCGGCAGCCGCATGCCGCCCGCGCCCAGGATTTCCTCAGTCGCTTGGCTCCAGCGCGGATGATCGACCTGCGGGTTGACGTTGGCCCAGAAGCCGTACTCGCTCGACTGCAGCGCTTCCCAAAAGCTCTTCGGCCTTTTGTCGGTGAAGGAGAAGCGCACGATCGACTTGATCGATTTGAATCCGTATTTCCACGGCACCGCGAGCCGCAGCGGCGCCCCCATCTGCTTCGATACCGGCTTGCCGTAGGCGCCGGTGACCAGGAAGGCGAGCTCGTTGGTCGCCTCGGCGATGGTCAGGCCCTCGACGTAGGGCCACGGGTACCAGGTCTGCCGCTGTCCCGACGCGACCTTGGCATTGAGGAAGGTCTCCATGCGCACATACTTGGCGCTCGATAGCGGCTTGGCGAGCTCCACCAGCTTGGCGAACGGGAAGCCGCTCCACGGGATCGTCATCGACCAGGCCTCGACGCAGCGGTGGCGGTAGAGCCGCTCCTCCAGCGGCATCGCCCTGAGCAGGTCGTCGATGCCGATCTCGATCGGCTTCTCCACCATGCCGTCGAGCTTGACGGTCCACGGTCGCAGCGGCAGCGCCTGCGCTGCCTTGGCGATCAGCTTGGAGGAGCCGAATTCGTAGAAATTGTTGTAGTCGAGATTGAACCGCTCCTCGGTGATCGGGCGATCCAGCAGATATTTCTCATTGCGCTTGGCCGGGTAGAGCTTGGCGCTCGGGTCGGGGAGGTCGGCGATCCGCTGCGCCAGCGCGAGCCGCGGCGCGAGCGCGACGGCCGCCGCGCCGGCGGCGGCGAGCACCTGGCGGCGGCTGAAGAACAGATGCTCGGGCGTGGCAAGACGCTCAGGAATTTCCCAACCGCGGCGGCGAATGACGTGCATGGCGATCCTCTCCGGAGCCGTCCCCTGGCTGGAAAAAGGCTATGTCGGGGCGGCCGGTCAGGCAATTCACGTGTACGCCAGCTTTCGGATAAATTGCCGCAGGCCGCCGGTACGGTCGCGCACCCAAGGGTTACGCGCTGGTATGGGGCGCCTCGGCCACGCCGGCTTTGTGCACCTGCCGCCGGTACGCCGTGCCGATGAACCGGTCCTTCGACAGCGGCTTGGAGAACAGGTAGCCCTGGCCGATGTCGCAGCCGAGACCCTGAAGCTTGTGGTACTCGTGGACCGTTTCGATGCCTTCCGCCACGGTCTTTAATCCGAAGCGTTGGCCGAGCTCGACGATCACCTCGCACAGCCCGGCGTTGATCCGGTCGGCGTGACAATTGGTGACATAGCTGCGATCGATCTTCAGCTCGCTGAACGGGAGTTGCTTGAGCCGCCCCAGCGACGAATAGCCGGCGCCGAAATCGTCGAGCGCGAGCGTGCAATGGCACGCGCGCACCGCGGCCGCGACCTCGTTGGCGGCGTCGACGTCGTGCACGATCTCGTCCTCGGTCACTTCCAGCACCAGGCCGGGCCAGTTCGCCGCCTTCGGCCGGTGCTTGCGCACGATGTCGGCGATCGGCAGCTTGATCAGCGCCGAGACCGGAGTGTTGACCGCGATGACGATCGGCATGTCGTAATAGGCAAAGTCCTCCCAGTCGCGCAGCGCGGTGCGGATGACGCGTTCGGTCAGGGCCAGCAGCTCGGCCTCGCCGGCATTGGCGAGAAACATGTTGGGGGTGAGGGTGCCGAGCTCCGGATGGTCCGCCCGCGCCAGCGCCTCGGCGCCGGCAAGCCGCTGGCTGCGCAGCTCGACCTTCGGCTGGTACCACAGCTCGAGCCAGTCGTTTTCCAGCACCTCGGCGAGCGACACCTTCGCGGCGCCTTCCGGCGGCACGCCGCCGCGGTGAAACAGGTTGCGGATCGCCTGCAGCATGACATTCCCTTGCGGCACATGACCCGGCGTCAGCGCCGGGGCGATGGGCGCCGGAATAATGCGCGGGACCGTGGCTTTGCCGGTTAATGCCCAAGCACCGAACGACAATATGTTTTGCGGCTGGTAACCGCCGTGCCCGAACTTTCTGCGATCGGCGTAAGCATGACGGCGCGAAGGCGCGGGCGCGCACCAACCTTTGCGCTAAGTTCGCAACGCCGCCGGGGGTCGTCAGTCCCTGGCCTGCCGAAAACGGCGCTTTAAGAATTTCCCGCGTGGACGAAAAGAGAACAATCGGCAATATTAGCGACGGAGGAAGTGGCGCAAAAAAATTACCCCGGCCGCATGCAGAGCAGAGGCGAAACCGGGGTCTACAGCGCCAATATAGCCAATCGGGGGGAGATTTCAAGCTAAGGCGGTTATCCCATTGACTTCGCAAGCAGATATTGCCGAGGCCCTCTCCCTCGAACGGTATGGCCGTTATCTGGCATGGGCCGGCGGCGATCACTTGCGCGCCGTGGCTCTCTATACCCTCAACACCGCACTTTCGGAATCTCTCTACACTCCATTGCAGATGCTGGAGGTCGTATTGCGCAATCGCATTCATAAGGTGCTGAGTGCGGCGCTCAACGACCAGTGGAGGCAGATTTGGCCGCGGAGGGCAAAGCCATCACGCCCGGTGGCTTGGTCGCTGCATTGACCTTCGGTTACTGGACCGCATTTTTCGGCACGGACTACGAAGAGATTTGGCGCCGCACCCTGCATCCGATCGCGCGCCAAGCGAGCGGCAAGAGCCTACGCAGGAAGGACTTCGCGTCACAGCTCACGCCTATCCGCGTCCTGCGAAACCGCATCGCACACCACGAACCAATTCTGACTTGGAATCTGCCAAAACACTACGACAGCATGCTTCGGCTCACCGAGTGGCTCTCACCCGCCGCTGCGGCATGGTGCCAAACACACTGTCGGTTTTGTGTTGTCTACCCGAGCGACGGCATCTGTCTCGAACAAGCCCAGACCAATTCCCAAGACCAATCCGCATGAGCAATTCGCTTGCGCGTGCCGCCGCACTGGCAGACGTACCAGCATCATCTGCACGGACGGTCTTGACTTCGCTCACATTCTCGCGGCTGGCATCCACCTTGTTGACGCGATCGAGCGCAAGGCTCGCCGCGCCGCAGAAACAGGTGCCGCTTTTGGGCCGATCCGCGAGTTGTTCCCGAACGTGATTTGATCTTCTGGCCAGCCTCTCTTTTATGGTTACCGCTACGCCGCCGCCGCCTTGCGCGAGGCAACGATCTGGTCGGCGGTGCGGCCGGTCAGTTCCGCCATGTGGTCGAACTTGAAGGTAAACGTGCCGACCCCGGCGGTGGCCGAGCGCACCTCGATGATCAGATCGCCGATCTCCGATTCCGGCATCATCGCCCGCACCAAGTCCCAGCCTTCCCAGCCCTCGCGGGTATCGAAGCCGAGGATCTGGCCGCGGCGTCCGGACATGATCGCGTTGATCTTGGCGGTCGCATCCGACGGGCAGACGATTTCCACCGAATGGATCGGTTCCAGCAGCACCGGCTGACACTGCGGCAGCGCCTCGACGACGCCGATGCGGCCGGCGGTGCGGAACGCCATGTCGGAGGAATCCACGGTGTGGTACGAGCCGTCGATCAGCGACACCGCCACATCCACCACCGGAAAGCCGAGCGGCCCATGCTTGAGGCCGTCGATCACGCCTTCCTCGACCGACGGGATGTAGTTGCGCGGTACCACGCCGCCGGTGATCTTTTCCTCGAAGGCGAAGCCGGAACTGCGCGGCAACGGCTTGATCTCGAGCACCACATCGCCGAACTGGCCGTGGCCGCCCGACTGCTTCCTGTGGCGGCCGCGCTGCACGATGCCTTTCTTGATGGTCTCGCGGTAGCCGACGGTCGGCGGCCGGGTGACGACGGCGACGCCGAAGCGGTCGGAGAGCCGCTCGGCGGCGACCCGCAGGTGCATCTCGCCCTGGCCCCAAGTCACCACCTCCTGGGCTTCCGGATTGTGCACCACGGTAATCGAGGGGTCTTCCTCAAGCAGTTTGGTCAGCGCCTGGCCGAGCTTGACATCATCCTTGCGCTCCTTGGCGGAGACGGCGATGGCGAGCACCGGCGGATACGGCTGCACCGAGGCCACCGGCGCATGTGGCTGCTTGCCCGAGCTCAAGGTGTCGCCGGTCTTGGCGTGGTCGAGCTTGCCGAGCGCCACCGTCTCGCCGACCGTCGCCGGCCCGCGCTTCTCGTTCTGCTGACCCATGAGCTTGAACACGCCGGACACGCGTCCCGCTTCCCGCTCAGGCGAGTTCAACGTGACGCCGTCGCCGACCTGTCCCGCCAGCACGCGCGCGACCGACATCTTGCCGCCGTGCGTCGTGTGCAGCGTCTTGACGACATAGGCGACCGCCTCGCCGTTGGCCTTGACGCCCAGCCGCTTCACGGTTTCGTTCCCGTCGGGCGCTTCATGGCGCAGCGCCTTCATCAGCCGCAGCACCCCGTTGGTGCGGATGGCGACCCCGAGCAGCACCGGGCAGACCTGCCGTTCGCGCAATTCCTTGGCGAGGTCGTCGAAGATTTTGTCGCGTGGCGGCGGGATGTCCTCGAGCAACTGCTCCATCAGCTCGTCGTCGTGGTCGGCCAGCGTCTCGAGCATCTGGAAGCGCGCCTGCTTTTCGCGGTCGAGATCCTCGCCGGTGACGTCGATCACTTCCGAGGCGGCGTGCTCCTTGTAGACGAAGGCCCGTTCCAGCGCGAGGTCGGTGAAGCCGGTGATGAGATCGCCCGACCAGATCGGGATTTGCCGCAGCAGCAGCGGAACGCGCGAGGCCGGCTGCAACAGCTTCAGCGTGTCGCGCACGCGTTTGTCGGCCTTATCGATCTTGTTGAGGAACAGGAAGCGGGGAATATTGAGGTCTTCCAACTCGCGCAGAATCAATTGCAGCTGCGGCACCTTGCGCTCGTCCGCCTCGCACACCACCACCGCGGCGTCGATCGCCGGGAGCACGGCGCGCATGTCTTGCACGAACTCGACCGAGCCGGGGCAGTCGATAAAGGTGTAGCTCTCGTCCATGAAGGTGGTGCCGGCGACCGAAATCTCGACGCTCATCTTGTGATGGCGCGCCTCCTTGCTGGCGTCGCCGACGCTGGTGCCGGCATCGACCGAGCCCTGCCGCTGCACGGCGCCGGTGCGCGCCAGGATCCCTTCGAGCAGGGTGGTCTTGCCGCTCTGGAACGGCCCGACGAGTGCAATGCACCGTGGGCCGGTCGCTCGGTTGCCGTTTTGTGCCATGACTGCCTCCCGATGATTGGCGGCCGGCTAGGCCCGGACACTCAGGAATCATGCCTGGGGCCGGCCGCGCCGCGGACCGTATCCGGTCGCTTTCGGCCTATCGTCTCAGGCAGGGCCGAGCCTTGCAAGGGGCGATCCGGTTCGCGGCATTGCCATATTTTGCAGGTTTGCAGCCTTGTCCCGATATAGAAAATCCTTGTCGCGCACCCGCTCGGTATCGTACCGTTTGCTACCTCGACGCCATCGCCGTAGGGCCCGTCGCGCCATCAGCAGCCGGACCAGCAAGACCCGACCGCCTGGCGGAGCGGGTGGCCGAAGGGGCAACAACCATGATTCCATGCGTGACGACGGGCGCCCGCGCGCTCGGCGTCGCCACGTGCGGCGCGGCCATGATGATGAGTGCTGCGGCTTGGGCGCAACAGCCGCCGATCTGGGACGGGATTGTCGTTCAAACGGCTTTCCTGGACCCGAGTTGCGAGAGTTTTACCGAGGGCTGGCGCGCCTCCTATCGCCCGAAGATCAAGGGCAGCGACCCCAAGTCATCGATTGTCGTCTGGCACGACAGAAACACCATCAGGGTCGAGAGGCAGACCAATGGACAGTTCCATGGGGCCGGGCAAGCCACGGTCACCGAGATCCAGGACTTCGACAACGCAACGTTCGTCAGCCCGGATCAGGCCTTCAATCAGACGCCGGCCGACGTGGTTGCGAGCACGACGTTCGTGGAGATCACCGGCCAAATCGCGGGCATCATGTGCGCGACCGCGATCCGCGCGGTGTTCGCGAAGCGCAACCCGCCGCCGGCGCAGTAACAATCCAGGACAGGGGCAACGATCATGAAGCGCGTTATTCGCACCGCATGCGCGGCAGGCCTGCTGGCCGTCACGATGAGCAGCGCCTCCGCCCAGAACGTCTGGGTCGGCATGATGGAGATCACCAAGGACACGAGCGGGTCCGGCTGCGGCGACGAGCCGGGAAACATGAACAAGATCTACTATCGTCCGCATATCAATGGCGGCGATCCGCCTTCGGGGATGGTGATCCTGATGGGTGACGCAATCGTCTACCTTCAAAACAAGGATCTTACCGCGCAATTCCAAGGCAAAGGACAGCTGACGGCGGCCGGGACTCTGCACAGGCGCGTGCAGAACTTTCAAAAAGCGAGAGGCAGCTACAATATCGTTGCCGATCCCGCGGTGGTCGATGCCAATACGCAAACGATCAAAGTTTCATCGGGAAAGGTGACTGTCAAGGTCGACGTCAATGGGGACGCGGTGCTCGATAGCTGCGTGTTCCAGTTCCGTGCCATCTTGACGCCTGAGCCTGCGGGCGGCAGCTAAACCGAGTCCCCGGCAGCGCTCCGGCGGGTGAGCGCTGCCGCCGCGGCTCGCTGGGGTATCGCAAGGAACGTGCGACGCGCTCCGGCTCAGCGGCGTCGGCGGCGGGCCGGCCGCTCGGCCGTGAGTTCCAGCCGCGCGATGCCGGCAGCGACGTTGAGGCCGGTCTGGCCTTGCACGCTGAGCGGCTGCAGCGCGAACGAGTTGCGCGAGCCGCCGACCAGCGCATTGGCGCCGACGCCGATGCCGACCGTGGCGCCGGCCGAAACGCCGCCGTAAGTTCCGGCCAGGTCGCCGCGGCCGACGCGCCTGGTCGGCGCGAACACCAGCCAGCCGACCGACGAGGTGCGGGTGAAGCCGAGGTCGACCCCGTAACGGCGGATGGTGGCGCGGTAGAGCTGCGGTCTGCCGACGCTCGGCCGGAACACGCAGCGGAAATGCGCGACCGAGCCGATCACGTAGCTCATCGATTCTATGCTGTGGCAATCCAGCGTGCCGGCGCGCACCCGCGACTGGGCGGCGCTGGGCGAGACGGATGCGGCGGCGACGAGCGCGAGCGCGCCCAGGACGGCAAAGCGTTGCATGATGGAGGCCTTCTTTCCCGGTGAAGAAAACGCAGCGAGCAGCACGTCGAAGCGTCGCGAATCACACCGACCGTGCGCGGAATGATAGCCCAGGCAAGGCCTGGAAGGGGACAGGCCGCCGAACCCGGCCGATTTCCGGTCAGGCTGTCCCAGCTGGAGCCATGAGGAAACTCGGAAGGGGCCGATCTTCACAAGATATCTTGTTCGTCATCGCTGCGCCACTTAGAGTGATGCCCGGCGGCAGATCGACAACGTTGACTGCTACCGGGGGGAGCAACTTTTCACCAATGGCAACACGGTGTGGGTGCGGGTCCCTTACAGGGGCATCGTCGCGCGGCTGCCGCTATGCCGTCCTGGTGGGAGACAAAAAGGGGAGAGTGGAATGATCCGTACGTTCGCAATTGCAACAGCGGTATTGGGGCTCTTGACGGCCAATGCGGCCGCGCAAAACGCCTTGTCATTTTGGCAGGGTGCGGCGCTGATCGATTCGGCCAGTAACGCCTGCAAGAACGGTGGCCTTGTCGCGGCCGGCAATGTGTTCAATTCGTCCTATCGCGCTCGGCTCAACAACGGCGAGCCCAATTCCGGCATCACATTCGTGTCTGGGTACTCGATGCTGTCACACTTCAACGCCGGCGGGGGTGCGAGCGATCAGATGCACGGAAACGGCAATTACGCCGCCCGCCTGCTGACAGGCGCGGTGACATCCATTCCCAATCCCAACAACGCCAGCCTGATCAACGGAACCTACAAGTTCAAGATCAAGCCCAACCCCGTCGCTGCGGACACCGATAACATCACCATCGAGGGGACGATCACCAATTGGCGCGGTGTCGCCAACTGTACCGTCAAGTTCCGTGCCGCCTATCGCGCGAACCCGCTCAACGTCATTCCATAAGCGGTCAGGAGTGATGGCGGAGCGCGGCGTCTGAAGACCACCGGCGCGCTTCCGCGGCGGGGAGCAGTAGCGGACCGGAGCAATCCGCTCCGCTGTCATCCCGGACGGCGCAAAGCGCCGATCCGGGACCCACGCATCCCAGTGCTCAAGATAAAGCGGAGCGCAAGGCCACATGGATTCCGGCGCGCGTGCCATAGCGGGTCGAAGACGCGCGTGAACGCGCTTATCGCACTCGGCCGGGATGACAGTGGAGAGATTCTGTGCGGCACACGGGCCGAAGCTACCGCAGGCTGCCGCAGAAACGCTGAATGCGCCGGCACGCCTCCTCCAGCAGGTCGGTCGCGGTCGCATAGGAAATGCGGAACGCCGGTCCGAGTCCGAACGCCGTGCCCTGCACCACGGCGACGCCTTCCGCCTCCAAGAGTTCGGTGACGAAGTCCTCGTCGGTCGCGAGCGTCTTGCCCGACGGCGTGGTCTTGCCGATGGTGCCGTGGCAGGTCGGATAGACGTAGAACGCGCCCTCCGGTTTCGGACAGTGGATGCCGTTCGCCTGGTTGAGCATCGAGACGACGAGGTCGCGGCGCTCCTTGAAGATCGCGTTGTGCTTGGCGATGAAGTCCTGCGGACCGTCGAGCGCCTCGACGCCGGCCCATTGCGCCGCGGCATTGGGATTGGTGGTCGACTGCGATTGCAGCGTCGCCATCGCCTTGATCAGGAACTCCGGCGCGCCGCCATAGCCGAGCCGCCAGCCGGTCATGCAGTAGGCCTTGGAGAAGCCGTTGAGCGTGAGCGTGCGCTCGTACAGCCGCGGCTCGACCTGCGCCGGCGAGAAGAATGCGAAGTCGTCGTAGACGAGGTGCTCGTACATGTCGTCGGTCAGCAGCCAGACATGCGGATGCTGTATCAGCACGTCGGTGATCGCCTTGACCTCGGCGCGGGTATAGGCGGCGCCGGTCGGGTTCGACGGCGAGTTGAAGATCAGCCACTTGGTCTTCGGCGTGATGGCGCGGGCGAGCGCCTCCGGCTGCATCTTGAAGCCGTCCTCGACTGTCGTGACCACCGGCACCGGGGTCGCGCCGGCGAGCAGCACGATGTCCGGATAGCTCACCCAGTAGGGCGCCGGGATGATCACCTCGTCGCCGGGATTGAGCGTGCAGATCAGCGCGTTGTAGAGCACCTGCTTGCCGCCGGTGCCGACGGTGATCTGGCTCGGCCTGTAGTCGAGCGCGTTCTCGCGCTTGAACTTGCGCGCAATCGCGGCCTTCAGCTCCGGGATGCCGTCGACGGCAGTGTATTTCGACGCCTTGCCGCTCTGGATCGCCTTGATTGCCGCCTGCTTGATGTTGTCGGGCGTATCGAAATCCGGCTCTCCCGCGCCGAGCCCGATCACGTCGCGGCCCGCGGCTTTCAGCGCGCGCGCCTTGTCCGTCACCGCGATGGTGGGGGAAGGCTTGATGCGCGCGAGCGCGTCGGCGAGGAAGGCCATGGGTCTCTCCGGGGTTAGTGCCGCCGATTGCGGGGCACTAGCCGCATTGCTGCGGCGCACACGGTCGTAATGAGCAAGAACTGTAATCGCAAGGGCGAAGGTGGCATTTGCCCTCAAGTCTGCGTCATTTCTGCGGGCAACCGAGGCAACCGCGCAACGCTCCCTTAAGCGGGGGCTGCTAGGCAAGCGGGCATGCGTGCCTTTGTCGAAGCCCTGCGCACCGGCGCCTGGCTGACCCGGGACCGGGTCCGGCTGGTGGGGTTCGCCGTGCTGGCGGCCTCGGTCATCGGCTTCGGCTGGCTGGTGGCGACCGCGGACGGCCTCAACGACGCCCGCGGGCGCCCGCTCGGCACCGACTTCGCCAACGTCTATGCCGCCGGCAGCTATGTGCTGGAGGGGCGGCCGGCGCTGCCGTTCGACTCAGCCTCGCAGCACGCGCGCGAAAAGGAGATTTTCGGCGCCGGCACGCCGTTC
>Ga0326597_10014094_pt1 | contig 10486 bp, 14 predicted proteins | sample RVTome_12_FD_203789 | JGI IMG/M metagenome (GOLD analysis project Ga0326597, IMG submission 203789) | Soil microbial communities from uranium-contaminated site in the Upper Colorado River Basin, Wyoming, United States - RVT100D185 | ecosystem: Environmental > Terrestrial > Soil > Contaminated >... | reverse complement strand
GAGGCCATCGATGTCGTCGGTGCCGATGCGGAACACCCGCCCCGACTGCAGCCGGAGCTCGACCGCGTCCAGCCCCCAAACGTTCCACAGGGTTCCCTTGGGAATCCATCGGATCCCCAGCCCGTACCACCACCGATTGCGGACCGGCCCCGTGTCCACGATCTCGGCGCGGCGAATCGTCTTCCGGGGCCAGCCGCGCCCGAAGTAGACCCGGATCTGATCGCCGTCGACGAGCACCGTGAGCATGCTGAACGTGGCGATCACCCAGGCGAACCCGACCACATAGGCCGCCACCAGGAGCCAGACCCAGAGCGGGACCGAGATCAGGAGGACCGAGCCGACGACGACGAGCATCACCGGGATGACGATCCAATGGAGCAGATAGGCGCGCTGAGTGCGCTCGTAGCGGATCACCCGGTCGCCTCCTCGAGTCGCGACTGGAACCATGCCAGCGCCCCTTCGTGCTTGATGCTGAGCGGCCCCGAGCGGTACACCCCGGCGTCGAGATTGCGTTGCACCGCCTCGCAGATCGCCTGGTCCTGGTCCAGGGTCACCCCCGAGAGTTTGACGGCTTCTTCGTTGGCGGGGTCGTCTGGGTCCCGGAAGAAGTACTCGTACAACACGATGGTGCGATTCGGGCCGTCGGGAAAGATCCGTTCGACGTTCATCCCGTCCGCGTACACGTTGAGGGCCAGGTTCGGATACCGGAAGAGCCAGCGACCGGCGTTGGCAGCCCCGTCCCGCGCCGGGGCCGAATGCAGGCAGTACCCGTCCTTGTCGAAGACGTCGACCGTGTACTTCCGCAGATCGATCTCCCGGCTCAACTCGGGATGAACGATGGGGATGTGATACCCCTCGAGATAGTTGTCGGCGTATGTCTTCCAATTGCAGGCGAGCATCCGGACCTGCTCATGGGTGAATTGGAAGGATTCCATCGGGAACTCGGCGCACTGGGCGGCGAACCCGCCGAGGGCCGACTCGAGTGCTGGGGCATCGCCATCGAGGCAGACCCAGATGAGATTGCGCCAGCGGGCGACGCGAATTCCGGGGAGCCCGAGGCCATCGGGGATCGGACCGTCGCCGAAGTCACGGGCATTACGCAGCGATCCGTCCCAGCCATACGCCCACCCGTGATATCCGCAGACCAGGTTGCCCGACGATCCATGGCCCTCGGGGACGATGGGCCCGGCGCGGTGGGCGCAGACGTTGTGGAATCCGCGGAGCGAGCCGTCGGGGGCCACGATCACGAACAGCGGCCACCCGGCGATGGTCCGGGCGACGTATCGCCCCGGGGCCGCCAGGCGGGCGGCCGGTGCGAACACCAGCCACTCCCTCCCCCAAACCGCCTGCCGCTCCCGCTGATGAACGGCGGGGTCGCCGTACCACGAGGCGGGAAGCGCCGATTCCCTCATCGCCATGGCCCATAGCCTACGAACTGGACACCGGGCATCACGTCGGCACGGCGTCGCCCTGATGCCGGGGACTGCGGCTCTGCAGGGTGTCGACGACTTTGGCGAGTATCGGGCCCAGGGTTGCGGTCGCCAGCACGTATCCCACCGTCAGCCCGCCGAGACGGGGGTCGAGCCCGGCGGTGAGGCCGAGGCCGGCAATGACCACCGAGAACTCCCCGCGCGCCCCGAGCAGCGTGCCGGCCCGTACCCGGCCGCGAACTCCGATCCCCGACCGCTGACCGGCATACCAGCCGATGAGGAACTTGGTTGCCATCGACACGACCGCCAGGGCGGCGACGGGAGCGGCGACTTGGAGCAGGGTCCCGGGATCGGTGCGCAACCCGAAAAAGACGAAGAACACCGCGGCAAAGAGGTCACGCAGCGGCGCCAGCAGGGCGCGGGCATGGCTGACGGACTCCCCGGACACGCCGATGCCCACCAGGAAGGCACCCACAGCCGCCGACACGCTGAGCCGCTCGGTGACTCCGGCGACGAGCAACGTCACCCCGAGCAGGGTCAGCAGGCTGATCTCGTCCGAGCCCGAGAACATCAGCCGGCTGATGCGGTCGCCGTGCCGGACCGCCACCATGAGGATCACGGCGACGGCGAGCAGGGCCGCGGTCACCGACAGGGCGACGCCGCTGATCGCCCCACCCAGGGCGATGGCCCCGAGCACCGGCAGCAGGATGGCCATCGCCAGATCCTCGAATACGAGGAGCGACAGCACCACCGGCGTCTCCCGGTTGGCGATCCAGCCGAGGTCCGAGATCAGCTTGGCGACGACTCCCGAGGACGAGATGTAGGTGACGCCGCCGAGGAACAACGAACCGATGGATCCAAGCCCGAGCAACAGCCCGGCGGCGATCCCCGGAGCCGCGTTCACCGCAAGGTCGATCAGGCCGGCCGTGGTGCCCGAACGCACACTGCCGACGAGCTCACGGCCGCTGAACTCCAGGCCGAGCATGAGAAGCAGGAGGATCACGCCGAGCTGCGCCCCGATCTCGATGAAGTCCTCCGACGTCACGATCGGGAAGAAGCCGCCCTCTCCCAGGGCGAGACCGGCGAGGAGATAGAGCGGGATCGGCGACAGGCCGACGAGCACTGCCAGACGAGCGACGACGGCGAGGCCGAGGATGATCCCGCCGAGTTCGAGGAACAGGCGGGCCCCCTCGTGCACGGTCAGCCCGACTGGAGGATGTCGGTCACCATGGCGATGCCCGTAGCGGTGCCCACGACGACGAGGACGTCGTCGGGCTCGATGCCAAACTCCGGACCGGGAGCAGGATGGGGCGTGTCGCCGCGAATCACCGCCACCACGGACACCCCGGTGCGGGTCCTGATCCGCGCATCCCCGATGGTCCGTCCGCCATATGGGGTTCCTGGCGCCACCGAGATCCAGTCGATGGCGAGCCCTTCGACCCTCTGGAGCCGCGCCATGTTCTCGACGATCTGGGATCCGCCGAGGACATCGACGAGGTTGTGGACCTCATCGTCGGTGAGGTCGAGGGTCACGATGGCGGAGTCGGGATCCCCGGCGGTGCAGACGAAGACCTCGCGGCGTCCGGACCGGTGATGCACCACTCCGATCCGCATGCCGTCATCGGTGTTGAAGTCGAACCGAACGCCCATCCCGGGGAGCTGGGTCTGCTCGATCTCTCCCAAATCGTCACCTCCGCACTGAGCGTCTCAGGATTATCGCCGAAGCGGCGATCCTTCCGCTGGCCCGGGGCCTGATCGTGCGAGGAAGCCTCAACCTTCGGATAGCGCCGCGACCCCGGTCGTGAGTTCGACGACGATCCGGTCGACGAAGTCCTTGACGCTGCTCTCGGCGAACCGGTGGAGCAGCGCCCGGTCGAGCACGTGCCCGACGATGCCCAGCGGCGGCTTGTAGGTGCCCTGGAAGGCCACCTGGGTGATGTCGGGCCCCATGGGGGCCGCGGTGAGGTCGGCCTCCATGGTGGGAAAGAGGCCGGGGGTGCCGGTGGCCCACCACGCCAGGGGCAGCGATGTGCGATCGGCGTCCTGGATCGGGGCGCCCACCTCGAGCACGACCGTCTTGGCGACCACGCCGGGACCGCTGAGACGCGCCATGAGCGCCTCCCCGTTGCGGTAGGCGACCGTGGCCGAACGCGACATACCGTTGGTCATGGCCAGCAGAGCGCGCGACACATCGGCGAACGGCCGCTCCACCACCCCGAAGTACTGGACGAACATGGCGCAATTCCAGCCCAACGCGGCATCGCCCGATAGGGCCATACGGCCATGAGCGATCGGTCCGCCACCGCCGGAGCGGGGCACCCCCGGTCGTATGACCCTGCCCGCGAGGCTCTTCAGCCCTGAGCAACCACCGGCGGTGGCGCCGCAATCAACCCCAGGGGGCGATTATCTCGAGGAGGTCCCATGCCGGGGCCCCCTCGAACCGGACGAGGAAGTGGTCGGCGTGGAGCCAGAGAACCACGTCGAACAGGCCCCCGCCCATGAACTCGCCGCCCACGCTCGCCTCCACCCGGAGGACGTCGTCCAGGGGGCCCAGCGGCGAGTCGAACCCCGCCTCGACCTCGGCGGGGAGCACCCGGTACGAAACCCCGAGCGAATCGGGAGCCCCTCCACCGGGGAAATCGATGGTGATGATCGACGCGACCTCGTACTCCTCGCCCACCGCGATCGTGCCGTCGAGCACCAGGGGCTCCTCGAAGACCTCCGACAGCGCCGGCCCGCCGGAGACCTCGGCGTCGAACGACTCCACCGCCATGACCCTCAGCACCCAGGGCTCCGAACGGTCCAGATAGACCGCCATCCCGTCGTTACCCCCCTCGGGCGTGCCCACCACGAACCGATCGACGGTCATCCCGCGGAACTCGACCCCGTATTCGACCCGGGCGGTGAGCTCGAGCACCTGGTCCCCCGTGGTGGCCCGATAGGTGGCGGTCTCGTCGGGGCCGGGCCAGACCGCGTCCCAGGAGAGGCCGAATGTCGGGTGGGCGTCGGCGGCCAGGGTCGTCGTCGGGACGCTGGTGGTCGCCTCCCCGGCGGTGGTCGTCGTTGCCGCGGTGGTGGTGGTCGTCGTCGCCCCCGAGGTCGTGCTCGCCCCGGTCCCACCGCCGCACCCCGCGCCGAGGATCACGGCCGCCGCCGCGCCGACCGCCCATCGCCTGTTCATCGGAACCTCCTGAGATGTTTGCTGCATCCCGGGCTGCTGGATCGCGTGTGGTGCCTGTTCTGTACCGCGATGACTCCCGGTCATGGTATCGACTGAGCGGGTAGCGTCGCGGGCCATGCCCATCAAGCCGGTGTCCTCGCCCCGCGACCGCCGAAGGTTCGTCGCACTCCCCCACCGGCTCCATCGCCAGGTACCGCAGTGGGTTCCCCCGCTGCGCATGACCGAGAAGCGGCTGTTCAACCGCCGCCACCCGAACTACCGGCATTCCGAGGCGGCCTTCTTCCTGTACGAGGAGGCAGGTGCGGTTACCGGGAGGGTCGGAGTCCAGGAGAACACCGTGTTCAACGAGGTCCGGGGGAGCCGGTGGGGATTCTTCCACCTGTTCGAGGCGGCGGACGACGCCGCCGCCGGTGCCTTGCTCGCCGCCGCCGAGGATTGGGCGCGGGGGCGCGGCCTCGACCGGCTGGTGGGCCCGCTGGGCTTCATCCCCGGTGAGGCGATGGGGGTGCTGGTGGAGGGCTTCGAGCACCCCTCTTCGATGTCGATCCCGTGGCATCCCCCCGGCTACTCGAAGATGATCGAGGCGGCGGGGTACGCCAAGGAGACCGACTTCCGCTCGGGGGTCATCGAGCAGCCGTTCCAGGTCCCCGAGGCGCTCTTCGAGATGGGCGACGCCGCCGTCGCCGAACACGGGTACCGGGTGAAGACCTTCGACTCGCGCCGAGAGCTCGAGCGGTGGGTGCACCACATTGGGGAGGTGTACAACGCCGCCTTCCGCGACAACTGGGAGTACCGGCCGATCAGTCGCGCCGAGATGGACGAGGTGGCCACCCAGTTCATGCCGATCGCCATCCCCCGGCTCATCGTGCTGCTGATGCACGGGGACGACATCGTGGGGTTCCTCTTCATCCTCCCCGAGGTCCGCCAGGGATTGAAGAAGGCGGGGGGCCGGCTGCTGCCCATCGGCTGGTGGCACATCCTGCGGGCCAAGCGGACCACGACGGTGGTCGCCATGCTCGGCATGGGAGTCGTCCCCGGGTTCCAGGGGGCGGGAGCGAACGCCGCCATATACGCCCGGGTGGCGCGGGCCGCCGCCGACTCCCCCTACGTCGCCGCCGAGCTGGTGCAGGTCGAGGAGGGCAATGTGCGGATGAATCGCAACCTCGAGGCCTTCGGCGTCGACTGGCGCAAGCGCCACCGGGTGTACGGCAAGGCGCTTTGAGCCGGGGACTCAGCCCTTCATCCGGGCCTTGTTGTACCTCCGCACCGAGACGGGTGCGAATACGGCGATGATCGCCACCACCCAGACGAGGGTATAGATCACCGGGTTCTCGAGGGGCCAGGTGGTCGGTTCGGGCGTCCCCTCCGGAATGTTGCCGAACAACTCACGGGCGGCCTGGGTGACCGCCGACACCGGGTTCCACTCGGCGAACACCCGCAGCACGCCGGGGAGGTTCTCGGAGGGCACGAACGTGTTGGCCACGAACGTCATCGGGAATATCACTATGAACGATGCATTGTTGACCACCTCGACGCTGGGTACGAGGAGGCCGACGTACGCCATGATCCACGAGAACGCGTAGGCGAAGAGGATGAGGATGCCAAAGCCCAGCGCGGCATCGAGGATCCCGGTGTGGATGCGCCAGCCGACGATGAGCCCGGTGAGCGCCATGATGGTGAGCGACAGGACGTTGTAGGCCACATCGCTGGCGGTCCGCCCCACCACCACCGCCGCCCGTGACATCGGGAGCGAGCGGAACCGGTCGATGATGCCCTTCTGCATGTCATCGGCGAGGCCCGCTCCCGTGAAGGTGGCGCCGAACACCACGGTCTGGGCAAAGATCCCGGCGATCAGGAACTCGCGGTACGAGCCTCCCTGGATGTCGATCGAGCTGCCGAAGACGTATGCGAACAGCAGCACGAACATGATCGGCGAGATGAGCACGAAGACGAGCACCTCGGGCACCCGCTTGATCTTGATGAGGTTCCGCTTGGCGATGACGGAGCCGTCGATGATGGCGTCGCGCAGGCTCATGCGCCGCCCTCTTCGGTCGAGGCCGTATCGCTCTGATCCTGTGGCTCGGCGAGATGGCCGGTGAGCGTCAGGAACACGTCGTCGAGCGTCGGGCGGCGGAGGGCGACGTCGTGGAGGTCGAGACCCTCCTCGTCGAGAGCGCGCAGCGCCTGCGTGAACACGGTCGCCCCACCTGAGATCGGAGCGACCAGGGAGCGCTTTGGCTCGTCGACCTGGACTTCGCCGTCGGAAAAGCGGCTCAGCACCTCGCGGGCCCGCCCCACGGCGTCGGGGGTATCGACGATCACCTCGATGCGGTCGCCGCCGACCATCATCTTGAGCGCGTTCGACGAGCCCTGGGCGATCGCCTTGCCGTGGTCGATGACCATGATCTCGTGAGCGAGCTGGTCGGCTTCCTCGAGGTACTGGGTGGTGAGGAGGAGCGTCGTCCCGCGGTCGACGAGCTCACGGATCACCCGCCACAGCTCGGTGCGGCTCCTCGGGTCGAGGCCGGTCGTCGGCTCGTCGAGGAACAGCACCGGAGCCTCGGCGACCAGGGCCCCCGCCAGGTCGAGTCGCCGTCTCATGCCCCCCGAGTAGGTCTTCACCGGGCGGTCGCCGGCATCGGCGAGATCGAAACGTTCGAGGAGCTCGCGCGCCCTGGCCCTGGATCGCGCCTTCCCGAGGCGGTACAACCGGCCGATCATGTCGAGGTTCTCGTAGCCGGTGAGGTGCTCGTCGACGGCGGCGTTCTGACCTGACAGGCCGATGCGCTTGCGCACCTCCTGGGGCGAGGCCAGCACGTCGATGCCGGCCACGTGGGCGGTGCCGGCGTCGGGCTCGAGAAGGGTGGTGAGGATCGACACCGCGGTGGTCTTGCCCGCCCCGTTCGGCCCGAGTAGGCCGAGGATGGTTCCCTCGCCGACCGACAGGTCGAGACCGTCGAGCGCGACCACCTCGCGGTACTTCTTGACGAGGCCGGATGCCTCGATGACGCCGCTCACGAATCCACCCCTCGACTCGCCCAGAGGAGGACCGGCGAGCGGGCCGGATGATAGGCCGCGCTGATTTCACCGATTCCGCTCGGGGAAGCCAGCCGCGGCGGGCGCGCTCGCCGCCTCAGTCGATGGGGTCGTTAGGCTCGCTGGCGTGACGAAGTCTCCGCTGACGGATGCGCATTCGGCCCTCGCCGATTGCGAGCAGGTCGTCGATCGATTGCACAAGATGTGCTGCGACCCCGAGCGCAGCCCGCGCATGGCCGCCATGGAGGCCACGCTCCTCACGGTTCGGCGCGACCTCGAGGCGGGCGATCCCAGATCGCTCGACCGCGCCCTCGAGCGCCTGGCCGACATCGGTGCCGACCTCGGTCGTCTCCAGGTGGGCTGCTGCGCCCCGGCTCGCATGCCGTTGTACGCCGAGGCCCTCGGCCACCTCAACACCATCCAGCTCGACATGGCAAAGGAGCTGGGCACCGCCCACTGAATGGGTGCGAGTGCTCAGGGACCTTCGGCCCTGTTCACCCCACCCCGGGTGGGGCACCATCGGGTTGAGGTGATGTCAGATGTGGTGTGACGGCGCGACGGTGGGCTTGTTCGGCTGGACGATGATGGTCGCCTTCTGGGGAGCGATCGTCGCCCTGGTGGCCTGGGTGGTCCGGTCGGCCAACCCACCCCGCTCGGGCGTCCTCGCCCTCCTGGAGCGGCGCTTCGCCGCCGGCGAGATCGATCGTGACGAGTTCGAAGAGCGGCGGTCGCTGCTCGCCCCGCGGAGTTAGCCGCTCAGCGATGATGGGCGATCGCGCGGTGCGCCTCGTCCGATCCGTGCGGTTCGACGTGGACGGTGGCGCTCAAGGGCATGGCCAGCCTGTGGTGTAGTTCATGCTCCACCTGGTGGGCGATTTCGTGCCCGGCGGCGAGGGTGACCCCGGGATCGACCTGGATGCAGGCGGTGAGGTGGAGCCGATGCCCCTGCATGCGCATCCTCAGGTCGGTGTAGCCCCGCACGCCTGGCACGGACCGAATCAACCCCTCGGCATTGGTGACGAGCATGGGGTCGACACCATCGAGCAGGCGTCTGCCGGTGGCACGGGCCGCCGGGATCAACAGCCAGGCGATGGCCACGGCTACCACCAGCCCCGCCGCCGGGTCCATCCAAGGCAGCCCCAGGGCCGCTCCGACTCCGGCGGCGACCACGGCGAGAGACGTCCAGGCGTCGGCGCGGGCGTGCCGACCGTCGGCGACCAGGGCCTCCGAGCCGATCCGCTTCCCAATGCGGACCCGATAACGGGCCACCGCCTCGTTACCTGCCGCCCCGATCATCCCGGCGACGATCACCCACGGAACCTGATCGATCAGGCGCGGGGCAAACAGCCGGTCGATCGACTCCCATCCCACCAGGACGGCCGAAGCCCCGATGGCCACAACGATGACCAGCCCGGCGAGATCCTCGGCCCGCGCCAGGCCGTAGGTGTATGTGCTCGACGGGCGGCGCCGGCCCAGGGCGAAGGCGATCCAGAGCGGGATGGCGGTGAGGGCATCCCCCAGGTTGTGCACCGTGTCCGAAGCCAATGCCACCGAGCCGCTGATGGCGACGATCGCCGCCTGGAGCAGGGCCGTCGCCCCCAGGCCGATGAGAGACACCTTGGTGACGGTAGGAGCCTCGTGGCGGTGACGGAGTCGGTGGGTGAAACGAGCCCAGCGCGTCCCGTCGTGCGGATGGTCGGAGTCGTGGACTGTCATTGCCGCGGGTCGACGATACCGACGGGCCGCGTCGGGGGAAAGTCTGGGTGGCCGCCGGCACCCCCGCTCAGGATGCCGCACACCGTCTCGGGTCGGCAATCGGCGGGGTCGAAGCGGCGGGCGTCTTCGGCGAGGGCTGCCAGGGCCTCCCGCAGGCGGCCGAGGTCGTCGATCCGGCGGTCGATTTCGCCGATCCGGGTGTCGATGAGGCCGGTGACATGGGTGCAAGGTGCGTCGCCGCGATCCCGAATGGTCAACACCTCGCGAAGTTGGGCGAGGCTCAGACCCACGGCCTGGCCGGCCCTGATGAAGACGAGCCGATCCAGGATCTCGGGCTGGTAGTCCCGGTATCCCGATCGGGTCCGCCCCGGCTCGGGGATCAGACCGGACCCCTCATAGAAACGGATCGCCGAGGTGGCCAACCCGACCTTCCGCGCCACTTCACCGATCTGCATGCAACGCGACATTACCCCTTGACCTTCAAGTGCCCTTGAAGTTGTAGCTTGGGGCATATGACTGGATCGACCGGATGAAGATCACCTTGCAGTACTTCGATGGGTGCCCCAATTGGAAGACCACCGCCGGGTACCTCTCGCAGCTCGCCGCGGAGGGCTTCGACGCCACCATCGACTATGAACCGATCGACAGCCACGAGACCGCCATCGCTCGCGGCTTTCGGGGCTCCCCGACCGTGCTCATCGACGGCGTCGACCCATTCGCCGAGCCGGAAGCCCCCGTCGGGCTGGCCTGCCGGGTCTATCGCACCGACGACGGATTCGCCGGTTCACCATCCCTCTCCCGGCTCCGCCAGGCCATCGAAACCGAGCGCAGCGGATGAAGACGATCACCAGCATCGACCGCTCCGGGCTGCTCCGGCTCATCGAGGCCGAAAACGCCCAGATCGTCGACGTGCTCCCCAAGGCCGAATACGACGAAGCGCACCTCCCCGGAGCGCGGCACCTTCCCTTGAAAGGGCTCACCGCGGCAACCGCGGCCACCGGACTGTCCTCGAGCCGGCCGGTCGTCGTCTACTGCCACGACGGTTTGTGAGACATGTCCCCCCGAGCCGCGTGCCGGCTCGAAGCTCTCGGATATGACGTATACGACTACGTCGGCGGAATCG
>Ga0326597_10014091_pt1 | contig 10487 bp, 9 predicted proteins | sample RVTome_12_FD_203789 | JGI IMG/M metagenome (GOLD analysis project Ga0326597, IMG submission 203789) | Soil microbial communities from uranium-contaminated site in the Upper Colorado River Basin, Wyoming, United States - RVT100D185 | ecosystem: Environmental > Terrestrial > Soil > Contaminated >... | reverse complement strand
GCTGAGCGTGCGTTCCGGGAACTCTTCGCGAATCACTTTGGCGATTTCCATGACCATCCGCAATGCGATCGGCATGACCGCCCGGCAGGAGTAACCGCCGGGGGTCGTATAGCCCTCGACCGACGGCTCGGGGCGGAGTGTTTCCAAATCGACGCCGATCACGGAGCGAATCGTGTTGATCGCACTGATCCCCTCGCAACCGGCACGGAGCGCGGCCCGCGTGGGGTCTTCGATGTGTGTGACATTGGGCGTCATCTTGGCCCACACTGGCTTGGTGGCCGCGGCGTTCACCCAGCCGCACACTTCCGTCAAAATGTCTGGATTCTCGCCCATGGCCGAGCCCATCTTCCGCTCGGGCAGTCCGTGCGGGCAAGAAAAATTCAGCTCGAAGGCGTCGACGCCCAACTCCTCGCACCGCTCGATAATCTCGATCCAAGCGTCTTTGCGATACTCTTCCATGACCGAGGCGATGAGAATCCGATCGGGATACTTGTCCTTCACCTCCTTGAGTTCCTCGACCCAGATGTCAAAACTGCGGTCGCTGATCAACTCAATGTTTTCCCAGCCGATGATCTCGTCCGATTCCCGCCCGCGCAGTCGGCCGTAGCGCGGTTGCACGTTCACCACCTTCGAGGCGTCGAGACTGATCGTCTTGCAGATCACCGCGCCCCAGCCCTCGTCAAACGCCTTGCCAATGACGTTGCCGTTCGTGCCCGGCGGGCCGGAGCCAATCACAAAAGGATTTGGCAATTTCAAGCCGTTGACGACCGTGGCGAGCGTAGGCATGGCAAAGCCTCCTCAGAACAGGGAGTAGCCGGCGACAATCCTAAAACATAGCCGTCCCCCTCGTCCTGGGCAACGCTCACCGGCTGGTTCTAGGTAGCTTCCGCAGTTAGAATCTGGGGACCCAATGCAAAATTTGCGCGGTGGAGGTAATCTCTCACTCCTAAGGCGGGTTCCATGAGTAGAAACCTCCATCCCGACGCATGCAAGAAGCCAGAAGTCTTGCTTCATGAGTCTGAGATAATAATGGCGGTAGCAAAATTTCTGAGGGCGAAAGGGTGGAAAGTAGTATCCACCTGTAATGAACAAACCCGAGGGGACGATATAGTCGCTAAAAAGGGGAGGAAAGAGATCAGAATTGAGGCAAAAGGCGAAGGGTCTTCCAAGGATAGTACGAAGCGATACGGAAATACATTCAAGCGTGAGCAGGTCCTGACGCACGTTGCAGCCGCGTTTTACCGCGCGGCGGCAATGGCCCAGGAAAACGACTGTTTGATTGGTATGGCGTTTCCAGAGAATGAGCATCACAGGATATATGTGGGTCGAATACAGAAGAAACTGTCTGAACTCGGATTTTTGGTGTTCTGGGTTTCCCCCGAGAAAACCGTTCGGGTAGAACCCAAATCGAGAAAGTTCTAACCGCTCGCACGCATCCAAGATCCAATTATTCAACAGGAAGGCCCTGGACGCATGACAATTAAGCATCCAGGGAGATGGCTTCGCGAGCCAATTCGACGCGCTTTACTCGAAAGCCTGCGCTCTCAACCTCGGTGACAGCTGACTTGATCGCCTTGTCGAACGAAACTGCTTCCCGGTTGAAGATCAGTTCAACTCCTTCTTCATGTCCCCCGACAGAAGCGTCAAGACACCCCTCGTTTCCCAGCGCATCCGCCAAGTCGAGCATTTCTTGTTCCGACTTCGGATTGTCGCTGACGATCACGCTAAATCGATGAATCATCTCTTACACCGTAATACCGGGACATCGGTCCACCTTACGACGAATATCTCGTGCATGGCTTTCCGCGTTCCTTGGAGTTGAGTAAATAGCCATCCAACACGTACGATGTTTGTGTTGGCAATAGATCGTACCCCACGCGTGCGCCCTAGGTCCAGATTTCTTCACCGTCCATCCGCGCTCTTCAGCATACTCCAATGCAGCGCGGATATGTTTGTTAGGATGGTTCGTCATTTAGTACCGCTTGGCACTTACCCCATTCTACACGCAGATTGAAACGGAGTCCTGATCGATTCTTGCGGGACCGGACAGACTTTCGCAGATTCAGCCTTTGCCACCCACCGCTGCCAGCACTTCGTCCAAGCAATCCACCAGGAAATCAGCGTCGTCCTTGGTGATGCACATCGGCGGCTTGATGCGGAGGGTGTTTCCCTTGAGACCGCCCTTGCCGATAATTAGGCCTCGCTGTTTGCACATTTCCATGGCGTCGGCCGCTTGCGTCGAGGCGGGCTCCTTGGTCTGGCGATTGGTCACCAGCTCGACGCCGAGCATCAGTCCCAGGCCGCGGACCTCGCCGATGAGCGGCTGCTTGTCCTGCAGCTCCAGCAAGCGATTCTTGAGGTGCGTGCCGACCTCGAGAGCGTTTTGCTGGATGTTCTCCTCGTCGATCACCTCCAACGTGGCCAAGCCTTGGGTCATGCTGATCGGGTTGCCGCCAAAAGTGTTGAAATGGACGCGGTTTTTCATCATCTCGGAGATCGGCTCGGTCGTGGTCATCGCCCCCAGCGGGACGCCGTTGCCGATGCCTTTGGCCATCGTCACCATGTCGGGGACGACGTCGTAATTCTGGTGCGACCAATAGTGATGGCCCGTGCGGCCGAAACCGCCCTGCACTTCGTCGGCGATGCAAAGGCCGCCGTGTTGGCGGACGATGTCATAAACGATCTGGAAGAACTCCCGGGGCGGCGTCACGGCGCCGCCGACGCCCTGGACCGGCTCGCCAATGAAGCAAGCGATCTCGCCCGGAGTTTGATATTCGATCACGCTCTTGATGTCGTGTGCGCACTTAAGATCGCAGGATGGATATTCCAGCCCGTAGGGACAGCGATAGCAGTAGCCCGCATGCGTGTGCAGCACGTGGGAACTGGAGTTCGTCTTGAACTTCCACGTGCCATGTGCGGTGAGGCTCATCGTGGTCGACGTGCCGCCGTGGTAGCCGTTGCGCAAAGCGATCACGTCGCGGTTGCCCGTGTATTCGCGCGATGAGAGAATCGCGATCTCGTTCGCCTCACTGCCGCTATTGGTGAAATAGCTGCGGGAGAGCCCCGGAGGCATCTTGCTGGCGAGTTTCTCGGCAAACTGAACGATCGTCGGGTGCAAATAGATCGTCGTCGCGTGCTGCAGCCGGCCGTTCTGTGCTTGGACCTTCTCGATCACTTTGGGATGGCAATGGCCGACGCTTACGGTGACTATCCCCGCGAAGGCGTCAAGATACCGTCTGCCCGTCTCATCCCACAGGTATTGCATGTGGCCTTCGACGATCATCAACGGCTCGCGGTAGTAGGTGATGATCCCCGGCGAGAGGTATTGGTGCCGCAGTGCGAGCACCTTCTCCCGAGATGGGCCGACGTAAGGCTCGGGTGTGCGGTCGATGATCGGCAGCGAAAGCTGAGATTGGGTGGCCATGACGATTCTCTCCACCGGGGACAAACGAAGCGGTGAACTGCACTGATTCTAGCGTGGCAAACGACGTATCATCAACTATTCCCCCTCGCCCACGTCGGCCGCCTCGGGCACCAACACGCCGGGGCGCAGGCCGCGCTGCTCGAGCGTGCCGGGTATGAGATTGTCCAGCACGAGGCCGATGATCGCCGCCACGGCCATTCCGGTCTCTCCGATCGCCACGACAATCCCCCGCAAAGCGGAAGGCAAGTGGTTGAGCATTGTTTCGGCGGTTGGCTGATACATGGCCAACGTCTCGCCCGCCTGGATTCCCTCTACGCCAGCGACCGATTTGAAATATGCCGGGACACTCAAACCCATAAAGAGCGAAAAGCCGGCGATGAACAGGTTTCGGTCGGAGTTGAGATCGCACTTGGCCAATTGCTGCACGCCCACCGCGGCTATCAAGCCGAACAGCGCACAGTACAAACCGCCGATCACCGGTGCGGGGATCGCCGCCGCGATCGCGCCGAACTTGCCAAAAAAGCCTAAGAGGACCAGGATCACGCCGCCGATCTGCACGACAAACCGACTCCCCACCTTGGTGAGACCCACGAGGCCGATGTTCTCCGAATAGCTCGTTGAGCTAAATCCGCCGAAGACGCCCGTGAGAAAGCAACCGATGCCCTCACAGCCGATGCCGCGAGAGATTTGCTTCGCCGTGGGGTCCCCTCCCCCGGCCATGTGGCTGCACGCATGGTAGTCGCCGAACGATTCGATCATCGAGGCCAGGTAGCCTGCCAGCACGGCGATAAAGAATCCCAACTCGAATTTCGGCGGTCCCCAGGGAAAGACGATTTGATCCCACTGGGTGTACACCCAAGGGCTCATCGCCATGGCAGACGTGTCGACAAACGAGGGATCGCCCTCTTGATAAACTCCGGCCAGCGTGAGCACCCAACAAAGGGTCACCACCACGGCCACCGCCGAGAGGATCGGAAACAGTCGAAACCAGCGATTCCGCTGCGCCAGCACGAGCGAGAACACGATCACCAGCAATATCGTCAGGCCCGAGATCGTCCAGTCTGTGCCAGCCTTGGGGGCGCCATGCTGGAACAGGGCCAGGCCGATCAACATGATTACCGGCCCCACGACCACCGGCGACAGCAGCCGACGCAATGCACCCATCAGGCCGGAAAAGCCGACGACCATCTCCACAATCGCCCCGGCCATGATCGCGCCGGCGATGTACTGCATCATCTCAGCCGAGCTCCCGCCGCGGGACTGCACTGTAGCAATGATGCCGAAAAACGCCGCGATGAACGAGAACGACACGCCCTGCACGATCGGCAGCCGCGAGCCAAAGGTCGTCTGCAACAGCGTGGCCACGCCGCTGCACAACATCACCGACGAGATCAACAGGCTCGTCTCCTGCAGCGACATTCCCATCGCCGGGCCGAACAACAGCGGCACCGACACAGTCGAGCCGAACATCGTCAGCACGTGCTGCACCGCCAGCACAAAAGCCCGCGGCCAGGGCGGCCGATCATCGATGCCATAGAGGATGTTGAACTTCGAATTGGACGGGGTGGGCGGCGTGGAACTCATTATTAATTGCTAGGCCTTTCCACTTCGCCGAAGCTCTCGTTCTATTTTCAACAAACTACTTTCACAAGGCCACTAGCGCGTCGTAGCTCTCCGGACGGCGGTCACGGAAGAATTGCCAGGTGTTGCGCACTTCGCGGATCACGTCCAGGTCCATGTCGGCGATGACGATCTCGTCTTGGTTGCGGGAGGCCTGGGCGATGAACTGGCCGCGCGGGTCGCAGAAATAGCTCTGGCCATAGAACTCGCCGATTCGCCAGGGCTCTTCGAAGCCCGGCCGATTGATCGCGCCGATGAAATACTGGTTGGCCACGGCGTGCGCCGGCTGCTCGAGCTTCCACAGATACTCGCTCAGCCCGGCGACGGTGGCCGAGGGATTGAAGACGATCTCGGCGCCGTTCAGCCCCAAGCAGCGGGCCCCTTCGGGGAAGTGGCGATCGTAGCAGATGTAAACGCCCACCTTGCCCACGCGCGTATCGAAAACCGGGTAGCCCATGTTGCCGGGACGGAAGTAAAACTTCTCCCAGAACCCCGGTGCGCAATGCGGAATGTGCATTTTGCGGAATTTACCTAGATAGCTCCCATCCGCATCGATCACCGCGGCGGTATTATAGTAGACGCCGGCCAGGTCTTCTTCGTAGACGGGCAGCACCAACACCATTTTGTGTTTCTTGGCCTGCTCCTGGAAGAGTTTGGTCGTCGGGCCTTCGGGTACTTTCTCGGTGAGCTCGTACCACTTGGCGTCCTGCTCCGCACAAAAATAGGGGCCGTAGAACAATTCCTGAAAGCATGCGACCTGAGCGCCCTTGGCGGCGGCCTGGTCGAGCATGGCGACGTGTTTGTCGATCATCGCCCGCTTGATTTTTTCCACCGGGGAAGTGGTCGGCTCACACAAGATCGCCTGAACCAATGCACCGCGAACGAGTCGAGCCATGTCGCATCACCTCACAATAAAACCCATGGAAAATGAGCCGTCCCAGTCAATGTCCCCTCAAACTTGGTATCATACCACTGAGAGAGTCTCAAGCCTACTACCGTATTAGCCGCAACCAAATCCGTGACAAGGTGCGTGTTCCGTCTGGGAGGCGTCTCCTGACGGCGACAGGAGGTCGGTTCAGGAACGTCGCCGTCGGAGACGCCTCCTACATCCTGTAGCCGCAACCAATTACGAGGCGTAATGATGTCCGTGACCACTGAAAAAACCGCGTCCGCCAAATCCTCCGTGAAGAGTGTGCCGACGCTCGTCGGTGGAAAGTGGCGCGTCAGTTCTTCCACAGACTTCGGCGACGTGTACAACCCGTCCACCGGTCAGGTGATCGCCCGGGTCCCTTTCTGCGACGCAGAGGAGACCAGCGCGATCGTCGCGGCCGCCGCCGTGGCGCTGCTTGGCTGGAGCGCCACGCCCGCGGTCGAACGGGCGCGGGTGATGTTCAAGTTCCGCGATCTCATCAACGAACACTACGAAGAACTGGCCGCCCTGGTCACTCGCGAGCATGGCAAGACCTTGCCCGAAGCGCGGGCCGAGGTGCAGCGCGGCCTGGAGGTGGTGGAATTCGCCTGCGGCATTCCCAGCCTCTTGATGGGCGACACGCTGCCCAACATCGCCGCCGAGGTCGACGCGGAAACCGTGCGCCATCCGGTCGGCGTGTGCGTGGGCATCACGCCCTACAATTTTCCGTTCATGGTGCCATTGTGGATGTTCCCCGTGGCACTGGTGTGCGGCAACACGTTTGTGCTGAAGCCGTCGGAGAAAGTGCCGCTCTCGTCGGTGCGTCTCGGCGAACTGCTCGTCGAAGCGGGCTTGCCCGACGGCGTCTTTAACATCGCTCACGGCGACCGCCGCTGCGTCGATGCGCTGCTCACCCATCCACAGGTGGCGGCCATCTCGTTCGTCGGTTCGACGAACATCGCCAAATACATTTACGAAACCGGCACGAAGAACGGCAAGCGCGTGCAAGCCGCCGGCGGAGCCAAGAATCATCTCATCATCATGCCGGATGCTGACCTGGAGCAATCGGTGAAGGCATTGGCCGCCAGCGCCTACGGCTGCGCCGGTCAGCGATGCATGGCAGGCAGCGTGGCGGTTGCAGTGGGCAGCGTCGGCGATCCGCTCGTCGGCGGGCTGTGCGACTACGCCGGCTCGCTCCGCGTCGGACCGACCGACGGCAACGAGAATGTCGACATGGGTCCGCTCATTCGCCGTGAGCACATGGAGCGGGTCGCCGGGTACTTGGACATCGCCGCGGGCGAAGGGGCTCAGGTGGCGCTCGACGGTCGCGGCGATTTCGGCAGCGACGGCTTTCTGCTCGGCCCGTCGGTCGTCGACCGTGCTGAGCCCGGCATGCGTGTCGTCAAGGAAGAAATCTTCGGCCCGGTGCTCTCGGTGGTGCGGGCCAAGGACCTCGACGCCGCCCTGGAGATCGGCCGGCAATGCCCCTACGGCAACGGCGCTTCGATCTTCACCAACGACGGCTACGCCGCCCGGCAGTTCAAGCAGCACTTCAACGCAGGGATGATCGGCATCAACGTCGGCGTGCCCGCCCCGATGGCGTGGTTCCCCTTCACCGGCTGGAACCAATCGTTCTTCGGCGACCTGCACATCCAGGGCTCTGAAAGCGTCCACTTCTACACCCGCCAAAAAATGACCCTCACCCGCTGGTTCGCCTCCTCTGCCGAGTCGCATCACGACCCCGTGTGGAAGACGACGCGGAGCTAGACACAGCGCGTGGGCCTGGCCGGAGCAAACCTCTAGATTCGACGAACCCGGACGTGCCGCACGATCGCGTCGGAGACGTCCGGCCCCGCGCTGGAGTTATCGAGGACGAAGTCTTGAGCGCAGCCTGACACTCCGGTCAGTGTCAGCCGCACCTGCGCCTCCTCCACCACGACGACAACGACTTGAATCTCGTTGCCGATGACCAGGGACTCACCGGCGGTGTGGTGGATTGGGAGCATGAACTCTTGACTGGAATATGCTATTGAACCTGTCCCATTATTAGCTTATTAACTCCAAGTTCATTCACGGAACGCAGCAATCAGTATTCCCCAAACAGCAGCAATGCGTACTTCTTCTTGCCGCTGCGCCGCACCAGCACGGTTTCGCCGGCGAGGTCTGCCGAGGTGAGCATCGCTTCGACGTCGTCGATGCGGCGGTTGTTGGCGGAGGCGCCGCCTTGTTGGATCGTGCGGCGGGCTTCGACTTCGCTTTGGGCGAAACCGGATTCGACAGGGCACTGCCGGCCCCTAATCGTTTTCCCCTTCTCTCTACGGCCCAAGCGACCAGGCCGGGCCACGCCAGACGAGCTCGCGGCGCCACCAGTCGCCTGTCGCTTTTCCTTCCTTCGCGTCCGTGAAGCGATACTGATAGAGCGAGATGCGGATGAATTTGGGAGGCTCGTCGGGTAGCGGGTTTTTCGCCAGCAAGGCGAGCACTTGCGGCTCTCCCGCGGCCAGTCGCTGCAGAAACAACTGGAACCAGGGGCTCATGTGGCGGGGATCAATGGTCCCCGTGGCGTTGTGCACCTCTTCCAGGCGGAGGGCCTCGAACCACATCTGCCAATCCAACCGCGGCTGGTGCGGCATGTTGCAGCGCGGCGGCTCGGCCAGATCGCCGGGCTTCCAGCGGAATTTGTAAGTGTGCCACTCAGTCCCGTCATCGCTGGCTTCAATGACGATCTCCGGACGGGTCTCGGTCATGCGGCGGAACAGGCCGTAGCTGTTCACCAGACAGAACTGGGAGATGCTCACTTGGAACGCAGCGGGCGGCCCGCGGTGTGCGGACGGCAAGACGGTCGCTTCGACCTGCAGCAAGCCCTGGACGACGGCCACGCCGGCAAATGGCAGCAGGAAGATATTTCCCCAACGCTTGGGCGAAAAAACCACTGGCGCGTCGGTGGCGGCAATCCGGCTCCGCAAGATCTGCGGCCAGACGTCGTCATTCAGCAGCGTGAGTGCCAGCAGCACGGTCAGCAGATTGAAAAAGTTGTAGTTCCCCGTGCCGCCGATGAGCACCATCAGCAGGGTGATCCCCCCGCAGGCGACGCATCGCCCACGGCGACCTCCGAGAATGAGCCAGGGCAGGCCCAGTTCGATGACCAATACCACGACGACCGACAGCTTCTGAAACCACTGCGGCAGTTTGTCGGCGTACCAACTGGTGCGAAGGGGCAACGGCTGCGTCCAGTAGTGGTAATCCAGCGCCGTGAGCGACTCCCAGGTGTTGGCCACGGGCTTGCCATCAGCTCCTGGTTGCGCGTCGTTCCAGGTCAGCTTGACCGCACCCGACTCGAACATCAACCGGAACAGCAGCCACCATACGAGCCAGATCGCCACCAGTGGCGGGTGTCGATCAGCCAAAAACCGGGAACGCAGGACTAGCGGCGCCAAGAACAGCGCAACAAAGCCGGTCTCCAGCAGCAGGATGTCCCATTGAAAACTCAAAAACACCTGTCCGCCGTGAAACAGCGACAAGTAGCACAACCAGAGCCCGAAGAGCATCGGCAGCGGCAGCACACCCAACACGAGCAAGATGGAAAACAGCGTTCCCGCCGCACACAGTAGGTTCAGGAATCCGTTGTGCGGGCTGATCCAGGCCAAGGTGGGAAGCCTCCACACAGGCGACTCCGGCGGATCCTGCTGAGCGAAGTGCGCGCCGACGGCGTCCAGAAAATCCGCGGCCGGCAAGATGCCGTGGTCACCCACAAGCCCACTGATTTGCGTCCACAGCGAAATAAAGGCGATTAGATAGACCACGCCCAGCAGGCGCAGGAATAAGGCGCTGGCGATACGATAGGTCGGCCGCGGCGATTCGCTGTCGGCCGCCGCGGGCGGAGCACCGGGCGACGAGGTATCGAGCGACTTAGGCATAACAGTATCCATCGAAGAACCTCAGGGACTCCCGACAGCTTTCATTTCCTCGAGTGTCGCGTCAAGCCGAACAATTCTCAGTAGCTTGCAATCACACAGGGCCTAACCCGATGATTCGAAACGCTCAGCCGTCAGGCCGCAGCCATCGCATCGAGATAGCGGTGGGCGCGGAGAGATAGGTTCTCGCAAAGGCGGTAAGGCATCCTAGAACTAAGGATATGTGATTTCGCAATCTTGTCTGAAGTGAGAGGTCGGGAGAGCAAAAAAAGCTACTCCCGACCCACTTTTGACTCTATCAAGTTTAGAAAAGTGAATGGTCGATCACCTCCTGCCCGTCACGGCTCACCAAATGCAAATACAAGTTGCGATTGATGTCTTCATTGATCGCCCGGGCGTGACCATCAGCAAAGCCGTGCTGCACGATGCCGGTGTGTCCGCTGCTGGGGCCGTACCAGCGGTGACCTGCAGTCCCGTTGCCTCGCTTGTGGGGATACGGCGGGAACTTCATGTAATACATGTCATCTCTAATGTTCGTGGTATTTAAGTTGCGCTTGACTTCGTTGCCGACGTTCAACGCCGTGCGGCCCGTCGTATTGGCTGCTCGCCATTGCAAGAC
>Ga0326597_10014090_pt1 | contig 10487 bp, 11 predicted proteins | sample RVTome_12_FD_203789 | JGI IMG/M metagenome (GOLD analysis project Ga0326597, IMG submission 203789) | Soil microbial communities from uranium-contaminated site in the Upper Colorado River Basin, Wyoming, United States - RVT100D185 | ecosystem: Environmental > Terrestrial > Soil > Contaminated >... | reverse complement strand
CGCGAGCGAGGCGAAGGTGAACTGGCGATTCAGCACGCCGGATGCACGGATCAAACTCAGAAAACTCTACCCGTCATTCGACGGCTGACAGAGCACTAGACGTCTCTAAAAGCGTGCGTGAGAAGCTCATACCGCCCCGCGCTCGGAAGGCAGCGCGGCTCGGAGTTGGGCAGGGCACGCCAAGTGGCCCGCTTGGCGCGATCGGAGCAAACGGTGTCCGCCTCTCAAGAACCCCTCCGCCACGCCGGGATCGTACGAAGCGGGATTAGCCCTTAAGGAATCCGTCTGCGATTCCCACGAGCTCTTTAACGTGGGCCACGCTGGAGTCGAGCAGTTTGCGCTCCGCGGCATCGAGCTCGACCTCGATGACTTTCTCCACGCCGCCGGCACCCAACATGCAGGGCACGCCCACGAACGCCCCACCAACGCCATATTCTTTGTCGCAGTACGCGGCGCACGGCAGGATGCGCTTTTTGTCCTTGACGATGGCCTCGGCCATCTGCACCGACCCCGCGGCCGGGGCGTAATACGCGCTCGTGCCCATGAGCTTTACGATCTCGCCGCCGCCCATCTTGGTCCGCTCGATTATCGCGTCGAGCCGCTCGGACGGTATGAGTTGCTTGACGGGAATGCCGGACACCGACGTGTAGCGCGGCAGCGGGACCATGTCGTCGCCGTGGCCGCCCATGAGCAGGGCCGATACGTCCGCCACGCTGCACCCCAGTTCCATCGCGATGAACGTCTTGTAGCGGGCGATGTCGAGGCAGCCGGCCTGCCCCACGACGCGGTTCGTGGGAAAGTCGCTCGTCTTCCACGCGGTGTAGACCATCGCGTCGAGCGGGTTGGAAACGACGATGAGGACCGCCAGCGGCGCGACCTTGACGATCTGCTCGGTCACGGACTTGACGATCTTCACGTTGGTCTGGATCAAGTCGTCGCGGCTCATGCCCGGCTTACGGGGGATGCCCGCGGTGATGATGACCACGGAGCTGTCGGCCGCGTGCCCGTAGTCGCTCGTGCCCACGATCTTGCAGTCGAAACGGTCCACCGGGCCGCACTGCGCCAGGTCCAGGGCCTTGCCCGCGGTCTTGTCCGCAAACTCGGGGATGTCGATGAGAACCACGTCGCCCAGTTCCTTCTCGGCCGCCCACACGGCGCAGCTCGCGCCCACGTTGCCCGCCCCGATGATCGTGACTTTGTCGCGTTTCATGGCAGATTCCTTGTCAGCAAGTTAAGCGAATGAAGCACAATTGACCGTAGCACCATGATAACCTTGCCGGCGGCGGACGCCAAGGCGGCGGGCGCGCTTGAGATTCTTCCGCCGCGCTGTCACACCGGCCGCGGCGGAGCGGTCATGGCGCCGCGATCCAGCAGCGTTCGCGCATGCGCAAGATCGACGAGATATTCTTCCGGGCCATCGGCCGCGGCCAGAGCCTCGAACGACCACGCACGATCCTCGCAAAACGGCCCCACCGCCCGGCGAACCAACGCGGTCAGGCAGCCCCCGGTGCCCAGCCGTTCACCGACGTCGCGGACCAGCGAACGCACGTAGGTCCCGCGCCCGCACGCCATATCAAACTCCAGCGCCGGCCAGTTGTATGAACGCAGATGGAGCCAATAGACCGTTACGCGCCGGGCCGCAAGCTCGAAGTCCTGATTACGCCGCGTTCGCTTGTACGCGGGGACTCCGCCGACCTTGAGCGCGCTGATCTTGGGCGGAACCTGGTCGATCTCGCCTTCAAACGCACTTAGCGCCTCTCGAATCGCGGCCTCACTCGGCACGTCGCATACTTCGACGGCCCTCAACTCCGTGTCCGAATCGTGGCTGGGGCTGGTCACGTCCAGCCGCGCACCCGCGCGGTAGACCTTCGGCTGATCCATCACCCGTTCGACAAGGCCCGTCGCCCGCCCCAGGCAGAGCACGAGCACGCCGGACGCGGCAGGGTCCAGACTGCCCGCGTGGCCGCTCTTGCGCTGGCCGGTGAGCGTGCGCACGCGGTAGAGCGCCTTGGCGGAGGTTATCCCCACGGGCTTGTTGAGGTTGATGATCCCATCCACGATATGACTCCGCGTACACGCGTGCGGGATACCGTCGGTGGGCGGTGTCCACACTACACAGCGCCGCGCTTGCGCGCCGAGCGCCGGGCCCACCGCCGGGCTGCAACACGGTCGAATGCCGGCGTCGGATGACGTCCCGTTGCGTCGTACAACGTCGCGGCCTATACTTCCCCCGAGCGCTTGATTTCTCTTGTATCAGGATATCCGGCGAATGCCCATATACGAGTACGTGTGTACGGCGTGCGAGCGCGAGTTCGAGGAGTTCGCACGCTCCATGACGGTCAAAAAAACCCCGCCGTGCCCGCACTGTCGCAGCTCCAGAGTGGTGCAGAAGTTAAGCGTGTTCGCAGCGCGCGAGGGCACGGCGCGGTCCACGGGCAGCTTTGCCGGCGGAGGCTGCGGCCGGTGTGGCGATCCCAACGGGCCATGCGCACTATGATTCCGAGGACCACGGGCTTGCCGAAAGATGGACTCCCTTCCGCCTTGCACGCTCCGCTGGCCGGCGCCCTCACCTGGTGGCTGCCGGGGCTGGGGCACATCTATCTCGGGCAGCGCACGCGCGGGCTGGTGCTGATGGTAACGATAACGGCCACCTTCTGGAGCGGCATAGCCATCGGCGGCGTCCGCGATACCGTCGACCCCGACAAGCGAAAGTTGTGGTTCGTCGCCCAACTCTGTTCGGGCGGCAACACCGTCGCGGCATACGTGCTGAATCTCGGCGTTACCTCCTACTCCGCGCGGACCGGTGCGCCCGTGCGTCCGAGTCATTGGATGTCCGCCGACGTCGGAGTCCACTACACCGGCATCGCGGGGCTGCTGAACCTGCTCGTCATTTTCGACGTCGTGGGCCGAGTGGATTCCGGCCCTTCCCACCGGCGCGCCAAGCGGCCGCTAAGACCGGAAAGCTCATGACCACCGCGCTCACCGACTTCGTTCTCGGCGCCATTGAATTGGCACCCGCGCAGCGGCAGTTGCTCATGCTGCCCTTGTGCCTGAGCATCGCGGTCGTTTATAAGACCATGCGTTGTGATTCCGTGCGCGAGGTCCCGCTCGAGTCGCTCGTTCTCTGGGGAACGCTCGTGATCGGCATGTACGCGGTTGGGATCGGACTTTGGGTGCTCTACTCGATTATGGTCTGAGTTTCCCCCGTCAGCGTACCTCCGGCGATTGACAGGCATGAGTAACCTCGGTCTTGCTTCGCTTTGCTGATGGACAAACAACTTTCACCAGGCGACCTAGTTGCCGACAACTCGCCCGCGGGCCACTCAACCGCCGACCACGTGGCCGACGCGCGCCAAAGGGCCCGCCAAGTGCTCGGGGGCGAGGCCCATCTCGGACCCGTGGACGACTGGCGACGCGCCCTCGTAAGCGCCCGAGATGCGCTGATTCTGACGTGGACGATATGGCTGGCCCTGGAAGGCTTCGGCCTCGGCGCAGAAGCGTATTCGTTGCTGGTCGCCGTCGCCCTGGCCCTGGCGCTGCTGGCGGGCATCTCCACCGGCCGCTCGACGTATTTGCAGGTTCAATACTTCGAGTCCGAGCTTCAGCGCGAGCGCCGCGAGATCCGCGAGAACTTCGACCACGAATGTGAGGAGGTCCGCGCACTCTACGCCGCCAAGGGCTTTCGCGAGCCTTTGCTGACGCAAGTGGTTGACACCCTGACCGCCGACGAGGACCGTTTGCTCAAGTTGATGATGGAAGAGGAACTCGGTCTCTCGATCCAGCACGTCAATCATCCTTTACTCGTGGGCCTCTGGAACTTCCTTGCGGCCCTTATCACCGGCTGTGCGCTGGCCCTGCCGATGGCCTGGCTTTCGCCCGGCGCCGCACGGCTGTGGATGCCGCTGGGAGGGGCCTTGCTGATGGCCGCCGTCGCGATACTCTCGGCCCGCACTACCCGAAGAAACGTGTTGGAAGTGTTCGCCACCGGACTCATCATGGCCACGATCACCGGCGGCGTGGCCTACCTGCTCGCCCAATGGCTGGCGACCCCGTCGGGCGGTCCAGGCGCGACGTGACCAAACTGAGACCGGCATGACCACCCATCCCACGATCAGCCCCGCCCGCCACGTCTTCAATCCCATCCTGATGGACGATCCCATTGCGGACATTGAGGCGTCAAGTGGAAGCGTCTTCTATACGGTCCAGGCCCGCCGCATCGCCAGAAACATCGAGTTGATAATCGCCGCGGCCGCCGGGCTGTCCCTACTCTGCGCGTGGATGATCTCACTGGCGTCCGGCCCCCGGCCGCTGCGCGATCTGTTCATTCTGCTGACCTTCGCGATTGCCGGCGTGCCCGCTCTCGTCGAGGTCTGGGAGAAGCTGCGCCGGCTGCGCATCGACGTGGACCTTCTCATGCTTCTCGGCGCCGTGCTCGCCGCCTACATAGGAAGCCCTTTTGAGGGCGCCCTGCTGCTCTTCCTTTTCGCCCTCGCGGGAGGCATGGAAAGCTACGCCCTGCGCCGCACGCAGGCGGCCGTCGTCGCGCTCCACGATCTTTCACCGACCGAGGCCACCGTCATGGAGCACGACGCCACCAGAAGGGTCTCCGTGCGCCACGTGGACGTCGGCACGCGGATTCTAGTCCGGCCCGGAGAAACGGTCCCGCTCGACGGAGAGGTCGTGGCCGGTAGTTCGTCGATCGATCAGTCCGCCATCACCGGCGAGTCCGTGCCGCGCGACGTCGCCGCGGGTGACGCCGTTTTCGCCGGCACCCAGAACGTCAACGGACGCCTTGAAGTCAAGGTCACCAAGCGCGCCGCCGACACGACTCTGGCGAAGATCGTTGCGCTGGTGACGGAGGCGCGGCACCACCCCGCCACGGCCCAGCGGCTCATCGACCGCATCGGCCCGACCTATTCGGTCATAGTAATCGCGGCCTCCTTTGCCGTTCCCGTCGCCGCCATGACCCTCTTCAACATGAACCACACCGAGGCCATTCGCCGCGGGATCGCCCTTCTTATAGTGGCGAGCCCCTGTGCGCTCATCATCGCAACGCCGGTGGTCTACCTTTCGGCTATCGCCAGCGCCGCCCGCCGGGGCGTGCTGATAAAGGGCGGCGCTCATCTGGAGGTCGTCGCGCGCGCGGACGCCGTCGCGTTCGACAAAACCGGGACGCTCACCACCGGCCGCATCCGCCTCGCGGAAATCGTCACCGACGGCACAATCGGCGAAGACGAAGCACTCCGGCTTGCGGGCGCGATCGAGGTCTCCAGCACCCACCCGCTCGCCACGGCCGTCAGCGACGCGCTGCGCCGGCGCGGTTTGACGGCGCCGCCCGTGACCGATTACGAGGCCAGGCCGGGCGAAGGCGAGGCCGCGACCGTGGACGGGCGCTCCGTGTGGATCGGCCGGCCCGAGACCGCCCCCACGCACGCCGCAGAGGAAGCCTGGGGACGATTCGCCGCCCAGGCCGAGAAGATGCGGCGTGATGGCAGAATCGTGTCCGCCCTCGTCGTCGACGGAAGCGTCGGCCTGTTCGCGTTCGAGGACACCATCCGCGACGCCGCGTCCGCCTGCGTCGAACAGCTCAAGGCCCAGGGCGTGTCCCAGATCGAGATGATCACCGGCGACCACGAGATCATCGCCCGGCAGGTAGCGTCGCGACTCGGGCTCAGCGGCTGCCGGTTTCAGCTTGCCCCTCATGACAAGGTGACCGCGATTCGCGACATCGCCGCGAAACATGGTACTCTCATCGCCGTGGGCGACGGCATCAACGACGCGCCGGCCCTCGCGCACGCGGACGTGGGCGTGGCCATGGGCGCGATGGGCGCCGACGTCGCCCTCGAGGCCGCCGACATCGTGCTCATGCAGGACAGGATCGAAGCGGTCGCCTGGCTTCATCGCCACGCGAAACGCACGGCCGGGATCGTCCGCCAGAACATAACGCTGGCGATCGCCGTTATCATCTGCCTGAGCGTCTTTGCAGTGCTGGGCGAGATTCCGCTTCCGCTCGCGGTGATCGGCCACGAAGGCAGCACCGTCGTCGTCGCGCTGAACGCCCTGCGCTTGTTGCGGACGGGTGACTAGATCGGACATTCTCCGACAATACATCTGACGACGACTGCGCGGAACTGAACTTGGCTGCTAATCAACCGGAAATAACCGTCGACAACCTCTTCGAAGCGGCGCGCAGGCCGGACGTGCTCGCCGCGATGGAGGAATTCTTCGCCGAGACCGACCGGTTGATCGCGCAGCAGCCCGCGACCTGCTGGAACCGCGGCGACTGCTGCCGATTCGCCACCTTCGGCCATCGCCTCTACGTCACGCCGCTGGAAGTGTGCTATTATCTCGCGAAAGGCGGGCCGCCGCGGCGGGCCGCCGTAGACGCCTGCCCGCACGCCTATGCGGGCATGTGCCACGCGCGCAACCGCCGCCCGCTCGGCTGCCGCGTCTTCTATTGCGACCCGGCCGCCCAAGGCTGGCAAGGCCCGCTGACGGAGGATAGGCTCGGCGTACTGCGCTCTCTGCACGAAACGCTCAACGTTCCCTACTTCTACGCCGACTGGATGACCGTCCTCCGCGCCTTAACTACTGTATCCGCGGACGAAATCACGCGAGGGCGAACTTAGCGCGCTTGGGCGGCCTCCAAACTCGAATCGCCCACTACTTGCTTCTGGGTGTTTCTGGGGGTTGACCAGTCTCGACCTGTCGTTGGTTAAGGAACGCAAGTACCAGCCCGGTTACGCCTGTGCTGCCCAATATCGCCCCGGGCCAAGGTGCACCATTTGAAGCCACATAAGTACCTGCGCCGATCACGATCACAGCAATACCAAAAGCCAATATCTGCCCAACGCGCCGTTCTTGCCTATCTCGGATTGCATCGCCGATTTGAGCGTCCAGAATCTTGCGTTCCATTGAACGCCTATGATCGGCTTCGCCCTCAGCCATAGCTACGATGCGGTCGGCCAACCCTGGGTGAACTCGGTTATAGTGCTCCAAGGCTTCCGGGGGTGGGATCGGTCCCGCAGTAATGCTCGTGCGTTGCGACAGAAGGGTTTGGGCGGTGGGGTGAGGCTCAGCGGGAGTCGACCGAGGCAGTTGTGACGATTTCTCGCGCCGCTTGCTCTTCGTACCCATGCTCAACAAGTGCTTTACAAAATGCGCCCTGGATTTGGCCGCCAATCACGTACCAATCTTCGCAGATCGCATCATACTCGCTGCGACTGAATATGAAAGGTACGAAGTCAGGATAATGCCGTGCGGGTATCACGCTCGAAAGCGTGCCGGCACCGAACATCAAATTACGCAGCCTGTTTCCCATGAGCACTTGTTGAAATCAAAACTGACTTCATAAAGCATAGCAATTATTCTAGGTATTGAAGCGGTTCCCATGCTTCGCGAGTCCTATGATACGATGTCGACCAACAGAAGGCAATTGCTCGCTTAATTTTAATTATTGGCGCTTGGCATTCAATGCCGGACAAATGAACTGCCGTCCGGCCAAGCTTCAATTCTCTATAATCCACTTTGGCAGGTCGCGCTTGAATCGTCCGATCTACCGTTCTGCGCCCGGACCGCGTCGCTATTGTGTCAATATCGTGCGCACGTTCTGCCACCTGGCGTTGAAACTGCGCTGCCCAACATTCAATTCCATCGGCGCGCCTTCAAATTTCGGAACCAGGGCCGCAGTCATGGTCGTTTTAGGCCCGGATCCGGAGTGAATACGCTGTTCTCCTGTCAACCTGGAAGGCACTTTCACGGGCCAAACTTCTGCTTAACTTTAGTGCGACGGTGCCCGAGACGGCTCTGTCGAAAATAGCAAGGGATATGTACAACAAGGCCTAAACAACTACCCTCGGGGAATCCGGACCATCAGCAACACCAACAACAACTCGCCCGTTCCAATGCTCTTCGATCGTGCCGAGATCGGCGGCGCGCTCGGCGACCTCGGCACGTTCATCCCTCTGCTCGTGGGCATGGTAAACCGTTGCGGGCTCCAACTCGGTCCCGCCCTGCTGACCGCCGGCCTCATGAACGTCGCCACGGGCCTCTTGTTTCGCATCCCCATGCCCGTCCAGCCGATGAAGGCCATCGCCACCGTCGCCATAGCCGAGGGTCTCACCGAATCGCAGATTCTTGCGGCCGGAATCGCCACCGGCGCGGTTATCTTCCTTCTGGCCGTCACGGGCTTGATCGACTGGCTCAACCGGGTGGTCCCCAAGAGCGTCGTGCGCGGGCTCCAGCTCGCCCTGGGCATGAAGCTGCTCACCAGCGGCATAGGAATGATATCCGGCACCGGCGTGTTCTTCGCGTGGGACGGCATCGGCCTGGGTTTGCTGTGCACCGCGGCCGTGCTCGTTTTCTATTTCTCGAAGCACGTTCCGGGGGCGCTCGTCGTGTTCGCGATCGGCCTGATCGCCCTGCTCGCACAACAGCCCACCCTGTTTGAGCAAACCCGCTTCGGCATGTCCTGGCACCTGCCCGATTTGACCGCCAGGGACGACTGGATCACAGGCATGGTCCGCGGAACCCTCCCGCAGATTCCCCTTACGACGCTAAACTCCGTCGTCGCCGTCTGCGCGCTCAGCGCCGATCTGTTCCCGCGCTCCCCGGCCGCACCGCGCCGCGTGGCCGTCTCCGTCGGCCTCATGAATCTGATCGCCTGCCCGCTTGGGGGTATGCCCATGTGCCACGGCGCCGGCGGGCTTGCTGGCCAGTACCGGTTCGGAGCCCGCACCGGTGGAAGCGTCACTACGCTCGGCCTCGCCAAGATCGCCCTGGCCCTACTTCTCGGCGGCTCGCTGCTGACCTGGCTTCAGCACTACCCGCAGTCGGTCCTCGGCGTGCTGCTGCTGTTCAGCGGATTGGAACTGGCCCTGGTCTGCCGCGATCAGACCGCGCGCGTGGACTTCTTCGTCATGCTCCTGACCGCCGGCGCCTGCCTCGCCGTCAACACCGCCCTCGGATTCGCCGTGGGCTGGGCCGTTGCCGCCCTCCTCCTCTGGGGAGTCTTCCGTATAGAACCGCCACCTTAAAACAACCGCCGAACACTCTGAACCCCGCGGCCGGTAAGCCTGGAAAGTGTGGAGACGCGCGGTTCGGCATTATCAGTGTTGATTAGAAGTGAACAACGGTTCGAGCTCAGTGCGTACGTCGCCCATAAACGCACGAAATCCCGTCTTGCCCGCGTGCTTACACCGTTGCGGATCGACGCGGCGCGCAATGTCGCCCAACACGGGCATCGAGTCTTCCGACGCACGCGGGCTCAGAACGTGAAGATCGGCGATCGCCTTCTTCGGATTCTTCTCGTCGCGCACACTGGGTATCGTCAACTCGTCCGGGAGACCCAACGCCTCTTTCAGGGCCACCCGGTCCGCGAGTAACCAAGCCTCACCGTGCGGCGTAGCTTCACCCAACGCGGTTGGAATCGGCGACTTGGCCTTTCTGTCCGCCGCACGTCCTTCTGACAATCGCTTAAGACGAGCCCCTTTCTTCGCGCGGTCGGTATCTACGGTGGCGACCATACCGTCCGCACTATCAACGCGGACTTGCCGAAGTGCGTAGAGAAGCTTGCGGGAATACCCTTTCCCGCCTTCGTGAAGGCGGGCCCAAGGGCGAAAGGAGTCCTCGAACTGGGTGTTCAATATCCGCTTCACTATGGGCGGAACGGTGGCTTCATCGCGCGGTCCGTCGCCGACGAAACGCACGTGCTTCACTTCCTGCGCCCCACCAGACCCTCTTCGCCTTCGTTAAACCAGACTTCACCGAGCTTGAACTCGTCGAGGAATTTGTCGAGGCGCTCCCGGTCCACCGGCTCCGCCGTCCGCGAGCCGTCGTCACAGCGCTTGAAAACCAGCACCTGGTCCCGCTCGAGGTCGATCGCATCCAGTAGATAAGGCGAGTGCGTCGTAAGTATTACCTGGGCGGCGTGGTTTCCGTGCTTTCCCTGAGTAATCTCGCGCAACAGGCGGATCACATCGCCCAGACGCTGCGGATGCACACCGTTCTCCGGTTCCTCAACGACGATGAGCTTCGGCGGCTGGGGGTGATACGCGAGCGCGACGAAGAACAGCAAGAGACGCACACCCGCCGACGCAACACCGGCCGGAATGCGCAGACCATTATCGACAACAAATTCGATTGCCCGCGTCGCCGGGCTGGGAGTACTTATCTCTAGCCTCTCAAACCCCGGGACCAGTGTACGCATGACTGCGATGACATTATCATACTTCGTCCGGTCCCGACGCAGCAGGTGATCCAGGAGTGCGGGTATTCCTGTCCCGTTGCTTTGTATGTCAGGAGGAGGGCCGGTATCCGTATACCCCGAAGAATCCATGCGAACCCCATCGGATGGAAGTTGAAATACGCGGATCGTGCTCAGCGCATCTCTGAGTGCGTTCGGAACATGGTTCTGGCCATCACTTCTGACCGTGAACGTTTCCCCTTCACCGCGTCCGGTGATCGCGGTAATGAGCGCCTGATCTCCC
>Ga0326597_10014089_pt1 | contig 10487 bp, 11 predicted proteins | sample RVTome_12_FD_203789 | JGI IMG/M metagenome (GOLD analysis project Ga0326597, IMG submission 203789) | Soil microbial communities from uranium-contaminated site in the Upper Colorado River Basin, Wyoming, United States - RVT100D185 | ecosystem: Environmental > Terrestrial > Soil > Contaminated >... | reverse complement strand
GCAGGAATATTTAGCCTGTGCCTTGGTTTCAATCCACGCGCCCACGCGGGGCGCGATGTGAGGTGGTGAGATGAAAAGATTGGCAATCATCAAGTTTCAATCCACGCGCCCACGCGGGGCGCGATAGCCTTATCCTAACTCACTGTATGACAACAGTTAAGCTCAGGATATGCGCTAAACTATTCAATCAAATTGTTAAAGAACAATGTTGGTCAATTAAGCAACCACTAAAACTCAAAATATCAATAAATTAACGGTGCGCTAACCCTTTAGAGATACAATGAGAACATAGGGTTAGCTGAACTATAAAATCAAGGTATCCCGGATGATATCCGGTGTTTCCTTTGCGCCGTGATGTTCCACTTTACGCTTCCATTTAGCCCCAAGATAGTAGAAACGCAGGCTGTCAGTCACAGGGTCATAGATATCCAGTAATGCTCCTTTTAACTCAACCCATTGCGCCGGGGTTATTTCGCATTCAAACACGGAATATTGAACACGAACACCATAATCCAGGCATGTTTTACTGATTTGTCTCAGCCTTTTACTGCCACCCTCGCTGGTAAGATTCACATCGTATGTGATAAGGACAAGCATGGTTTTCTAACGAGCTATAAATGGAGTATAGATTTCCATATCTTTCCGTAAATAACGGGATAGCAACATTGCCTGAACATGCGGCAGTAATCCTATCTGAATTTTTTCCTCAGTATATGGATGCTGTAATTCTTCCTGTTTTTTCTCCTGCCAGGCAGTTAATACCATTTTGCGCGCATCATCTGTCAGGCGTATTGCACTACTACTTTCTTCAATGAAATCATCTGGTGATATTTGTTTACGGTTTATGAGAGTCAATACAAAGCGGTCACACCACCATGCTCGAAATTCTTCAAGCATATCCAGGGCCAGACTCACCCGGCCTGATCGGTCTGTATGTAAAAAGCCTACATAGGGATCGATACCAACGCCTTGTAAAGCCGAAGCAATCTCATGTGTCAACAAGGTATAAGCGAAGGAGAGCAGGGCATTTACCCGGTCCAGCGGGGGTCTTTTTGTGCGGCCTGAAAAAGGAAACGATGCCCTCAAGTCTTCAACAATCAGATTATTGAAGCATGCAAAATATGAAGCAGCAGAATCTCCTTCTATACCGCGCATCTGATCGACATCATTACTTCTCTCAAGCCGTTTAAGATTATCTGCAAGATATTTCACAAGCCTTTCAAGTTGGTCATCCTGGCCATGATTGCGTTGATGTTTCATGATGATATTACGGCAATTAACCAGTTTGGCTGCAATAAACAGTTTGGCCAATATCTGTGGCGAATCATCCGCTTCGCGATATTGAGCCCGGCGCAATAACACATTACCTGACTGCGGGCCTTGTACGCGAGACTGAAACTTGCCGTATTCGGTAAAAAACGAGATGCCAATTCCTTTCTCGCCACAGGCAGCCATTAGGGCGGGTGATACCATGATGCGGCCAAAACAGAACATGTTTTGTATGGAGTGAAAAGGTAATTGGAATACCTTATCGCCTTCCTGTTCGATAATGAGCGTTTCCCGTTCTTTGTGAACATAGCTGCCATCCGTGGTCACATATAAATTATTCAGTAGTTTCTTCATCCCTGAATAACTCCTTCACATATCTGGCAGATTGATCGGGTTTGCGCGGTTGGCATATATCAAAAAAAGAACAGGCTTTACAGGAAGCTGTATATATGGCTTTTGGAAGTGAATTGCTCTCGATCAGTTTATGCACGGCATGTATATTATCGATTGTGAGGGTACGAAGTGATTCATTAATCTCAATCCATTCGCGTTTGCGTACTTGCCAATACCATAAAGCGCCACGATTGATTGAAACATTGCGCATTTCCTCCAAACAAAGAACCTGGGCACAAAGTTGGATGCGGTCACAATCATTGATCTTGGGCTTACCGCGTTTATATTCAACTGGAGTAAGTTGGAAGGGTTCCGATTGAATTTCGAGCAAATCCAGTTTGCCTGTAAGGCCATATTGTTCAGAAGAAACCTGAACGCCACGCTCTGTTTTAAGATTGCCGCGTTTCTCCGAATTATTGCTGTGTACACGTTCATGCAACTGATTACCTTTTGCAGTCAGAAAGTTGTCCTGCCAGATGCGCTCTATATGAATATAAGCACACTGGCGCGGACAAAAGGCATAGTGCTGTAATGCAGAAATGGGGATTGGGTCATCCATGACCATTTTTAATTATCCAACACGGCGAATGAGTTTTACGCCAGCAGGCATATTCGTTTCATCTACTGAAATTAAATAATCAGTAAACGCCCTGGGTGGTGTGGATTTGTTCTTTAACTCCGCTGTAATGCGTTCAAAAAGATTATGCGCAGGCGCATTGCCTAATTTACTGTCGTGTTTAAACACATATAAACCCCGAGCCGTCATTTCACCACGGGCAGCAGAACGGTCATGCTCAAACATGTTTTCCAGTGCCTGAAACAGTAATTCCAGGTCGTCTTTTGAAAAACCTGTTTGTTGCGCGAGGTGTGCGGAGATAAATCCGTGACAAATATAAAGACCATACGGGACAGTAAATTTACGGCCCATCGTGCGATTATCACCAGACTGCTTTTCAGCTTCTGCCTCTGTCGCTACTGCCATACGTGTAATCGAGTGTTCCTGTGAAATAATCTGGTCAACAGAACGGGCGAACGTAAGCTGAACCGGCCCTCGAACTTGGCCACAATTAATACCCGTAGACATTACTGCACCAAATGTTCTTACATCGTAAAAGTTTTGACAGATCCAATCCCGGGCTTTATCGACAGTATCACCCGAGCCTTTTCTTTTTTTATCAGACTTGAGTTCATCTTGAGCACCAATTTCAATATAGGCGTTTTCATGAGTCCGGTTAAGTACAGCTTTTTCTTTGATATAAATATCATGCGGTGGTTTATCGCCTTTAGTAAGGCTAACGAAATTTCTAATTTTTCGTTTCAAGCAGACATCGGTTACTAAACCTCGACCCGTCTCCGCATCAACACGGGGCAGGTTTCCTGCATCCGGATCACCATTCGGGTTGCCGTCTTTTACATCAAACAAGTAAACAAAATCGTAACGGTTTTCCAAGTTCATTTTCATTCTCCTGATTCATTTGAAGGTTTTTTGGTAAAAAAATCCTGGCGTTGATGGTAGTAGCCTACTGCGAACCTACCCTGATCCTGAAGTGACAGGGTTGCCGGTAGATTGGGTGGAATATCGGTTATAATTTCCCCCAACAGTTTTTCAAAATTGGTTTTTCGTCCTGGATTGTCGAGTTTCCCAAGATGATGATTCTTTAGCTTAAGCAGGGTAGAGAAAACAGCAACAGGGTTGCTGGAAGCAGACCCGTAATAACGGTCACGGATGGTTGCATTAATTCCGGGATTAGCTTCCTCCTGTATTTTCTCCAATGTCGCGAAAAGCCTTCCTAGTCTATAAGCTGTATTTGAGTTTTCTTTGTCCAAAGCCACTTTTATTTCCTCCATATTGTGAAATCGGTTTAAATAAGTCTTGATGATGGCTGCGCGTGGATAGTTAACATGCTGTTCTGCTTTGCATCGTCGTATAGCGGCAGCGAAAAGTGTGTAGGGATAAGGACGGCCGGAGAGTATGCTTTGCATAACTTCTCCACCCAGATTGGGTGGGATATTGTCGCTTTTTCCCTGGACGGCGACATTAACTAACAATAGAAACAGTGGAAGATATTCCAGTTCATTATTGCCATGGATTATCTGAAGATAATCAAAATGTTTTTTAATGCGTCCGGCAAATTCACTCACAGTCCCCACAATCCAAAAACGGATAGCAATCCTGGCCGCGTTAGGCGATAAACCCAAAACATAAAATTGAGTATCTCTGTCATCATCACTTAACTGTCCACGATTTACAGCATTGAAAACCGCTTTTACTGCGTTGGTGTATTTATCGGGATTATCTTTAATGACGTTAGGAGTTGCCCCCCAGATGGTTGCAAAATTGTTTTCAAATTCATCGGCTTTGGCTGCCCAGAATATTGTGGATGCATCGCCTACTTGAAAACGCTGTTCAGAACCTTTTCGCAACAGATGATTTAAGGCAGTGGTATAGAAGAAGCTGGCTCGCTTGCCTACAGGAGCATTAAACCCTTGAGATTTTCCATACGAATTAAACGCATTAAGATTGAAGGAAACAATATTTGCCCCCGAGCTTTGCGCACCCCAGACGCCTTTTATTGCCGCATGTAATCTTTCAGGTTCATCCTTTTCTCCGGTCACCAGGCAAAGAGACGGAGATTCTTCTGGTTTAATCTCACGTAAAGTGTCAATTACAGCCTGGCGCTGACAGATAAGCTGGTTGTCTCCTTGTAGCTGGAAACTAACATTCGGATTGGTCAACAGATAATCCCAATGAGGGTTGTCCTTTAGGGAGGCAGGGTCAAAACTGGACAAGAATTTTAAAAGAGATTGCACACCCTTATCGCTAGCCGCAGGCTCAGCAAGTGATTTTATCCGTTTTATAAATTCCGCATGTTGTTCCGCAACACGTTCAGGTTTACCTTTGGCATCAATACCAAAGACATACTCAGCTGTATCCCAAAAGAGATTAGCCGCTATGCCTGCTGCTCTTTTAACGCCCTGGGGAACGACATATTCAGTTGAGCTTGAATCTTTGTCACTGATACGGAGTTGTACAAGATTTCCTTGCTCATTTATCTCCGCAATAACAGGAATAAGTTTGGTTTCAAACCCAAAGGGGGGTAATGCGCCTTCATCTGCACCAGATTTGCGTTCGTAATATTGTGTGAGTGCTTGTAATATCATCCCCGTATCTCCTCGCTGTTCCATTCAGGCACATCAATTACACCGGTATTCATTTCAGCATTGAAGAAACGCGGAGTTGTGTTGTTTAGGTCAGAGAAATCCATGTCATACAGCATCCAACCCAGTGCTTTATTCTCGGAAATAGCTGGATACATTGACATCTCTTTTTCCAGCTCATTTTGTTCTATAAACCGGAATGAACAGGAAAACTCACGAGTACCCAGATAGGGTTGATTAAAACACTGCCCCTTGCGTGCACGTCGTTTAAACATTTCCGCGAATTTAGTGAAAGAGTTTTCAGAAGTTTCGGAGTCGACACACTGCAAATGCGGATAACGATGAATGTGTTTACTGTCGTCCTGTGTGGTGAATTTGGCGTGCAGCCGGTAAGCGACGTCTCTTAAAAACAACCCGGCCCTTTGCTGACGCTCATCTTCAACCAGTATTTGCAGGCTGGCATTGCCTCCATTCATCGCAGTAGAAATATTCCTACTGCTGATGATTGAACCTACTTCATTGCGGCGGATATTGACCCAGCGCACTGGCTTGAGAACTTCAATCTTTGAGATTTCCCATTTTATTGCGGGTTTCCATAAGACAGCTTCGAATATCGCCCTTGCTGCTGAGGGGGTAATCACATCGTAAGAAACCCGTTCAACCTTCATTTCCGGCCGGGTAAAGCAGGCGAAGTCGCCTTTCACCTCTATACAAAATGAATCATTACTTGGCATAGTCCTTACCTCAAATTACAGAATTTATTGGGGTTAATTCTGGTTGCTCAACCAAGAGGCCGAGGTCGTCACTATAAACCCCTGAGCCTGACTGGGCGTAAAAACCTTTACATATTTCTTGAATATCACCCCGATTAAGCATCACTTCGAACTGATATCGGTAGAGCGTCACCGTAAATCTTTGTAACTTTCTCAGTAGCCAGCGGTGTGGTTCTCCTTTTCCTAAGATATTAACCAAACTATCACCTTCTCTGTAACGCACGAATACTGGTACTGTATCTTTATCGTCAATCATCCTGAATCGCTGTGCTGCTGTACGAAACTGAATTTGTCCCTCTATTGCAGTTTGTTGCAATTTATTGAGCACGCCATATTTGTCATGTTCATTAACGCTGGCATAAAACTGTTCAAAGTAACGCTGAAAGGTATCAGGAGCCTGAATATCACCTGTAAAGCCAGTTAGTATAGACACAGCAGTATGGGTTGCTGTAGAGAGTATACCTTTGGGCGGATCGGTCGGTGGAACAAAAACAACCACCTCGCCTTTATCCAGTTTGCCTTCACGATTGCAGCGACCAGCAGCCTGCACAATGGAATCCAGGCCAGAAAGTGCGCGGTACACTGTGGGGAAATCAAAATCCACACCAGCTTCAACCAGTTGAGTGCTAATGACTTTTGTGGGTTCGTTGTGTCCCGGCTTTAACCGTTCTTTGATTTCCTTAATGATCTGCGATCTATGTTCTGCACACATGAGTGCAGAAAGATGATGCGTGCCTTTTGGCATTTTCTCCCATAATTCCTTGGCATCTTTTCTTGTGTTTACGATTGCCAGAATCGACTCGTGGCCTATTAATTCTTCCGCTATCTCGTCCCAGCTTTGGGAATGGCTGAAGCTATCAGGCAACCTGTAACGAACACGGTTAAGTTGGTCATAATAATTCGCTGGCGAGTCAATGATTTCTTCACTAGAGATGCCTTGCAGTAACTTTTTACCAAACGGACTGATGTGTTCTTTAAATCCCGGTGGAGTTGCTGTAGTTATTACAAAAGTCACTCCGTAATACTGGTTTAGTGACTGAATAATATGACGAATAGGATTCAGTTGCTCTGGAGGTAATAATTGAATCTCATCCAGCACGATGACGCTATTCACCAAATTATGCAGTTTTCTACAACGACTGGTTCTGGCGGCATAGAGAGATTCAAATAGTTGAACTGTTGTAGTTACAATTAGTGGAGCATCCCAATTTTCTGTGGCTAACCGGGACCAGCTATTTTCATTTTTCTCTTTGTCAGGCTCAGTATTGCTATGGTGTTCAATTAATATGTCACCAAGCGGCTTGAATATGTCACGAAAAATATTCGCTGTTTGTTCAATGATGCTGGTATATGGGATCACATAGATGATTCGCTGCTTGTTATGCTTTGCAGCGTGCTCTAGTGCAAAGGCTAGGCTTGAAAGTGTCTTACCTCCACCGGTCGGTACCGTCATGGTATAAACGCCAGTTTGACCAATGGCTTTATTACGACAGGCTGTAAGTATCTCGGAACGGATATGATTGACCGTTGTATCCTGGGCTTCGAGTTGAAGCGATTCCATATATTGATTAAAACAGGGCAATAATTCTTGTGGAATAACACTCTGTATTCTGGTTGTAGTTTTATCGGGTGACATAAAGCTTTCAGTATCCAGAAAATCTGCATCAACCAAACAAGAGAAAAGCATGCGTATCCATAAGTGTAAATCTTCTGGATGACCTAACGGCGGAGTTTTTGGCAAAACACCATTCAATATATTGTCTGGAATTTTTTGTTCCAATGCTTCCCGTAACAGATCTTTGTCAGCTCGGAGTATTTCCCTAAGTGCCCTCCCTTTGGCGTCATCAGTCTCGAAATCTGGCAGTCCCGCATGATGCCCCGCAATTAAGTAGGCTAAGATGGCGCCATGTGGCCCAAGTTTTTCCACAGCATATAGCGCACCTGTTGATGCATGAGCCGTGATTGGGTTGTTTTCACTTGTGATATGTGCATCAGGAACATAGCCACTGCCTTTCTTGATATGAACCTGGAACGCTGGCCGGTATTTTCCAAGGTCGTGCCATAATCCGGCTGGATTTGCCCAATCCTCACTTCCGAACGCCTGTGCAAATCTACCAGCTTTTTGAGCGACTTTATGTAAATGTTCATCCAACGCATGCTCTACCCACTGGCCATTTTCATCCTGCCTGACATGAGCGATGTAGTTCTTGGCCATATAGAGTAATTAAGAACGATGTCAAGATAACGTGATTAAACAATGGCTGACCAAATTAGATAAGAATTTGTTGTAATCCATTATTCTCCCCCGATGATTATTGTTACCCGCCATCCGGCAGAGTCCGCATGCATTATCCAACTCCCAAGATACTCGGCCGAACCAATAATCATTTTTCTTTCCTCTTTTTCTCAGACAATGCCCTTTTTGCGGTGGGCGGGAGAAAATTCTCTCCGGTAACAACTCTTCTACCTGTTCTGGCTTCCAGTTCCCGCCGCGCCTTTTTGGCGATACCGCCGCCTTTCTTGCCGGCCTCCTTGTTTTCCCGCATGCCGGTGGCGCTGACGCTCTCGGCGATCTGCCGGGTGGAGAGTTCGGCCAGGGCGGTAAAGATGAGTTCGGCTTCACTCATGTGGTCTCTGAGGTTCTGGTCTTTCAGGCCTTTCAGCGCCTTGTGGTTTTTTACCGAAGTCTCCGTCCATTCCTGATGAATCAGATTGGTGAGGATGGCGTATTCTTCTTCCTTGTTTATTTCATGGGTTTTCCAGTAATCGGTGAGCTTGTTGCGGGTTTCCTGGCCCATCATCCGCTGCTGTATCCATTTTTCGCTTCTGCCATGCTGTTGCCAGTATTCCCGGGCCCGGTCCAGCGAGCGTGCCGGATCGGCCATGTCCTGCATGCGTTCATGGCCGACCTTGGCCAGCCAGAGCTTGATCGGTTCGGCCTTGGGGCTGGGGATGGACTGAATCAGCCGCAGCAGGGTTTCGGCGGTGGCGGTATCGGTTAGCCTTTGTTTCCCGTCATGTGCTGTCATTTTCAACTGGTGACAATTTGTCACCGATTGGCTGCCTTCTTTTTTCAGCCGTTCTTTCAGTTTGTTCCAGTATTTGCGGGCGGTTTGATAATCAGGCTGCTGTATGAGCACCTGGATGATATCCACCACGGAGAAATACCAGGTCCCGGTATCTTCGTCATACGCCCGGCGGATGGGGTAATCTTCAAATACGGCCAGTGAGTGGTTATTGCTCATAAGGACACACCTTTTCAGGGCTTCCTTAAGCCCAGATGTTTAACCAAGGGATCAAAATCCCTGTCCGTGTAAAGTAAAGGGAGATCATGCTCGATACAGTACGTCCCGATCATGACATCCATCGTTTTCCGGACGGTAACGCCTTTTTTTCTGAGCTGCCGGTAATTTTGAGCGCTCTTTTCAGCCATTTTTTGGCCCAGCATGTCCACGATTGGAAATGCTTGCAGCAGCTTCTTTGCCTGCCGATAGTCTTCGTCCCGGTGGAATCCCTGCAAGATCTCGGCAAGGATCAGGTCGCCGAGAATGATTATGCGTCGCGCCAGCAGGTTATCCAGCAAATCCGTCTGGGCGTTTACTGTGCCGTTGAAATAATCTATCCATACCGATGTGTCGACAACGAGCATTCTATTTAATCCCGGCGCATGGCATTCAAGTCCCCGCTCCAGGGCAATCTGCCGCGCCATTTTCTGATGGCCTGTTGCTGGTCCATGCTGATCAGGAGTTCCAGGCCGGCCTCAACGGTGGCTTTTTTGCTTTTTAATCTACTCGCGCGCATCGCCTTTTTCATTAAAGCTTCTTTAATTACAATATTCGTTCTCATGGTTGATCTCCTATGTGTATAAATTAGCTATATTATACACATTGTTCATGAATCATCCTCATTCTGACTGACGCCCTCACCCCTACCCCTCTCCCGATGGGAGAGGGGAGTGAAGAGTGACGCAACAGATCATCAATGAGTACCTTGGGATGGACCTTTTCCTGGATGTAGAGCGGCGGGGCATGAACGACGAGATCGGACCAATCCTGTTCATCCTTGCCGCGCCACACCAGTTGCGGGTCCAGATCCCGGTTGCGGCGTTCGTATGCGACGCGCACCGGGTCTTGCTCTTGTTTTTGCAATACGGACTGGTATTCAGCAGTCGGGATATTCTTCCGCTTTGCTTCGTCGTGCGTCAGTGTTACAACGCTTTTGGGTGTTTGTGGTTTTTTTGCCATACTCTGTTTCCCTGCTTCAACCGTTTACGCACCACCGCTTCGGGGAGTTGCTTGTAATTTTCCTTGCTGGTGATGCGCCTGCCGGATTTTTCCTCCAGGTCGCGCCGTGCCCGGCCCGCCACGGCCCCACCTTCTGAAGCTGCGGTGCGAGTTTCTACAAAGCCCTGCGCGTCTTTATTGCGCGTGATTTCGGTGGTGGAAGCCTCGCCCAGCATGGTAAAAATCAGTTCCAGATCATTCATGTGGTCACGCAGATTGTCTGTGGTTTTGTCGAGATTTTTAAATGCCTTGTACTCGCCTGGGGTCATACCAAAGGTGGCGCGGCTGATTTCAGCGGTGAGGATGGAGTATTCACGCTGCTTTTTCACTCCACGTTTTTTCCATTCGTTGGTTAATTCGTCACGAATGGCAATGCCGCGCACACGCTTTTCAATCCATTCGTCGCTGTAACCCTTGGCTTTGTATAGTTCGCGCATCCTGGTGGCGGCCAGTTCCGGATTCTCGATTTCTTCAAGGCGTTCATACCCTACTCTGGCCAGCCAGCGCTTGAAGGGTTCTGCTTTTGGAGAAGGAATGGACTGGATGAGTCTAAGCAGTTGTTCGGCATCCGCGACGTCGGTGAGCCGTTGTTTCCCATCGGCGGCTGTCA
>Ga0326597_10014088_pt1 | contig 10487 bp, 5 predicted proteins | sample RVTome_12_FD_203789 | JGI IMG/M metagenome (GOLD analysis project Ga0326597, IMG submission 203789) | Soil microbial communities from uranium-contaminated site in the Upper Colorado River Basin, Wyoming, United States - RVT100D185 | ecosystem: Environmental > Terrestrial > Soil > Contaminated >... | reverse complement strand
AACAGCCGCCATCACCGGACTGCCCTTTGTCAGCGCCGAGAACAAGTTCGAGGGCATGGCGGCGCACGATGCCATCGTCGAGGCCTCCGGCGCCCTCAACGTGGTGGCCGTGTCCCTGATGAAGATCGCCAACGACATCCGCCTGATGGGCAGCGGCCCGCGCTGCGGCTTCGGCGAGTTGCGCCTGCCGGCGAACGAGCCCGGCTCGTCCATCATGCCCGGCAAGGTCAATCCGACCCAAGCCGAGGCCATGACCATGGTCTGCGCTCAGGTCATGGGCAACCACGTGACGGTGACCATCGCCGGCTCGAACGGTCATTTCGAGCTCAACGTTTTCAAGCCGGTGCTGATCTACAACTTGCTGCAATCCGCCAAGCTGATCGGCGATTCCTGCGACAGCTTCACGGACAACTGCGTGACCGGCATCGAGGCGGATACCGGGCGCATTGCCGAATTGATGCGCAGCTCGCTCATGCTGGTGACCGCCCTCAACCCGCACATCGGCTATGACAACGCGGCCAAGGTGGCGAAAAAGGCTTTTGCCGAAAACACCACCTTGAAGAAAGCGGCGGTGACCCTGGGCCTGCTGACCGCCGAACAGTTCGATGAATGGGTCAAGCCCGAGGACATGCTCGGCCCGCGCGGCAAGGCGTAAGGCCGCGCCGTGGACCAGACGGTCCGCAAGCGCTCGGTCAACATCGCCGGACACCGGACCAGCTTCAGCGTCGAGGAGGTCTTCTGGCGGCACCTGAAATCGTTCGCCACCGCCGACGGCCTCTCCCTGAACGCATTGATCGAGCAGATCGACAAGGGCCGGCAGGGAAATCTGTCCAGCGCCGTGCGCGTCTATGTTCTGGAGCGCACCGCCGCCGGCCGGTAAGCGTTTACTGCGGCAGGCCCTTCAGCAGGTCCTTCAGACCTTTCTTGAGGATGTCCTCGGGTTTCACCGGGGCCGCGGGCGTGGCTGGCGCAGCTGGCGCTTGTGTATCCGTTGGCGCTTGCGCGGGCGGTTGCTGCTGCCGCTGGAATGGCTGACCGCTGATGCGCGGGTTCGGTTTGTCCAGGGGGCCGCGCAACTCGGCGGTGAGATAGGGTGTGGCCGTATCCTCGGCGCGGAACACATCGGTGCGCGTGTTGATCTGCCAGGCCGGCAAATCGATGTCGCCTTGAGTCAGCGCCGTCGCTTGACGGCCATCGATTTTGGTATCGCTAGTATGGACGATGCCCTTGTCCACCGTGAAGGTACCGCTCAGGGCCGCGGGCGTGCCCGCAAAAGCGCCGAACAGCACGTTGGTGGCATCGGTGATGCCGCGGATTTCCTTGACCTTCTGGCCCAGAATGCCGAGGACCACGGCGCCCACGTCTTCCTGTGCCGTGCGCTTGACGGTCAGTGTGCCGCTCAGATCGCCGGTGCCGGCCAGGGTGCTGATCAGATCCGCCTCGCTCTTGCCTTGCGTGGTCAGGGACGCGTTCAGATTCAGCGGCCCGCTGACCCGGTCACTCTCCGCCATGTCCTGTAGCAATCGGCCCACGTTCAGCTCGATGGCGGTCACCGCCAGACCCGCCTGCAAACCGCCGCCGGCGGAGATCTTGCCGCTCACCGACAAAGCCCCGTCATAGAAGGTTCCGGTCAGCTTGCGCAGATCGAGAACGCCGTCGGTCAGCGTGGCCTCGACGTTCGCTGTGTCCAGGCGTAAGGAATCGGTCACCAACGCCTGAGCACGCAGCGTTACCTCCGCGTCCACCGCACGCAACGCCGATACGTCGATGGGTTGGGTCGACCATCGCCCGCTTTTGGCGTTGCCGGCGCCACCGCTCGCCCCCGCACCCGCCGCGCCGCTCTGGCCGGCCGCGGCCGGAGCCAGCAGCCCGGCCAGGGGCGTCACGCTGGTGACCAGATCGGCGGTGATCTTTGGCCGCGGCCCCGTCAGATCGGCGCCTAGCGAGCCGGAGACTTCCGTCGGCCCGATCTGGCCGGACAGATCCTGCACGGCAAAGCGTTCGGCCGTTCCCGCCAGCCGTGCCTTGAGATCGAGGCCGCCCAAATCCGGCGCCAGACGCACACCGGGGGACAGCGCACCGGCCAATTGGGCCAAGCTTGGGTGGGCGGCGGTGACCGCCACATCGAAGCTGGGCACCGCCGCCAGCGGTTGCACCGACCCGGCCACGCCCAGCCAGCCCCCGGCGGCACTGGCCTTCATGTCCATGGCCACATCCTTGGACGAGCCTTTCAACGTGCCGCCTACCTCGAACGCGCCGAGGCGGGTGAACGCCGTGGAGTCGGTGCCCAGCATCTTCGCCAGACGCACCGGCTCCGGGATCTTGATCTGAGCCTTGCCGTCGAACGTCGGCGCGGTCGAGAGGCCGGCCGCCGCCCCGGAGACGTGCATGCTGCTGCCGGCGACATCGCCCACCGATGCCTCGCGCAGGACCAGCGTGCCGCGTTGCAATGTGGCATCGAGGCGCACATCGCGCGCCGCGATGCCACGCGCGCTCACGCTCCCCAGGCGCAGATCCAAATTCGCATCCACCGCATCGAGAAAAGCCAGGCCGTTCGGCGGTGCGGCGCCCTGGCCGCCGGTGCCGGAGGGTGCCGCCGGAGCAGTCGGGATAGGACCGCCCGCCGGAACATCTGCCGGCAGGTAGGCATCGACATTCAGTTTGTCGACCGCCAGGCCGATTCCGAACGCCGGGCGGTCGCGCAAGGCCACGGCGATGCCGCCGGTGGCACGGCTGACATCGACGCGCAAATCCATGTCCGCCAGGGTCAGCCGGTCGGGCGTGGCCTCCAGGGCGCCGGTCATGGTCATGCGCCGCAGGCGGTCGGCCGGAACCGCCGCCATGTCGACACCGAGCCATTCCAGAACCGCGCGCAGATTGTCCGATGCCACCTCGATACTGCCGGCGAAGCGTGGCGGTCCACCCGGTTCGACCGCCGCCAGCGTGCCGGTCAACGACACATCGGAGCCACCGGGCAGCAGAGCGATCCCCTGACTCAGCTTGGCCTGGCCCTCCGCGACGTCCACGTTGACCAGGATCTGGCGAATCACCTGGCCGCGAAAGATCAGCGCATCCACAGCCACCTGCAGCGATCCGGTCACATCCTTCGGAATCGCCGGCCTGCCGGGGACGGCAGGTTCAGGCGCCGGGGCGCCGCCCGCCTGGCTGGGCGCCGCCGGCGTATCCGCGGCCGTCTCATTCGACATCGCGGCGGCGCTTTCGGCCAGCACCTTGTCCAGATCGATACGCTGGGTATCGAGCCTGATCCGAACATCCAGCGGCGTGCCGGGCGTAACGTGCACGGCCCCATCGATCGACATGTCGCCCTGGCGGAACGCGACATCCGCGGCGGTCAGGCTTTGCGCCGACAGGGACAGTTCGGACTCCAGGGTGAAGGGCTTGGCGAACATCGGCGGCACCGCGCCAATCGCCAGCGCCCGCGCCAGGGCCGCCAGATCGTCGCCGCTGGCCTTGAAGCGGCCGCGCAACGAGGTGCCATTCGGGTGCGAGGACAGGGCGCCATTGAGTTGGAGCACCGCCCCCGCCTCGGGAAGCCTGAGAATCAGGGCCAGCGGGCTGGCACCTTCGTGCGGCAACCGGCCAGCGTTGACTTCAAACGCGACCCTGACGCCGCGCGCATCCGCCTCGCCGTTGGCGGAAAAGGGGCCTTTCAGGGATTCCGCCGCGACCAGCGCGTTCAGGTTGTCGATGCGCTCCTCCCGCCCGGCGCCTGCATCGCGGTAGATGAGGGTGCCATCGCTGATGGTCACGCTCTCCAGCGCGATCTGACCTGGGGTGCCTGACTCTCCACCCGTTTCCGGCGGCGGCGATGCGGAACCGGATTCGTCGGCGAACACCCAATTGCCGCGCCCGTCAGGCAAAACCTCGACGAGGATGGTTGGCTCGACCAGTTCCACCCGGTCCACCTGGATTCGCCCTTGCAGCAGCGGCAAGACGGCAACCCGCACCTTCAAGGCCCGCAACGCCACCATGGTCGGATCCGAGCCGCCCGGCGCATTGGCCAGCCGCACGTTCTCGACCGACAATGCCGGCGCCGGCAGCAGGGCCAGGCCGATATCGCCGTCGATGATCAGGTCGCGGCCGGTCGCCTTGCGCGCTTCGGCAGCGATGCGGTCCTTGTAGGTGTTCCAGTCGACAAAACCCGGCGCGACCAAAATCGCCCCCACAAGAAGGATCAGGATGACGAAAAGGCCGATGCCAAGTTTCTTCACGGTTGGCCCTGCTGCGACCGGTTGGCGACGGCCGTATGATACATTTCATCGCGGCAATGCGAAGTCGCCATTGCGCGCGGCTCCGATTCAGTTAAGCTAATAGCACTGTTGTGATCGGGCAGACAGTATGGTGCAAGCCTGGAAAGCAGGAACGTCACAGCATGGGTGAGATCGTTGATCTCGAAAGTTATCGTAGGCTGCGTAAGCGCCGCCTAGTGGAAACGAGCGCGGTCGCAAACCGTCGTGCCGGAAACCGAAGCCGATCCGAGCACGATCGCCTGCGGCCAGCCGTCGAGCCGGTCGATATCGGCCGCAGGCGTAGCGAACCCGCCGGCAACACCAAGCCCGATACCAAACCCGACGACAAATCGTCCGATTGATCGCCTGATTCGGCGGGTGGTGGGTGTTGTTCGGAAGATAGGCGCGCGATCCCCGGCACCAAGACCCCGGTTTGGGCCGGGGCCGGATCGCGGATGCCGGTTTAATGTCGTCGATGGCTGGCCGTTACGGCTTTGAAGACCTCCATCACGGCTAACAGCGTTACGGCAACGGACATCACCAGCACCCATTGGTCCAGGGTGACCGGCCGAACATCCAGCACATCACGCAAACCCGGCAGGTACATGGCGGCGATATGCACAGCCTGGGCCGCGACAATCGCAGCGATCAGAAACGGATTCGCGCCGAAGGAGATACGGAATATCGATCGCCGCTCCGAGCGGGCGTTGAGGGCGTGCACATTCTCGAACAGCACCATGAGCAGAAGCAGCAGGTTACGCGCCATATCCTCCGGCATGCCCTGGGCCAAGGCCCAGGAATAGAAGGCAAATCCGGCACTGCCCATATAGATGCCGGTGACCAGGACCTGTGATGTCATGCGACGGTCGAATATGCGTTCGTTTGGCGGCCGGGGTGGCCTGCCGAGGATGCCCGGCTCACCTTTTTCCAAGGCCAGGGCAACATGTTGGATGCCATTGGTGACCAGATTCAGCCACAGCAACTGCACGGCGAAGAGCGGGAGCGGCAGTTGTGCCGCGATCGCCAGGACGAAAAGCACGATCTCGCCCATGCCGGTGGCGATCAGCAGATAGATCACCTTGCGCACATTGGCATAGGCGATCCGCCCTTCCTCGACCCCGCCGACGATGGAAGCGAAGTTATCGTCCGCCAGGATCAGATCGGCGGCGGCGCGGGCCGCGTCCGTGCCGTCCCGGCCCATGGCCACGCCGATATCGGCGGCAGCCAGCGCCGGGGCGTCGTTCACCCCGTCGCCGGTGACCGCCACCACATGTCCGGCACGCTGCAACGCCTGGACGATGGCCAGCTTTTGCACCGGTTCGACCCGGGCGAGCACCGCGGCACCCGTGATCAGGCGGGCAAAGGCCGCGGGATCGTCCGCCACCGCCGCCAAGGCCTGGCCGGTGACGACTTGATCCATGTTGGTCGCCAGGTCGAGCTCACGGGCAATCGCCAAGGCGGTGCGCGGATGATCGCCGGTGATCATGCGCACCTCGATCCCCGCCGCCCGGCATTGGGCGATGGCGACCGGCACTTCCGGCCGCACCGGATCGATGAGCCCCACCAGACCGATCAAGCGCAACTCGTCCAGCCCCTCGGGGTCCGCATCGCGCGCCGCCGCCTCACCGATTTCCCCGGCGGCCACCGCCAGAACCCGGAAGCCGGCCTCGGCCATGGCATCCGCTTGGGCAAAGATGCGGTCCGCCGCTTCACCGCCGCACATGGGAACGATCACTTCCGCCGCGCCTTTGACGTGCGCCATCGCCACGCCGGTCCGTTGCGTGGCGGAAAAGCTGGCCCCGAAACGCCGGTGCGGCTCGTAAGGGATGATGCCGATCCGTGGCGACGCCGCGCACAGATCCACCTGATCGAGTCCCAATTTGGCGGCGAGAACCAGGAAGGCGACATCCACCGTGTCGCCGAAGTGGACGATCTTGCCGGCGACCGTGCGCAGGCTGGCCTCGTTGCACACGGCGCCGGCCTCCGCCAAGGCGCGCAGGGCCTGAGCCTCGTGCTCCGGCAGGCTTTGCCCGGCCACGGTGGCTTCGCCAGCCGGCGTATAGCCCTCGCCAGAGACGTCGATGTCCACCGCCCCGACGTCCGCCAGGGGCAGCCAAACCCGGCGAATGGTCAGCTCGTTGCAGGTGAGTGTGCCGGTCTTGTCGCTGGCGATCAGGGTGCAGGCGCCAAGCCCCTCGACCGCCGGCAGCGCGCGGATGATCACATTGCGCCGCGCCATGCGGTTGGTGGCGATGCCCAAGGCCACCGTGATCGCCACCGGCAGGCCTTCCGGAATGGCCGATACCGCCAAGGCCACGGCGACCGGAAATACCATCGCCAGGGTCATACCCTGGGCAATCTGCATCAAGGCGATCAGGCCGATCAGAACCATGGTAGCGCCGCCGACCACACGGCTGAACCGGGCCAGGCGAACGACCAGAGGGGCCGGGACCACGGCGCCCGCGGCCAGCGCCTCGGCGATGCGGCCAATCTGGGTCGCCCTACCCGTTGCCGCTACTACGCCGGTTGCACGGCCGGCCAGGAGCGTGGTGCCGGCATAGAGCATGGTGCGCCGGTCACCCAGCGGTGCCGCGTCGGCAACTGTCACAGCCGGATCCTTATCAACCGGCAGGGACTCGCCGGTCAAAAGCGATTCGTCCACACTGAGCTCAAGGACATCAAGCAGGCGAATATCCGCCGGCACCAAGCTGCCGGAGGCCAGACGGACAATGTCGCCCGGGACAAGATCCGTCGCATCCACCTCCCGCGCCTCGCCATCGCGCAGAACGACCGCGAATTGATGCACCATGAGGTGCAAGGATTCGGCGTTCTTTTCCGCCCGCCATTCCTGGTAGGTGCCGATGCCGGCGTTGGCCTGCAGGACCAGGAAGATGAACAGCGCGTCTGTGTACTCGCCAACGCCCACGGCAACCGCCGCCGCGGCCAGCAACAGATAGACCAGTGGGTTCTTGAACTGGCGCAGGTAGACGGTAAGCACGCGTGTCGTTTTGCGCCGGGGTAGCTCATTGGGCCCGAAGGCCGTCCGGCGGGCCACCGCCTCCGCCTCGCTCAAGCCCTCGGCACCGGCCGCGAGAGCGGCCAGCGCCTCCGCCGTACCGAGCGCATGCCAAGTCTGCGGCGCCGGGCTTTCCGGATTGGGCGTGCGGCTTCCCATACCCGTCCGATCTCCGCCCTAGAGGCGCAGTATCTTGCCTGGATTCATGATGTTGCCGGGGTCGAGCGCCATCTTGATCTGGCGCATGACGGATAGGGCATCGCCGTGCTCGGCCACCAGGAAGTGCATCTTGCCGGTGCCGACTCCATGTTCGCCCGTGCACGTGCCGCCCATGGCCAAGGCGCGCATGACCATGCGCTCGTTGAGCGCCTCCGCCCGCTTCATTTCTTCCGCATCGTCCGGATCGATGACGAAGCTGAGATGGAAATTGCCATCGCCGACGTGGCCGACGATCGGCGCCGTCAACTCCGAGGCGTCGATATCCTTGCGGGTCTCCAGAATGCACTCGGAGAGGCGCGAGATGGGCACGCACACATCCGTCGCCCAGCCCTTGGCCCCCGGCCGCAGCGCCAAGGCGGCGTAATAGGCATCGTACCGGGCCCGCCAGATGCGGCTGCGATCCTCCGGTAACAGCGCCCATTCGAAGGCACCGGCGCCATTGTCGGCGGCGATCTCGCTTACCCGCTCCGCCTGCTCGCGGACACCGGCGTCGCTGCCATGGAATTCGAAAAACAGGGTTGGCTGCAGCGGATAGCTCATCTTCGAGTACTTGTTGATGGCATCCATCTGCACTTCATCGAGCAGTTCGATGCGGGCCACCGGAATGCCCGATTGGATGGTCAGTATGACCGTGTCGACCGCCCCGGTCAGGGTAGCGAACGGACAGACCGCCGCCGAGATCGCTTCAGGGATGCCGTAGAGACGCAGTTGGACCTCGGTGATCACCCCCAAGGTGCCTTCCGAGCCGACGAACAAACGGGTCAGATCATAGCCAGCCGCGGATTTCCGGGCCCGGCCGCCGGTGCGGATAATGCGCCCATCCGCCAGCACCACGGTCAGGCCCATCACGTTCTCGCGCATGGTGCCATAGCGGACCGCGTTGGTGCCCGAGGCGCGGGTCGCCACCATGCCGCCGATGGAGGCATTCGCCCCCGGATCGACGGAGAAGAACAGGCCCGTATCGCGCAAATGCTCGTTGAGCTGCAAGCGCTGGACACCCGCCTGCACCCGGCAATCCAGATCCTCGGCGTTGACCTCCAGGATCTCCTGCATCTGCGAGGTGTCGAGGCAAATGCCGCCGTGTAGGGCCATCACCTGACCCTCGAGCGAGGTACCCGAACCAAACGGGATCACCGGCGTCTTGTGCCGGGCGCAGATCATGACGATCTCGGCCACGTCCTCGGTCGAGCGGGCGAAGGCGACCGCATCCGGGGCATGGGCCGAATGATAAGATTCGTCGTGCCCGTGCTGTTCGCGCACCGAGCCCGTTGTCGACAAGCGGGATCCCAGCAATTCCTGGAGATCCTCGATCACCGAATTCTTGCGTTTAGTACCGACCGTCACTTCCCTTCTCCTTCCGGCCGCAGTATAGCAGCAACCAGCGTCTCACACACATCTCATCGGCCAACGGATCGAATCACGCCCAGGTGACAAGAAACACAACGGATCGGGGATACATATGACGCGGGATTCGCGTTACGACATCTTGTTCGAGCCCATCAAGATCGGCCCGGTGACAGCGAAGAACCGGTTTTATCAGGTGCCCCATTGCAACGGCATGGGCCATACCATGCCTCTCGCCGTGGCCGCCATGCGCGGCGTCAAGGCCGAGGGCGGCTGGGCGGTGGTGTGCACCGAGGAATGCGAAATCCACGCCAACACGGACGTGGCCCCGGCCAAGGAGGCCCGATTGTGGGACGACCGGGACATCCCGGCACTGGCCCGCATGACCGAGGCAGTGCACGCGCACGGCGCCCTGGCCGGCATCGAGCTGGTGCATCAGGGACCCGCCTCATCGAACCGCTACAGCCGGGAAGTGCCCATGGGGCCCATGGCCATGCCGGTGACCCGCAACGACCCGGTACAGGCGCGGGCCATGGACCTGTCCGACATCCGCGACGTCCGCCGCTGGCACCGGGAGGCGGCTTTGCGAGCACGTAAGGCCGGGTTCGACGTGATCTACGTCTATGCCGGCCACGATCTCTGCCTGCCCATGCATTTTTTGCAGAAACGGCGCAACCAGCGCACCGACGAATACGGCGGCAGCCTGGAAAACCGGATGCGCCTTTTCCGCGAGCTGATCGAGGAGACCAAGGAGGCGGTGGGCGATACCTGCGCCGTCGCCGTGCGCCTGGCCGTGGACGAGCTGATCGGCCCGAGCGGCCTGACCAGCGCCGTGGAAGGCCGCGAGGTGATCGAGATGCTGGCCGAGCTGCCTGACCTGTGGGATGTGAACATCAGCGATTGGCAGAACGATTCCTGCACCTCGCGCTTTTCCGATGAAGGGTTCCAGGAACCCTATACCGCCTTCGTCAAGAAACTGACCAGCAAGCCGGTGGTGGGCGTCGGACGCTTCACCTCGCCCGATGCCATGGTGTCGCAAATCCGCCGCGGCATATTGGACATGATCGGCGCCGCCCGGCCGTCCATCGCCGATCCGTTCCTGCCCAGGAAGATCGAGGAAGGCCGGCTGGAGGACATCCGCGAATGCATCGGCTGCAACATCTGCGTCTCCGGCGACAATACCTCGACCCCCATCCGCTGCACGCAAAACCCGACCATGGGCGAGGAATGGCGCAAATCCTGGCATCCGGAGGCAATTCCGGCGCACGGCTCGGACGATACGGTGCTGGTGGTCGGCGCCGGTCCGGCCGGCCTGGAATGCGCCCGGGCCCTGGGGATGCGCGGCTATACGGTGCACCTGGCCGAGGCCGGCGACGAATTGGGCGGCCGGGTGAGCCGGGAATCCCGCCTGCCCGGCCTGGCCGCCTGGGCCCGGGTGCGCGATTACCGGGTACAGCAGCTCAGCAAATTGACGCAGGTGTCGATTTACCGGGACAGCCGCCTGAGCGCCGAGCACGTGCGCGAATTCGGCGCCGCCCGGGTGGTCATCGCCACCGGGTCTACCTGGCGCCGGGATGGCGTGGGCCGCGCCCACGGCACCCCCGTGCCCGGCCTGGACGGCAAGAACGTCTTAACCCCGGACGACATCATGGCCGGCG
>Ga0326597_10014087_pt1 | contig 10488 bp, 12 predicted proteins | sample RVTome_12_FD_203789 | JGI IMG/M metagenome (GOLD analysis project Ga0326597, IMG submission 203789) | Soil microbial communities from uranium-contaminated site in the Upper Colorado River Basin, Wyoming, United States - RVT100D185 | ecosystem: Environmental > Terrestrial > Soil > Contaminated >... | reverse complement strand
TGAACCAACCTTGAGGATATCGACATGACGACTCTTGCAGCCAACAGCCCCCGCGCCTTCGAAGGCGGGTCTCGCAACGAAATTCCGATGATCGCATCGGACATCATCTACGAAGGCGCGGCCGTCGGCGCGGTCGACGGTACCGGACACGTCCGGCCGTTGAACGCGGCCGACCGCTTCGCCGGCTTCGCCGAGGCCAAGGCGGACAATGCCGCCGGCGCCGCGGCGGCGATCAACGCGCGCGTGGTAGAAAGCGGAAAAATCCAGCTCTCGGTGTCGGGCGCGGTGATCACGGACGTCGGCCAGCCGGTGTACGCGACCGACGATAACACCTTCACGTTCCTGCCCACGGGAGCGGCCTTCATCGGCTTCGTGCACCGCTTCGTGAGTTCCGGCGTGGTGGTGGTGGCGTTCGACGCGCTCAACTACCGCGATCCGTATGGCGAGTACACGGTGCGCGAGACGCTCTCCGGCGTCAAGACCTTCGACATCGAGGATAACGGCAAGGTGTTCTTTGCCGACGCCGCCGCCGATGACGATGCGCTCACGATGCCGGTAACGGCAACGCCGGTGAACATCAAGATCGTGGCGATCGGCGCATTCGGCACCACCAAGGTCGAGATCGCACCGCAAGCGGCGGACAAGATCCAGGGCCCGGACCTTCCCGGCACCGACAACACGCCGCTGAGCCTCACCAAGGCGACCCAGCGGCGCGGGGACTTCGTTCGACTGATGACCGGCGACGCCAACGGACCGATTGTCTCGGAGCTGCGCGGCGTCTGGACCACCGCATAACCGCGGTTCACCCATCTCAATAATCAAACGCACACGAGGTAATCACAATGGACCAGCAACTTCTGTCGAGCCGCGCGATCATGGGGATGTACTTCGCGCGCCAGGAAACCGATCCGGGCATGGCCTGGATCGACGGCGTATCCAATTCGTTCAATTCCGACCAGGCGAGCGAGACCTACAACTTTCTCGGCCAATCGCCCGCCATGCGGCTGTGGGTCGGCGGCCGCCAGGCCAAGGGCTTCACCGGCCAGGGCATCACGATCGTAAACTCGCACTACGAGGGCACGATCGAGGTGCAGAAAAAGGACGCGCGGCGCGACAAGACGCCGCAGATCCAGGCGCGCATCGCCGAGTTCTACGACCGCGCGCAGACGCACTGGGCGAGCCTGCTGTCCACGCTGCTGCTGAACGGACCGTCGACCGTGTGTTACGACGGGCAGTTCTATTTCGACACCGACCACAGCGAGGGCGATTCCGGGACGCAGGACAACGACATCACGGTGGACATCTCGGCGCTGCCGGCCGCGGTGCACGGCGTGGTGACGGCGCCGAGCGTCGAGGAAATGCAGCAGACCATCCTCAAGGCGATCACCCAGATCATGTCGTTCAAGGACGACCGCGGCGAGCCGATGAACGAGAACGCGCGCCGGTTCCTGGTAGTGGTGCCGGTGCCGTTGTACATCGTGGCGGTGGCGGCCGTCAGCACGCTGGCCACGGCGGCGCTGCAGCAGAACCTCAACCCCAACATCATCGCCGGGCTCACGGTGGACGTGCAGATGAACGCGCGCCTCACCTGGACCGATTCGTTCTCGGTGTTCCGCACCGACAGCCCGATCAAGGGGCTGATCCGCCAGACCGAGCAGGATGTGGAGCTGAAATCCAAGGCCGAGGGGTCGGAGTTCGAGTTCGACAACGACGCCTGGCAGTTCGGCATCGACGCCTGGCGCGGGGTCGGCTACGGCTACTGGCAGCGCGCCTGCTACGTGACGATGACCTAAGCGCCGCCCGGCATGACGCCGGACGATTCCGGGGCCGCGACGCGGCCCCGGTTGCTTTCGGAGGTACACGATGATCCGCTATCAAGCCATATCGACGGTGACGCTGCACACCGGACTGGTGCAGCTCGAGCCGGAGCAGGCGCGCCGCCGCGGCGCCAAGCTGAAACCGGTGGGCGACGACGTCTACGAGATTCAGGCGCCGACGCAGTTCAAGCGCGGCGAACGGTTCGGTTACGACGGCGCGCTGCCCAAGGCGCTGGCCGGCGAAATCCTGGAAGTGAAACCGGATTACTGCGCGCCCGAAGCCGATCGCAATCCCGATTCCGGCGCCGGAGCGGAAGTATCCGCGCCGGCCGTCAAAACCAAATCCCGGCGCAAGGGCTGATCGCGGGTGGCCGTCGAGGACGCCGACGATCGCGGGACCATGCTCGCCGATTTCGGCGAGATGGTCACGTATGACAACGGTTACGCCGAATCCGAACTGAACGGGATTTTCGGCAACGAGTACCTCGAGATCCCGGCCGGCCCCGGCAGCGTGGACGGTCTGCGCCCGGCGTTCACGTACCGCAGCGCGGATCTGGAAAGTGTCGCGCAAGGCCACACCCTCGAGCGCGCCGACGGCGTGATTTACAAAATCGTCGGTATCGAGCCCGACGGCGTCGGGATAACGCTGTTGCGCCTGGAACGGCAGCCGTGACGCACCGCGCCGAGCTGATCGCTGTCAAGGTGGCCGCCGACCTGGTGGGGCTCGACGCCACCGGTGATAACGTGTTCCGCGGACGGCCGACGAACCGGCCGTTGCCGGAATCGCAGTTGCCGGCGTTGTTCGTCCATCTCGGACCGGATGTAAAGCAGCGCGAGTACAGCCAGGAATTGATCGACAGCGTGCTGACGATCAACGTCAGCGCGGTGGTGAAGGCCGCTAGCGCGCAAATCGACACGCTGCTGCTCGCCATCCGCGAGCAGGTCGCGATCCGCCTGCAGTCGGAATATCAGCAGGCGCTGGCGTTCGTCATCAACACCGACGAGGGCGACGCCGACGAGCCGGAGATTTCCGGTGACGGCGATCAGCCGGTCGGCGTCATGAAGATGGCGTGGCATTTCCTCTACCGCCGCAACCGCACCAACCCCGGAGCCTGACATGCCGAAACCGAAAAAAGACCCGGAGCCGACGGCCCCGGAAGCCGCCGGCGCGCCCGCAAAACCGCGCGTGACCCACGTCACCGCCCACGGCGGCCTGACGGTGGACGGCGCCGCCGTTGCCACCGAACCCGCCGCCGCACCCACCACCGAATCCAACGCGACCGAATCAGGAGACCCCGACCATGCTGACAAGTAGATCAGGCATCCTCGCCAAGATCGAATCCGTTTACAACACCGACCCGACCCCGGTCGTCGGCACCGACGCGGTACTGGTCGAGGATTTGGCTTGGTCGCACGCCGGCGCGCGCATGAACCCGCGTCCGGCGCTGCGCCCGAGCCTGGGCCAATTGCAGCAGGTGTTCGGCGGGACGCTGCTGGAAGTGAGTTTTTCGTGCGAATTGAAGGGCCCGGGCGCGGCCTACAGCGCCACCGTGCGCCCGGAGATCGACGCGCTGCTGCGCGCCTGCGGCCTGGGCGCGACCATCGTGACCACGCCCGGATCGGAATCGGCGACCTACAAGCCGGTGTCGACCGCGCTCGAATCCTGCACGATTTACCTGTATCGCGACGGCAAGCGCCAGATCGTCACCGGCTGCCGCGGCATGGCCGACTTCACCGCCGTCACCGGCGCGCGCGGCATGGTGAAGTTCACCATGACCGGGCACGTGGCGGCCGAGACCGACACCGCGCTGCCGACCTTCACATTCGATACCGCGGTGCCGCCGGCGGTCAAGGGCGGGTCGTTCCTGATCGGCGCCTATGCCGCGATCGTGAACGCGGTCAACGTGAACCTGAACAACGTCGTGGCCATGCCGTCGAACCTGTCCGCGGCCGACGGCTACGGCGAAATCCGCATCACCGGGCGCGACGTGGCCGGCTCGTTCGACCCCGAGGACGTATTGGTCGCGACCTATCCGTTCCTGGCCAACTGGAAGGCTGGCACCGCGGCGGCGCTCGATACCGGCGTGATCGCCGGCGCGCAATACAACCGCTACCGGTTCCAGCTGCCGGTGGTGGTCGCGCGCGAGCTCGCGCCCGGCGACCGTGACGGTATCACCACGTTCGAGTTCGGGTTCGGCGCCGCTGAGTCCGCCGGAGATGACGAGGTGTCGCTGGCCTTCACTTAACAGTTTTTAACGGAGTATTTTTTATGGCCATCAAGGCACTGAATCCGTTCGCGCCGTATTGGTATGTACCGAAAGCCGAGCAAGAATCATCCGGGGAACTGAAAACGCGTTTTCGCTTGCGCGGCCTGGACGGCGAGCAACTGGGGCACGTCGGCCCGGAATTCATCCTGGACGAATTCGGGCGCGTCAAGAACATCACCGGCCGCGGGATCGATATCGCCTTGAGTTTCGGCGTGACGGATTGGGAGCATTTCAACAACGACCAGGGCGCGGTCAAGTTCTCGCGCGCCAATTTCCGCCTCATCCCCTACGATATCCGCTCCGAGCTGGCGGTCGAAATCATTTCCGCCAGCAGTCCGTCGGAGGAAGAAAGAAAAAACTGATCATCGCGGTCGAGGTGTCGGTAAACGCCCACCGTTTCGACTGCGAGAAATGCTCCTGGGGCCGGTATTGCGACGACGATTACCGATGGCCCACCTCGCGCGGCCCGGCGCCGACGGAATTGTGGATCATCAAGGGCGTGATCGAAAGCCGCACCTGCCTGCTGCCGATGATCACGCCGCAGTCGCGGTTCCTGCTCGAGTTGTTCGGGCATTATTTGCACCGGGTGCTGCCGTATCGCGGTGGCTTGCTGGATCAACCTAACTATTATCGCGAGGCCATGCAGGTGATCGACGCGGCGCGCAAACAGGCGGGGATCGGCGATGGCGGTTGAAACCAAGGTCATCATCAGCGCGCAGGATAAATCCGCCGGCGCGTTCGCCTCTGTCGGCCGCAACCTGTCGGGCCTGAATTCGACGGTCCGGCGCGCCCTGGGCGCGGTGGCGGGATTGGCCGGCGTCTACGGCTTGGGCGCGATGCTGAAATCCAGCTTCGCCAACGTCGACGGCCTGGCCAAGCTCTCTGATCGCCTGGGCATCGCCACCGAGAGCATGGCCGGATTGCAGCACGCCGCGGACCTCGCCGGCGTGAGCGGCCAGACGCTGAACACCGGCCTGCGCACGATGTTGAAGAACGTCGGCGAGGCGGCGCAGGGGTTCGGCGTGGCCACGCGCGCGTTCGACGTGCTCGGGTTGTCGGCGCAAAAGCTCTCGGCGCTGGCGCCGGACCTGCAGTTGCAGAAAATCCTCGACACGCTGGCGGGCGTGGAGAATGTCACGCTGCGCAACGCCACCGCATCGCAGATCTTCGGCGTGCGCGCCAGCGAGATGTTGAACCTGATCGCTGACGGCGCCGGCGGCGTGCGCCGCGCCACCGAGGACACGATCGCCTGGGGCAAGGCGCTGGACCGCGTGGATTCCGCCAAGATCGAGCACGCGAACGACGCCGTGGACCGCGCGCGCACCGCGATCGAGGGCCTGGTCAACCGCGTGGCGGTGCAGCTAGCGCCGGTCATCACCTCTCTTGCCACCGGGTTCGCAGATTCCGCCAAGGAATCGAAGGGCTTCGCCGACGAGACCACGAGCGGCATGGAAAAAGTGACACTGGCGGTGGCCTACAGCGCCAACGCGGTGCACGGCCTGCAGGTAACCTACGCCGGGCTGAAGGTGGCAATCGCCGAGGTGCTGGATTTCACGATCCGCGCCTTCGTACAGACGCAGGATTTTTTCGACAAGCTGCCGATTTTCCGCGCCGCGCGCGTATTGAGCGAAAAACTGCACGGACTGAGCACGCAGCAGGCGGTCAACCTCGAGGAGTTGGTGACGGTGTCGGCGAACCGCCTCGAGGAACTGAAAACCGAATTCGACATGCTGTTGCTGGAACCGCTGCCGGCGGACGCGGTGATCGCCTGGTTCGCCAAGGTCAAGGCCGAGGCGCAGAAGGCGGCCGAGGAAACCGCGGCGGCGCGCAAGAAACTGTTCGGCACTGGCGGCGAGATCGTGGAGCCGCGCAAGCGCGAGGATAAAGACAGGGACGATTTTTTCAAGTACGAGGAAGGGCTGAACAAGAAACTCGCGGCGCTGGATCTGTACCTGATGTCCGATACCCAAAAGCTGGAGGCCGCGTTCGCGCAGCGCGGCGAGACGCTGCAGGAACTCTACAGCCTCGACCTGCTGAGCCAGCAGGAATTTTTCGACCGCAGCGCGGAGCTGACGCTGCAGCACCAGGCGGCGATGGGCGATATCGAGAGCCAGGGCATCCTGGCCCGGCGCGAATTCGAGCGCCGAAACATGACGCAGCGGATTCAGGACGTGTCCGGGCTGATGCTGCAACTGACCAACTCGGTCGCGACCCATAGCAAGGCGCTGTTCCAGATTAACAAGGTCGCCGGCATCGCCAACGCGATCGTCAACGCCCACGAGGGCGCGAGCAAGACGCTGGCGAAGTATCCCTGGCCGTTGGCGCAGATCCTGGCGGGGCTGCACTACGCCGCCGGGTTCGCCCAGGTGCAGGCGATCCGCTCGGCCAGCTTCGGCGGCAGCACCAGCGCGCCGTCAATCGGCGGCGGCGGCGCGATCCCGGTCACGGACGTGGGCGCGCCAGCGCCGGCGGCAGCCCCGGCGCCGCGGCCGCAGGTGATTTACGTGAACATCCCGCAATACACCGGGGTGGTCGATCTACGCGCCTGGGTGATGAATAATTTTCTGCCGACGTGGAATGAGGTCGTGGGCGACGGGGCGAACGTGACGATAGTGCCGCGCTGAAACCGAAAGAAAAATTCGACAGGATTTACAGGATTAAAGTAAAAAAATCTATTGAAGAAAATTAGACAGGATTAACAGGATTAACAGGATTCAAACTAAAAAAATCTATCTTTTGTTGCTCGTTTTAAATCCTGTAAATCATGTAAATCCTGTCCATTCATTCTTGTCAGGAGATTCTTAAAGGATGGCGACCGCGAAGCCGAAGTTCCTGCACGACAACCGCCTCGACGACGGCACGCCGGTGGCGAGCTCCACCGCGGCGGGGAATTTCAACGTATTGAACCTGCGCGACTGGCGGCCGTTCACCTGGTGGAAGCCGACGGCGTTGCCGGCGACGGTGGATGAGGATAGCGGCGTGGCGCGCGCGGCGGATTACGCGCTGATTTACGGGCACGACCTGCACGACGCGCAGGTGGCGGTGGAGATCCGCGGCTCGACGGATAATTTCGCGGCCAGCGATGTGCTGCTCGCGACCAGCAACTTGCTGGGGTATCCGCAGGATTTTTCAAATGGAGTCTGGACGAAGAACGGTACGGCATTCGTTACCGGCACCAATATACTCAATTTTCCAGCGGAAGTTGATTCTATTTTTGGTGGCATCCTGACGATTCCAACGGCCAATAAAACTTTCACGTTTTCGATGAGATTGACCGGTTCTGGAACGATACATCTTTACATGAGCAATAGTGTTGACGATAACTCGGCCCTTGTCCCGGTAGCCCTTACGGCAATACCTACAGTTTATAGTGTTACGCATACATTTAATGCGACGGCCGGTTTTCTTACTGTTGCGATTGATCGCATGGTGGGAGATACCGCCACGCAGGTCACGGCGGAATATGGACAAGCAAAATTAGGCGCGTTGGCCGGATATTACGAAGGCACCGCCAACGGCCCGCTGTACCTGCCGTTCGCCTCGGCCTCGTATCGCTACTGGCGCCTGCGTTTTATCCAGCTCGCCGGATCGGTGATGCCGCAGGTCGCGATCGCCGCGGTCGGGCAGGCGCTGGATGCGGACCAATACCTGTCGGCGCCGTTCGACCCGCTCGGGGCCGAGCTGGTGGGGCAGTTCAACCGCTCGCAGAAAGGTCACCCGCTGGGTTCGGTGATCGATTTCGAGTCCTATGCGCGCACGATAGAGTTCGAGGACGTGTCGTGGGCCTGGTATCGAAACAGTTTCCGCCCGGCGTGGGACGCGCACCTGCGGCACAAGCCGTTCGCGTTCGCCTGGGACCCGGAGAATCACGCCAATGAAATCGTGCTGGTGACGGCGACGCCCGCGGGCCACGACATCCCGCACCGCGCCGGCGGCTACGCCACGCTGCGCCTGCCGGTGATCGGACGAATCTCTTAAAGGAAAGGGAATTATATAGATGACTCCCTTGGCGATTGATTTGTTCTGTGGCCTTGGCGGCTGGACTGAAGGCCTGCTTTCGGAAGGATATTACGTGGTCGGCTTCGACAATGAGCGGCATGAATATGGCGACGCGAAGTATCCAGCGCAGTTGGTGTTACAGGACGTGCTCACGATTCACGGCAAACAATTCAGGGACGCCGCGCTGATCGTCGCCAGTCCGCCATGTCAGGCGTATAGCTACCGTTCGCTCCCATTCAAGGCATGTAAAGCCGCACCGCCGCCTGATAACTCGTTATTCGAGGCGTGTTTTCGCATCCAGCATGAGGCCATCGAAGCCGCAGGACACCATATTCCGTTGATCGTTGAAAACGTGCGCGGGGCATGTAAGTGGGTAGGACGGTCGCGCTGGAACTACGGCGCATTCCACCTTTGGGGTGATGTGCCGGCGCTGATGCCGATTGCCGGGCCGCGTGATGGGCAGAAATTGCCCGGTAATAACGCCCCGCGAAAATGGTCTGATAGACGAACGCAGCGCCTAGCAGATGGGCTTCGCCATAAAGCCGACTCGTTCTATTGTGCGAGCAGTGGGTCAAAAGCTCGTAAGGCTGCATCGGCGCACATCGCAAAAATCCCTTTTGAACTAAGTCGCTATATCGCGGCTCACTTCAAGCCGGGGGAGTTATGTATATAAATCCCAAAGGAAAACCATGAAACGAATTTATCTCATCCTCGCGCTGCTGATCTGGGCCGCGCCCGCATGGGCGGCGCCGGACGCCAACGGCTATACCGCGAAATACGAAGTCAGAGCAGGGAATACCACTGATTCGACTACCAACTTTGACCTGGCGTCAGCCGTGGCTCAAGCCTGCGATCAAACGATCACGACCGCGACTACGCCGACAACTGATTGGTCGGCCATCGTCTGGACCAATAATGTGATCTGCATTCAGGTTGGGGACCACACCGGGCGGGGCACGTTTTCCACCGGGGCGGCGGGAACATCCGGGACTCGTAAGGTCATCAAGGGGGTACAAGCCGGAGGCGGACTTGCCGACGAGCCGTGGTCCGTTGCTTCAGGCAGTCGCGTTAAAGTTAGAAACGCCCGTTGTATCTCTCATGATTTTGTGGTTGTGACACGCCTCTGGATCGTAGTTAATGAGACAGATAACCCAAAAGTGCAGTGGTCTGGTTGCGATTCCGGGATTCTTCATGAGAATTTAATTGATCCTGAATTTGGAGCCACGCCGAGCGGCAGTGCACCGCTGTTTCATGTAAAAAGAGAAGTAGGCGATTCGTCGGACTTCTTGACATTGCAAAATAGTGTAATTCGCAATTCTGGTAAAAAGGCAGGGTCCGATCTTCCTTGTATTAATTCGAGTTCTGTTGACGTTCGCATAGTTAATAATGAAATATATAACTGTGGCGGTGATGGGATTGTGGCGGATAATGGTTCTAATCCGCTTAGGGCTGTGATCGAAAATAACGATATTTACCAGACCAGCACTTACCTTATTGGTTGCGATGGCAGCCCCGGAACAACCTGTAATTGCGGAGAGGACGGAATCGATATTAAGGACAATTCAACGTCTAGCTCCGATCTGATCCAGATAGTTCATAATCGAATAGAAGGATGGCGCACGACGTATAGTAGTTGCGGAGGATCGAACAGCGGCGGGTATGGGATCAACACCGGGGGAACCTCGGAGAATTATTACCTCCTTGCTCAAAACAACATCATTTGGTCAACTGCTCACGGCATAAACTTCAATTCAGCAACTCGGGATCAACAAGATTCAGTCATCGGGAATATCCTTTACGACATTACCCACCAGAATGCCCCTGATACGATCTGTCCCGGCGGTAGTTCCGATATGTGTGCCGGAATCGCCATCGCCTTTATTCCTTTTTCGGGAGTGAGCAACGAGTGGTATTTAAATACCGTTGTTTCGGCGGAGCGGGGAGTGTGGTGGAACGGAGGGACATCTAACGACATTCGTTGCAATGTCTTTCTTGATATTGCCGACATGGTTTCAGGGACTCCAGGTACCGGGACAGTCGTGGATTTCAACGTGTTTTACGGGGTAGACGAAGTACATACCTTTGGTGGAGTGCCTAGCAATATCAATAATGCGCTCAACACCCGCGCCAATTCCACGGCATACAGCCTTAACGACATCATCAGGACGACAGCTACTCCACCGGGAGATGGAACGGCGGGAGACTTTTTAAATAAAGTCACCACCGCCGGCACCACCGCGGCCACGCCACCGGCTTATCCGACGACGCTCGGCGGCACCGTGACCGACGGCAGCGCGGTGCTGAAGGCGTTTCGCGGGCCACGGAGTTTCAAACGCAAGCTGCGCACGGTGGCTGGCGGCGAGACGGTGGTGATCCCGTACGAACGCAAGCTGATTTCCAGCGTC
>Ga0326597_10014086_pt1 | contig 10488 bp, 6 predicted proteins | sample RVTome_12_FD_203789 | JGI IMG/M metagenome (GOLD analysis project Ga0326597, IMG submission 203789) | Soil microbial communities from uranium-contaminated site in the Upper Colorado River Basin, Wyoming, United States - RVT100D185 | ecosystem: Environmental > Terrestrial > Soil > Contaminated >... | reverse complement strand
CTTCCCAGAGTTTGCGGGTGGCGGCTCGCCGGCCGCGTTGCTGGCCGATGCGTACCTGGCGCGCGGCGACAGCGCCAAGGCGCTTCCGATGTTCAGGGCCGTCACAGCGTTCGATGAATCGTCGTACGATGCGAACATGAAGCTTGCCGCGCTCTCGCTCGCCCGGCGCGACACCGCCGGTGCCCTCGATGCGCTCGAGCGCGCGGTGTACATCAACCCGTTCCCGGCCGAGCTGCACCGCACGCTGGCGACTGTGGCGGCCGCGCGCGGCGATCATGTTCGCTCCGTTCGCGAGCGAGAGGCGCTGCTCGCACTCGACCCCGTCGATCGCGCCGAGGCGCTGTACCAGCTTGCGCTCGCGTATCGTGGCGCGGGCGACCAGGCCAGGGCAAAGCGCACGGTGCTCCGCGCGCTCGAGGAGGCACCGAACTTCGGCAAGGCGCAGGACCTGTTGCTGGCCATCGTCGATGGGAGGGCGCCGTGAGGTTTGGCATCGCGAGCAGGTCACTCGGCTTCGTCGGTGTCGGGATCGCGCTGGCGGTTGCGCCGGATTGCGCGGCTGCCCAGCGTGGCGGTCGCGTTCCCGAGCGGTTCATGGAGGCGTTTGGCAGTCCCAACGAGTTCTTTTCACCGCCGGATTGGAAAGGCAATCCGCCGTACGATGGCCGATTCACCTTCGCACGGATCAAGTATCGCGGCTTCGCGCACTATTCCGGCCGCGAGGGCCCGGGCTGGTCGCACGACTATCCGGACGCCGACGTCCACCTGGTGCGCATCCTGCGCGAGATCACGGCGATGCGACCGTTCACGAATGCCGGTCCGATCATCGGTGGTGCGATCGTGGCACTCGACGATCCGGCACTGTTCAAGTATCCCGTCGCCTACCTGTCGGAGCCGGGCGGTTGGTTCCCGAACGCGGCCGAGCTGCTTGGCCTGCGCAAGTTCCTGTTGAAGGGCGGCTTCATGATCGTCGACGATTTCGGGCTCGGCGACTGGGGCACGTTCGAATCGGCGATGGCCAAGGCCGTGCCGGAACTGCAGCCGATCGAGCTGAAGGGCGATGAACCGGTGTTCGATTCGTTTTTCAAGGTGGACATGGCCCGCATTCAGCAGGGCGACGGCGGTGGCGGCAGGGGATTCGGTGGCGGGCGCCGTGGTGGCGGCCGACGCCCCCAGGGCCAGTTCGTCGGCTATTTCGAGAAGAACGATCCCAAGAAGCGCCTGATCGTACTCGCGGCCTATGGCCAGGACATAGGCGAGAACTGGCAGTGGTCCGGGTCGGGATTCGTTCCGGTGGACGTCTCGAATGAGGCGTTCAAGCTGGGCGTCAACTTCATCATCTACGCCCTCACCCACTGAGCCGCCCGTCCACGCCTCACACCTCACACCTCACGCCTCACGCATCACAACTGCCCTTCGCTCGTCACGCGTCACATTCACCTCACTCTTCACTCACCCTCCTCACGTGTCCAACATCCCCACCCTCGAATCTGCCGACGACATCGCCCTTGCGGACCGCCTCAAGACGGGCGTCGACCAGGTCAGCGCCGAGCTCCACAAGCTCATCGTCGGGCAGGAGGCCGTCATCGAACAGGTGATGTTGTCGCTCTTTTCGGGCGGCAACAGCCTTATCGTCGGCGTCCCCGGCCTCGCGAAAACGCTCCTGATCAACACGATCTCGCAGGTCCTCGACCTCAAGTTCTCGCGTATCCAGTTCACGCCCGACCTGATGCCGAGCGACATCACCGGCACGGACATCATCCAGGAGGATGAGCACGGGCGCCGCAAGCTCGTCTTCACGCCCGGACCGATATTCGCGAACATCGTCCTCGCCGACGAAATCAACCGCACGCCGCCCAAGACCCAGGCCGCGCTGCTCGAGGCGATGCAGGAGCATCGCGTCACGGTGCAGGGCAAGACGTACCCGCTCGAAGAGCCGTTTCACGTGTTCGCGACGCAGAACCCCATTGAACTCGAGGGCACCTATCCGCTGCCGGAAGCGCAACTCGACCGCTTCATGTTCCATATAGTGATGGACTACCTCGGCGAGGACGACGAAGTGCTCGTGGTCACGCGCACCACCGCGACGATGAACCAGGAATTTTCGCACGCGCTCACTGGTCAGGACGTGCGCGCCTTCCAGGCGCTGGTTCGCCGCGTGCCCGTGGCCGACGCGGTGGCGCGGTACGCCGTGCAGCTCGCGCGCGCCAGCCGTCCGGGCCCGCACGCGCCGAAGTTCATCAAGGAGTGGGTGTCGTATGGCGCATCCACGCGCGCGCCGCAGCAGATGATCCTCGCAGGCAAGGCGCGCGCCCTGATGCAGGGCCGCTATCACGTGAGCTTCGAGGACGTGCGCGCGCTCGCCAAGCCCGTGATGCGCCACCGAGTGCTGATGAACTTCCACGCGGACAGCGAGAAGGTGACCTCGGACTCGATCGTCGAACAACTCCTCGCCGCCGTCCCCGTTCCCGGCAGCGGGATGAAGTAGGAGGAGGGCCCCCTCACCCCTCACCCCTCTCGTCCACCTCACCCTTCACTCACCCACCTCACCCAGATGCCCTCCCTCCAGTCCGGGAATGAGTTCCTCGATCCCGCGATCCTCTCGCGGATCGGGAATCTCGAGTTCGTGGCGAGGAATGTGGTGGAGGGCTTCATCAACGGCCTGCATCGCTCGCCGCACCTCGGTTCGTCGACGGATTTCGCCGAGCATCGGCAGTACATGCCCGGCGACGACATCCGGCGCATCGACTGGCGGCTGTTTGCGCGGACGGACCGATTCTACGTGAAGGAGTTCGAGGCCGAGACGAACACCAACTTCCTGACCATCCTCGACGTCTCGCCGTCCATGCGGTATCGGGGTGGCGCGGTGGACAGCGGTCGGGTGAGCAAGCTCGAGTACGGCTGCTTCCTCGCGGCCGCGCTCGCGTACTTCTCGGCCGGCCAGCGGGACCGCGTGGGACTCGCGACGTTCGAGGACGATATCGTGGACTACGTGCCACCCTCGGCCAAGCACCTCAGGCAAATCCTGTATGTGCTCGACCGCGCGAATCGCGCGGCCGCCGTGAGGACTCCGCACGAGGGCACGGAGAGCGCGGCTGGGGTCGCCCAACGTCCGCGCCCACGATCGGCGGTCGACCCGGATTCCCCCATCGAGCAGCAGCCGACCGGTCGCACGAGCCTGCTGACCACGATGCGCAAACTCTCCGACAGCGTGCGGCGGCGCAGCATCGTGCTGCTCATCTCGGACCTGTACCTGGATGCCGCGGACGTCTACGATGCCGTGGACCATCTGCGCGGGCGCGGGAACGACCTCATCTGCTTCCATCTCCTCGACCGCGACGAGATCGATTTTCCGTTCAGCGAGGCGGGCAACTTCATCGACATCGAGACGGGGACGCGCCTGCCACTCGTGCCGAACTACCTGCGCAAGCAGTACAAGGACCTGGTGCGTGAGCACACCGACCGGCTCGCCAAGCTCGCCCGGGAACGCAACATGGATTATTCGCTGTTCGACACTTCGCGGCCGATCGCCGACGCACTCTATGCGTACCTCGGCGCGCGCGAGCGATTCAAGCGGGTCCGGTAGTGATGTCACTTCTCGCCCCGTGGTTCCTGGCCGGACTGGTGTCGATCGGCGTGCCGATTGCGATTCACCTTATCAATCGCGAACGCAAGACCGTGGTGCCGTTTCCGTCGTTGATGTTTCTGCAGCGTGTGCCGTACAAGTCCGTTCGCCGGCAGAAGCTCCGGCACCTCCTGCTGTTCGCGCTTCGGTGCCTGGCCCTCTTTTTCTTCGTGGCGGCGTTCGCCCGCCCGTTCTTCGCGAACGCGCGCGCGCTGGAGGCGGCGGGCGGCGCGCGTGAGCGCGTGATCCTGCTCGACCGGTCGTACTCGATGGGCTATGGCACGCGCTGGGACGCCGCGCGTGACTCGGCCCGGGCCGCCATCGGCGTCCTGCGCCCCGGCGATCGGGTGACGCTGGTTGTGTTCGCCAATGACGCGGCGGCGATGACCGAGCCCACGTCGGACGCCTCCCAAGTCGAACGCGCCATCGATCGTGCGACGTTGAGCGTCGAGGCGACGCGCTACGGGCCGGCGCTCAAGTTCGCCGGCGACCTGCTCGGCGCCTCGAACCTCCCCAACCGTGAAATCGTGCTCGTCAGCGATTTCCAGCGCCGCGGCTGGTCGCGCCAGGCCGAGTTGCGGCTCCCCGCCAACGTCGAGATCCGGGCCGTGGACGTGTCCGCGCGGGACGTGGCCGACGTTGCCGTGACCACGGTCTCGACGGACCGGGAATCCGGCGGCACGACCGGCCCGGTCACCGTGACGGCCCGCATCTCGAATACCGGCGCCGCTGCGCAGTCGGTGCAGGCGACGCTCGAGATCGGCGGCCGCACCGCAGGTGCGACGCGCGTGTTGGTACCCGCTTCCGGCTCGGTGCAGGCGCGGTTCCCCGCCACGGCGATACCGGGCGGTGTGTCGCGCGGCGTCGTGAAGATCCCCGGCGATGCGCTCGAGGCGAACAACACCTTCCGCTTTACCCTCGCGCCCGACGAAGCGGTCAGCGTGCTGGTCGTGAGTCCCGTGCAGGCGCGCGCCAACCAGTCGCTCTTCTTTCGTCGTGCCCTCGAAATTGGTGACAGTCCGCGCTTCATGGTCGACGTGAAGCGTGTGGACTCGCTGACGCCGCGGGACTTTGCCGGACGCGCACTGGTGGTGATCAACGAAGTCGCACCGCCCGGCGGCGAACTCGGTGCAGCGCTGCGTCGCGAAATCCGCGAAGGAGCCGGCCTGCTGTTCGTCCCGGGCGCAATTCCCTCCGAGCGCATTCCCAGGGAGTGGGAAAGCGTCCTTCGCATGGGACTGGCCGAAGTTTCGAATCGCGCCGGAACCGCAGGTGCGCGAATCGCACGTGTGTCGTATTCCAGCCCGGTGTTCGAGGCGTTCGCTGCGCCGGGAATGGGAGACTTCTCGTCGGCGCATGTGTTCCAGCATCGGGCCCTGCGGGTGACAGGTGACAGCGGCGTGCTCGCGTGGTACGACGACGGCACGCCGGCGCTGGTTGAGCGGTCCCACGCGCTGGGCCGCGTCATCGTCTGGTCCACGTCGCTCGACGACTACTGGAGCAGCCTCCCCACGCAGCCCGTTTTCCTGCCGTTCGTGCGCCAACTCGCGCGACACGCGGGCCGATACAGCGATGCCCGTCCGTGGTTCACTGCAGGTGAGATCCTCGATCTTACCCGGCACGGCGAGTTGCTGGCCGGACTGACGGAGCGCACCGTGGCCACCGACGCTGCCACGCGCACGATGCTGGTGTCGCCGACCGGAAAACGGACACGGTTCAGTGACAGCCTGCTTGCCACGCCGCTCCTCGAGACCGGTTTCTACGAGTTGCGCGGCGCCACGACGGCGGAAGGAAGTGGGCGTCCGATTGCCGTGAACGTGGATCTCGCCGAGTCGGATCTCGCGCATCTGGACCCGGAGGAACTGGTCGTCGCGGCGCTCGCCTCGTCGGAGACTGTCCCGAGCCAGGCAACCGGCGAGACCGCGACCAGTGCCGAAAAGGAACGCGCACAGCGGGTCTGGTGGTATCTTCTTATCGGGGCATTCCTGGCGCTGGCGGCGGAGACCATCCTGTCGAACAGGTTGTCGGGCGTGGTCTCCACTTGAGGCAGGGGGAGAAGCATGGCTGAAGCTCAAGGTGTGCTGACCGGTGGCGACGTCCTGGCGGGCGCGGTTCGAGACGTGCGGTCGCGCTGGCGGCTCAAACACGCATTGCGCGGCGCCGCGTTGACCCTGATCGTGATTGCGGCTGCCTGGATGCTTCTCTCCGTCGGTATGCGCGTGGCCCACTACTCCGATGGCGCCGTGCTCGCCGCTCGCATGCTCGGCGTCGTGATTGCCGGCGCGGCGGTCTGGTTGTTCGTGGTTCGCCCATTCCGCACCACGCCGGATGACTCGCGTGTCGCGCTGTACGTGGAGGAACACGAACGGGCGTTCGGCGGATCGTTCATGACCGCCGTCGAGATCAACACGCGCGCGGCCGACCGCGTGGCCGCCGGTGGCATCGCCGCGCGCCTCGTTCGCGCCGCCCTCGAGGGATTGCGTGGCGTCGACGCCGGCAAGCGCGTGGACGCGACCGATCTCAGGACGTCGGCCGGGATGTTCTTTGCTACACTCGTTGGCGCGGCGTTGATCTTCGCCACCGGCCCGGCCACGCTCCGAACCGGCGCCCAGTTGATGCTCACGCCGTGGGCCGGCACGGATCCGGGCGGCGCGTTCGCCATTCGCGTGGTCCCCGGCGACGCCACGATCGCCAAGGGTGGCGACCAACTCGTCGCCGCCGTGCTGAACGGGTTTACCGCGGAGCACGTCGAATTGCTCGTGCGCAGCGAAGGCGCGCCGTCGTGGACGCGCCTCGACATGTCGGCCGACACGACTGGTCGTTGGGCGTTCCGCCTGTTCGATGTGTCGGTCGTCACCGAGTATGCGGTCGAGGCTTCAGGCATCCGATCGCCGACGTACAAGCTGAATGTCGCGCCGATTCCGTACGTGGCGACCATGGACCTCGAGTATCGGTTTCCGTCGTACACGCAGCTCCCCGCGCGGCAGGTGGACAGCACCGGTGATATCGCCGCCCTCGCCGGGTCGATGGTCCGCGTGCGCGTCACCCCAACGGTACCGGCCACGGGCGGGCGCCTGATCGTCGACGGCGGCGATACCCTGCAGCTCGCGCCGACGACGGATGGCAAGCTGATCGCGATGATGCGCGTGACGCAGTCGGGCTTCTACAAGGTGGAACTTGCCGGCGCAGACGGACGGCCGCTGAGCGCGTCGCTCGACTACACGATCGACGCGTTGCCGGACCGCAAGCCGTCCGTCGCCATCGGCCGGCCCGGCCGCGACGTCAAGGTCCTTTCGGTCGATGAAATCTTCGCCGACACCAAGTCGGAAGACGATTACGGTGTCGCGAACCTCGAACTCGCATTCTCCGTGAATGGCGGTGAGGAACGCACAGTTCCGCTGTTCTCGGCCACGGCCCGCGCACTGCGCGAGGTCGCGGCGGGCCACACCTTCATGCTCGAGGACATGCAGCTCCAGCCCGGCGATCAGGTGTCGTACTACGCCAAGGCGACCGACAACAACGTCGTGACTGGCCCCGGCACCGCGAGCACCGACATGTACTTCCTCACCGTGCGCCCGTATGACATGGAATACCGCCAGGGGCAGGGCGGTGGCGGTGGCGGCGGTGGTGGCGGCGGTGAGCAGCAGGAGAGCCCCAACCAACTGACCGAGCAACAGCGTCAGATCATCTCGGCGACGTTCAACCTGAGCCGCGATTCTGCGACGCTCGACGCGAAGACGCTCGCCGAGAACGTCGCAACCGTGCGGCTCGCGCAGCAGAAGCTCAAGGAGCAGACGGCGCAGCTGGCCGAACGCCTCGTGAGCCGCGGCATTGCCGAGAGCGACTCTGGTTTTGCGCAGATCGCGAAGATCCTTCCGCGCGCCGTGGCGCAAATGGATACGGCCGAGGCGAAGCTCGTGGCGCCCACGCAACGTGGCGCAATGCCGAACGAGCAGCGCGCGCTCACGGAACTCGGCCGTGCCGAGGCCGTGTTCCGCGAAATCCAGATCCAGCAGGGTGGCGGCGGCGGAGGCGGCGGAGGTGGCGGCGGCGGCGCAAATGCGCAGGACCTGGCCGATATCTTCGAGCTCGAGCAGGACAAGATGCGCAACCAGTACGAAGCGGTGCAGCGCGGTGAAGCGGAGTCGCAGCAGCAGCAGCAGCAGGATGCCGACGCGTCGTCGCTCGACGAGACGGCCGAAAAGCTTCGCCAGCTGGCGTCGCGCCAGCTCCAGCAGGACGCGCGCGCCCAGCGAAAGGCCGACAGCCTCGGCCAGATGGGGAGCACCGGTGCGTCGGGTGGCGACGAGCAGCGGCAGCTCGCGCAGGACGCCGAGCAGGCTGCGCGCCAGCTCGAACGACTCGCGCGCGAGCGCCAGTCGCAACAACTCGCCGATGCGTCACGCCGCCTGCAGGACGCCGCTGACGCCATGCGCCGTGCCGCGGCAAATGGGCGTCAGGGCGCCGCCGATGCGCGTCGCGCGCAGGATGGGTTGCAGGAAGCACGCCGCCTGCTCGAACAGGAACGCGCCGGACAGTCGACGCGCGACATCGAGCAACTGCGCGAACAGCAGCGCCGACTTGCCGAAAATGAGCAGCGGATTCAGAGCGATGTGAACAGGCTCTCCGATCCGAGTGTGAGGCGCGATTCACTGCAGCGGGCCATTCAGTCACAGAAGAACCAGATGGCTGGCGAACTGCGCGCGCTCACCTCGCAACTCGATCGCGCGGCGACCGAGAACGCGGGGGACCAGCCCTCCGTGTCGCGCGCGCTTCGGGGTGCGGCCGATACCGTTCGGAATACACGGCTCGCCGATCGAGTCCAATACTCGGGGCAGGCGATTCCCAGCCAGTCGCAGCAGTGGCTCAACGAGATCGAGCGTGGGCTGGCATCGGAGATCAACGACCTCGGGCGTCGGCTTGACGAAGCCGGCGAAGCGGCTCAGGAAGGTCAGCGCCAGCAGGCCGGTGCACAGGCCGCCGACCGCATGCGCGACCTGGTGCGCGGCGTCGAGTCAGTTCAGGAGCGGATGCAGCAGGCGCAGGAACGCCGACTAACCGAAGGCCAGCAGGGCCAGCAGGGCCAGGGACAACAGGGCCAACAGGGCCAACAGGGGCAGGGACAACAGGGACAACAGGGCCAACAGGGCCAAGGGCAACAGGGCCAGGGGCAACAGGGCCAGGGGCAGCAGGGCCAGCAGGGGCAGGGCCAGCAGGGCCAGCAGGGCCAGCAGGGCCAAGGGGAGGGCCGAGGCCAAGGCGGTCGTCAGGGCGGGCAGCAAATGGGTCAGGGCGGCGGCCGTGGAGGTAACGGCGGTGGCGGCAACCAGCAGGCAGGCGGTGGTGGTGGCCGTCAGCAGGACGGCAGCAACGCCGGTCGTGCGCAGCGCCTCGATGATCGCGCGGAGCAGCAGCAGATCCAGCGTGAACTGCAGCAGCGTCTCGCCGACGCCGAAGCGCTGAGCCGTGAGCTGCGCCAGCAGGGACAGGACGTGGCGCCGCTGAATCAGGCGATCGAAAGCCTGCGCAACATGACGTCCACTTTCACGTCGCTCGACGACAAGCGCGCCGAGGCGATTCTGCGCACGCAGGTGGTCGAAGGGCTCAAGGCGTTTGAGTTCGCACTGCGCCGTGCCAACGGCGACGATGCGGGCACGCGCGTCCTGCTCGAGCGTACGGGCGACGTCCCGCCGGCGTACAAGGCGATGGTCGAGGAGTACTATCGGTCGCTTTCACGGCCTGCGCCCAGGAAGCCACCGCCGAAGCCGTAGCTCTTACGGCGTGGCCGCGAAGATCCACTGGCGCTTACTGCGTGGCCGCGGAGATCCGCTGAGAACCATGTGGAGATTCGCTGAGACTACAACTGCAACTACTTTTTGGGGGAACTGCAACGACAGATGAGTGTTGTTGCAGTTCCCCCAGATTTTGCAGTTGCAGTTCTCCGCGAATCTCCGCTCGACTCGGCGGATCTCCGCGGCCACGCCGTAGAATCGGCAAAGGTGCGGATCTCCGCGGCCACGCCGTAGAATCGGCAAAGGTGCGGAACTTCGGCTCGCTCGCGAGGATACGTTTTGGCAGGAGGAACCACGCGAAATGTCCAAGGTCAAGGCAGACAATCCCGAGCTGAAGCAGAAGCTCACGGAGGAGCAGTACCAGGTCACGCAGTGCAGTGCCACCGAGCCGCCGTTCCACAACGAGTTCTGGAACCACAAGGAGTCCGGGATCTACGTGGACATCGTCTCGGGCGAGCCGCTCTTCTCCAGCACCCACAAGTTCGATTCCGGCACCGGCTGGCCGAGCTTCGTGCAACCCATCGAGGCGGAGCATGTGGTTGAGCACTCCGACCACGCGTACGGCATGCGACGCGTCGAGGTGCGGTCGAAGGACGGGGACTCGCATCTGGGCCATGTCTTCCCCGACGGCCCCGGCCCGACCGGGATGCGCTACTGCATCAACTCGGCGTCGCTTCGCTTCATCCCGGAAGGCAAGCTCGAGGCCGAGGGCTACGGCAAGTACCTGAAGCTGTTTGGAGGATCCGCGAAGTGAGCGATGCCATCGACCCGGCGGTCGGTGACGATCGTCGCACGACCGTTCTCGAGACGGCGACGCTTGCTGGTGGATGTTTCTGGTGCCTTGAGGCCGTCTACTTGCAGCTCAAGGGCGTCCACGGCGTGCAGAGTGGCTACGCCGGAGGGCGGACGCCGAACCCCACTTACGAGCAGGTCTGTACCGGCACCACGGGCCACGCTGAGGTAGTGCGCGTCACCTTCGATCCAGCGGTGATCACCTTTCGCGATCTGCTCGATGTCTTCTTCACGATTCACGACCCGACGACGCTCAACCGTCAGGGCGCGGATTCCGGC
>Ga0326597_10014085_pt1 | contig 10488 bp, 8 predicted proteins | sample RVTome_12_FD_203789 | JGI IMG/M metagenome (GOLD analysis project Ga0326597, IMG submission 203789) | Soil microbial communities from uranium-contaminated site in the Upper Colorado River Basin, Wyoming, United States - RVT100D185 | ecosystem: Environmental > Terrestrial > Soil > Contaminated >... | reverse complement strand
TTATCAATTGCCATTGTGAGCCATTTTATGTGGCGGCGCTGAAGGATGCCGCGGCATTCAGCGGCGGTGGGGCCTGCCGTCCGCTGCAATGCCGCGAGTTAAAACGGCGCCCAAGGCGTCCGTTTTAACGGAAATTCTACGCTAAAATCCACCATCCCCAATGTCCGCGTAACGAGTCCAGGATGAGCCGCTTCCGCGTGATCGCCAATGGATTGGGCGCCGTTGTCCTGTTGCTCCCCATCGCGTATTTGCTGTACGGCGCGTTTCCGGGAACGGTTCTCGTCGGCACGCTTGGAGTCGTCGCGCTGTTCGGCATTTTTGCCTGGCGCGAGTGGCGCCGCCCCCGGCCCGGTGCGGGCGCGGCGCCGGTCGCCGAGGCGCCGCGCAGCCTTCTCGCGACGCTGATCAATTGCGGCGTCATCCTGGCGATCGACGTGGCGTTGCTCGGCGCGCCGATGCTGGGCGCGTATGTCACCCTCGCGCTCATTCTGTGGCTGCTGCCGAGAACGCTGCTGGCGTGGCGGAAGCCGGCGCTGCGTCGCCACCGGGCGCGGGTTGCGCTGGTCGCCGCCGGTGCGCTTGCCCTGGACATCGGCGCCTGGGGAATGCTCGAGACGATCGCGGAGCGGCGGGTCATCGCGGTTGCCGATGCGATTTCCCGGTACAAGGCCCGCGAGGGCGCCTATCCCCAGAACCTTCTGGGCCTCGTTCCCCAAGACCTTCCCGAGGTCCCCGAGGCCAAGCCCGGCATCATGATGTTCGGCAATATCGTTTACCTGCACCGGGCGAGTCCCCCGGGCGTGATGTACTACAGCTTCCCGCCGCTCGGACGCAAGGTCCTCAACGTCGAGACGCGCGAGTGGAGCTATATCGACTGAGCGTGGCCGGAGAAGCCGCCGCTTGCCGTACAATAGCGTCGGGCCCCGGTAGCTCAGTGGATAGAGCAGTCCCCTCCTAAGGGACAGGTCGGACGTTCGATTCGTCTCCGGGGTGCCACCGGCCTAATGATGAATGCAGAATAATGAATGATGAGCGGTTGAAGCCCTAAACCCGCTCTGCGCTCTGCACTCTGCACGGGGCTTTCCGGGCAGGTATCGTTCCCCGGGAATGCGCCGCCGCGCGCGATTGTTTGCTCCCATGTCGATTGCGGAAAGGAGACTCCACATGAAAATCCTGGCGTTTCCAGTCGTGTTTCTGGCTGCCGCCCTCCTCGGCGGCTGCGGCGCCCCCGGCGGCATCGTTCCGCAACAATCCACGATGACGGAGGTGCGTGCCCGCGTGGGCACGCCGACCGACATTCGCTTCGACCGCAACGGGGACGAGCTGTGGGAATACGCCACCGGCCCGTCGGGTTACGAAACGTACCTCGTGCGCTTCGGCGCCGATGGCAGGGTCAAGGCCGTGACGCAGCTGATCACGCAGGAACAGCTGATGAAGGTCGAGCCGGGCACGATGCGGAAGGCGGACGTAAGGCACCTGCTGGGCCGGCCGTCCGACGAGTCATTCCTGTACAGCGGCACCGTCTGGTCCTGGCGCTACCGGGACGGCGCGCAGACGGGCCATCTCGCGGTCAGCTTCAACGACGACGGCACCGTCAGGGAACGGATGGTGTTGTTCGACTCCAGCGCGGACCGCAGCCGGGACGACAAGTAGCCGCCGATCGGCGCGGGGGCGCCGGCGCGATCGGCGCCCGGCGCGGCTAGAGCTTGAGCACGAACGCGTAGACCAGCACCAGCAGTACCGCGAAGTTGGTCACCGTCAGGAGCGAGATGTCCTGGCGCAATTCCTTGATGTACCAGCGCAGCTGCGCGTCGGTCGGCGCCTCGCCGGTATGCGCCCTTTCCTTGATGTCGACGGCCAGGTAGCGCCGAACGAGCACCCATCCCAGCCACACCGCCAGTCCGACGACGAACAGTATCTGGGCTATGTACTTGCCTTCCATTGCGTTCTCCTCCGCTGATTGACCTGGTCCATTATAACGTCACGGTGCCCGCTGGTATGATCATTTCGTGCCAGAAACACTCCGCACGGACGGCCGCTGGCGATTCTGGATAGACCGCGGCGGAACGTTCACCGACATCGTCGCGCGCCGCCCCGACGGCGCGCTCGTCACTCACAAGCTGCTGTCCGAGGACCCGGCGCGCTACGACGACGCCGCGCTTGCCGGGATCCGCGAGCTGCTCGGCGTCGCCCGCGGCGACGCCATTCCCGCTTCGCGGATCGCCGCCGTCAAGATGGGCACCACGCTCGCGACCAACGCGCTGCTCGAGCGCCGGGGGGAACGCACGGCGCTTTTCATCACGCGCGGCTTCGGAGACCAGCTCCGCATCGGCTACCAGAACCGGCCGCGCCTGTTCGACCGGCGCATCGAGCTGCCGCAGCCGCTCTACGGCGCCGTCTACGAGGTGAACGAGCGCGTCACCGCGCGGGGCGCGGTGCTTTTGCCGCTCGACGAGTCGCAGGCGCGGCGCGATCTCGCCGATGCCGCGGCGCGCGGTTTCGGCGCCGCGGCGATCGTGCTGATGCATGGCTACCGCTACCCGGAGCACGAGCGGCGGCTCGCGGCGCTCGCGCGGGAAGCCGGCTTCGCCCAGATATCCGTTTCCCACGCGGTAAGCCCCCTGATGAAGCTGGTCTCCCGCGGCGACACCACCGTCGCCGACGCTTACCTGTCGCCGCTGCTGCGCCGTTACGTCGACAGGGTGTCGGCGGAACTGCCGGGCGCGCCGCTGATGTTCATGCAGTCCAACGGCGGGCTGACGGCGGCGGACCGGTTCCAGGGAAAGGACAGCGTGCTGTCCGGTCCCGCCGGCGGCGTGGTGGGCGCCGCCCGCACGGCCCTCGCCGCGGGCTTCGAGCGCATCATCGGCTTCGACATGGGCGGAACCTCCACCGACGTGTCGCATTTCAGCGGCAGCTACGAGCGCACTTTCGACGCGCAGGTTGCCGGCGTGCGCCTGCGCGCCCCCATGATGCGCATCCACACGGTGGCGGCGGGCGGCGGCTCGGTGCTTCACTTCGACGGCGCGCGCCTGCGCGTGGGGCCGGATTCCGCCGGCGCTCGCCCCGGCCCCGCGTGCTACCGCCACGGCGGCCCGCTGACGGTGACCGACGCCAACGTGGTGCTCGGCAAGGTGCAGCCCGACTTTTTCCCGGCCGTGTTCGGCTCCGCGGGCAACGAGCCGCTGGACGCCGTAACGGCGCGCGACCGGTTCGCCGCGCTGGCCGCGGATATCGGTCAAGCGACCGGCGCCCCGCGCGCGCCGGAGGCGATCGCCGAGGGCTTCGTGCGGGTCGCCGTGGACAACATGGCCAACGCCATCAAGAAGATCTCGATCGAGCGCGGGCACGATGTCACCGGCTATACGCTCGCGTGCTTCGGCGGCGCCGCGGGGCAGCATGCATGCCAGGTCGCCGATGCGCTGGCGATCCCGCGCGTGTTCATCCATCCCCATGCGGGCGTGCTCTCGGCCTATGGCATGGGCCTCGCGGACCTGAGCGCCATGCGCGAGCGGGCGATCGAAGCGAGGCTCGACGCCGCTCTCGTCCCGCGGCTCGAGGAAGCGCTCGCGCAGCTCGCCGCCGCGGCGCGCGGGACGCTCTGCAGCCAGGGCGTTCCCGAACACGAGGTCCGCGTCGCGCGGCGCGTCCATCTGCGCTACGAGGGCACGGATACCGCGATCATCCTGGACTTCGGCTCGCCGGAGGCGATGCGGGAGCGGTTCGAATCGCAATACCGGAGCCGGTTCAGCTTTCTCATGCCCGACCGCGCGCTGATCGTGGAAGCGGTCTCGGTCGAGGCGACCGGCGGCGGCGAATCCGGGCCCGAGCACGTTACTGCGCTCCCGCCGCGAGCGGGCTTACCCCGGGCCGCGCGCCGGGTTCGACTGTTCAGCGGCGGGACGGCGCACGATGCGCCGGTCTTTCTCCGGCACGAGCTGCGGCCCGGCGACGCCATCGACGGCCCCGCGATCATCGCCGAATCCAATGCGACGACCGTGGTCGAGCCCGAATGGCGCGCGACCGTGACGCCGCTCAACCACCTGGTGCTGACCCGCGCCCGGCCGCGCCCGAAACGCGAGGCCATCGGCACGAAGGTCGATCCGGTCATGCTGGAGATCTTCAACAATCTCTTCATGTCCATCGCGGAGCAGATGGGCGTGACGCTCGCCCAGACGGCGCACTCGGTCAACATCAAGGAGCGGCTCGACTTTTCGTGCGCGCTGTTCGACGCCGCCGGCGGCCTGATTGCCAACGCGCCGCATTTGCCCGTGCATCTGGGCGCGATGGGCGAAAGCGTGCGGGTCGTCGCCGCCGAAAACGCCGGGACGATGCGTCCGGGCGACGCCTACATGCTGAACAACCCGTACCACGGCGGCACGCATTTGCCTGACATCACGGTGGTGACGCCGGTCTTCGAACGCCAGCCGACAGCGGAATCGAGGGAAGGAACCGCGCCCGAAACGTCGGCCGGCGTGATGACGTCGGGATCCGGATTCGCTGATCCGGCACCCCGCGTTCTGTTTTACGTCGCGAGCCGCGGCCACCATGCCGACATCGGCGGCATCACGCCCGGATCGATGCCGCCCGACAGCCGGCGCCTCGACGAAGAGGGGGTCCTGATCGACAACTTCAAGCTGGTCTCGGCCGGCGAGTTCCGCGAGCGCGAAACGCGCGAGCTGCTCGCCGGGGCGCCCTTCCCCGCCAGGAATCCCGATCAGAACCTGGCGGATCTGCGCGCGATGGTCGCCGCAAACCGCAAGGGCGTGCTCGAGATCGAAAAGGCGGTCGTGCATTTCGGCCTGGAGACGGTTGCGGCCTACATGCGCCACGTCCAGGACAACGCCGAGGAATCGGTGCGGCGCGCGATCGAGGTTCTCGCGGCGGGAAAAGGGGACCCCGCCGCTCCCTCATGGAACGGCGAATTCGCCTACGAGATGGACAATGGCGCGGTCATCCGGGTCAGGATCGCGATGGACCGCCGGAGCCGGTCGGCGCGCATCGACTTCACCGGCACGTCCGCCCAGCTCGACAGCAATTTCAATGCACCCCGGGCCGTGACCCTGGCGGCCGTGCTCTACGTCTTCCGCACGCTGGTCGACGACGACATCCCGCTCAATGCCGGCTGCCTGAAGCCGCTCGAGGTCATCGTCCCGGAGGGCTGCATGCTGAATCCCCGCTACCCGGCCGCGGTGGTCGCGGGCAACGTCGAGACCTCGCAATGCGTGACCGACGCCTTGTACGGAGCGCTCGGCGTGATGGGCGCCTCCCAGGGTACGATGAACAACTTCACGTTCGGCAACGCCCTTCACCAATACTACGAGACGATCTGCGGCGGCTCGGGCGCCGGGGAGGGATTCGACGGCGCCGACTGCGTGCACACCCACATGACCAATACCCGCCTCACCGATCCCGAGGTGCTGGAGTGGCGCCATCCCGTGCTGGTCGAGCGGTTCGCGATCCGGCGCGGCAGCGGCGGCGCCGGCAGGTGGCGCGGCGGAGACGGCGCGGTGCGCCGCATTCGCTGCCTCGAGCCGATGACCGCCGCGATCCTCTCCGGCCATCGCCGCGTGCCGCCCTACGGCATGGCCGGCGGCCGGCCGGGCGCCACCGGGAAAAATTACGTGATTCGGAAGGACGGGGCGACCGTCCCGCTCGACGGCTGCAGCCGGATCGGGATGGAGACCGGCGACGTGTTCGTCATCGAGACACCGGGCGGCGGCGGATACGGCAAGCCTGAGGGATGAGGGATGAGAGATGAGGGATGAGGGATGAGGGTGGAAGCGAGGTATAAGCAAGTCAATGCCGTACTGGCCCGGCGGTAATGATCCTCGACGAAACTTTCGCGCCGGGAGCGCTGTCGCGTTCCCGCCATCCATCACCTGGAGCGACTGTCGTCCTGCCACTCAGCCCCCTTCCCTCCGCCCTCATCCCTCGCGGGTTCGACCGGCGGCTCGAGCCCCATCAGCTTGAGAATCCAGACGAGCGCGAACCCGGCGGCGAGCGGCCACCATTGCCCGATCAATATGGCAATCAGGCCGGAAGCCCCGTAGGTCGTGCCCATGAGGAAGATGCCGAAATGGGAGGTGCGGTAGAACACGTAGAGCATCGTCGCGGACAGAATGATGAAGAGGCCCGCGAATAAATAGATCACGTAGATCATCGAGTCATCCCGAATGGCTGCCTGCTATGATTGTCACAAATTTTCAGTGAAAACGTAACCCGCTTCCCGCGCATGACCCGGCACAAAAGCACGCTCGCCACCTGTTGCGCGGCCCACACGCTGCACGACGGGCTGTCGGACGTCACTTACGTCCTGCTGCCGTTGCTCGCCCAGACGTTCGGGCTGTCGCTGTCCCAGGTCGGCATGATCCGCTCCGCGCACCGGGTGGCAATGGCGTCCTTTCAGATTCCCGCCGGCCTGATCGCGGAGCGCTTCGGCGAGCGCAACCTGCTTGCGTTCGGCACGCTGATCGCGGGCATCGCGTTCCTCGGCCTGGGCTACGCGCCCGGCTACTGGGCGATACTCGTCGCCCTCTTCTTCGCCGGCGTCGGCTCCGCGGTCCAGCACCCGCTCAGCTCCACGATCATATCCCATGCCTATCCGGGCGAGGGCCGGCGCCGGGCGCTCGGCACCTACAATTTCTTCGGCGACGTCGGCAAGTTCGCGTTCGGCGGCATCGTCAGCCTGGCGCTGGTGGCGGGCGTATCGTGGCAAGCGCCAGTGGTCGGCTTCGGCGTGGCGGGCGTCGTGATCGCCGCCGCGATATTCGCGACCGTCGCCAACACCCGCGCGGCGACGCCGGCCGGCACGCCCGCCGAGCCGAAGACGATGCGCGGCGGCTGGGGCATCCGCGACCGGCAGGGATTCACCGCGCTGTGCCTCATCGAGATACTCGATTCGAGCACGCGGACCGGTTTCCTGACGTTCATCGCCTTCGTGCTGATCGGCAACGGCCTGCCGGAAGGGTGGGCGGTGCTGTCGGTGCCGCTCATCCTCGTCGGCGGCATGGCCGGCAAGCTCGCCTGCGGCTTCCTCGCGGAGCGCTTCGGCATCGTGCGCATGATCGTCATCACCGAGGTCGCCACCGGCTGCGGCATCCTGTCGACCCTCGCGCTCCCCGCCGTCGGCGCGTTCCTGCTGCTGCCGCTGATCGGGATAGTTCTCAACGGCACGTCGTCGGTGCTCTACGCCACCCTCGGCGAGTACGTCGAGCCGCAGCGCCTGCCCCGCGCCTTCGGCCTTTTCTACACGCTCGGCTCGATTTGCGGCATTGCCGCCCCCCTGGGATACGGACTGATCGGCGACCTGTACGGCGTGAACACATCGATCGCCATCGTGGGCACCGCCATCTTCCTCACCGTCCCACTCGCCGCGTTGCTCAAGCCGGCGGCGCCGCGACTGCGCAGCGCCTGAGCGCCGAAAAGCGTGACGTGATGCGGCGTGACGTGATGCGGCGTGACGTGATGCGGCGTGACGTGATACGGCGTGACGTGATACGGCGTGACGTGATACGGCGTGACATGGTGACGCGTGTCTGTAATTCACTTGATCCCATGCACTGCAAGAAAGGTTGAAACACGAATTTTCACGTCACGCCCGGACGCGGCAGGACCGCGGCTTGAGCAGCGGCCGTCACGGCGCGGCGCGCTCCTCCGCTTCCCCGGCGCGCGGGTCCATCGCCAGCACGACCGGCGTGCTGGTCGACATGCTGACGTAGCCGTGCTGCCGCTCCGGCGGCAGCGGGAAGGCCCGGATGCGCCACACCGCGAAGCCCGCGGTCGCGGCGAGAACCAGGGCGAAATACGACAACAGGCTGCCCGGGCCCAGAAGGTCCATCACGATCCCGGCAACGGCGGGCCCCAGCGCCGCGCCGATGCCGTGCAGCAGGAGCAGCCCGCTGGCCACCTCGAGCAATTCCTCCTTGTCGATCCGGTCGTTGAGAAGCGCGACGCTCAGGCCGTAGAGCGTGAACACCAGCCCGCCGTAGAAGAACGCGCACACGATCAGCGCCTCGGTGGAGACGGCCGTCACGGCGCGTCCCGCCGCGGCAAAAGCGGCCGCGCCGGCGCACACCAGCGCCAGCACGTAGCGCCGGTCGTTCCGGTCGGAGGCGTGGCCCACCGGCCACTGCAGCAGCGCTCCCCCGAAGATGGTGGCGCTCATGAACGCGACGACGCCGGCTTCCGACAGCCCGATGCGCTGCCCGAAGACCGCGCCCATCCCGTAGAACGCGCTGTTCAGCAGCCCCGACGAGAAGGCGGCAGAGCAGCCGAGCGGAGAGATGGCGTACAGCCGCTTGAGACTCATCTGCGGCACCGTCACCGGCCGCGGCTCCGGCGTGCTGGTGAAAGCCACCGGCACGAGGGAAAGCGAAAGGAGTATCGACACCACGCCGAGCGGCACGAAGCCAACCACGTCGCCCGTCAGCACCAGGAACTGCCCGACCCCCATCGCCACCAGGGTCACCGCCATGTAGGCGGCGAATACGCGGCCGCGAGCCGCGTCCGGCGCGAGCGCATTCAACCAGCTTTCCATCACCATGTAGAGGCCGACGAGGCAGGCGCCGGTCATCAGGCGCAGGAATGCCCATATCCACGGGTCCACCACGATGGCGTGCACGATCGCCGTGGTGGACGCCACCGACGCCATCGCCGCAAACGCCCGGATGTGGCCGGCGCGGCGGATGAGCGCGGGACATATGAAAGTACCGGCGATGAAGCCGGCGAAATACGAGGACATCACCAGGCCGGTCGTGATGGTGGAGAACTGCTCGACGGCCGCGCGCAGGCCGAGCGCGGTGAAGAAGAGGCCGATCCCGACCAGCAGGATGCCGATCGCGAACAGCAGCGAGAAGACCGCTGCCCACGTGGCCGACAGGTCCGATTTGCCGATCATGGCGTCCTGGAGGCGGTCACCGACGTTGCCGTTCACGCGCCGGCGCCGGCCGGCGCGATGCGCGGGCGAAATCAGCCGGGCGGCGGCCCTTCAAGCGCAATTTCCGGGCGAGTCGCCGCGCCGATGCGGGTCAGGATAATCACGCCCCGCGCGCTCGATCCGCTCCGGCCCGGCTTTTCACCAGTCCCGGAACGCGCGAAGCGCGGACGAGCACATGGCCCTCGAACAGCCGCCGCTGCGTGCGATAAAACGCCCCCTGCTCCGCGTGCCACTGCCCTTCCAGCTTGCGCACGCTCGCGGCCACGGTCAGCACGCCGGACGGCATGGCGATGCGTATCTCCGACTCGGGATTGTCGGTGGGGCGCGTCACCTCGTGGACCACGCTGCCCTGCAGGCGCGCCGCGACCGCCATGCACAGCGAGCAGGTCAGCGGCAGCGCGCGGTGCGGCTGCCCGCTCGACATCATTCTCCCCGTGAGGTCCACGTCCGCGCCGTGGATCGGGTTGCCCGTCAGCGTCTTCGCGTCCTGCGGCGGCGACACGAAACCCACGAACGGAATCGCGGCTTTCCTGGCCGCCTCCTCGGGCGTCTTCGCGATGCCCATCGCCACCGAGCCGGCGACGCGGATCGCGGCCAGCTTCTTCAGCAGGTCCGGATTGGCGTCGATCTCGTCGGGCAGCTCCGTTCCCGTCAGCCCCAGATCCCCGGCGCGCACGAACACCGTGGCGTTGGCCGCGTCCACCATCGAGACCCGAATCTTCCCGACTCCGGGCACGTCCAGCGTGTCCGACACGTTGCCCGTCGGCAAGAGCTTTCCGGTCGTCGCGCCGCCGGGTTCCCGGAACTCGAGCTTCACCGGCGCGCCGGTCCCGGCGACCCCCGGAATCGCGAGATCACCATCCACCGCGGAGAGCCCGTCGTCCAGCGGGAAGCGCGACCAGATCAGCTTCTTCGTGTTGGTGTTGTGGACGCGCACCAGCGCCTCCACGCCCGGCGCCTTCAGGAGCCCCTCGTCCACCGCGAACGGCCCCATTGCGGAGGACATGTTGCCGCAGTTCGCGCCGTAGTCCACGCGCGCCTCCTTCACCTGGACCTGCGCGAACGTATAGTCGATGTCGGCGTCCTTGTGGCTCGAGGGCCCGACCACGCAAACCTTCGAGAGCGAGGACACGCCGCCGCCCATGCCGTCGAGCTCGCGGCCGTAGGGATCGGGGCTGCCGATCGCGGCGAGAAAAATCTCGTCCCATTGCGCGCGGTCAGCGGGCAGGTCCTTCGCGTGGAACACGACGGCGTTGCTGGTGCCGCCGCGCATGAATACTGCGGGTATCTTGAGTTGCTTCATCGCCACTCCTGTTGAGAAAGCGTGAACGGTGAACAGTGAACGGTGAACGGATTCACGCCAGGAGCCCCTTGCCGTTTACGGTTCACTGTTCACTGTTCACCGTTCACCGTTCACTGTTCGCCGCGCTCGGCCTGCTGGATGCTCACGAAAGGGATGCCCTGGCCGGGCTGGCTCGCCGGATGCCGGCTCGTCTTGCGGGCATCCATGTAAACTTGCGCTATTTTAATCCATTGCGCGCGCCGTGCCC
>Ga0326597_10014083_pt1 | contig 10489 bp, 10 predicted proteins | sample RVTome_12_FD_203789 | JGI IMG/M metagenome (GOLD analysis project Ga0326597, IMG submission 203789) | Soil microbial communities from uranium-contaminated site in the Upper Colorado River Basin, Wyoming, United States - RVT100D185 | ecosystem: Environmental > Terrestrial > Soil > Contaminated >... | reverse complement strand
GCTAGGGGCTAGGGGCTAGGGGCTAGGGCAGCATCGAGGCCACGGCACGTGTTGTCAACCGTTGAACGCGGCGCAAACTCGCCGCGAATCCTCAGTTGCCCCCAGCTCCACACGGCCTGCCCCTCGCTACCAGCTGCTCGCTACGCGCTGCTCCGAGGAATTGACATCCCCCGCAAATCCCACCCATCATCGACGCCGCGGCCACACCGACGGAAGATCAATGCCCTGCGTGAAGATCCAGGCCAACCTCCCCCTCGACGATGTCCCGTGCGCCATGTGGGGATGGAACGGACAGACGTTCTAGATCGAAGGGACGTCGCGATGTCCATGCCGTACTCCACCCTGGGGCGCACCGGCCTGCGCGTGAGCCGCATCTGCCTCGGCACCATGACCTGGGGCGAGCAGAACAGCGAGGCGGAGGCCCATGCACAGCTCGACGCCGCCCTCGACGCCGGCGTCAACTTCATCGACACCGCGGAGATGTACGCCATCCCGCCACGCGCCGAGACCCAGGGACGCACCGAACAGTACATCGGATCCTGGCTGTCGCGCGGCGCGGACCGCGACAAGATCGTGCTCGCCACCAAGGTCGCCGGCCCCGGCGGGTGGATAGCGCATCTGCGCGGCGGCCCGCGTCTCGACCGCAGGAACATCGAGCAGGCCCTGCACGACAGCCTGCGGCGGCTGCGGACCGGCCACGTCGATCTGTACCAGGTCCACTGGCCCGAGCGCGCGACCAACTACTTCGGCCGCCTGGGCTACGAACACGAGCCCGCGGAACAGGCGGTTCCCATCGAAGAGACGCTGGAGGTGCTCGCGGACCTGGTCCGGGCCGGCAAGGTGCGCCATGTCGGCGTGTCCAACGAGACGCCGTGGGGGGTCATGCGCTACCTGCAACTCGCCGAAACGCACGGCTGGCCGCGCATCGCAGCCATCCAGAATCCCTACAACCTGCTGAACCGCAGCTTCGAGGTCGGCCTCGCCGAAATCGCCCACCGCGAGGACGTGGGGCTGCTGGCCTACTCGCCGCTGGCCTTCGGCACCCTGAGCGGCAAGTACCTTGGCGGCGCGCGCCCGGACCGCGCGCGCCTCACCCTGTTCGAGCGCTACCAGCGCTACACCAGGCCCGAGGGCCTGGCCGCCACCGAGGCCTACGTGATGCTCGCCCGCGATCACGGATTGGTCCCCGCGCAGATGGCCCTGGCCTACTTGCTGGGCCGCCCGTTCCTCGCCAGCGCCATCATCGGCGCCACGACAATGGAACAGCTGCGCAGCAATCTCGCCGGCGTGGAGCTGAAGCTGTCCCCGGAAGTGCTCGCCGGCATCGAGGCGATTCACGTGCGGCAGCCGAATCCGTGTCCTTGAACGGCAGGTCCGAGGTCCGAGTTGCGCCCACCGCGGGGTCTCGTGCTGCGTATTGCGTGAGGGGCAGGCGCGGCGCGGGCCGGGTCCGATCGGCGTCATCGGAGGGCCGCGGAGCAGGGACACCGCAGCGGCCCGACGTGATTCGAGCATGCCAGGGATGGCATGCGAGATTAAGCCGAGCGGACCCGGGCCGCGCCGCGAGGGGCGGAGAAGGGCCGAGTGCTGAGAGGCCAGGCAGCCGCGTGTCATAGACCGGTCACTTCCGATTCAGCAATTGCCACCAAACACCTCCGAGGCCATTCCGATGCTCTACTCCCTCGACGGAAAGACGCCGAAGACCCACGGCGACGACTACTACGTCGCGCCCACGGCTGCGGTCATAGGCGACGTCACTCTCAAGAAGGATGCCAGCGTCTGGTTCGGCAGCACGCTGCGCGGCGACAACGACTCCATCGTGATCGGCGAGGGCAGCAGCGTTCAGGACGGCTGCGTGCTGCACACGGACCCCGGATTCCCGCTCACCCTCGGCGACCATGTCAGCATCGGTCACATGGTCATGCTGCACGGGTGCACCATCGGCGACGGCACGCTGGTGGGTATCGGCAGCGTCATCCTGAATGGCGCGACGATTGGCAGGAACTGCCTGATCGGGGCCAAATCGATGATCACGGAAGGCAAGACCATTCCCGACAACTCGGTGGTGATCGGCTCGCCGGGCAGGGTCGTGCGTCAGACGACGGAACGCGACCTCGAGGTCATCGCCCGCGCCGCACCGCATTACGTCGCCAGGTACAGAGAGTACAAGGGGAAGCTCAGGACACGCCGACGCCTGGCAGCCGGCTCCTGATCCCCGCGGCCCCCTGCTTGCCCCTGTCCGGGGCGGGGTTGCAACCAACCTGCTGCAGGGCATAGCGTAGCCGGCTGGAGGCCCAATGACCGATCAGCGAACCGCGCCGGAGAGCTACCAGCTCGTTCCCACGCGCCTGCAGCAACGCCTGCAGGACGGCTCGACCCGCTGCAACCTGTGCCTGTGGCGCTGCCGGCTGGTGCACGGCCAGCGCGGCTTCTGCCAGGCGCACGTGAACCGCCACGGCACACTGTACAACCTGTCCTACGGGATCCTGTCGGCGGTGGACGTCGGACCGATCGAGGACAAGCCGGTGCGCCAATTCCGGCCGGGCACGCGGGTGATGTCGGTGGGCAGCTACGGCTGCAGCTTCCGCTGCGGGGGATGCCACAACCTGGAGATCTCCTGGGGCGTGGACGCGCTAGACGATCTCGCCCGCGGACGCTCGACCAAGGCCTACGCCACCCCCGGCGAGCTTGTGGAGGCCGCGGCGCGCCACGGCGTCGAGGGCATCGCCTTCACCTACTCCGAGCCCGCGGTGTGGCTGGAGTACGTGCTGGACGTCTCGATGCTGGCGCACTCGCGCGACCTGTACACGGTTTACGTCTCCAACAGCTTCGTGACCGACGAGGCGCTCGACGAGATCGTCCCGCACGTGGACGTACTGTGCTCCGACATCAAGAGCCTGGACGACGCCTTCTACCGCGGCATCTGCGGCAAGGCCACGGTAGCGGATGTCCTCGGCTCCATCGAGGCCGCGCAGCGCCGCGGCATCCACGTGGAGACGCGCACCAACGTGATCCCGGGCCGCAACGACGACCCCGACATGCTGCGCGGCATCGCCGAGTGGATCCGCGACCACCTGGGCGCCGACAGCCCCTGGCACATCACCAAGTTCTTTCCCGCCTACAAGCTCGCCGACGTTCCTCCCACACCCAGCGAGACCCTGTGGCGCGCCCACGACCTGGCCCGCGCCGCCGGCCTGCGCAACGTGTACGTCTACGACGACAAGGGCTGCGACTGCGCGGGCGAGAACCTGCCGGTGTCGGCCTATCTCTCCCGCGACCCCACGGAGCTGCACGCGGTGAAGAAGTGCGCGGCGGAGTGCTGCGGAGCGGAGGGAGTCCTGCTGAAGAAGTATGAGCGCGATGAAGAAATGCGCAACCGGTGACGGATCACGCCGACGCCCCGGCCGCGCCCTGCCCGCAACACCCCGACTGAACCCGTCGGCCGCAAAAAAGCCTGCACACCCGACCCGCCGGCAACCCTGAACCGGACGGCCTGCCCGCATCGACTGCGTTTGGCTAAAGCTCCTGCCAGCGCGATTCCCCGGTCTTCCGGGCGCGGACGACGATCTTGTCGCCGAAGTTCTTCGCGATCTTCTGCAGAAATTTCTGCAGTCCGTTGCTCCGGAACAGCGGTTTCAACACAGGCAAATAGACGAATGCCGTACAGGATTTCTCGACTGCAAATCCAACGAAGCCGAACAACTGCTCCAACGAGAACATGTCGTAGAAGCTCAGGTGCGCATCCATCTGACGGCCCGGCCGGTTGACCAGATGGCGCAGGATGTTCGATGACGACAGGTTGTTGGGCACTGACAGCACCAGCTTTCCGTCCGGGCGAAGCACACGGTGCACCTCTTCCAGCACCCGGTAAGGGCAATAGACATGCTCGAGCACTTCGGTGATGATCACGCAATCGAAGCTCGAGTCCATGAACGGCAGGCAATGAGCATCGAGCCGCAGAAAATCCGCCTGCGGCGCATCCTGTCGGGCGCGCTTGAGATAGTTGAGGGAAATGTCGCTGCTTACGACGTTGCCGGCTCGGCCAACGAGCTCTCGCGTCATCCAGCCTTCCGCCGCGCCGAGCTCCAACGCATCCCTGCCCTCTACCAATTCAGTCGTCAGGCGCCGCCGCCGGATATTCTGAAAGGAATCCGGCCGGACGGTATCTTGACCGAAATCTTCATACTTGTCCTTCAAATTGAACAGCCGGGGCGAGAACGGGTTGTCTTCCGGGTAGAAGTCCGGGATTCCATCCACGACGGGGAACGACGTGCTGCACGCCTTGCAGCTGAATCGCCCGGCGTCGTGAACCACATCGCCCGCGCAAACAGGACACAGCAGTCGTTGAATATTTTCAAATTTCATCTTGAATTCCTGATCCCGGACCCGTCACCAGACCCGTGGTCTTGCCCCATCAGGCAGGGGTTTCCAGTTACATTTCTGAAGAATGCCCGCCCCAGCACGCCCGTTCAGCGCCGCATCGATGAACGCACAGTGGTATCGACGCCAAGCTTCCGCGCTGCGTACACGACAAGATAGACGTTCCAGCAAGCAATACCCAGCACCGCCGCAAGCGCCCCGCCCACCACCCCCAGCGTGGGAACGGCAAGATACGCCGTTAACGCGTTTACGACGAGCGCGAGCGCCATGCCGTGCATGACCGCCTTCTGATGACCCGTCATCATGAGCAGGATCCCACATGATCCTGCTGCGGCATTGATCAGCTGCCCGGCTGCCAAGACGCGCAACGCATCGCCAGCCTCAACGTACTGTGCGCCGTAGAGCCCGAGAAGGCTCTCGGCAAAAAGCAGCAGGACGAGCATGCCGGCAAACGCGACCGCAGTGCCGATACGGGCCGTCTCGGCCACCAGCCGTTGCGCCTCCGTTTTGCTTCCCCTTGCCCACGCGGCCGCCAGCTTCGGCTGCAGCGGCATATTGACGGCGACCAGGCCGATGGTTATGACGCCGACGAGTTGGTTCGCCGCGTGGTAGAGGCCCGCATGCCCCGCTCCACCGAGATATCCCAGCAGGTAGAGTGAGACCTGTCCTGCCAGGGCATTGATCATCGTTATGGCGAGAAAAGGCAGCGCGTCCCTTAGCCAGGCGCGCTGTGGCACTTCCAGCACCGCGGCCTTGAGCTCCGCCGGCCTGCGGATCACCAGCCACCACGTGCCGACAGCAAGCGCCGCCCCGACCGCCACGAGCTGCATGGCCAGGGCGTGGAACGCGCCGGCGTGAACGACCGTGACGTACGCACCGCCGAGCATCAGCAGCATCGCCCCGGGGCGCAGCACCAGTTCCGGAATATCCGCCAGAAGCACGCGGTGCAGCCCACGAAGGATTCCGGCACGCAGCAAATTCAAGGCAACTGCCGGAACGAGCACCATGACGATCAAGACAACGCCCCAGGATACCGGCGGCTCGAAGATACCGGCGCCCAGCACGATCGCGGACATACCCAGAACGGACAGCGCGGCCAAGACGGTCCATCGGTGTACTGAGCGCACCAGTGTTCGCAGGTGATTCCACCGGGCGTGCTCGACGCTGGACGCGACTTCGCGCGTCGCGAGCGTCGGCAGACCCAGCACCGCAACCGTCGCAAGGAAATTGACGATCGACAAGGCGATCGAGTACACACCCAGCTCCGCGGGGCCCAGCAACCTGCCAAGCAGAATTCCGTTGATCAGGCCGAGCCCCGCCGCCGCCACTCGCAAACAAAGCGAGCTGGCTGCGGTCCGGAGCAGGCTAGTGCTGCGCAGCATCGTTGGCCACTTGAGGGGCCGGCCGATCCACCGCCACCGCTATTTTCGTCCAACGCTCAATGGCACACCCTCGTTCCCTTCATGGCAGCTGCTCCCCCAACTTGTTATACGCATCCAAGGCCGCAATCTTGTACGTGCCGGCAAGCGTTGGATAGTTGAACACCGTGTGCAGAAAGTAATCGAGATCACCGCCCAGAGCCATCACCGCCTGGCCGATGTGAACCAGCTCGGTGGCGCCCTCGCCGATGATGTGCGCGCCGAGCAGGCGCCGATCGCGGATGGAGAACAACAACTTCAGCAGGCCGTCCTCCAGGCCCAGGATCTGGCCGCGGGCGCTCTCGCGGAAACGGGCGATGCCGACCTCGTAGGGAACCTTATCGCGTGTAAGCTCCTGCTCGGTCCGGCCGATCATGGAGATGGACGGTACGCCGTATATGCCGAAGGGCAGGTATTCGTTGTACGCCAGCGGCGCCTGCTTGAAGGCATGGTAGGCGGCGGCGCGCCCCTGGTGCATGCTGCTCGCCGCCAGCGCCGGGAAGCCGATGACGTCGCCCGCCGCGTAGATGTGCGCGACATTTGTCTGGTAGTTCGCGTTCACCCGGATCCGCCCCCGCTCGTCGGCCTCCACACCCGCGGCCTCGAGATCGAGTCCCTCGACGTTGCTGCGCCGTCCGGCGGCGAACAGGACTGCGTCACAGGCCACCCGCCTGCCGCTTTGCAGGATGACGGTGCCCCCCGATCCGGAGAGTTCGTCGAGCCGGTCTACACGCTCGCCGAGTCGCAGGACGACCCCGTTGACGCGCATGTGGTGGGTCAGCTCGGCGACGATCTCGCCGTCCACAAACTCCAGGAGCCGATCGCGGCCGTCGATGAGCGTGATCTCCATGTCCAGCGCGCTCAACATCGAGGCGTACTCGACCCCGATCACGCCGCCGCCGACCACCACCAGCCGCCGCGGGAGCGTCGGCAGGCTCAGAAGCTGGTCGCTGTCCAGGACCACGCGGCCGTCGAAGACGATATCCGGTGGGCGGGCGGGACGGGACCCCGTGGCAAGCAGGATGTGGCCTGCTTCGAGATCGAGCGGTTCCCCGCCGGGCACGGAGACCGCGACGGAGTGCGGCCCGGTGAAGCGCGCCGCGCCGCGGATGATCTCGATGTGGTTGCGGGTGAGCTGCAGCGCAACCACGCCGCGCTCGTGCTCCACGACCTGATTCACGCGCTGCGTCAGGTCCGCCATGTCGACGTCGGGCTTCAACCGGTAGCCCTGGCCGTAGAACGCGCGCTGGTGATACCCGGTAAGGTACAGGATCGCCTCCCGGAGCGTCTTGCTCGGGATGGTGCCCGTGTGTATGCAGCTGCCGCCGAGTTCGTCGCGCTCGACAATCGCGACGCGCTTTTTCAGCTTCGCGGCCTGCACCGCGGCGCGCTGACCGGCCGGTCCGCTGCCGATCACCACGAGATCGTACTTGTGCCTGCTGTTCATGGATGCCCCCGAAGGCACGCGCCTCGGGGCCGGATGCGACAGCCGGACCGCGCGCGGTGGGCGCAATGATAACGCGGGCGTAAGACGGATTGGCGCCGAAGCCGTCCCGCCGGGACGGCTCAGGGTTCGAAGCGGAAGTTGATGCCCCAGGCGCTGCGGCGGTTGGGCAGCACGTCGGACTCGAATTCCTCGTCCGCGTAGCTGAAGTTGACGCCCGCATGCAGGCGCTCGCCGACGCGGGCCCTGAGGCCGGCGCGGAAGGCCGTGGTCGAGCTTTCGAGATCGGCGGCGCCCGGGTAGTCGGCGTAGGCGTTCGTGCGGTAGTCCGCCTCGAACGTCGCATGTATCCCCCATCGCAATGGAACGATGCCGCTCAGATTGAGGGCCTGGCCCTCTGCCCGCATCGGGACGTCGGCATCCCGGCTCTCGTGCACGCCGTATTCGACGCGCACGCGGCCGCGGTGGTCGGCGAAGTGCCAGGTCTGGGCAAGACCCGCCCCGAAGGAATCGGCGTCGAACAGCGCCGCGGACCCGTCCGCCGACTCCGCCTGCGTGTGCCGGTAGTAGAGCTCGGTAGTGCTCCCCGGCGTGAACGAAATGCGCGGACCGACGATCACGTCGTGGCTGAGCCGATAGGGCGCGCCATCCAGAAGCGACCGGTCCAACCGGTAGTCGACCGCGCCGACGACGGCCCGTTCGCCCAGATGGACCTGGCCTTGAAGGGATCCGCCCACCATGTAGGTGGACATGCCCAGGGGATCCAGCACGCCGCTCGGAAAGCGGGCGGTGCCGGAGAACAGGTCCAGCCGCCCGGAAACGAGCCCCCCGTCACCGAGCAGCAACGATGCCCCGGATGCGTCACCGCCATAGGCATCGCTCGGCGCGTCGCCGGCATCGCGAACGTACTGCACCTCCACTGGTCCGGCATTGACGCACGCCTGCAGGGAGGCCAATGCCACGGCCGCGGCGAGGGCGGCACCTCGGGACAATCGTTGATGCTTGGTGTGCCTGGCGCTCATGGACCATCACCAGCGGCGCGAAACGGCAGGGATCTCCGCCACGCCGCCCTATACACACAATTACAGGATACGACTCCAGGAAAAACAAGCATCCATGTCAATGACACACGCTTAGAGGCGGAATACGGCAGATGGATGGCGCCGGCCACCGGACCCCCGGTGCGCCGGGATCAGTTCACCGAGCGCCTGGTGACGTACTCGCCGTCACGGAATCCGGCGAAATAGGTGTCGATCCCGGGGTGGGAAACGGGGTCGTCCGAGGGGTCTGGTTCGAGGTTCCGCTCGGCGACATAGGTCTCGTGGGCGGCATCGTGCACCAGCACGCGGTACCACGGCTGGTCCTTTGGCGGCCGGCTTCGGGCCACCTGCTCGTACCACTCGGCGGAGCCCTGGAACACCGGGTCTACGTCCGCGATCACGCCCCGGTAGTGAAACAGCCGGTGCCGGATCAGCTGACCCACCGAGAATTTCGCCCTTGCGCTATCCGCCTGGGCCACGGCTCAACCCCCGGCCAGTCCGGCGAAGAAGCCGCGGTAGTGATCCAGCAGCAGCGCCGCGAAAAGCAGCGAGAGATACTGGATCGAGTAACCGAACGTGCGCCGGGCGTCGGCGTCGCTGTAGTGGCGGTACAGGCGCCAGGCCCGGTAGACGAATCCCGCGTTCAACGCGACCGCCGCCACGAGGTAGAACAGGCCGCTCATTCTCGACACGTAGGGCAGCACGGTGATCGCCGACAGAATCAGCGTGTAGAGCAGGATCTGCAGCCGCGTATAGTGGCTGCCGTGGGTCACCGGCAGCATCGGGATCCCGGCGCGGGCATAGTCCTGGTGCCGGTAGAGGGCCAGCGCCCAGAAGTGCGGCGGCGTCCAGAAAAAGATGATCAGGAAGAGCAGGAACGCGTCGCCGCTGAGCGAGCCGTGGACGGCCGCCCACCCCAGCAAGGGCGGCGCGGCGCCCGCGGCGCCGCCGATCACGATGTTCTGCGGCGTGATGCGTTTCAGGAACACCGTGTAGATGATCGCGTAGCCGATCAGGGAGACCAGTGTGAGCACTGCCGTGAGGAGGTTCACCCACGCCACCAGTATGACCATCGACAAGACGCCGAGGCCGATCCCGAACACCAGGGCCTGGCGCACCGTCACCTGTCCCTGGGGCAGTGGGCGGCTGCGCGTGCGGGTCATCACCGCGTCGGCTCCGAGATCGATCACCTGGTTGATCACGGCGCCTGAGGCTGCGCCCAGCCCGATGCCGAGCAGCCCGAGCACGAGGGCGTCCACGGGCACCATGCCGGGCGTGGCCAGGAACATCCCCACCACGGCGGTGAACATCAGCAGAGCCACGACCCGAGGCTTGGTCAGCTCGTAGTACTCGGGGAGCATGGCGGCGAGGCGACGGAAAATCGGCGCCGCGGTGTCGGCCGGCATGTCGGTCTTGAGGGTTTTCATCGCGTGCGCCCGGCGATCCGCGAATTGACCCGCCATTCTACCCGATCCGGGATGCCTTGAGCAGACGCGCCAGATCGCGGTTCATCCCCGCGGCGTCAGCCCCCTCGGGATAGCTCATCATGAAATTGCCGAGCGGGTCCACCATGTAGACGCGACCCAGACCATCCAGCGCCCCACCCTCAGGCAGGCGGAACTGCTCCGCGAGCGCGGCCAGCGTCTGTTGGTCCGCTGTCAGCACGCGCATCTGCGGATGGTCCTGGCGCAGCGTCTGCAGACGCGGGCTGTCCTCGCCGTCGATCGAGATGAAGACGTACTGCACGCGCTCCCGGTTCGCGCCTTGAGCGAGACGGACCTGGCGCATGTTGTAAAACGCTGTCTCACAGGCCTGCGGACACTCAGCGGTACCGAAGTAGATCATGGTCCATTTCGAAGCAAGCTCGCTGAACTGTACGCTCTCCCCATCCAGGGTGCGCAGCTCGACGTTGGCGATCGGCCTGGCGGGCTGGACCAGCTCGCCCTGGTTGACGAACTCGGTCGGCTCCCAGAGGAATGCCGCCGCGATCGGAATCAGGAAAATCACGGCAATCAGTGCGATCTGGAATCTGTCAGAGAACACGAATGCCAGCTTGGAGCGCGCTTCGGTCATTCCTTTCCGTCCTTCACATCGGGTAATGTTTCTTCAGGCGGGCGCCGCAGGGCCGTGATCACGAATATCACCAGTACAGCGGCGGCCATCGCAAACCATTGAACAGCGTAGCTCAAATTGCGTTCGGGCATAAG
>Ga0326597_10014081_pt1 | contig 10491 bp, 10 predicted proteins | sample RVTome_12_FD_203789 | JGI IMG/M metagenome (GOLD analysis project Ga0326597, IMG submission 203789) | Soil microbial communities from uranium-contaminated site in the Upper Colorado River Basin, Wyoming, United States - RVT100D185 | ecosystem: Environmental > Terrestrial > Soil > Contaminated >... | reverse complement strand
CTATGATATCGATTTCCCCAAAGGCCCCGGCGGCCCGATCGGCGACACGTTGAATGTGCTCATCCTGGGTAACGTCGCATACTTCCAGGAAGGAGACTCCGATCGATTCAGCCAGCGGTTCCACTCGCTTCTCCAATGGTCCACCTGCGTAGCTAATTCCAATAGTGGCCCCCTGTTCGTGAAGAGCTTTAGTGATCCCCCAGGCGATAGAACGCTCATTCGCCACACCAAAGATCAGGGCGGTTTTACCTTGCAGCAGATTCATGTTTTCCTCCTGGAAGCGAGTTCTCTAATATGGTAGAACACGATGACCTACGGAACTAAGGCTCGTGAATAATCTCATGAGTTTCAATGTTAGCGCAAAAACGCCAGGGAACTCTTTTCCATGGCTCGGGCACATTATTTAAACCCACTCGAGGACCGGTAGTGACGCGCCCGTCTGGAATGGAAACACCTGTTTCTACAAAGAGGGGTGCGCCATCCTCGCACAGGTCGGTCCCATTAAACCTACCATCGATGCCCAGCGCCCTGCAAATTTTCGCCGGCCCATCGGTCCATTTATGGGCAGGCTGTCCCTTCCTGCGGGACGCAATTATCTCCAGCCCTTCGATGGGGATAATGGCTCGGATCAGAACCGCGGCCGGGAACCCTTCCTCCTCGGTTACGAAATTGAGCATCCAGTGCATGCCGTAGGTGAAATAAACATAAGCATGACCAGGTGGGCCGTACATGACCTGCGTGCGAGGGGTAAGACCCACACGAGCATGACAGCCCTGGTCTTCCTCGCCGCAGTAGGCTTCAGCCTCGACAATGATGCCACCAATCCGGCTGCCCTGATCTATGCAGACCAGACGAGCTCCCAGCAAATCTCGAGCGACGCGAAGCGTTGGACGGCGGAAGAACTCCCGAGACAGGGGCATGGAATTTGGCATTGGAATATTGTACAATAAAACTAAGAGCGTGTCGTCAAGACATGCATGGGGTTGGCCCAGGCTGCAATGCCTGTAGTCGAAAAACGGAGGCAGGTATGAAATTAAAAGCTGAAACTGGATTAACTTTCGACGATGTTTTGTTAGTTCCAAAGCATTCGACAATCCGCAGCCGTTTGTCTGTCAACACCACGACAAGCCTGGTGCCTGGCATAGAAATGGCGATTCCGATCATCAGCGCCAACATGGATACTGTAACAGAGGCAGAAATGGCAATTGCCATGGCGCAGGCCGGTGGAATCGGCATACTCCATCGCTTCATGTCGCCCGAACGCCAGGCAGGCATGGTTCAGCGTGTAAAGCGCTCGGAAAGTTTTGTCGTCGAGAACCCGATCACCATCCGACCAGAATTAACCGTGGCCGAGGCCAGGGCCAAAATGGGAGAGGTCAACGTCGGTGGACTGGTTGTAACCGATGAATCTGAACGCTTGCTGGGGATGGTTACCGCCAGGGATATTTTGCTTGCGCCGGATGATGCGGCGCCTGTCAGTTCGGTCATGACTCCACGGGAACAATTGGTGACGGCTGAGGTAAATGAACCGCTCGACAAAGCTCGCCTGACTTTGCACGCTCACCGCATCGAGAAATTACCTCTCGTAAACGAAGAAAATCGGGTGGTTGGTCTGATCACCGCGCAGGATATCGTCAAGTCGCAAGAGCATCCGCAGGCTACCAAAGACAGCAAGGGCCGTTTGCGGGTGGGCGCGGCAATCGGCGTACGCCCTGAGGACGAAAAGCGGGCGGCGGCCTGCGTGCAGGCCGAGGTCGATGTCCTGGTGGTCGATGTGGCACACGGTCATTCGGATCTCGTCATCGAAACAGTCCGCAAGCTGAAAAAACAGCACCCGGAAGTGGCGGTGATTGCCGGGAACGTCGCCACAGGCCAGGGGGTCCGGGACCTGGCAAAAGTCGGGGCAGATGCCGTCAAGGTCGGCGTTGGTTCAGGTTCAATTTGCATTACTCGCATCGTTACCGGATTTGGAGTCCCGCAGCTGACTGCCATTGCCGAATGCGCGGAAGCCGGAAAAGCGCTGGACGTGCCTGTCATTGCGGACGGCGGTTTACGCAATTCGGGCGACATCACTAAAGCTATGGCAGCCGGGGCCAGCACGGTGATGTTGGGCAGTTTGCTGGCCGGAACGGAACAGAGTCCGGGAGCCGCGGTTATCCGCGAGGGCCGGCAGTACAAGGTGATCCGGGGCATGGCTTCGCTGACGGCTAATGTCTCGCGAAAAGAGATCGAACGGCAAAGAGAAATTGAAGCCGATGAATGGGGAGAAGTAGTTCCCGAGGGGGTGGAGGCCGTCGTCCCGTACCGGGGAGGCGTCGAAGACATCCTGCACCAGCTGGTGGGCGGCGTGCGGTCCGGCATGAGCTACGCCGGGGCTGAAACGATTGCTCAGCTGCAGGATAAGGCTGAATTCATTCGAATCACTGCAGCCGGTGGTAAGGAATCGGGCGTTCATGATGTCAGCCTGATGTAGGACGAGATTGATTGGACTAAGAGCCCCGGTCGGGAGACCGGGGCGATCGAAGTGAAGGCCCCGGTCGGGAGACCGGGGCGATCAAGGTGAAGGCCCCGGTCAGGAGACCGGGGCAATCGAGATGAAGGCTTTGGCCGGGAGACCGAGGCGATCAAGTCGGGAGTAGCAGGATACAGGAGAAGGGTTCAGGGATTGATGGGCCGGGTCGGTACTTCGCTGCGCAGGCGGGGATCGCGTTCCAGGGTCAGGCGCAGACCTTGCGCCAGGGAAACACGCGGATGGTAGCCCAGCGTCTGGCGCGCCAGCGAGATATCAGCGCACATGCGCGAGACTCCCGGGTCTGTGCGGGGATTATAAATAACTTCGGCTCTGCTGTTGGTGACTTTCATAACCAAACTCACCAGCTCCCGGACACGGGTTTCCGTTCCGCTGCCGACGTTAATCACCCGCCGGCCAACATTTGGAGCCGTGGCCGCGGCGACCATGGCCCCGACAACATCATCCACAAAGACGTAGTCCCGAGTTTGGCTGCCATCGCCATGCACAACCAGAGTCCCGTTGCGCACGGCCTGGCGCAAGAAATTTGGGATCACCGGGGGATGCGAGGCGGGGAGATGCTGTCCGGGGCCATATGCGTTGAACACTCGCAGGTTTACCGTCTCGATACCCCACAAATCTCCAATGGTACGGACATAGAATTCGGCCGCCAATTTGGAGACGGCATAAGGGGAATGCGGATCCGGGGAGGCGTCCTCGCGCAAAGGTTGTTGTCCCTGGTCGCCGTATACCGCTCCGGAGGAGATTAAAACCACCCGCCGCACTCCGACATCGCGCATCGCCTCCATCAAGCTTACGGTTCCACCGACATTGGAAGCGTTGTATTCTCGAGGATAGAGGATCGACTCGGCCACCAGGACCCGGGCGGCCAGGTGGTAAACACAATCGACTTCCTGGAGCAGCGTCCATAATTTAGGACGATCATTGACATCACCGCGCGTAAAATGCACATCCGGCGAGAGCTTCTGAGGATCTCCGGTGGAAAGATCGTCCAGCCCGCGAACCTGGTGTCCCTCCCGCCCCAGCCGGTTGGCCAGCGCCGATCCCAAAAAGCCTGCTGCGCCTGTGATCAGAAAGTTCATGGTTGGGCGATTATAGCATGAGAAGTCGCGGACTCGAAAATATTAAGATTATGCAAGGAATTTAAGAGCGGATTTGACACAAGTGTTTTAAGCAAGTAAACTCATCGCCATGACCTTCGGACGTTTAATTCGATTAGCCATCCTGGTCATAATCACGGCGCTCCTCGTGCCTAGCAGCGCTTTATCAGCCAGGGATCAGCAGGAGCGGGTGCGCGCCTTTACCCGCGATCTGGAGTTTGATTACGTCTCCTGGACGCTGAAAGCCTGGGGGGTCAAAATCAACCAATCTGCGCTCGGTACCAGCCAATATCTGCCAGCAGATACCCGGCGTCAAGTCGTGCTGGATTATCTGGATTTGGTCAGGCAAATCCGGCAGACTGAGGGGGAATTGAACGCAATCTTTTCCAATCCGGAGATAGAGGATCCGGAAGTGGCGGCAGCCCCGGTCCTGGAAGCGTTGGAGCGGCTGAACGACCAGCGGAATACGCTCGGCCCGCTGGCAGAATCGGTCATCCAGTCGCAGATCAGCGCTACTGTGGCAGAACTCGAGTTGACCGTAGGCGGTCAGCCGGTGCCTGCGGTGCTGTACCGCACGACCCCGCTACCGACGGCATTGATCGTCTCCCCGCGAGACATTATCCGCCAGGATAAAAACATTTCGCTTCAGCCAGATCTAAGGGTAGACCTGCGCGCTGAGCTTGAAAATAAGGTCGATCAGGAATTGAACGTTTCCTCCCTGGTGGTCGATGTTGGCGGAATCGGAGTTTACCCGACCATGGTGATGCAAACCAGCAACCTGGACTTCATGACCGAAGTTGTGGCACATGAATGGATCCATAATTTCCTGACGCTGCGCCCGCTGGGAATGAACTATATGAGCAGCCCGGAGCTGCGTACAATGAACGAAACCGCCGCCTCGATCGCCGGCAGAGAAATCGGGCGCGCCGTGCTGGAGCGCTACTACCCAGACCAGGTGCCGCCACCGCCTCCACCACTGCCGCCGGAGACATCCGAACCAATCACTCCACCCGCCTTCGATTTCCGGGCTGAAATGCGCGAGACCCGCGTGACGGTAGACGAGCTGCTGGAGCAGGGAAAAATCGAAGAAGCCGAGGCTTATATGGAAGAACGGCGGCTATTCTTCCGGGAGCACGGCTACATCATCCGCAAACTAAACCAGGCCTATTTTGCCTTTCACGGAGCATATGCCGACCAGCCAGGCGGCGCTGCGGGTGAGGATCCTGTGGGAGCGGCAGTCCGGCAGCTAAGAGAAAACAGCCCGTCCCTGGCGGCATTTCTCAACCGCATCTCGTGGATGACGTCGTTTGAGCAGCTAAAAGAAGTAGTAGAGAAGAAGGGGTAGGGGGTCCGGTCGGGAGACCGGCCCGATCGGTCTGCCGGGCTAGGGGCCCGGTCGGACCTCGCCGATCGTGGGGGTAGACTCAATCTGCAAATATCTCCGCAAGCACTGCCAGGACTTCCTGGCGTTCATTCACCCCAATCTTTCCAAGGCGCCTGACCAACCTGCGCTTGTCTACCGTTCGAATTTGATCCAATACGATCTGGCCATCTTTTCCCTGGAAGCGGCAGTTAACTCGGGTAGGATAATCGCGCCCTTTAGTTGTCATAGGAGCGACAATGACCGTAGATATGAAAGCATTCATCTCATCTGGCGAAATCACCAAACATGGACGAGTTTTGCGGATTTCGCTCCCCACCGTGGGATCCAGGTTGACCAGGTATACTTCAAAACGCTGGACTACCATTCCCAATCTTCTATATCCCACTCCGTAGGTAATGGCTCGTCAAGCAACACATCATTCCCCTCGGCTGCCATCTGCGCGAAGGCCTGTTCCCAACCCTGACGCGGCTTTTGGGCTGCCTGGATGACCAAGCGATCCTCCTCGACGGCCAGTTCGACCTCCTCGCCGACTTCCAGGCCGAGCTCATCTAACAACGGGCGCGGGATGCGAATCCCTTGAGAATTGCCTATCTTTACTAACTTTGATCTCATCTGAAATGCCATTGAACTCCTCCGTCAAATAGTAATCACATTGTAATCACATTGCTTTGTTCTGTCAACTCGGACAAATTTCGGCTGCACCAAAAATCGCTAATCCAGCATTCATTAACACGTCTCGGTTTGGCTGGTAAAATTGGGGACATATGTTAAGACGATTGCTCCCCTTGTTAATATTATTGAGCTGGCTGGTGGCGGCGTGCCAGGGTACAGCCGTTACGCAAGCGCCCTTTTCCACTTCTGAGCCGGCGCCTTCCCAAACCCGTGTTGAGGCCACTCAACCGGAGACTGAAGGGGAATCTCCCGATACGTTCGCGGTAAACGCGCAGTGCTCGGTGGTCAGCGGCAACCCCACACCTGGCGCGACTCAGGAATCCATTTTCGCGCCAGTTAGCGAGGCGGATTGGGTACTGGGATCGGACACCGCCGACATTACCATCATCGAGTACAGCGACTTTCAGTGACCGGGCTGCGGCAGCCTTGCGCCCGTGCTGGCGCAACTCGTCGAAGAATTTCCAGGGAATGTTCGCGTGGTTTACCGGCATTTCCCGCTGATCGAGACCCATGATAAGGCCTCCTTAGCCGCACAGGCAGCCGAAGCTGCCGGCGAGCATGGGGAGTTCTGGGCAATGCACGACCTGCTCTTCGAGAAGCAGGGTGAGTGGTCAACCTTGTCGCCCGAGCAGTTCCATGAATGGCTGCTCGAAAAATCCTCGGAACTTGGCCTGGACCAGGATCAGTTCAGCGCCGAGCTGGACAGTGAAGAGAATCAGGCGCAAATTCAAGAAGCCTGGGATTACGGTAGGGAGATCGGATTGCCAGGTACACCGTTCGTATTGATTGACGGGAATTATTATGGCGGTCCGCGAGATTACTGGAACATGGAAGCCATCGTTAAAATGACCTTGCTGGAGGACCAGCAATATATTGAGTGCCCGCCCATGATCATCGATCCAGGCAAACAATACACTGCCACCCTGGAAACCGAGAGGGGCGAGATTGTATTGGAACTCTTCCCTGACGTGGCTCCCCTGGCGGTCAACAGCTTTGTTTTTCTAGCGCGGGATGGTTGGTTTGATGGGGTTACCTTTCACCGGGTTATCCCTGGCTTCGTAGCCCAGGCAGGCGACCCAACCGGCACCGGATTTGGCGGGCCCGGCTACGCTTTTGACAACGAAATCTCCCCTGACTTAAAGTTTGACCGGCCTGGGATGCTCGGCATGGCAAACGCCGGACCGGGTTCCAACGGCAGCCAGTTTTTCATTACGCTTGGACCTGCTGAAAACCTGAACGGTGATTATACGATCTTTGGCCAGGTGATCTCCGGACAGGAAGTTGTGGAGAGTTTGACAGCCCGTAATCCGGCACAAAACGCTGATCTTCCACCAGGCGATAAGATTTTGAGCGTGACCGTTGAAGAACGATAATCGCCACATTCACTGGCCTTCGGTGTGGCAGTTCGCCTTAAGCGCCATCGCTGCGGTAGCTTTGTTGGGGGCGGGACTTTCTCTAGCGCTGGCGGGGCTCGCCTGGCGATTCGACCGCTCCGCAAGCATCATCTCGGCAACCCCGTTCTTCTTGATGGCAGCCGGGCTACTGATGAGCGGAATGCTATTGCTGCCATCCGCCGGATTTGCTCTACTGCGGCGGATTGGGTATCCGCGACTCCTGGATCGTTATAAGCTTGATATTCCTTATCTCCGCCCCACCCTCCTGTTCCTACTGGTTCCGGTAATTCTATACGCTGGTCATCTGGTCAATAGCCAGCTGCCGGATTGGGAGTGGCTGCTACTGCCTCCCATTCACTTGCTGGCGATTGGCTTGCCTCTCCTTTGGCTTGTATTCCTGGGAGGCCGCGGGCTGTCCTCCGGATCTCAACAGCAGACCTGGGGAATCCTGGGAAGTGGGCTGGCGTTGAGCCCGCTGCTCATCATGGTGGCCGAAATTGTGGCCGCGGGTCTCTTTCTGGTTTTTGGGGCTTTTTACCTGCTCAAGAGACCTGGGTTGGTCGAAGAACTCTCCAGTCTGGCACAGCGTCTTGTCGAGGCTCCGCCCAACCCGGCGGTATACCAACGCCTCCTGGAACCCATTTTGCTGCAGCCGGGCATTGTCTACGGAGTCTTTATTTTTATTGCGGTCGTCGTGCCTCTCATTGAAGAAGCGCTGAAACCGGTGGGCGTTTGGCTGCTGGCCGGACGAGACATCTCGCCAAGTACGGGATTTGCAGCCGGGTTGTTGAGCGGAGCAGGCTTCGCCCTTTTTGAGAGCCTGGCCTTCACGAGCAACGCAAACCAGTGGTCGTTAGTTGCCTCGGCTCGGATAGGCACCGGCGTGATTCACATCGTCACGGCCGCGCTAACCGGCTGGGCGCTGGTCACCGCCTGGCAAAACGGGCGCTACTTGCGCCTGGGTCTGACCTATTTGACGGCTGTGTTCGTGCATGCGTCATGGAACGGGCTTACCTTACTCGCCACCAGCTTAGAGCTGACCGGTTCCGGCATTTTGGAGAATAATTTCATCACACATTTAGCCGAAATAGCCCCCCTGGGCCTGGGCGTCCTGGCCATCACTGCCTTTGCGATCCTGCTGGGCGCAAACAGTATTTTGAGGAAGCAAGAGAAGTTATCGCAATTGGAAGTTGAATCCAGGCAAACCGTGCTATAATCTCGCCCACGTTTTTTACAGGAGAAAGTATGGAACTAATCGCTTATTTTGTGGATCTTTTCATCCATTTGGACGAACATTTGAACCTGGTCATCCAAAACTACGGCACTGGCACATATTTGCTGTTGTTCACCATCATTTTCCTCGAGACCGGACTGGTGGTGACGCCATTCCTGCCCGGCGATTCGTTGTTGTTTGCCGCAGGAACCTTTGCCGGGCTGGGATCGTTAAACGTAGCCCTTCTCTTCTTGTTACTCAGCTTCGCAGCCATCCTCGGAGACACCGTAAACTATTGGATCGGTCATTACATCGGCCCGCGTGCCTTTAGCGGCAATATCCGCTTTTTGAAGAAGGAATACCTGGAGCGGACGCATGAGTTTTACGAGCGGCACGGCGGCAAAACCATCATCCTGGCGCGTTTCATCCCGATCATTCGCACCTTTGCGCCCTTCGTGGCCGGCGTTGGCAGAATGACGTACGGGCATTTTATCGCTTACAACGTGGTTGGTGGGATAGCCTGGGTGGCGATCTTTACCTTCGGCGGCTATTTCTTTGGCAACCTGGACTTTGTGCAGGAAAACTTCACCTTCGTCGTTCTGGCAATCATCCTCATCTCCGTCCTACCCGGCGTATACGAGTTCTTCAAGGAAAGGTCTCGATCTTCACAGAAGTTGAGGGCGTAGGACAGGAAGACAGGGTAGACAGGTAAACAAGGTAAACACGTAGACAAGATGGGGGCGGGATTTGGTAAACTGGTAAATCGGTAGATTGGTAAATTGGGTGGTGGCCTGCAGGCAGAATTTAGAAAATCGGCGGAAGCAATGGGTCCGCCGATTTTGGTTTAGCAAGCGGAGGAATAAATCGGTTCATGGAAGCAATCTCAAATGAGACGCGGCCGCCGATTCGACCTGGCCGCGTTCCCAGAGCATCGGGTGGTACTGGAGTGAGCGCCAGGGATCCGCCATATCGATGTAGTGGGGATGGTAAGGATGTCCGGATTGGCCGGTGGTGTGTATGCTGAGAGAATTGCTTAAATTACTCAAATCCACGATCATTCGCATGGACGGAAGGCTGGTCACTTCGTAAGAACGGCTGGCATTCCAACCGGTCGCATTAACGATATCGCTGCCTCCGGAGGTTGGGAAGGGGCCGCGGTTAAAAAGCTGGTTGATCAGTGGGAAATTGCTCATAACTTGATTTTCGAAAGTGAGCGTATGCAGTTCACCCCAGCTCCATTCGGCGGGATTATCCCCCAGCGAATCCTCGAGTTCGGACAATGCCAGAGAAAAGGCCTTCTGGAAAATCTCGTCCCGGGATTCCTTTTCGGAGGTGTTCTGATCGTCCCACCATGAGCTGTCTGGCTCATGGGCCAGGCGGCGCACGAGATCCATCCAATCATCGGCGCCGGAAGGTTTATAAAATTCAGGCAATTGATCCTCAAAGGTCGCGGCGAGCAGATGCTTCCAGAAACTGGCAAACAGAGCCGCCGCCGCGGAGTCCATGTCGAACTGGTAATCCCAGTCGACGAGAAGTTCGCGGGCCTGCTGTAATCGCTCCGTCTCGAGAGGCACTTCCAGTAGAATTTGCAGTAGATCACCGGCTATCATGAAGCGATTATCGCCCTGCATTTGCTGAACGAACTCCATGGAAATCGGCTCCGGGGCATTTTGGATCATGTTAACGATGCGCTGAGCGCGGAAACCGTTATCCCAGTCGGTGCTTATGATGTAGGGGTATTCCGGTCCGACGACGGCGTTGTTGGCGGTCACAATATATCCCTCAGGAGGATTGAACGTGAAGGGCAGCTCTTCAAAGGGAATATACCCCTGCCACTCATATTCACCCGTCCAGCCAGGGACTGGCAACTCACCGGTGTGACCATCAGAGCGGATGGGGATATTGCCCGGCATCTGGTATCCGATGTTCCCATCGACATCGGCGTAAACCAGGTTTTGAGATGGAACGTTTAAATGCCGGGCCGCCTGGCGAAACTCCTCCCAGTTCTGAGCGCGATTCATGCTCCAGATTGCTCGAAAGATACGACCCGGTTCAAGAGCCGTCCAGCGCAGGGCCAGCGCATAATTTTCAGGAAGATCGATGCCGGTTTCTTGAGCGAAATCCTGCAAGCCATAGGCTTCCGTGATAATCGGTCCATGCCGGGTGATACGCACGCTGATCTCTTCTGGCTCGCCGCC
>Ga0326597_10014080_pt1 | contig 10491 bp, 6 predicted proteins | sample RVTome_12_FD_203789 | JGI IMG/M metagenome (GOLD analysis project Ga0326597, IMG submission 203789) | Soil microbial communities from uranium-contaminated site in the Upper Colorado River Basin, Wyoming, United States - RVT100D185 | ecosystem: Environmental > Terrestrial > Soil > Contaminated >... | reverse complement strand
GGTGACCGTCCCGACCTGCGGGTCCACGGGCACGGAAACCTGCGGGTCCGGCTGGGCAACGCCGCCCGCGCCGCGCTCTCCGGCCCGGTAGAGCGACATGGCTTCCGACACGGAGTAGCCGGGCGCCGTGTCGCCGGGCGTCGTGGCGCCGACGGTGGCGGTGGTCGAGGCGTAGGGTGTCGCCGCGGGCGAGCGCTCGACGACGTCGAGGTTGCGTTCCCCGGCGCGCTGCTCCCGCAGGGCCCGTTCCGTGGCCTCGCGCTGCGCCTTCTCCTGCGCGAGGCGGGCCGCTCGCTCGGCGGCTTCCCGCGCCATCCGCGCCGCCGCGTCCACGGCCGCGCTGGCCGCTCCTCCGATCCGCCCGCCGTCGCTCGGTATCGCCATGGCTCTCTACCTCGGAGCCTCAAGCTAACCCGGACGAGGGGAGGTGGCTAGAGCCGTCTCGGGGGGCGCGCTCCGGACGGTGACGGCCGTCACCGGCCTCGCCCCCGTCCCTCGAGAGCGGGCCCGGAGAATCCGATTTGCGAGCCCGGCCTGAACGGATGGTGGCCGTCGCCGCTCAGGCCGGCTGAGCGACCGGCGCTTCCTTGCGGAAGCTGAACGTCTCGCCGCTCACATCGACCACGATCTGCTCGCCCTCGCCGAACTTCCCGGCGAGGACCTCCACGGCCAGCGGGTTCTCGACCATGCGCTGGATCGTGCGCTTGAGCGGCCGCGCGCCGAAGACCGGGTCGTACCCCTGCTCGGCCAGCTTGTCCTTGGCCTCGTCGGTGAGGCGGATCTGGATCTTGCGCTCCGCCAGCCGGCGCCGCAGATCCTCGAGCTGGATGTCCACGATCTTGTGGATCTCGTCCGGGCCCAGGCTCTCGAAGGTCACGATCTCGTCGATGCGGTTCAGGAACTCGGGGCGGAAGGTCTTCCGGAGCGCGTCCATGAGCCGGTCCCGCATGCGCTTGCGGTTCTCCTCCGAGTCGTAGCGCGAGGACTCGAGAATGAGGTCGCTGGCCACGTTGGAGGTCATGATGAGGACGGTGTTGCGGAAGTCGACGGTGCGGCCCTTGCCGTCGGTGAGCCGCCCGTCCTCCAGCACCTGGAGCAGCACGCTCCACACGTCGTGGTGCGCCTTCTCGATCTCGTCGAAGAGGACGACCGCGTAGGGCCGGCGACGGATGGCCTCGGTGAGCTGGCCGCCCTCGTCGTAGCCCACGTAGCCGGGGGGCGCACCGATGAGACGCGACACCGTGTGCTTCTCCATGTACTCGGACATGTCGATGCGCACGAGTGACTTCTCGTCGTCGAACAGGAACTCGGCCAGGGCCCGTGCCAGCTCGGTCTTGCCCACGCCGGTCGGACCCATGAAGAGGAAGGACCCGATGGGACGACGGGGGTCGCCCAGGCCCGCGCGCGAACGGCGCACGGCGTTGGCCACGAGCAAGAGCGCCTCGTCCTGGCCCACCACGCGCTTGCGCAGCCGATCCTCGATGTGGAGGAGCTTCTCCACCTCGCTCTCGAGCATGCGGCGCACGGGGATGCCGGTCCACTTGGCCACGACCTCGGCCACGTCCTCGGCGTCCACTTCTTCCTTCAGGAAGCGCTGGTGCTTCTGCAGCTCGGCGAGGTGCCGGTTAAAGGCCTCCAGCTCCTTCTCCAGGGCGGGGAGGGTGCCGTAGCGCAGCTCCGCCGCCTTGTTGAGGTCGCCGCGCTGGGTGGCCTGGTCGGTTTCGAAGCGCGCCTTCTCGATCTTCTCCTTGGCCTCGCGGATCTTCTGGATGGCGGCCTTCTCCTGCTGCCAGTGCGCCTTCATGCCCGCAGACCGCTCCTTCAGGTCGGCCGCCTCCTTCTCGATCTTCGCCAGGCGCTCGCGGCTCGTCTTGTCCTTCTCCTTCTTCAGGGCCTGGCGCTCGATCTCGAACTGGACGAGCTTGCGCTCGACCTCGTCGATCTCGGTGGGCATGGAGTCGATCTCGATGCGCAGGCGGCTCGCCGCCTCGTCCATGAGGTCGATGGCCTTGTCGGGCAGGAAGCGATCGGCGATGTAGCGGTGCGAGAGCTGGGCCGCGGCCACGAGGGCGGAGTCCTGGATGCGCACGCCGTGGTGCACCTCGTAGCGCTCCTTCAGACCGCGCAGGATGGCGATGGTGCCGTTCACGTCGGGCTCGCCCACGTAGACGGGCTGGAAGCGCCGCTCGAGAGCGGCGTCCTTCTCCACGTACTTCTGGTACTCGTTGAGGGTGGTGGCGCCCACGCAGCGCAGCTCGCCCCGGGCGAGGGCGGGCTTCAGCATGTTCGAGGCGTCCATCGACCCTTCGGACGCCCCCGTGCCCACCATGGTGTGCAGCTCGTCGATGAAGAGGATGACGTCGCCCTGCGACTCCTGGACCTCCTTGAGCACGGCCTTCAGTCGGTCCTCGAACTCGCCGCGGTACTTGGCCCCCGCGATGAGGGCGCCCAGGTCGAGGGCGACCACCCGCTTGTTCTTGAGCGACTCCGGGATGTCGCCGGAGACGACGCGCTGGGCGAGGCCCTCCACGATCGCGGTCTTGCCCACGCCCGGCTCCCCGATGAGAACCGGGTTGTTCTTGGTGCGACGGGAAAGGACCTGGACCACGCGGCGGACCTCGTCGTCGCGGCCGATGACGGGGTCGAGCTTGCCCTTGCGGGCGAGGGCGGTCAGGTCGCGGCCGTAGCGCTCGAGGGCCTGGTAGCGGTCCTCGGCGTTGGGGTCGTCCACCCGCTGGGTGCCGCGGATCTCGCGCAGGACCTTCAGCACCGCGTCGCGGCTCACGCCGTGGCGCTTCAGGATCTCGGCAGCGGGGGCCTTCGCGTCGAGCAGGGCGAGGAGCAGGTGCTCGGTGGAGACGTACTGGTCCTTGAGCGCCTCGGCCTCCCGCAGGGCGGCCTTGAAGACGGCGTCCAGCTTCGGGGAGATGTGGGTCGCCGCCCCATGGGTCCTGGGAAGCGAGGAGAGGGTCCGGTCGAGCTCAGCGCTCAGAGGACCCATGGGGACGCCGAGTCTCCCAAGAGCTGCAGGGATGACCCCACCCTCCTGCTCCAGCAACGCCTTCAGCAGATGCTCGGGAGTGACCTCCGGGCTATCGTTCTTCTCAGCAAGGGTTTGCGCGTTGCCCAGGGCTTCCTGGGACTTGACGGTGAACTGGTCCATTCTCATAGCGAACTCACCCTCTCCGAGCCGAGAAGATAAGACATGCGCGTATCGTTGTCAAGTTTATTGAGTGTGCTGATGACCACGAGAAGATTGACCAGCCGCCGTCGGACCGAGTAAAGTCCGTCTTTTCAATCCTATGAGACGCTCCGTTCCCGCGCTCGTGGCGGCTGCCTTTTTCTTGAGCGGAGCCGCCGCTCTCGTCTATCAGGTCGCCTGGCAGCGGATCCTGGCCCTCCACAGCGGTGTGGGGATCTACTCGATCGCCATGATCGTCGGCGCGTTCATGGCAGGACTGGGCCTGGGAAGCTGGGGGGGCGGGGTCCTCTCGACCCGGCTCGACGAGCGCTCGGCGCTCCGTGCGTTCGCCTGGCTGGAGCTGGGGGTCGCGGCCTTCGGGGCGGTCAGCGTGCCCTTCTACTACGACGGCCTGTACCTCAAGGGCGCGAGCCTCTACGACTCGCCGGTGCGGGTGGCCCTTCTCCACTTCCTGAGCCTGCTCTTTCCCACGGTACTCATGGGGATGTCGTTGCCGTTCCTGGCGCGGGCCAGCGTGACCGCGCGCGAGGGCGCCTCGCGCACGCTCGGGGTGCTGTACGGGATCAACGTCCTCGGCGCCGCCACGGGTGCGCTCGTGACTCCCTGGCTGCTCGTCCGCTACTTCGGGGTCCGGGGTGCCATGGGGGCGGCCGTGGCCGCGAACCTCGTGGCCGCGGGCCTCGCGGTTGCGGCGGGACGAAAGTCCATCGCAGCGTCGCCAGGAGCGCCCGCAGTGCCCGAAGGGGTGTCGCCGGGCCTGGCCGCCCAGCACCCCCTTTTCCTATGGATGCTGCTCTACGCCGCCTCCGGCTTCACCGCCCTCTCCCTCGAGATCCTCTGGTTCCGGGTGATGGACGTGGCGGTCAAGTCGGGAGCCTTCACCTTCGGCACCCTGCTCTTCGTCTACCTCCTCGGCAACGCTGCGGGAAGCCTCCTGGGCGTGGGCAGGGTCGAAAGGCTGCGTCGCCCGCTGTCGGCCTTCCTGCTCTGCCAGTGCCTGCTCCTCGCCGTTTCCGCCGTGACCCTCATCCTCCTCGTGCGCCTCCCCCCTGACCTGCCCGGTTACGCCGCCTTGTTCCGGTACTGGGGCGGGGTGAGCCACCTCCGCATGCACGGCTTCACGGACACGGTGGCGAACGCCGCCCTCTTGTACGGCCTGCTCCCGGTCTTCCTCTTCGGACTTCCCACCCTGCTCATGGGCCTGTCCTTCCCGATCCTGCAGCGCGCGGTCCAGGACGAGGTCCGGACGAGCGGCCGCAAGGTCGGCTTCCTCCAGGCCGCCAACATCACGGGCTGCCTGCTCGGCAGCCTGCTCGTGGGCCTCGTCTTCCTCGGAAGCCTGGGCACGGTCGGCACGATGCGCCTGCTCGTGCTGCTCGGCGTGGGCTTCGCCCTCGTGGGCATGCGCGACGAGGGCGTGCGCTCGCGCTTCGGCACGCTGGCCGCGGCGCTGGTCGGGCTGGCCTTCCTGCTGCCCGCGCAGGACGAGCTATGGCGCCGCCTGCACGGCAGCCACGGCCAGCCGCGGGCGCTCTTCGAGGAAGACGGCACGGGCGTCGCCGGTCTCACTCCCTCGACCACGAAAGGCGGGCCCACGGGGTGGCGTGTGTGGGTGAACGGCAAGTCGAACAGCCTGCTTCCCTTCGGTGGCGTGCACACGGCCCTCGGAGCCGCCCCTGCACTCATGCACCCGGCGCCGAAGGACATCGCCATCATCGGGCTGGGCTCCGGGGACACCGCCTGGGGCGCCGGCGTCCGCCGTGACGCCACCGAACGCGTCGTGGTTTACGAGATCATCGCCCCGCAGAAGCGGCTCCTCGACAAGCTGGCCGAACGGCCGAACGCTCCCGAGAAGCTCGCCCGGTTCCTGGCCGATCCCCGGATGCACCACGTCGTGGCCGACGGGCGCAACGCCATAGGCCGGGGAGAGGCCCTCTACGACGTGATCGAGATGGACGCTCTCTATCCGGGCTCGGCGGGCTCGGGCAACCTGTACTCGACCGAGTTCTTCCGGATCTGCGGACGAAAGTTGCGGCCCGGCGGTCTGATGTGCGTGTGGAACCCGAAGCCGCGAGCCCACGCCTCGTTCCTGGCCGCTTTCCCGTACGTGGTGGAGCTCGGGGGGCAGGAGATTCTCGTGGGGAGCGGAAGTCCGATCCCGCTCGACTCCGAGGCCTGGCGCGGGCGCCTTTTCTCCCCGCGGGTGGTGGCCTACCTGGGGCCGACTCGCGTCCAGGAGATCTGGGAGGTGCTCGAAAGCGCCCGGCCGGTCACGGAGCCGATGACCTCCGAGGTGAACGAGGACCTCTTCCCGCGCGACGAGTTCAACACCCCGGCGAAGAGCGGTGCTGAGGGCCGCTGACGCCCTTCAGGGAGGGTGACGTCCTCCTAGGCCAGCCGGCGCAGCACGAAGCACTTCAAGTAGTAGGTCTCGGGCACGCCCAGGACCACGGGGTGGTCCCGAGCCTGGCGGCGCTTTTCCACGACGGTGACCGTGGCCCCCGCGTCGCTCGCGGCTTCCGCCAGGATCTGCTCGAGGTCGGCTTCGTGCACGTGGTAGGAGCAGGAGCAGGTGATGAGGCAGCCTCCGGGAGGCAGGAGCTTCAGCGCGCGCAGGTTGATCTCCTTGTAGCCGCGCACGGCCCGAGGCACCGCCCCCTTGCTCTTGGCGAAGGCCGGGGGATCGAGGATCACGGTGTCGAACCGCTCGCCCGCGTCCGAGAGCTCGCGCAGCACGTCGAAGACGTTGGCGTCCCGGGTCTCCACGTTCAGGAGGCCGTTGCGCGAGGCGTTGCCCCGCACGCGCGCCAGGGCCTCCGCGGAGAGGTCCACGGCCAGGACCGACGCGGATTGCGCGGCCACCTGCAGGGCGAAACCCCCGTCGTAGCTGAAGCCGTCGAGCACCCGGCCGCGGGCATAGGCGCGGGCCATCTGGTGGTTCTCGCGCTGGTCGAGGAAGAGCCCCGTCTTTTGACCCTTCCAGGGGTCGACCGTGAAGCGGACGTCGCCTTCCTTCACCTCGACCGTCTCCGGCACCGAGCCGTGGAGGAGCGTGACCTCCTGCGCGAGACCCTCGAGCCCGCGGACCTTGGGGTCGTTGCGGGCCAGGATCCCCTTCGGAGCGAGGTCCGCGGCGAGCGCCTCTGCGATCTCGCTCTTCCGTCGGTCGGTACCCTGCGAGAGGGTCTGCACCACCAGGTAGTCGCCGTAGCGGTCGACCACCAGGGAGGGCAGGCCGTCGCCCTCGCCGTGTACGAGGCGACAGGCTTCCGCACCCGCGGCCACGGTGTCGCGCCAACGCACGGCGGCGCGCAGGCGGTCGTGCAGGAAGGTCTCGGGGAGCGATGGTTCCCGCGAGACCATGCGCAGCCGGATCTCCGAGCGGCTCGAGAAGAAGGCGAAGCCGAGCGGCCGGTCCTTCGGTCCCCGGACCTCGACGACGGCGCCCGGGGCCACGGCGTCGTGACGCACCACGTCGGAGCGGAAGATCCAGGGATGGCCGCGCTCGACGCGGACCTCCCCCTTGCGGCTGATGACGACCCGGCCCTCGATCACTCTTTCGGGCCGGTGTCGGCGGGCGCGGGCGGCGCCGTCTCCGGGACCGCCGGCGCAGCCGGGGCGGAGGAGGTAGCGGGGCCGGGCGCCGTCGGGTTGATGGCGCCCTCCACGCGGGCGCCTTCCTTGACCACGAGCCTCTTCGCCACGAACGTGCCGCGGGCCTTCGCGGTCTCCGAGAGAGTCAGGGAAGCGGCGCGAACGTCTCCTTCGAGCTCGCCCTCCGCCTCTACCTCACCCGCGCGCACGGAGGCCTTGACCCGGCCGCCCTTGCCCACGTGCAACCGTCCCTCGAGGTGCACCTCGCCCTCGACCACCCCCAGCACCGTGAGGTCCTTGCCTTTCACCTTGCCGGTCACCACCGTACCCTCTCCCACCATCGCGCCCTGCGGTGCGCCAGTACCCGTAGCCATGAAACCTCCTCACGGGCGCGAGCGAGCTTCCGTGGGACACCCGCGCGCGCTTCGGCCGAAAAGCTGAGGATATACTCATCCGCCATGGAGAACCTGGCCCGCACCGATCCCGAGGTGGCCGACGCGATCCGGGCCGAGACCCTGCGCCAGGGCCACCAGCTCGAGCTCATCGCATCCGAGAACTTCGTGTCCGAGGCCGTGCTCGAGGCCCTGGGCACCGTCTTCACGAACAAGTACGCGGAGGGCTACCCCGGCAAGCGCTACTACGGCGGGTGCGAGAACGCCGACGTGGTGGAAAACCTCGCCATCGCCCGGCTCAAGCAGCTCTTCGGGGCCGACCACGCCAACGTGCAGCCTCACTCGGGGGCGCAGGCCAACATGGCCGTGCTCATGGCGGCCGCCCAGCCCGGCGACACCCTGTTGGGCATGAACCTCTCCCACGGCGGACACCTGACCCACGGCCATCCTCTTAACTTCTCGGGGCGCTACTTCAAGGTGGTGGCCTACGGGGTGCGGAAGGAGGACGAGCGGCTGGACTACGACGCCCTCGCCGCCCAGGCCCGCGAGCATCGGCCGAAGATCATCGTGGTCGGGGCCTCCGCCTACCCGCGCACCATCGACTTCCTGCCGGTGCGGCGGGCGGCCGACGAGGTGGGGGCGGCGGTGATGGCGGACATCGCCCACATCGCCGGCCTGGTGGCGGTAGGCCTTCATCCCTCGCCGGTGCCGCACTGCGAGTTCGTGACCTCGACCACCCACAAGACGCTGCGCGGCCCCCGCGGCGGCCTCATCCTTAGTAAGGCGGCGTTCGCGAAGGAAGTGGACAAGCTGGTCTTCCCCGGCGTGCAGGGGGGGCCGCTCATGCACGTGATCGCGGCCAAGGCCGTGGCCTTCAAGGAAGCGCTCGCTCCCTCGTTCAAGGTCTACCAGCAGCAGATCCTCGCGAACGCCCAGGCCCTGGCCCGGACCCTCCAGGGCGAAGGCTTCCGCCTCGTCTCCGGGGGGACCGACAACCACCTGATGCTGATCGACGTATTCGCCAAGGGCATCACGGGCAAGGTGGCGGAGAAGGCCCTCGACCGCGCGGGCATCACCGTCAACAAGAACACGATCCCCTTCGACCGGAACTCGCCGATGGTGGCCTCGGGCATCCGCGTGGGCACCCCCGCCCTCACCACCCGCGGCATGAAGGAAGCCGAGATGGTGGAGGTCGGGCGCCTCATCGCCCGCGCCCTCGCCTCGGTGGACAACGAAACCGGCCTCGCCGAGGTCCGGCGCGACGTGCTCCGGCTCTGTGAGCGCTTCCCGCTCTACGCGGCGCGCCTCGAGGAGTACGAGAAGGCCCTGGCCGCGCGCGCGTAACCCCCGAGGCTCGGCACCTCCTGGCTTTGGAGATCAGCGAGGCGAGGAAGTGAAGGCGATGGCGAAGAAGGCATATGTGGTCGGCAGCGGGAACGTCTTTGCGGATCTCGGCCACCGCAGGCCGGCCGAGGCGATGGCGAAAGCGGCGCGCTGGCCCGCAAGGTTGGCGCCATCATCGAGCGGCGCGGCTTGACCCAGGCGGCAGCCGCTAAGGTGCTCAAGATCGATCAGCCGAAGGTCTCCGCCCTCGCACGCGGACGCCTGGCGGGTTTCTCGCTCGACCTGCTTGTGCGATTCCTGGTATGGCTCGGAAGCGACGTTGAGATCGTTGTCAAGCCCCGCGCGCGCCGAGCTTGGACACGACGCGATAGCTGGCGAGCGTGCGGCCGATCACGAGGCCTGCCCGGTCAAGGTATCTACTCGATGGCTCGCCGGCAGGCTAGCACGAACGGACATCCCGATTTCGGCGCCTACTCCCGCTTCTCCGAAACGACGCGCCGGGTCAGCTCGCCGATGATGACCACCCTCGACGCGTCGCCGGGTTCCTCGACCCGCACCCCGAGGGCGGTGCCTATCCTGGGATGGAGGTTCTCTCCGGCGCGATACTTCCGGGACCGGGCTCTTCCCTCCGGCCGCAGGAAGCCGGCCGCCACCGCAGCCCTGAGGTCGTTCGTCGCGGTCGCGGCGCTCACGTCGGCGAGCGGCCTGTAGTAGCGCTTGGTGACGCTCCGCCCGAAGAAGACGTCCCAGACCGCGTTTGCGACGCGCGGAGCGAGACCGGCGGCGGTCACGGCTTCCTCGATCGCCACCCAGATCTTCTGCTGAACCCGCTCTCGAAGGTCTAGCGCCCGCACCTGGTGGAGCTGGGCCTCCAGGTGGGCGCGAACGAAGGGCGTCACATCGACGGCCGGCTCGAAGGCCGCGCCCAGGCACCGAAACGCGGCGTAGTAGTCGGAGAGGTGCCGTCCCCACCACTCCTCGAGCGAGGTGAACTCCGGGAGCGTGAAGCCGCCCCGATACATCGCCAGAGAAGAAACCACCCGGGAAGCCCTCCCATTCCCGTCCCGGAAAGGGTGGAGGGCCGCCAGAACTACGTGGATCCACCCGGCGCCGAGGGCGGGATGTTCGCGGCTTTCCTGCATGCCCGAGAACACGCGGTCGACGAGGCCGGGCACGTCGTCCGCCGGAGGGGGCTGAAACACGAGTTCGCCGGTGCGACCGTCCACGACATAGGCGGGGCCGGTGCGGAAGCGTCCCGCCCCCGCCCCCCAGTTCCCAGCCAGGACGCGGTCGTGCAGGCCGACGAGCAGCTCGCGGTCCCACCGGAAGGCGGCGTCGTCCGCCCGCCTCAGGACGAAGCTCATGGCCTCGCGGTAGCCGCGCACGAGCGCGGCGTTCTCCTCGCGGGTCTCGACGGGCCGGTCCCCGGCGAGGATGCGGTGGACTTCTTCGAGAGTGACCGGCACCCCTTCCATCGAGGTGGAGGCGGCGATCGCCTCCGCCTCGAGGTCGCGGCGGAGGCGACCCGCCCAGGCACGCGGGATCGGACCCCGGTAGTCGAGGCGGGTTCTCCAGCGGTCGAGCTCCTCCGTGAGCGGGGCGAGGGCGTGGCGGTCGTACGGAAGCAGCACGAGACGATATTATCACTAATAGACTAGCTGATTAGTCGATTTATCCCTCGCCATCTAACATATTGATAATAAATAAGAAAGCGCTCCACGATTTGAAGCGGGGGCACACCCGCCGAGACTGCCCTGCGGCAAGCCCAGGTTTACCTCCCCCGAGTTCTGGCTCAGATCTGCAGATGACCTTCAACCTCTTGGCACGCGTTGTAGGCCGAGCGGCGGCGCGGAGCGGCCTGACCCCTGGCCCAACGGCCTGCCCTCTACGGCGCCTCCCAGTCGAGAGCGTAGAGGTCGCTCGTGCTCACGTCCCGCATGACCATGGGGCTGCCGTCGA
>Ga0326597_10014079_pt1 | contig 10492 bp, 5 predicted proteins | sample RVTome_12_FD_203789 | JGI IMG/M metagenome (GOLD analysis project Ga0326597, IMG submission 203789) | Soil microbial communities from uranium-contaminated site in the Upper Colorado River Basin, Wyoming, United States - RVT100D185 | ecosystem: Environmental > Terrestrial > Soil > Contaminated >... | reverse complement strand
GCGGGGCCGTGTTCCCGGCGGGCTTCGATCCGAAGCCCGCACCGTTCGGCGTGAGCTTCACCGCCTCCGCGTGCAGCGAGCCGCGGCTGATCGAGCTGGCGTACGCGTTCGAGCAGGCGACGAAGAAGCGGATGGCGCCGCCTCTCTTTCCCTGATCCGCGATCGGACGGCGGGCGATGACACGCACCGGGCTCCGTCTCGCGGCACTCGCACTGGCCGCCGTGGCGGCGATCCTCGCGTGGGTGCTCGGCGCCCTCTTCACGCACCGCCTGTCCGTCCTCGCGCTCATCGCGCTCGCCGCCTTCGTCGCGACCGGCCACGGGCTGCTGAGATTCGCGGCGAACCTGCGGACCGACGCGCGGTCGAGGCAACGCAACACCGTGCACTTCGCATGGCTGGCCGCGGGCGCGGCCGTGTACATGTCGATCGCCCACTTCGCCGTCGGCCGCGCGCCACGACGCACGATCGAACCCGTTTCGCAGCAGGGAGCGGATTCATGGACGCTTGACGATGGGACGCGCATCGCGTTCGTGCACACGCCGGCACGCGTCGAACGACGCGGCCCGCCGATCGTCATGCTGCACGGCGGGCCCGGCGTGCCGGAGCTGCCGCCCATCCTCGAGACAGGCGTTCGCCCACTCGATTTCGCCGCTGACTCCGGCTTCGACGTGTACTACTACGACCAGCGGGGCGCGGGACTGTCCGATCGGCTGGATCTGCGGTCTGCGATTCCATACTCGGTTGCGATGCACGTCGCGGATCTCGAGCAGATCCGCCGGCGAATCGGGGCCGACTCGGTGATCCTCGCCGGCCACGGCTGGGGCGCGACGCTGGCCATCAACTACATGCTGCAGTACCCGGCCCGCGTCGCCCGCGTTGTCCTGCTGTCGCCCGCGCCGCTGTGGTATGCGGGCTATCCGGACTTCGTCGATCCGTCAGCACGCGCAAAGATCACGGATGTCGATGCCTCCGCGCTCGCACTGCTGGAGCGGCCACCGCTGCGCCTGCTCGTCGGCCGCCTCACGGCGACGACCAGCACGCGCGCAGCCCACACGCTCGTGACCGACTGGGAGGCCGACCAGTGGTGGACCGAAGCGACCGGCCGCGCGCTCCGCCTCGGCCAGCCACGCGTCACCTGCCGGAGCGATCCGACATGGGGGTTGCCGCCGCTCACCGGCCTCGGCTTCTTCGCCTACTCCTACACGGTGGCCAGCGCACTCGACCTGCCCGATCCGCGAACCGCACTGGCCTCGATCACGACGGCCGTCCTCGTGGTCCGCGGATTGTGCGACTATACCATCGGTCACGTCGCGCAGGACTACCTCGACGCGCTGCCCGGCGCCGTGTACGTCGCGATTCCCGGCGCGGGCTACCTCATCTGGACCGAACAGGCGCCGCTTCTCGAGCGAATCGCCTCCGACTTCCTGCTCGGTCGCGCTGTGCCCCTCGCCTTCTACAAGCCGCGATAGTGACACGCACCGACCCGACTCACTCGCCGATCGGTCTCGCCAGGCGCAGCAGCTCCGCGTAGTCCTTGCGCCGGACCTCGTCCACCGCCTGCTTCCTCGCCGAGACCTCGTCCGACAGGCGCTTGTAGAGGTCGCGTTCGCCCTGCGTCGGCGGCGCATCCGCCATGGAGGCGAAGTTCAGCAGCCGGGCGAGCTTGCTGTCGATTCCCGTCGGTTGCGCGATCAGATCCTGACCCGCGCGCGCACGGTATTGCACGAGCCGCTCCTCGAGCGGATAGAGTTTGTCGTTCAGCGCCTTCAGCGCTTTCTGCAGGCCCTCGCTGCCGCCCGCGCGCTGCACGGCGCGCTCCGCCTCCGTGCGCATCTCCCGGATACCACGGACGACACGCATCGTCTCCGTCAGTTCATCGCGCACGCCCATGAGGAACTCGAACTGCGCGACCAGGTCCGCGTCCGTGTAGTCGAGTCGCGGATCCCTCAGGATCTCGAACGTCTGGCTCAGCGTGCGCCCGTCGACCGTCAGCTCGACGCGATACGAGCCGGGCGCGGCGCGTGGCCCTGCAGCGCTGCCCTGGAAGACCGCGTCCGGCAGGACATCCGCGGCGGGATAACGCATGTCCCACACGAAGCGATGCGCGCCGGCCGCAGCCGCGACAAGCGGCGGACGCGGACCGCGACCCGCAGGGGCGTCGGCGGGCTGGCTCGAGAAGCTCTGCACGACATCGCCGCCTTTCAGGATGCGCAGCGTCACCTCGCCGCTCGCCGCCGACTTCAGGTAGTACGGGATGACGACGCCATCCGGCGGGTTCTTCCCCGCGGCGCTCGAGTTCGCGAACGTGCCGACCAGGTCGGCGCCATTGCGGAACCGGATGGTCGGGCGGGGCTTGAACAAGTGCGCGGCATCGGCCAGCGCCCGGGTGTCGAACTGCCGCAACAGCTCGACGTTGTCGAGGATCCAGAACGACCGGCCGTGCGTCGCCGCCGCGAGATCGCCGTTCTTCACCGCGAGATCGTGGATCGGCACGACCGGCAGATTCAGGCGGATTGACTGCCAGTTCGCACCCGCATCGAACGAGACGTAAACGCCGCGTTCCGTGCCCGCATACAGCAGACCCGGCCGCTGCGGATCCTCGCGGATCACGCGGGTGAACTCGTTCGCCGGAATCCCGTTCGTGATCTTCGTCCACGTCCTGCCGAAATCGGTGGTTCGGTACAGGTAGGGCTGCCAGTCGGCCAGCTTGTAGCGTGTCGCGGCGACGTAGGCGGTTCCCGCATCGCGCGCGGACGGCTCGATGATGCTGATCAGCGCGAACTCCGGCAGGTTCGGAACGTTGACCTTGCTCCAGTTGCGGCCGCCATCGCGCGAAACGTGGATGTAGCCGTCGTCGGAGCCGGCCCAGAACACGCCAGCCTGCACCGGTGATTCGGCGAACGCGAAGATCGTCGCGTACCATTCCGGCCCGTACGCCTCGCGCGTGATCGGGCCCCAGTACTCGCCCGGCCCGGGATTCGTGTACGACGGCGTCTTCTCGAGCGTCTTCGGATCGGCCCGCGTGAGGTCCGGGCTGATCACTTCCCAGCTCTGCCCCTCGTTCGTCGAGCGGTGCACGTGCTGCGACGTCACGTACAGCAGATCCGGATCGTGCGGCGATGTCATCACCGGGTACGTCCACCAGAACCGGTAGAGCATGTCGGCTGCGCCCCAGCCGTAGTACGTCTCGGGGTTGGGCGAGATGTCGCGGATCTGACGGGTGCGCCGGTCGAAGCGGTAGACAAAGTGGTGGTCGCCGGCGTACACGATGTCGGCATTGTCCGTGCGCGGCGCCACATAGCCATCCTCGCCTCCGCCGACCGTGAACCAGTCCTCGATCGTGTTGCTGCCGAAGTCCGAACGGCTCGGTACCGAAATCGTCGTGTTGTCCTGCTGCGAGGCGTAGAGCCGGTACGGGAATCCGTTGTCCACTGCGACGTGATAGAGCTGTGCGGTCGGCTGGTTCAGCAGGTCCGACCAGGAAACGCCGCCGTTGAAGCTGACGGTCGCGCCGCCATCGTTGCCGGAGACCATGCGGCGAGGATCGGCGGGATCGATCCAGAGATCGTGGTTGTCGCCATGCGGCACGCTCATGCGCGCGAACGTCGAACCGCCGTCCGTCGATTTCCAGAACTCGACGTTGAGGACGTACACGGTGTTGACGTCCTTCGGGTCCGCGAAGATGTGGTGATAGTACCAGGGCCGCTGCGTGAGATTCGCGTCCTCGTTGAGCCGGGTCCACGTCGCGCCCGCATCATCGGACCGGAACACGCCCTTCCTGCCCAGCTCGGCATCGATGATGGCCCAGACGCGGCTCGTGCGGACGGGCGAAACCGTGATACCGATCCGGCCCTTGAGGCCGTCCGGCAGGCCCGGCTTCGAGGTCAGCTCCGTCCACGTGTCGCCGGCGTCCGTCGATTTGAACAGGCCCGTGCCCGGGCCGGCGCTGCGGAAACCCCACGGATAACGGCGCAGCTCCAGCAGGGAGGCGTACAGTACGGCAGGGTTCGACGGGTCCAGGACCAGGTCGATGGCGCCCGTGTTCTCATCGCGGTACAGGATCTTCTGCCACGTGCGGCCGCCATCGCGGGAACGATAGACGCCACGGTCCTGCCCGGGGCCCCACGCATTGCCGAGCGCGGCAACGTAGATGATGTCGGGATTCGTCGGGTGGATCCGGATCCGCGCGATCTGCTGCGTCGCCTCGAGGCCGACGTGCGTCCACGTCCGTCCCGAATCGACCGACTTGTAAACGCCGTCGCCGATCGACGCGTTGCCACGGATACAGGCTTCGCCCATGCCGACGAACAGCACGCTCGCGTTCGACGGCGCGACCGCGATCGCGCCGACCGAGCCGGTGTGGTAGTAGCCATCCGAGATGTTGCGCCAGTTGATGCCACCGTCTTCCGTCTTCCAGACGCCGCCGCCGGCGGTGCCCTGGTAGAACGTCAGCCGCTCGACGGGGTCACCGGCCACGGCAACAACGCGGCCGCCGCGGCTCGGCCCGACCATCCGCCACTCGAGCAGATCGAGATACGAGGGCTCCACCGACTGGCTCTGGACGGCCGACGGCAGCAGCGCGGCCGCCGCGAAGATCGCGACTGTCGTTCGCCTCATCATGGAATGGCTGAAGATCGCAAATGGCGTTCGTCTCATCATGGAACGGCTCCGGAACGGTTTCGGGATGTCGATGCTGCCGGAAAGTGTTAAAGGGCGAGGTGGCGCGCCACAAGTGCGTGAAAGCCGACGCCGGTTGCGGCCTGCAATGCGGATGAGCGCCGGGTCGGGAGTCAGGGCTCGGATGCGTGGCAAATCGACCTCTGGCTGGGTGTGCCAGGCGCCTGGCCGGACTCGGCCTCCATGCGGAACGGGGAAGTGGCTATCCCGACAGCGCTTCCGGAACCACGTGGGACTCAGGCGCTCGGCCGCCGTCCATCTCGAGCGGGTCCCGACTCAGGGGCCCGGCGCCGGCAGATAGGGTGTCGAGGCGCCCCTGCACGCGCGAGCGGGGGCACGCAGACCTGAGCGTCCGCGCACAAACGCACCCACGGGTGTCCGTCTCGGCTACGGGTCCGGGGAAGTTCGGAATCTAATCTGTACGTTATTCCGCGGCGCACAGGTCAGCGTGACCCATGCGTTGAATGCCCGCACGCCGGGCGGGTTGCGCAGAGTGGAGGTGATCTCATGATTACGCGTCGAAGGCAGAGGCACTCTGGGTATTCCTGCCCGGTCGAGCTGCGACGGGGAAGGCAGTTCTTTCGTTTATGGACCCGTTATCGGTCCGGGGTCTGGATAGCCTGTCGACCTTCCGGGTCCCGTTTCTGATGTTCGAGAGCGGCATCGGTTCGCCTCACCAGTTCGTCTACATGAGCACGAGCGGCTGGTTCCTGTCCGAACGCGTGGAACTTCCGGTGGGACCCGGGGCGCGGGCGAGCTGCGCATCGACGCGGCCGCGCGGCCGCCAGCGCCAGACTTGAGCGGTGAGCTGCGAGGCGCATTCACGGTCAACCTCGCTGGCTGGCTTCCGGAAGCCGCTTCTGCCTCGAACACGGGCCAGCGCATGGGAGCAACCGCGACTTTCCACATTCCATGGTGGGATGAGTCGGCTGAAGCAGCGTGGCTGCCCCGGGTGAACCCGCCCCATTCGATCGGCTTGCGCTGGGCGTCCGAGGCCGTGAATGCGGTGCCGCGGAGGCGGACTTTGATGCGGTAAACGGAGTCCGCGTCATGGCAAATCGCGGACCGGCGATTGCGGGCGCGTCATCCTGAGCTGCGGTGTGGGCATGTTCCCTCGCCGCAGCTCTCGACATTGCGTATTTCCTTCTGAAGGGCGCCGTCGCGGCCCCGACACGTCGACGTGTCCGAACCCCACGGCAGTGAGTGTCCGTATGACATCCACACTATTCACGGGGCCCCTTCGCCGGTGCGGTGCACTTCACCGTCGAGAATCTCCCTCCACGTCTCGACGAAACCGTGGCTCCGGTCTCATCCCGCTTGGTCGCCGAGAGCTGGACCGTCTCGCCGACGCCGTGCGCCCGCGCCGAACCTCCCTTGCACCCACGCCGGCTTCACGCGCGCGGCCAGCGCGACGCGTCCCTCCGTGGTGCAGATCGGAGCTGGTGCCCCGCTTCCTCAGAAGAACGAGAACGGTGGACGATCCATCATCTTGTAGTCCTTCGGCGGCTCAGCGCCCAGCAGCCAGCGCACGAAGTAGTCCCACTGCCGGCGGATCGTGTAATCGGGCAGACCGTGTGCCGCGTCCGGCACGATCAGCATGTCGAAGTCCTTGTTCGCCTTGATGAGCGCGTCCACGACACGCAGCGTGTTCGCCGGGTGCACGTTGTTGTCCATGTCGCCGTGCATCAGCAGCAGATGGCCTTTCAGGTTGGCCGCCATCGTGTAGTTCGCGGACGCCGTGAAGTTGTCGGTCCCGTCCGGGTTCTTCTTCAGCAGCCCCTGGTACTTCTCGCCCCAGAAATGGCCGTACGTCCGGTTGTCATGATTGCCCGCGCCGGACACGGCAACCTTGAAGAAGTCGGGATAACGCAGAATCGCATCGGTCGAGGCGAAACCGCCGCCCGAATGCCCGTAGATGCCTACCCTGTCGATGTCGATCCAGCGATGCTGCGCCGCGAGCTGCCGGATTCCCGCGATGTGGTCGGGGATCCCGTTGTCGCCCATGTTGCCGTAGTAGAACTCGTGGAACGCCTTCGATCGGCCGGGCGTGCCCATGTGGTCCAGCTCGATCACAATGAAGCCCAGCTCGGCCAGCGCGCGCGGCTCGTGGCGCGCGTTGAACAGCCATGACCCGACGCTGCCGACCTGAGGGCCCGGGTAGATGTGGTCGAGAATCGGGTAGCTCTTCGTCGAATCGAAGTCCGACGGCTTGTACAACAGGCCGTACAGGTCCGTCGAGCCGTCGCGGGCCTTGAGCGTGATGATCTCGGGCGGCGTCCAGCCCACGGATTGCAGCAGGTCCACATCACCACGGGCAAGCTCCATGACCACGCGGCCGGTCGCGCCGCTGCGTAGCGCGATGACCGGCGGCTGGTTCGCGGGCGCGTACGTGTCCACGAAGAAGTTGGCCTTCGGTATGAAGAACGCCGAGTGCGCGCCCTCCTCGGGCGTCAGCAGGGTCAGGCCGGCGCCGTCGAAGTTGACGCGATAAAGGCGGGTATAGTACGGGATGCCCGGTTCCTTCCCGTTCGCGAGGAAGTAGATCTGTTTCGCCACACTGTCCACCTTCGCGATGCCGGTCACCGCGTATGGCCCCGCCTCGACCTGGTTCTTCAGAGTGCCATCCGCGCCGAACCGGTAGATGTGCGACCAGCCATCCCGCTCCGAGACGTACAGGATGTCCTCGCCCCCGTTGACGACGCGGAAGCCGCGCTGCTCCAGCCACGTCGGCACCGAATCCTGCGTTATCGTCGTCGTCGCGCCGGCCCTCAGATCCACCGAAGAAACGGTCATGCGCTTGTAGCCGCGCGAGGAACTCATCATGTAGAGCCGGTCGGACGTACGCGCCCACTGCGTCATCCCGCTGAAGTTGATGATGGGTGATGACGGCGCGTCGGCCTTGATGACGCTCTTGTCGGCGACGTCTACGGCGTACACGTCGAAGACGGGGTACGCGGTGTCGCCGGGCGCCGCGTAGTAGTAGCTCTTGTCAACGGGTTTGGTCGAGGTCGATGAGTAGAGCGGATACTTGCCGACGCCGCGGTAGTCGAGTCGCTGTATGGTGACGCGGCGCGAATCGCCGGACCAGCCGGCCGGCGGCCGCTTCGGCTTCCAGCGAGGTGTTTCGGCGCCGCCGAACAGCGTACCCAGATCATCCGCCCAATTCCACTGGTCGGCTCCGTCCGTGGTCAGCTGCACGGATCCGGCCGGCAGCGCGACCGAGTCGGTTTTCGCCGGGCGCGCTCCCGGTCTGGCAGCTGTCGTGTCTTTCTTCGTCGTGTCCCGCTTCGCCACCTCCTTCGCCGCGTCCGCCGCGAGTACCGAGTCCCGTCGCGCGATTGCCTCGTTGTTGGTCAGCTCCGCCGGCCGGACGTACAGGTTCCGGTCATAGGCGAACACGTCCCACTTCCTGTCCGGCGAGCGGGCGACCCAGTCCGGGCCGTCGCGCAGTTCGCGCTCCGTCTTCCACACGATCGTGTCCACGGACGCGCAGGCGTGGCTCGACGTGTCGCAGCGGTACGCCTTCTTGCGGAACTGGATCTCGAGCGTGCGGCCCGTGTCCACGACGGCGAATCGCGGCAGCTTCGTCGGATCGATGATCGTGTCCGCCGCCATGGACAGCGAGGCGGCGAGCCGTGCGTTGTCGAACAGTGTCCGCTTCGTCGCCCGGACCGGATCCACGACCCAGGTCACGCCGCGGTCGTCGCGGTTCGAGGACGTGTACCAGAAGCGCACACTGTCCTCGAGGAAGCCCGGCCGGACACTCGTGCCGAACACGTAGCGCGCGGCGGTTCGGATGACGTCGGCACGCGCGTAATCCGGCGTGGGTGCCTGGGCCCGGAGGCCGGCAGCGCCGAGCCCGAGCGCAAGGAATGCAGTCAGCGTTGAACGGAACGAGGAGCATCGCATGGAGGGTTCTCCGCTCAGGAACGAGAGCACCTTGGGGGTTGTCGCCCCGCAATTTGCCGGGCGGCACTGGACCGGACAAGTTGGCGTGGCGCCGGCCAGGGGACGCCCGGGCGCTCATCCGCCGGTCCTGCTCCCCGCCTCGCCGGATCGATCTCGCGCCCCCGGACTCCAGCGGTTCCAACGGAGCGCCGCCGTGGCGCGTCTTTCTCTGGCATAACGCAACCGTTGCGGGATTCTCGTGTCAACGACTCCTCGGCTGGCGCAAGCGCTGGGCGCGCTTTCGCTGGCCTCTGATATGGCCTGTGGGCTGCCCGGTGAATCCGGCGTGAGCATTGCCCTGCTCAGCGTCAGGATCGGGCGTCTGCTGAACCTCGATGAAGCGCGCCTGGCCGACCTGTACTACGCGGCCCTGACGCGGTTCCTCGGCAGCACGGCCATGTCCAGCGAGTTCGCGGCGCTGGCCATAGGTGAGGATCAGGCCATGTGCAGGACGCTGACGATGGCCGATTGTCTGGATGCCGAATCGGTCGCGCGGACCGCAGATCCGATCATCGCCCCGGACGCCCTGCCGGAGCGACGCAAGGCGATGTTCAAATCGTTGCGCGGCGCTCACGCCAGCCTGCCCACGTTCGACTCGTTCCGGAGGCGACAGGCGATCGCGCTCGCGAGCCGGCTGCCGGTCCCGCCCCAGGTGCCCGGCATCCTGGCGCACATGCACGATCGCTGGGATGGCCAGGTCGCTGGCGCGAGCGGCGATGCGATTCCGATCGCGGCGCGCATCATGGCCGTTGCCGTAGTCGCCGAGGCTTTTCGCCGGACCGGCGGAATTGCGGCCGTCAGCGAAGTGCTGGCCGCCCGTGCCGCCGGCCAGCTCGACCCCGACCTGTGCGCGCTGGTCCGGAAGGAAGCGAAGCAGCTGTTCCTGTCCTTCCGCCTGCCCGGCCAGCTCGATCGCTTTCTCGACGCGGAGCCGGGCGAGCCCCTGACCGTTCGGGAGGCCGAGCTCGACGACATCGCCCGCGTCTTCGGCGATTTCGCCGACCAGAAGTCTCCCTTCCACATCGGTCATTCGAGGCACGTCTCGATGCTCGCCACGCGTGCCGCAGAAGCGAGCGGCCTCGATGCCGAACAGTGCGCGGCCCTTCGCCGCGCCGCCCTGCTGCACGACATCGGCAGGCTCGCCATCCGCAATGGCATCTGGGAGAAGCCCGGCACGTTGAACGTGATGGAGCGGCTGGCGGTGCAGTCGCACACGTACAATACGGAGGTAATCGTTGCCCTGAGCGGGGCGTTCACCGGGGTCGCGGAACTGTCATCGATGGCGCACGAGCGCGCCGACGGAAGTGGCTATCACCGGCGCGTCCGGATGACGGAAGTCACCGCGACTCTGCTCGAGGCGGCCGACGTCTATGACGCGCTCATCCACGACCGGCCCTGGAGGCTGGCGCATGGACCGCGCGCGGCGTCGCACCTGCTGCTGGGCGAAGCCGCGGCCGGCCGGTTGTCGCAGAGCGCCGCGCACGCCGTGCTGGAAGCGGCCGGCCGGCCGAAGGACGTGGCTCGGCGCGCAAACGCGGCCGGCCTCACACCGAGGGAAGTCGAAGTCGCCCGCCTGCTCGCCCGGGGTACACCACCCAAGCGACTCGTCACGCTGCTCGGGATCTCGCTGAAGACCGCCGATCACCACGTCGAGCACGTGTACGGCAAGACGTCGGTCCGCGGTCGCGCCGCGGTCGCGCTCTTCGCGCTCGAGAACGATCTCCTCTCCGACTAGTCCGGATTCCACGACGGAATGGCCGGTCCGACGGACGCGTTCATTCGCCCGCCGCGCGTCTCAGCTTCAGCACGCACAGCAGGCCTTCGCAGTAATCGAGGTCGTAGCGCTCGACGAGCAGGCTCTTGGTCC
>Ga0326597_10014078_pt1 | contig 10492 bp, 13 predicted proteins | sample RVTome_12_FD_203789 | JGI IMG/M metagenome (GOLD analysis project Ga0326597, IMG submission 203789) | Soil microbial communities from uranium-contaminated site in the Upper Colorado River Basin, Wyoming, United States - RVT100D185 | ecosystem: Environmental > Terrestrial > Soil > Contaminated >... | reverse complement strand
CTGGAACTGGTGGCGCAGGGGATCACCGATCTGGGATTCGAATGGGGCCCCATTCACCATGCCCGGCTGACTCACGCGGCTCTGCTCCAGGCTCGTTTTCTTGTGGTCACCAGTCCGGAACACGCCTTTGCCGGGAAGCAGGTCGTGCGCGTGTCGGATTTCGTGCGCGAGCCGTTCGTCGATTTGGATCACGGCCCAGGAACGCCGTCTTTCGTCGAGGAGGCCCTTCTGAAGGCGGGAATCCGCCCGAAGACTGTGCTCCGCGTGCCCTCAATCGACGCGATGAAACGCATCATCGAAGCGAATCTGGCCGTCGGGATGCTGTCGGACCTTTCAGTCGAGCGCGAGGTAGGCTTGGGACTGCTAAGGCCACTGCCGCTGGAGGAGTTTCCTCTCACCCGAGACCTCGTCGTGGTGTCGCGCAAGGACGGCCCGGTTTCGCGGACCAGCAGATCCTTCCTGGAATTCGCCACGAAGTACCAGGCCCCTGTGTCTTCTGCGCAGCCCTCGCTCGGCGCGGACAAGGTTGGATCCGTTCAAGATCTTCGATCGCTCGGCCGGAGACGATCGTCCATTCGGTCCAGGCGGTAGGCGCCCAATCCAGTCGCCCGATCCAGTCGCCCAATCCAGTCGTTCGGTGCGCGGCGGGCGTGACGCTTCGACATCCACCAAGGGGGAGGTGGTATTCTGACCGCGCCGAATCCCTGATCGATCAAACCCGGCGCCCCCAGTCTTCGAACGCGTTTCTTCAAGCGATGTCCAATACACTCGCCGCCCTACTGCCGGTCTTCCTGCTGATCGTCACCGGCTTCGTACTGCGTCACAGTCTGCTCTCGGAGGAGTCGCACTGGACCGGCATCCAGCAGCTCGTGTATTTCGTGATGCTTCCGGCGCTGCTGATCGACACACTGGCGCGCGCGGATTTCGCGCGCCTGCCGGTCGGCGGCATCGCCGGCGCGCTGCTGGCGGCGATCGCGGCGACGGCAGCGATGTGCCTTGCGCTGCGACGGCCGCTCGCCGATCGGCTCCAGGGCGATGGTGCGGCGTTTACTTCGCTGTTTCAGGGTGCGACGCGCTGGAACGCCTATGTCGCGCTGGCGATCGCGGCCGGTCTCTTCGGCGAGAGCGGCGTCGCGCTCGTGTCAGTCGCGATGCTGGCGATGATCCCGGCGCTTAACCGTGCTCAACGTCTGGGTGCTGGCGCGCTACGCCGCTGCGAAGCCGCCTGACTGGCGCACGCTCGTCGTCGCGCTGGTGCGCAACCCGCTCATCGGGTCGTGCGCGATCGGCATCGCGCTCAACCGGCTCGGGGTTGCGATCCCGGCGCCGGTGCATGTCTTCGCCGAAGCGCTGGGGCGTTCGTCGCTCGCGCTTGCGCTGTTGATGGTCGGCGCGGGGTTAAGGTTCGCGAGTCTGATGCGGCCGTCGCCGGCCGCGCTGCTCGCGAGCACGCTCAAGCTCGTCTTTTTGCTCGCGATGGCGATCGGCGCCGGGCTCCTGATGGGATTGAGCGGAGCCAGCCTCGGAGTGGTGGCGATCACGTCGTCCGTGCCGTCGGCTCCCGGCGGCTACGTGCTGGCGCGGCAGTTGGGCGGCGACGCCGGGCTGCTGGCGCAGATATTGACGCTGGAAACCGTGCTAGCGGCGCTCACCATGCCAATCATGATTTCGCTTGCCGCGTGAATATCCCTGGGCAGAGGAGCGGACACCGCGACGCCCACTGTGGGAAAAATATGCCGTACTTGGCGCGCTTCGGCGGGTTTCGGCGGGTTTCGGCGGGTGAGGGCGGGCCGATAGAACAACAAGTTATGCGAAAGGCGTCGGCACTTAACCCGTAGGTTGCAGGTTCGACTCCTTCTCGCCCCGCCAACAATTCAGAGACTCCCGACAAGAGACTCCCCAAGGTGGTGACAATTTGTCACCAATCGGGTACAGTGGGCCCATAAAGAGGAGTGCCCATATGACCTCGACAACTGCAGACAGGGGGCGTATCACCGCTCGCGTCCCCGCCCAAGTCCAGGAAACCTTGGAGCTGGCCGCGTCCATGGTCGGCGCAACCGTCAATCAGTTCGTTGTCCAGACTGCGTTGCGGGAGGCCGCGCGCGTTATCGAGCAGGAGCGGGTGATCCGCCTGTCCGCTCGGGATGCGAAGGCATTCATCCGCGCCCTGGAAAATCCTCCGCCTCCCAATACCAAGCTCAAGGCGGCCCTGAAACGCTACATGGACGCCCGGTTGGACGATGAGGGTACTCGCTTTAACTGGCAGCCACGATCGAAACGGGTTTGATTGCGGCGTCGAGGCACTCAATCTCTGGCTTCGACAGACGGCGTTGCAGCACCAGGCGAAAGGTATTTCCAGAACCTTTGTCGCCGTCCCGCAGGATGCACGGGAAACAGAGGCGTATCGCGTCGCCGGCTACACCGATATGGTCGCGACCAGCATCCTCGGCTACTACGCACTGGCCTCGGCGTTTATCCTGGCCGACGAGCTGCCGCCCGAACTTGCCAAGCGCTATCCGCGCCAGATACCGGTGACCAGGCTGGGCCGACTTGCAGTTCGCGACGCTCTTCAGGGACAGGGGCTTGGGCGTCTGTTGCTGGCCGATGCAGTCACCCGCTCGCGCAATGCGGCGTTGTCCGTGGGCAGCGCCGGCATTTTCGTCGATGCCAAGAATGGCGCGGCGGCCCGCTTCTACATTGAATATGGATTGACTCCCTGCACGGAGGAGCCGCTCAAGCTGTATCTGCCGCTTTGGTAGCCGGCAAGCGCGTCGCCCGGTCGCAAACCTACGAACCGACCTCGCGCGGCGGCTACTGCAATTCCGACCTGGTCGCGTCCACGGGCGAAGTCGATAACCCTCTGGCCACGGCGCTCGACGGCTTGGTGCTCTTCGACCGGATGGCGCTAAAGCCGTCGTGGCCGTTGTTGAAGCCGGAGGCGCTGGTGGTCGCCGACACCCGCCGGTGCCCGGAACTGCCCGAGGGCGACCATAGCGTCAACTGCCGCGTCCGTCACCTGCCGCTCACACGCAGCGCGCTATTAGACCGCCGTCGCTGCGCGCGCTCATACGGCGGCGTGATCGTCGTGCGGCCTTATCAGCGCGCGAGGGCTGAGCTGTCTCCCTATCGATGGGCGCAAGCATCGAGAGCCTACTTTAGCCGGTCGATATCGATAGGCAGCGCCGGCCGCGTCCCTTCGGGCAGATCGAAATGGCGCTTGAGCTCCGGCTTGCTCAGCACCTTGGCGTATTCGTCCACCAGATAGCCAGCAAGGCCGTTCGCCGCGCCGGCCAATCGGCCGGGCGCCAGCCTGCGGAGCAGATGCCACAAGGCGAGCCGCAGGCGCTTCTTTTCCACGCGCTGCTGGATTTCCCAGAGCGCGGCGCGGCGTTCCTGCGGAAAATCGCGCCCCAGCCTGTAGTCGATGGACAGGTCGAGTTGGCGGCGCCGCAGCTCGCGGTCCTGCTCCGGCGTTGGCATCGGCGGCATGCCGCTGTAGAGACCGCCAGTCCCAGCACCCTCAACCCACTTAAATTCGGCGAATGGCGGCTAATGGGTGTTTCTACAGGATGGCTGCCTGGAGCCGGCCATCGCGGCCGCCGGCGATGGGCGGGCCCGCCCCGGCGCCGGCCTGTTCGCCCGTCAACGGCGCCATATTCAGTCGCGTTGTACGGGCATCGAGTGATCGAGGGTGTGCGCAGCGTGAAGTTGCCCAACGCCGATGCGGCGGTGATCCCGCAGGCCAAGGTCGCCGGATATCTGCTTTCGCCCACGCACCGTGCAGGAAGGAGCAAGGCGCCATTTTTCGGCAAGCACGGATTCAAAGCTGCAGACTGGCAGCTACTGGCACAGGCGCTACGCGCGCACGCAGGCAGCAATGCCGTGTCACGAACAGAGGAAACCGCGTTTGGCATGCGCTACGTTATTGACGGGCTGTTGCGCGCACCGGACGGGACGGCCTTGAATGTGCGAAGCGTATGGTTTATAAGCTGGGGAATAGGGGTGCCGCGGTTTGCGACCGCGCATCCGTTGAAAAGGAAATCCCAATGATCCGCGAACTGGACGATGTGGTTCTCGAATGCGACTTACCGGAGCACGGGTTGGCGCGCGGCGACGTCGGGACGGTGGTGTTGGTACACGAGGGCGGCAACGGATACGAAGTCGAGTTTACGGCGCTGGACGGCGTGACCGTCGCCGTGTTGACACTGGCGAATAGGCAGATTCGAGGTATACGCGGCGGCGAAATTGCGCACGCGCGAGGATTGGCACACGCCGGCTGACGGCATTCGTGCCATTGGAGACACCCATCTCTTTTTTGCACGCGCGGCAGCGCTATGTCCGATCTTTCCGCGCGCCGTCACGACTATGATGCTGACCGTGCAAATGCGAAACGTCGTCGTCGATAGCGGTTCCTTGCTCGCGCTGTTTGACCGGAACGATGCGCAGCATGCCCGTGTCCGGCAGGCTCTGATGCGCAATCAGGGACTTCTCTCCTGATCGGTGCGGACCGTGCGAACGAGTGGATAGCCGCCGCCAAGTGCTTGCCATGCGTGGCGTAGGTGCGCGCCCTGCGCGCTCGTCCAGGCGGCGTCAATGAAGCGGATGCCGCCAGCGCAGGCCCTTGAATCGGCTGAAATCCCGGTCGGTAGTGATCCACTCGCAACCTGACTCGATGGCCATTGCGGCAAGGTAGGCGTCGGGGACCCGATTGCCCTTCGCTTCGGCATCGATACAAAGTGCGCGAAAAATCTCCCAGTGCCGGCGCCCGGGAGCCACCGGGACGCAGTTCGGCCGGCCGCGTAATTGCCCGGTGAACGCGATCGCGGCTGCCAGGGAGCTCGGTTTGGTGAAAACTTTCGGGTGGGTCACCACCCGCACGAATCCGCTCAACACCAGTTCCGAGATGCCGTACGACGCGTCGCCGTTGATGACCTTCTCGACCCATTCGCGGCATCCGGCGTGATGCGCCGTGTCTTCGCGATGCGCGTACACGAGCACGTTCACGTCCGGAAGCACCATTTCAGGATTCCATCAGGTCGAGCAGCAATGCGCCGTCATCCAGATCCACGCGGGTCCGTAAGCCGCCGCCTTTGACCGTCTTCAATCGGACGAGCTTGGACTTCGTTCGCACGTTTCGGCGCGCAAGCGATTCCCGCAATGCTTCCTCGATCACGGCAGTAAGCGTCCTGCCGGATTCGGCCGCGTGCCTCTTGGCCTGGGCGAGAAGGTGTTCATCGAGTCGCACGGTGGTTCGCATGCATCAAAGCATGCAAGACGCGCATCAATATGTCAAACGAGCGCTAACAGAACGAGCGCTAACAGAATCAATCCGCCAGTTAGTGAAAAGTGGGGGTTGAATTTCCTATTCGTCTGCGGGCGTAGAGCCGTGCGCCGCAGCGCGTGCCGCGCGCTTCGCCGCCCGGAGGCAGCGCAGTCGCGCGGTGCAGCAGGTCTCATTGGAGACAGGCGACGAGCGTGGCGGCGGACATTGGCACCCGGGCGGTCGCTCAGAGCAGCGATGAAAACAGAGTCGCGATCCCGAGAAAGGAGAAGAATCCGACCACGTCGGTGACGGTGGTGAGTATGATCGATGAGGACTGCGCCGGATCCTGGCCCAGGCGCTGCAGCGTGATCGGAACCAGCGCGCCGGCAAAGCCCGCCGCGATCATCGAGATCACCATCGCCGCGGCGATCACCATCACCAGCCCCAGGGACTTGCTCCAGACGTACACGCCCAGCGCGGTGGTGGCGGCCACCGCAAGCCCGTTCATCAGGCCCACGTTGACTTCCTTGAGCACGACGCGGGGCCAGTGGCGCAGGCTGATTTCGCGCAGCACCAGTCCGCGCATGGTTACCGCCAGCGCCTGCGCGCCGGCATTGCCGGACTGGCCCGCGACCACCGGCAGCAGCACCGCGAGCGCGGTGTACTTGGCGATCGTGCCCTCGAACAGTCCGACGACCGAGGCGGCGAGGAAGGCGGTGAGCAGGTTGATCTGCAGCCAGGGCAGGCGCTTGATGACCGCGAAGGTGGCCGGTGAGAGGGCGCGCTCGTCGCGGCTCGCGCCGACCATGGTCTGCATGTCCAGCGTGGTTTCCTGCTGCACGGCGGTGGCCAGCTTGGCCTGGCGGATTACGCCGACCAGACGCCCGTCGAAGTCGACTACCGGCAGATCGGTCACCGCGTCCTGCTGCATTTTCTCCACCACCTCTTCGCGGGGTGCCGTGTCCTGCACCGCGACCGCGATCTTGCGCGCGATGCGCGCCAGCGTCTCCTCCGGATCGGCGAGGGCCAGGTCCTGGATGTAAACGCGAGCGTCCAGGCGGCCGTCATCATCGATCAGATACAGCTCGCGCAGTCCGCGCCGTTTGGCCAGGCGCAGGCGCGTGAGCGCCTCCTGCGCAGTCAGGTCGGCGCGGAATGCGAGCACGCGCGGGTCCATCAGCTTGCCGGCGGAGGCGGGCCGGTACTGCATCAGCGCGCGTATTTCAGCGGCCACCTGCGGGTTCAGCAGCCCGTCGTAGCGCTCGCGCTCGGCTTCGTCGAGACGGTTGAGCAGCGCGGCGCTGCGCGCCGGTTCCAGCTCGGCAAGCAGGTCCGCGGCGCGCTCTTGCGGCAATTCGCTGAACACCGCCTGTTCCACGTCGGTGGCCAGGCTGTTCCACACCGGTACCACCGCGTGCACCGGTTGCGCCGCGAGCAGCGCGCTCACCTCGCGCGCCGGCATCGCCTCGAGTCGCCGCGCGGCCTCGCGCGGGTAATCGAGCAGGAAGCGCAGGTTGAGGGCGGCGACGGCCGTCTCGGCGAGCGCGCTCACGAGTCGCCCTCGCGGGTTTCGGCCGGGAGCAGGCCGACCAGCGCCTGGATCAGCGCGGAGACGCCGAACCAGTAGGCGCCGGCGATGCCGGCGAGCGTGTCCTCGGCGCCGCGCGCTGCCGGCGCCTCCGGCTCGGTCGCAAGCGCCCGCAACAGCGCGGCGTGCGTCAACGCGCCCACCAGCCGCTCGCCGCGCTCGACGATCGGCAGCGCGGAAGCTTGGTGCCACCCGGGATGATCGCGAAGCCCCTCGAGCAGCGCCTGCGCGGGCAGCCGCAGCGCGCACGGCCGCGCCAGCCGCGCGAGCGTGCCCGAGGCATTCGCGCGCAGCAGATCGGCCACTGCGACGTAGCCCAGCAGGCGCTGGTTGCGGTCGATGACATAGGGATCGGCGCCCGGCTCCTCGTCGGCGCGGCGTATGCGTTCGAGCGATTCGCCAGCGGTCATGTCGGCGTGGAATGCCAGCGGCCGGGGGTCCATCCAGGCGCCGACCGTTCCCTCCGGATAGCCGAGCAACAACTCGTAGGCGATGGTGAGCGCGGTCGGCAACTGCGCCAGCAACCGCGCTCTGCGCGCGGACTCGAAGTAGCGCAGCAGCGCGACGCCGGTCTGCGCCCCGACGCCTCGCAGCATCCGGACCGCCCCGGCGTCGTCCAGCGTCTCCAGGCAGCGCGCGCCCGCGAGCGGGAGCATCTGGCGCAGCACCGGCGCGGCGAGTCGCGCCGGCGCCGAGCGCAGCAGCGCCGCCGCGGAATCGGGGGCCAGCCGCTCTATCACCCGCGCGGCGTCCGCTGGATGTGCTTCCAGATAGGCGTAGCTGAGGTCTTCGCTGCTAGCCATCGCGCGACCCGCTCGCCGCGCTCACCACAAGAACGATGGTCTGCTCGTTGAACACTTTCGCCGGCAGGCTGGCGCGGCCTTCGGTGGTTTCGAGGACGACGGCGGTATCCGTCAGCTCCAGAATCCGGCCCTCATAGCCGGCGACGCGAACCAACTGGCCGACGCTGTAACGCTGGCGCAGGTAGTGGGCACCGATCAGGTTGGCGACGTAATCGCGCGCACCCAGGCTCAGCGCCAGCGCCACCGCGCCCACCAGTGCGACGCCGGCCGCCGCGGCGAGGATGACCAGGAAGGTCACCTTGATGCCGATCTGCTCCGCGCCCACGAGAATGGCGGTGACCAGGATCGCCGCCTGCACCACGCGCCCGATCAGCGCGCGCTGGCGTTCGCCGGCGCTCGCGGCGGCGGCCTCCACCACCTCGCGCGCAAGCCGGCTGACCAGAAACCCGGCGACGATGATGAGCGCGCCGGCGAACACCGTCGGCAGGTAATCGGCCACGCGTGCGAGCCATCCGGCGAAGCTGTCCAGGCCCAGCACCTGGGTTGCGGCGGTGAGGAAGAACAGCACCACCACCCAGAACACGACGCTGCCGAGGATCTTGGCCGGCGCACCGGGCGCGCGGGGCGGCGAGGCGCCGCGGCTGGCGGAGGCGCGCGCCAGCGCGCGCTCGCCGAGCAGGGTCAGGCGCACCGCGATCGTGCGCAGCACTTGCGCGACGATCCAGCCGGCGAGCAGCAGCAGGAATGCGCCGAGCACATTGGGCAGGTAGAACGCGAGCCGCTCGACGGTCTGGTCGAAAACGCCAGTGAGCGCGTCACGCCATTGCAGGAGTATTTCCATCGGCGATCTCCGCGAAGGGTATCGGGTACACCATGAACGGGATTGCCTCCCCGGGGGCTCGGACTGCCTGCAGCAGGCGGTAGCGCGCAATCTTGTTTGGCAGACTGCGTGCCGGCCGCGAGGGCCCGGCAGCGTTCATTACGAGAACATAGTAGCAAATAGGTGCGAGCGGCGGGATCATTGCGCCGCGTCTACGCCCGAGGCGGAATCGAACCGGGCCTCGGGATACAGCTCATGCAGCACGGCGCCGGCGGCCGCGCGCAACGCCTCGCGCAACACCGGTTTGATCGCCTCCGGCGCGTCGCCGCGCAGCGACCAGGCGTGGCGTAACGCTTCCTGCAACGGCACGAGGGCCGCCGCGACGGTGTCCCGCCAGTGCGCGGGATACTCCGAGGGAGCCCAGTCGCCGCGGCCGCGGCCGTAGTGCGCAACGGCCAGATAGCCGAGCAGCGCGGAGGCCGCGAGTTCGTCCAGCACCTCGTCGGTCCACGCGAGCGTGGTCAGGCCGGCGCCGCGCGCGAGGTTGTAGCCGCGCGCCAGCCCGGCGCCGCCGAGCGCGCCGAGCACGCCGCCGACCAGCAGGCCGGCGCCGAAGGTCATGCCGCCGCTGGCCAGATCGGCTTTCAGACCCGCGAGCGCGCCGGTGACCACGCCGCCGAGCGCGGCGGCCTTGCCCTCGCTCAGCGGCGCGCGCACCGCGTAGTGGTCGGCAAGCCGGGTCAGGATCTCCGCGCTCGCATGCCCGCCCAGACCGTGCAACGCGATCAGGCGCTCCGAACTCTCGCGCATGTCCTGGTCCAGGCGCCCGGCCAGTGCGCGCATCGCAAGCTGCTTGGGACCATCCTCGGTGTCGCGGCCGATGCCCAGCGCGGTTCCCAACTCGCGCACCCTGGCGCTCAAACCGCCTTCGGCAACCGATTCGCGATCGAGCGCTGCGCGGGCGAGTCTTTCGGCCAGCACCTCGATCGAAGCGTCGTAGATCTCGCGCCGCCGGCGCCGCCACAGCGCGGCGAGGCGCGCGAACGCGCTTCGCTTGTCCGGGGCGATCACGACAGCGAGTTCGTCCAACAGCACCGTTTCCTGAACCCAGCAGCGCGCGAACGCATCGAACGCCAGTACCGCGCGCACGCACGCGAATTCGCTCAGGTGCGCGCGCCAGCGCAGCACATCGGCCTGCTCCTCGGCCGCCGGGCGCGGGCGCCCCAACTGGTTGAGCAGAACCACGACCGGCTTGCCGATCCAGTCGAGCACCCGCATCTCGGGTCGAACGTACCCGGCGTCCTGCGGGTCCTCCGCTGCGTTCGCCAGGTACAGGACGACGTCGGCGCGCTCGCGCACGTTGCGCAGCGCCTGCTGGCTCGACCAGAATGCGCGATAGCGATAGCGATCCCAGACCTGGCCGAGGAACCAGCCGAGCGGATTGTCCGATTGCGCAAGGCGCCGGGCCAGTCTTGCGCTGTCGCCGAAGCCCGGCGTGTCCCAGAGCGCGAGGCGGTCACCTTCGGGTGTCGCCACCAACTCGTGACTGTCCGCGCTTAGCGTCACGTGCGGCTCGTCGCGCACCTCGCCGACGTCGCGGCCCAGCAGCGTGCGCGCGAGCGTGGTCTTGCCGACGTTGGTGTGCGACACAAGGCTCAGTTCGATCGACTGCGGCATCGGATCAGTCCTGCGCCGCGCGCGCCGGCGCCCGGTCGATCGCCGCGCGCAATGCACGCTGCGCGTCGTCGAGGTCGGGGCGCTCGAGGTCGACGAACACCGCTACGCGCCCGGTCGCCGCAAGCAGGCGCCGCCAGGCTGCGCGGCGTTCACCGCGCCGCGTGCCGCCGGCCGCGCCCGCCTCGTCGAAGCGCTGACTGAACGCCGATTCGTCCACCAGCACCGCGAAGGACACGGACCGCGGCACGCGCGCCGCGAGCGCGTCGATGAATGCGCCGTGATTCTCGCGTTCCGGCGTCGCGCAGAGGGAGAACAGCGCGGCCACGAGTGCGACCGGCGCG
>Ga0326597_10014077_pt1 | contig 10492 bp, 12 predicted proteins | sample RVTome_12_FD_203789 | JGI IMG/M metagenome (GOLD analysis project Ga0326597, IMG submission 203789) | Soil microbial communities from uranium-contaminated site in the Upper Colorado River Basin, Wyoming, United States - RVT100D185 | ecosystem: Environmental > Terrestrial > Soil > Contaminated >... | reverse complement strand
TGTGGACGGGTGCGGCCTCGGCGGTGATGGTGCCGTGGCGAGGGCCGTGCGTGCCTCGTCCGCCAGGGTGATGACGGCGCCGGCGTGGAAGGGGTCCCCTCGCCCGCGCTCCCTCCCCGTCGGGGGAGAGCGGCGAGAGCAGGGGAAATCTCGGATCAGGCGGGGGCGGGGGCGGCCTCTGCGGCCGGGGTGTCGGCGATGGCCCAGCTCATGGCGGCGGCGGCGATGCACCAGGCGGCCCCGGCCAGGAAGAAGGGCAGGTAGCTCCCCGCCGCGTCGTGAATGAAGCCGCCCGCGTACGACCCCATGGCCGAGCCGATCTGGTGGCTCAGCGAGACCAGGCCCACCACGGTGCCGCCGGCCCGGCGGCCGAAGAGGGTGGTGGAAAGGGTCGTGGTGGGGGGCACGGTCGCGAAGTCCACGAGGCCGAAGGCCACGGCGAAGACGAAGAGCATGACGGGCTCGCGGACCATGGGCAGGAAGACGAGGGTCACCGCGCGGCCGGCGTACACCCAGCCCAGCACCCACTTGTGCCCGAATCGATCCGAGACGGCGCCCGAGACGATGGTGCCCAGGACGTTGAAGGTTCCCAGGACGCCGAAGGCGGTGGCGGCCGTAATGGGATCGATGTGGATGTCCTGGGCGTAGGGGATCAGGTGGGTGTCGATGAGCCCGGCCGTGGTGAGGCCGCACACCCAGAAGCTGCCGGCGAGCCACCAGAAGTTCTTCTGGCGGGCGATGGCGCCCAGGGGCATGGCGGGCCCATCGGATCGGTCGGCGGCCGCTCGGGCCTCCGCCCCGCCGGGCGGGTCGTTCCTCAGGAAGAGCCCGACCAGGGGCGCCGCGACGGCCACCACGGCGATGCCGGTCCAGAGGAACGCTGTGCGCCATCCCCAGGCCTTGATGAGCGCCGCGATGGCCGGGACGATGACGAGCTGACCGGCCGCGGCGCCGCCCATGGTGATGCCCACGGCCAGGGCCTTGCGCCGCTTGATCCAGCGGGCGATGGCCACCGCCGCCGGCACGTTGGAGGCCCCGGCGACCCCGGCCATGAGGCCGGCGCCGAAGATCAGGTAGGCCTGCCACAGGTTCCGGACCAGGGCCACGGCCGCCGTGGAGAGGCCGATGAGCGCCAGGCTTCCGGCGAAGACCACGCGCGGCCCGTACCGGTCCGCCCAGCGGCCGGCCAGGGGCTGGGACAGCCCGTACACCAGGAAGCCCACCGAGGCGGTCAGGCTGACAGCCGCCCGGTCCCAGCCGAACTCCCGCTCCCAGGGGTGGACCAGCAGCCCGAGGGTGGACCGGATCCCCATGCCCACGGCGAGGGCGAAGAAGGCCAGCGCCACCACCACCCACGCGTAGGGCACCTCCCGTTCGGGCGCTTCCCGCATCCTATTCCTCCCTCCATGTTCGCCCGCCAGCCGTGCGGCCCAAGAAGGCCCCCAGGGCCCCACGATGCGCCGGCAGGGTTTCACAGCTCTCGGCACGCCACAAGAATGTCCAGGACCTCCATGGCAACGGACTCGGGCGACGCTCCGGCCCCCCCCGACCCGATGGCTCCGTCATCCCCTGCGCGCAGGCCGCCAAGAACATCCGCCGGCGACCCGGACGGCCGGGGACCAACCCCGGCCCGACACCCGACCGGGATCCGGGATGTCGGGAAGGACTTCACGTCCGCCCGAGGCGAACCCTGCGGCCGATGGTCATGCGATGTGGTGACCGACGGCGGTCATGACCGCTGCTCAAAACGGCACGGACGCAAGGCGGCGGGGGCTGCGGGGGGACCTAGCGGCGGTGGGTCAGCGGCGGACGTGGTGTGTTCGCCGAAACCCACCCGCTGCCGCCCTGCCGGCAGGAGGGAAAGAGGCCGGGCCTTCTTCAGCAACCTGCTAGCCAGTGATGACGCCTTCGGAGGCGGAGGAGACCAGGCGCGCGTACTTGGCCAGGGCCCCCGTGGTATAGCGGGGCTTCGGCGGCTTCCACAGGCGGAGGCGCTTGTTCATCTCGGCGCGCGAGATCTCCACCGCCAGGCGCCGCCCCTTCACGTCGATCGCGATCGGATCCCCGTTCTTGACGGCGGCGATGGGCCCGCCCAGGGCCGCCTCGGGGACCACGTGGGCGATCATGAAGCCGTGCGTGGCGCCGGAAAAGCGCCCGTCCGTGATCAGGGCCACCGAATCGCCCAGCCCGGCACCCTGCAGGGCCCCCGTCACCGCCAGCATCTCCCGCATCCCGGGTCCGCCCCTGGGGCCCTCGTAGCGGATCACGATGGTGTCGCCGGGCGTGATCTTTCCGGCCTTCACGGCCGCGAAGGCATCCTCCTCGTGCTCGAAGACCCGGGCCGGACCGCGGTGCGCGCTGCGGGCCTGGCCAGACACCTTCGCGATGCACCCGCCGGGGGCTAGGTTCCCCCGCAGGACCACCAAGCCCCCCGTCGCCTTGAGTGGGTCGGCCAGGGGCCGGATCACCTTCTGCCCAGGCGTTTCCTGCGCCGTCCGGGCCTCCTCGCCGATGGTGCGTCCGCTCACGGTCGGCTCGTCGGGGTGCAGGATCTTCCCCTCGAGGAGGCGCCTGGCCACCAGGGCCATCCCGCCGGCCGCGTACATGTCCGGGGCCGTGAACCGGCCCGACGGCTTGAGGTCCGCCAGGACGGGGGTCTTGCGCGAGACCCGATCGAAGTCGTCGAGGGCCAGCGTGACCCCGGCCTCCCGGGCCACGGCCAGCAGGTGGAGGACGGCGTTGGTGGACCCGCCCGTGGCCATCACCCCCGCGATGGCGTTCAGCAGCGCCTTGCGGGTGATGATCCGGCGGGGGGTGACCCCGGTGCGAAGGAGGTCCATGGCCAGACGCCCCGTCGCGACGGCCACGTCCTCCTTCTTCGGGTCCACGGCCGGCACCCCGTTGAAGTTCATGGGCGAGATGCCAAGCATCTCGAAGGCGGTGGACATAGTGTTGGCCGTGAACTGGCCGCCGCACGCGCCGGCGCCGGGGCAGGCGTGGCTCTCGATGCCGTGCAGCTCCTCGGCGGTGATCTTGCCCGCGTTGAACGCGCCGACCGCCTCGAAGACGTCCTGGATGGTCAGGGCCCGCCCGCAGTACTCCCCCGGCAGGATGGACCCGCCGTAGAGCATCACCCCCGGCACGTTCAGCCGGGCCAGGGCCATCACCATGGCGGGGATCGTCTTGTCGCAGCCGGAAATGCCGACCAGCCCATCGAAGCTGTGGCCGCGCGCCTCGAGCTCCACCGAGTCCGCGATCACCTCCCGGCTCACCAGGGACGCCTTCATCCCCTCGGTGCCCATGGCGATGCCGTCGGTGACCGAGATGGTGTTGAACTCGATGGGCGTCCCCCCCGCGGCCCGGATCCCCTCCTTCACCTTCTCCGCCATCTTCCGGTGGTTCCAGTTGCATGGGGTGGTCTCGGCCCAGCAATGGGCGACGCCAATGAGGGGCCGCCGCAGGTCCTCATCGGCGAAGCCGATGGCCTTGAAGAAGGAGCGGGCGAAGGCCCGGTCCGGGCCGTCCAGCATGTGGCGGCTCTTGTGGCGGGGATCGAAGGCCATGACGCCCTCCTCACTCGCGATGGGTTTCGGCTCCCGCCTGGGAGGGGACCCTGGTGGGTGTGCGGGCACTCCGGATCACACCGGTTCGGTGGATCCCGACGTCACCGCGAAGACCAGCGCGCCAGCGGGGCTGGTGACGGTGTGGACGCAGCCCGGCGGGCGGCGCGCGTAGTTGCCGGCGGTGCAGGTGCCGGTCTCGTCCACCACGCTGCCCTCCAGGACGTAGATCTGCTCGTCGCCGACATGGCGGTGGCGCGGCACGATGGCGCCCGCCGTGTACCGCACCAGGAGCGCCTTGTGGCGCCCGTCGGGATTCTCCCACAGCACCTTCCAGAAGACGCCCGGGCGGCGCTCCACCCAGGGGATCTGCTCCACCGTGGCGAAGAAGCTTACCGGCGGCGCGGTCATCCGTATCCTCCTCTCATCGTCCCGTTCTTCATCCTCGCCGTCGGCCGCGCCCTCTCACCCAGGTTCGCCGGGGCCGATCCCCGGATGGACGGCCGGCGGCGCGGCGGGCAGGGGGGCGGGTCGCGCCGCCGGCGCGTGCGCCAGGGGGTCCTGGCACAGCACGACGCCGCAGACGGCGAGGCCGCCGCCCACCAGTTGCACGCCCGCCAGCCGTTCGCCCAGCACAAGCCACGAGAGCAGCACGCCGAACACGGGAACCAGGTTGCTGAATGCGGATGTCCGCCCGGCGCCCAGTCGGCGGATGGTCACGTTCCACCCCCAGAAAGCGAAGAGGGTGGAGGCGAAGGCCAGGTAGGCGAGCGCCGCGAAGGCCGCGGGGTGGGCCGCCGCGATGGCGCTCCACGGCCGTTCCGCCAGGGCGAGCGGGATCAGGCAGGCCGTGCCGATGCCCATCGTCAGCACCAGCGCGGCGACCGCCGAGAGCCTGCCCATGGCCACCTTCACGAAGTACGAGTAGACCCCCCACGAGACCCCTGTGAGCAGGAACAGCAGGTCTCCCACGAGCGTCATCCGCCCCGCGCCGGTCACGAGCTTCTCCGGACGGATCACGAGGACGACACCGGCCATGCAGAGGATCACCCCGGCGACCTGCCGCCGGGTGACGCGTTCCTGGCCCAGGCGCGCGGCCAGGAGCAGGGTCCAGATGGGGCTCGTGGTGGGTGCGATGATGGCCGCGTGCGCCGCCGGGGCGAAGACCAGCCCGACGAAGAAGAAGACATGATTCACGCAGGCCCCCAGGAGGCCCATGGCCAGGAGTAGCCGGAGATCCGACCGGCGCAGCGAGCGCACCGCGGGGAGGCTGCGCCAGCAGAGCGCCGCCAGCACCGCGGCCGCCAGGCCGTACCGGAAGACGCCGATGGTCAGGGGGGGCAGGTCACGGATGGCGAGCTTGCCCGCCACCGCCGTCCCTCCCCAGAACATTGTGGAGAGCAGGATGAGCAGATAGATCCTGCCGAGCGCGCCGTTGGGGATCGTGGGGTCGGGAGTGGGCACCAGGGTGTCCTCGTTCACAATCCGTCGGTGGGCCGCCTCGTTCCTGTTCCGTCAGATCGCGCGGGTCGCGCCGCACGTCCCGCGAGACCCCGCGACCGGTTCTCGGGAGGATAGCAGACGGAGAGGTCGCGACCCAACGAAATCAAGCAGGTGGGAACGCCGGCGACCCGTGGGACCCGTCGATCCCTGGCCGCACCGGATTGCGCGGGTGGCTCCTGGCTTGACAGCACGGAAAGCATCAACGAGAAAGGAAAGTAACTCCATTGACCGTAAAGGCGCATCGCATGGGGAGCACCGTGAAGCGCAGCGCCAAGCACCAGATCGTCATCCCCCGCGAGGCCCGCCGGCAGCTCGGTCTCTCGGCCGGGGACGAGCTGCTGATGGGGGTGCGGGCGAAGCCCTCGTCCTCGTCCCCCGGCCGAAGAACTACACGGAGGACATGCGGGGCCTGCACAAGGAGATCTGGCGGGGCGTGGATGCCCTCGCCGACGTGCGGCAGCAGCGGAAAGGGTGGGGGGAAGGACTGCCCTGAGCGCCTTCCTGAAACGCCTTCGGGTCGTGGCCGCCGGCACGATGGTCTTCATCTACCACCTGCAGGACCATCCCCGGTACGTACCGGCGACGCGCGTCATCCTCGACGCGTGGCGAACGGGGTCGCACCAGAGTGTCACCTCGGCCCTCTCGCGTGCCGAGATGCTGGTGCGCCCCCTCAAGGGGGGCGAGCCGGATGTGGCGGAGGACTACCGGCGCGTCCTCACGACCTTCCCCAACCTCCGGCTGGTCGATGTGGATCGAGCCGTGGCCGGTCTCGCGGCCCGGCTGCGGGCGCTGCAGGGCCTGCAGTTGCCTGACGCGATCCAGGCGGCGACCGCGATCGTGTGCGGTGCCACCGCTATGGTCGCCAACGACCCCGTCTTTCGCCGTGTCAAAGGCGGGGAGATCCTCCTGCTGGGCGAGGTGGCTCCCGCTGCCCGCGGATCCCCCGCCATCGTCCCGGCCCGATTCCCCCCACGCTCCAGCATCGCGCCGCCGTTGTCCGCCACTCAATTCCTGAACGCGGGGACGACACGTTCGGCGAACGGCTCCATGGAGCGGCGGGCGCCGCCGCCGCCATCTCGGGGTAGTGCATGTGGGCCAGGAGCAGGGTGATGCCGAACTCCGCCCGGAGCCCCTGGACGCAGGCGAGGCACTCCTCGGGATCGCCGACGAGGAAGCGGCCGGCGGGGTGTTGGCGGGGCCCCAGGCCGTGTAGGCCTTGGCGTAGCGTTCGCGGAACATACGGCGTACCCGGTCCGCCTCGCCCCTGTCCGTGGTGACGCAGAGGTCGCGGCCCAGCGGCCGCTCGCCGCCGGCGAGGGCGGTCCCGCGTCCGCCCAGTGCCGCAGCCTGCGCCGCCACGTGGAGCGGGTGCTGGAGAGGCAGGATGACGATCCCGAGTCAGAGGCGCGCGCGGTGCGTGCGCGCCGCGAGGGCCGCCGCCACGAGGAAGGGCGCGGGATAGAATCCGTCCGCCACGCCGTGGTGCTCGCTGAGGTAGACCGCGGCGAACCCCAGCGCCTCGGCGAGACACGCCTCCTCCACGGTGGTGCCGAAATTGCGCCCGCCCTGCAGCGGCTTGATCCCGAACCGCATCGCGCGTCTCTCCCGCGGCCCCCGCCACCCGCCGCCGCCGTCCGCCGCGACCATTTGTAGCCCGGGCCTGCCGTCTGGCTCAACCCATCCCGGCCCGAAATCCGTTGCCCCCTGAGACGCGCGGGTTCTCGGATCCGCAACCCGCGCACGGCATCGCATGAACCGTGACTGTCGGGCGCGGCACGGTATCGGGTTCGTGGGGCGGGCCTGCCGCATCGCTTTCGATCTGTATTTCTCAGCGGTTAGGTCATGCCGGGAGGGCCGTTCTGGGGCAGGGGCGCCCCACGGGACGGCGGGCCGCCGGCCGACGCGCGCGTACGAGAGGCCGGGATCCGGTTTCGGAAGACTTTAGAAATCGGCGGATGGCGCCGCCGCGGCATGGCCGCGCGCGGCCACGCGTTTCTGGCATCGCCGTTGCTCAAGAGTATGATGGGAAGCGGTGCCGCCGTCATGCGCGATGGCGCGCAGCGCCCCCAGGCGACGCGAGGCGCGATCGCCCGATGCCCGTCGGGCGTGAGAGGAGGATATCCATGGACGTCAGGGAGTGGATGACGAAGGACCCGGTGGCGGCCGCGCCGACCACCTCCATCAAGGCCGCCTGGAAGCTCCTACAGGACCGGAAGATCCGCCACCTGCCGGTGCTGGACGCGGGGAAGATGGTGGGGATCGTCACGGACCGGGACCTGCGGCGCGTCCTGCCCTCGCCGGCGACGAGTCTGGAGATCCACGAGCTGAACTACCTGCTGGACAAGATCACCGTGAACGAGGTGATGACCAAGGACGTGATCACCACCACGCCCTTCACCCCGATCCCCCACGCCGCCCGCACGCTCCTGCGCAACCGCATCGGGGCGCTGCCCGTGATCGAGGGCGGCGCGCTGGTGGGGATCCTGAGCCAGACGGACGTGCTGGAGGCGCTGACCTCCATGGCCGAGACCCAGGCCGTGCAGCGGGTGGCGTGACATGGACCGTTCTTCCGCGCCCGGGCGGGTGCTGGAGACGCCCCGCGGCCCCATCGCCCTGGTGGATTGGGCCGACCCCGACCCGCTGGCCCGGCTCCGTCTGGATGACGGGCTGGGGGCCTTCGGGCACTACAGCCGCCACGCGGCCGAGATCCAGGGGAAGGCCCTGGCGCGGGTGGCCGGCCTGCCCGAGGGGCGGGTGCTGGTGGCGGTCCAGGAGGATCGGATCGTGGGTTTCCTCACGTTCCATCCGGCCGACCGGGAGATCCGCTGGGGCCGGGACCCGTTCCCCGAGCTGCTGGAGCTGGGGGGCATCGAGGTGGGCCGCGGCCACCGGAACCTGGGGATCGCCTCGGCGCTGATGGCCCTGGCCTTCGACGGCGGGGCGTACGAGGACCGGATCGTCTATGCCACCGGCTACACCTGGTGCTGGGACCTGGAGGGCTCCGGCCTCTCCAAGGGGGGATACCGGGGAAAGATCCTGGCGCTCTTCAAGCGCTTCGGGTTCGACGAGCACGTGACGGACGAGCCCAACGTCCGCTTCGACTGGTGCAACGTCCTCATGGTGCGGGTGGGCCCGGGGGTCCCGCTGGCGGCATATCGGCGCTTCCTGGATCTGCTGTTCGAGAAACCCGCCGGCCTGAACCCGGACGGCGCGCCGGCCGGGCCCCGCGCGGCGGGGGTGAAGTGAAAAAGGAGAATCGGGCGGCCGCCTGCGGGCGGCCGCCCAGGGAGGAGGGACGGTCATGGAGTTCAAGCGGATCTTGGCGCCGACGGATTTCTCGCCCTTCGGCGAGGTGGGCCTGCGGGCCGCGGCCGAGCTGGCGCAGCGGGTGGGCGCCCGGCTCGCGCTGCTCCACGTGGTCCCCGAGGACGAGCTGGAGGCGTTGGCCAACGCCCACGTGCCCCGCCACCCGGTGGACCTGATCTACCAGGACCTGGAGGGGGCGCTCACGGACCAGTTCCGCCGCGTGGTGCCGCCGGAGATCCGGCGGGACCTGGCCGTGGAGGCTGTGGTGACGGTGGGCGCGCCTTTTGCGGAGATCCTCCGCATGGCCCGGCTGAAGGGGGTCGACGTGATCGTCATGGGCACCCACGGGCGCACCGGCCTGGCCCGTATGATGATGGGGAGCGTGAGCGAGCAGGTGGTGCGCAGGGCCCCCTGCCCGGTGCTCACGGTGCGGCCGGCCGAGGCCCTGGCCGAGGTGGCCGCGTAGCCCTCCCGCGCGGATCCCGCCGGCCCGCGGGGCGCGTGGCCGCCGCGGGGCCACGGGGCGTTTCCATGGGCGCAGCCCGGATCATGGTGGTGGACGATGAGGCCGACTTCCGGGTACAGGTCCGCCGGGCGCTGGAACACGACGGCTACCAGGTGGAAGAGGCGGCCGACGGCGCCGAGGCCCTGGAACGCCTGCGGATGGAACACTTCGACCTGGCCATCGTGGACCTGTTGATGCCCAGGGTCACGGGACTGCGCCTCCTGGCGGAGCTCCGGGGCGACCGCCGGAAGTCGCCGCCCGCCATGATCCTCACCGCCTTCGGCGACTGGGGGTCCTACGCCGAGGCGGTGGACCTGGGGGCGGTGGCCTTCCTGAGCAAGCCGCTGGGCATGGGGGAGCTGCTGCAAGAGGTGGCGCGGGCCCTGAGCGCCCGCCGGGGGGCCGGGCCCCGCCGGGCAGAGGCCGGGTGACGGAGGCCGGCTGCGCAGAGGAGGCCGGCCGGGGGAGGACACGATGGTAACGCTTCGCAAGGTCCTGTTCCCCACGGATTTCTCCGAGCCCTCGGAGGCCGCCTGGGGCTATGCCCTCGCCCTCGCCAAGGAGTTCGAGGCCGAGATCGTGCTCCTCCACGTGGTGCCGGAGCCGCCGCGCCTGGCGGAGGCCTACGAGATGGGGTTCACGCCGGAACGGTTCATCCAGGCGGCCACCGAGGAGGCCACGCGTCTCATGGCGGACCTGATGGCCAAGGCCGCGGACTGGAAGGTGACCATCATCCCCAAGGTGCGCCAGGGGGCGGAGTTCCGCGAGATCATTGACGCCGCCCGCGAGGCCAGGGCCGACATGATCGTGATGGGCACCCACGGGCGCACGGGCCTGGCCCACGCCCTCATCGGCAGCGTGGCCGAGAAGGTGGTCCGCAAGGCCCCGTGCCCGGTGCTGACGGTGAAGCACCCGAAGATGAAGTTCGAGATGCCTTGACGGCCCGCAGTGGCGGGCCGCGGGGCTAGGGGTCGGGGGCTGGGGGTCGGGGGGCTTGCCCGCCAGCTCCCTGGCGGGCTCGGAATGGTCTCCGAGAGGAGGGAGCGCCATGTTCAAGAAGATTCTGATTCCACTGGATGGGTCGGCCCTGGCCGAGGCGATCCTGCCGCAGGTGACGGAGCTGGCCCGCGTGCATGACGCCGAACTGGTCGTCCTGCGGGTGGCGCTGGCCCACGCCTTCCCGGGGGCGGACCCCACCGAGGCGCAGCTCGACGCCGTGCGCGAAAGCGAGAAGTACCTGGAGGGCGTCGAGAAGGAGCTGACGGGGCGCGGGCTTCGGGTCACCAGCGTGGTGCGGTATGGGCACGCGGCCGAGGAGATCCTGGACCACGCGGCCTTCGCCGGGATCGACCTGATCGCCATGTCCACCCACGGCCGCACGGGCGTGGGCCGCTGGTTCCTGGGCAGCGTGGCCGAGAAGGTGCTGCGCGCCTCCAGCACGCCGCTCCTCCTGCTGCGCGCGCCCGGGGCCCCCACCGCCGCCCCCGGGGCTGGCTAGCGCAGCCGCTCCGCCGTTCGCCCTGCCACCGGGCAGGGCGGATGGCGGATGGCGGAGGGCGTTGAGGGAAGAGCCATGCGTGTCGAACGGCGCATGAAGCGTGACGTGGTAGTGGTGCGG
>Ga0326597_10014076_pt1 | contig 10492 bp, 11 predicted proteins | sample RVTome_12_FD_203789 | JGI IMG/M metagenome (GOLD analysis project Ga0326597, IMG submission 203789) | Soil microbial communities from uranium-contaminated site in the Upper Colorado River Basin, Wyoming, United States - RVT100D185 | ecosystem: Environmental > Terrestrial > Soil > Contaminated >... | reverse complement strand
GCTCGCGGTCGACGCCGATGTGCTGCTCATGGACGAGCCGTTCTCCGCGGTCGACGAGCAGACGCGGCGCAAGTTCCAGGAGGACCTGCTGCACCTGCTGCAGATCGAGAAGAAGACGGTCATCTTCGTCACCCACAGCATCGAAGAGGCGGTGTACGTCTCCGACCGGGTCGTCCTTCTCTCGCCGCGCCCGGGCCGCGTCGCGCGGATCATCCGGACCGACCTGGCGACCGCCGGGGCGCCCGACGAGATCCGCCGCGACAAGGTCTATCTCGATACCGTCGAGGAGATCTGGCAGTTGCTCAAGCAATACCTGACCTAGCGGCGGGATCGGTACCCATGCGGGTCTTCGGCTATCGCCTTCCGATGATGCTGTCGCTGCTGTTCTGGGCCGCGGTCTGGGAGGCGGTCGGCCGCGCCGGCCTCGTGTTCCTGATTCCGCCCTTCACCGACGTGCTGGCGGCGGTCGCGGAGCTGGCGCACAGCCGCAAGTTTCTCGCCGCCGCCAAGGTCACGCTGTCGGCCTTCGCCGAGGGCATGGGGATTTCCGTCCTGGTCGGCGTTCCGCTCGGCTTCCTGATGGGCCGCATCGACGCCGTCGACCGGCTGCTCGGGATGTGGGTCAACATCTTCGTCAGCGCCCCGCTGACCGCGCTGGTCCCGGTCATCATGATCCTGTTCGGCCTTGGACAGACCACGATCGTCATGACCGTGGTGCTGTTCGCCGTGTGGATCATCGCGCTGGACACGCGCGCCGGCATTCGGCAGGTCAGCCCGTCGCTCATCGACATGGCCCGATCGTTCGGCGCCGGGCGCGGCCAGCTCTATCTGAAGATCCTGATCTGGGCGGCGCTGCCCGAGATCCTTGCCGGCATCCGCATTGGCTTTATCCGCGGCGTCAAGGGCGTGGTGATCGGACAACTCCTGGTCTCCATCGTCGGCTTCGGCGAGCTGTTCGAGCTGTACTCGCGCAACTTCCTGATGGAGGAGTTCTGGGCCCTGACCATCCTGCTGTTCGCCTTCGCGGTCACCGCGTCGGAGCTGATCGGGATGGTCGAGCGGCGCGTCGAATATTACGCCGGATCCCGAGGGTAGAAAAATGTCCGTGGACTATGTCGTCGCGCCGCCCGCCATTCCGATCCTGCCGGTCGTGGGGCTCGAGGGGGTCTTCCCGATCCGCCGGGTCTTCTGCGTCGGCCGCAACTACGCCGCCCATGCGCGCGAGATGGGGTCCGATCCGGATCGCGAGCCGCCGTTCTTCTTCATGAAGCCGGCCGACGCCGTCGTGCCGAGCGGCGCCGTCGTCCCCTATCCGCCGGCGACGCGCGACCTGCAGCACGAGATCGAGCTGGTCGTCGCCATCGGCCTGGGCGGGCACGATATCCCCGCCGCGGCGGCGCTGCGGCATGTTTACGGCTATGCCGTCGGCGTCGACCTGACCCGGCGCGACCTGCAGGGCGAAGCCAAGAAGACCGGCCGGCCCTGGGACATGGGCAAGGGCTTCGACGCCTCGGCGCCGTGCTCGGCGGTCGCCCCGGCGGCGCGCATCGGCCATCCCGCTTCCGGGGCCATCTGGCTCAAGGTCAACGGCCGGATGCGCCAGAGCGGCGACCTCGCCATGCAGATCTGGAGCGTGCCCGAGACCGTCTCCATCTTGTCCGGGCTGGTCGGCCTCGCCCCCGGCGACCTGATCTTCACGGGAACGCCGGAAGGTGTCGCCGCCGTGGTCGCCGGCGACCGGCTCGAGGGCCATGTCGACGGCGTCGGCGACTTGACGGTGACGATCGGCTGAACCCGGGCTAGACCGCGAGGCTGATGGCGGCCGGCGCGTTGCCCGGCAGCGGCGGCTCGCCGCCGGCGCGTCGATAGGCGGCCTCGCCCAAGCGCCACGGCTCGCGGTAGAGGCCGGTCGGCAACACTTCCTGGGCGATGTACTGGGCGAGGAAGGCGAGCGGGCCGTCGCGGCCGATGATCGTCAGCGCGGCAACGCCCGGGGCCGGCACGCGATCCCCGGGCCGTTCGGTCGCGCGCCCGGGCGCGCGGTCTTCGAACGCAATCGGCCGCTTGTCGGTCGCCGTCCGCTCGTCCGGCCCGGCGCGGATCGGACGAGTCGGGCCGACGGCGGCGGGTCCGAACCGCGCGGCGGTCGGACCGCCGGCCGTCGCCGCCGACGGCAGCAGGACGAGTCGCGGAGAATCGATCATGCGCAATCCGGCTCATGTCGCATGAATACAATTGTAGACAATTGCGTCGATTTCGCAAGAGAAAATTTGCCTTCTGATAGAAAAACCTCTAAACAATTCATTAAGGACGATTTTTTATCTTAATCTGAACAAATCTCGGTTAATTCAATGTTTCCGTGCTTCGGCCGGAAATGACCGGTGGCGCCGCGTTTTAGAGCTTCTTAAGGGGTCCTCGGCTAGATTGCTCGACCGGGGCTGCGAGCCGTCGCCGCCCGAACCAGCCGACTCCAGGTAGGAGGTCGAACCGATGCGAGCCATGGCCGAGCCGCCGCCCGACGCGGAGCAGTTGCGTTGGCTCCTCCGCGCCATCGAGGCCGCTGGCGACGTTGTCTATGACTGGGATCTCGCCACCGACACCATCGTCTGGGCCGGCGCGGCGGGTGACCTCTTCGGCGTCGGCTTGCCGGCCACCGGCGAGGCCGTCAACGGCCGCGTCAACCCCGAAGACCTGCCGCTGCGGCTGAAGTCGCTGTCCGACCATTTCACCCAGGCGCAAGCCTATGACTGCGAGTACCGCCTGCGCGGCGAGAACGGCGGGTTTGCCTGGGTGCACGATCGCGGCGCCGCCCAGCTCGACCCGACCGGGGCGCCGCAACGCGTCGTCGGCAGCCTGCGCCTGATCACGGCGCGCAAGCAGAACGAGGCGCGGCTCGAACGGCTCGCCAGCTTCGACGACCTCACCGGCCATTTCAACAGGATGCGACTGCGCGACGCGCTCGAGCACGCCCTGACCTACAGTCGCCGCTACGGCGTTACCGGCGGTTATGTCGTGGTCGGCGTCGACAAGCTGGCGATGATCAACAGCGCTTTCGGCTACGAGGCCGGCGACCAGGTTGTCATCGCCGTCGGCCAGCGGCTCGACCGCGTGTTGCGCTCCAGCGATATCGTCGGCCGGGTCGGCGGCGACCGCTTCGGCGTGATCCTCAGCCAGAGCACCGAGGCGCAGATGGCCAACGCGGCCGAACGCATCCTGCAATCGGTCCGGGCCGATCCGATCATGGTCGGGGATCTGCGTATCCATACCACGGTGTCGATCGGCGGCATCCTGATTCCCGGCCTGTCCAGCGCCGCCTACGACGTCATGGCGAAGGCCGAGACGGCGCTGAAACAGGCGAAGAGGGGGGGCCGCGATTGCTTCGACGTCTACCGTGTCTCGGAACAGCAGGGCCAATTGCACCGTCGCAGCATGGATATCAGCACCCAGGTACAGGCGGCGATCGCCGAGAACCGCCTGTTCTTCGCCTACCAGCCGGTGGTACGGGCGCACAACCAGAGCATCGCCTTTTACGAATGCCTATTGCGCATGCGCGACGAGGCCGGCGAGCTGATGCCCGCGGCCGCCTTCATTCCGGTGGTCGAACAGCTCGGCCAGATGCGCCACGTCGATCGTCACGTCCTGGAGCTCGCGGTGCGCGAGCTCCACGAAAGCGACACGGTGACGCTGGCCATCAACATCTCCGGTCTGACCGCGACCGATCAATACTGGTTGCGCATGATGCTGGCGATGTTGCGCGGCAAGCCGGAGGTCGCCGGCCGCCTGATCGTCGAAATCACCGAAACCGCCGCCCTGCACGACATCGAGGAATCGGCGCGCTTCGTCGCCGCGCTGCGCGATATCGGCTGCCGCGTCGCGGTCGACGACTTCGGCGCCGGGTTCACCTCGTTCCGGCACCTGCGCGCGCTCACCGCCGACATCGTGAAGATCGACGGCTCCTTCGTGCGCAACCTGTCGGACAATGTCGACAATCAGTTGTTCATCCGCAACCTGCTCGGCCTCGCCGACGCCTTCGGGCTGGAGACCGTCGCGGAGTGCGTCGAAACCGCGGACGACGCCGCCTTTCTGGTCGGCGAGGGCGTGCAGTATCTGCAAGGCTACTATTTCGGCCGGCCGAGTATCGAGCGCCCGTGGCTCGACGAGCGGCTGACGCTCGCCGGGCCGGCGGCGGCGGCGGGCTGACCGCGGCTCGGCGCGCTTTAGCGCGGCTTGTCGGTCTGCTCGCGGGTCAACGCCTCGACCTGCTTCTGCAGCGAATCGATCTGCTTCTTCAGGGTGCCGAGCGTGCCGGCGTCCTTGGCCGGCTCCGGCGCCGGCTCCGGCTTCGCCGCCCAGGTCTCGGCCTTGAACGGCGAGAACATCTTCATGGCGCTCTCGAACAGCGCGATGTTCTGCTTGCCCATCTCCTCGAAGCGGCCGAGCGGGAAAATGCCGCCGAAGGCGTCGCTCATGTACTTGCGCAATTGATCCTGGTTGCTGGCGAAGGAATCCATGGACTGATCGAGGTAACGCGGCAGCAGCACCTGAAGGTTGTCGCCGTAGAAGCCGATGAGCTGGCGCAGGAAGTTGATCGGCAGCAGGTTCGGGCCCTTGGCTTCTTCCTCGACGATGATCTGGGTCAGCACCGACCGCGTGATGTCCTCGCCGGTCTTGGCGTCGTGGACCGTGAATTCCACGCCGTCCTTGACCATCTGGCACAGATGGTCGAGCGTCACGTAGCTGCTGGTGTCGGTGTTGTAGAGGCGCCGGTTCGCGTATTTCTTGATCGTGATCGGCGTCTCGGCGGCGCGCCTCTCCTTGGCCATGACGTCCTGCCTTCGAGCGTGGTGATGGGTCGGCTGCCGCGCAGCATATCAGGTTTCCGGCGCCATTGTGCAATGCGTTACGGCCGTGCTGCGCCGCCGCAAGGCGGCGATGGCGCCGGCCGCCGGCTTTGACTATAGTGCCGCCATGTCCGACCCGCCGGAGCCTGGGGCCGGCGACGCCGAGGCCCCGGATCTCGACGCGCTCGCGCGCCGCTATCTCGATCTCTGGCAGGACCAGGTGGCGGCGGTGGCGGGCGACGCCGACCTGATCCAGGAGATGACCCGCCTGATCGCCCTGATCGGCGCCGCGGCCGGCGCCGCCGCCTGGAACGGGCGGCCGCCGGCGTCGGGCCCGGGCGCGGTCTCGGAGGCGGGCGGGGGAGGCGATGGCAGCGCAAGCGACGGCGCCGGGCGCGCCGTGGCCGGCGGCGGGGCGGCCGGGGCCGCGGCCGCTGGCGCATCATCTCGCCGTGGCGGCGGCGACGTGGCTCGGCTCGACCGCCGTCTTGCCGCTCTTGAGCGGCGCATCGCCCGTCTGGAAGCCGGAGCTGCGGGCGCCGCTGGCCGAACTGCGGGCAAGCCTCGCAAACGCCGATCCTGACGCCTTCGCCGCCGCCGTCGGGGCCGCGGCAAGGCGGCGGCTGGATCGCTTCCTGACCGGGATCGAAGCCTATCGCCGCCATCCCTACCGGCGCGACCTCGCCGACCCGCCGGTGCTGTGGCGCGACGGCAACACGCGCCTGCTCGCCTACGGCCGCGGCCGCCGGCGCCGCGGCCGCGTCTGCATCCTTGTCGTCCCCTCGCTGATCAACCGCGCCTACATTCTCGACCTCGCGGCGGAGCACAGCCTGATGCGCTATCTCGCGGCGCGCGGCCTCGATGTCTATTTGGTCGATTGGGGCGCGCCGGGGCCGGTCGAGCGCGGCTTCGCGCTGACGGACTACATCGCCGGCCGGCTCGAGGGCGCGCTCGACGCGATGCGAGCGGCGGCCGGCGGGCCGGCGGTCGTCGTCGGCTACTGCATGGGCGGGCTGCTGGCGCTGGCGCTGGCGCAGCGCCGGGCGCGCGACCTCGCCGCGCTGGTCTGTCTCGCCACGCCCTGGGACTTCCATGCCGACCGGCCGGCGCAGGCGCGCGCGCTGGGCCAGCTCGCCGGCGCCTTCGAGCCCGTCCTGCTCGCCCTCGGCGCGCTACCGGTCGATGTCATTCAGCTCCTCTTCGCCGGACTCGACCCCTTCGCGGTGATCCGCAAGTTCCTCGACTTCGCCGGCCTCGATCCCGGCTCGCCACGGGCACATCGCTTCGTCGCGCTCGAGGACTGGTTGAACGACGGTGTGCCGCTGGCCGCGCCGGTGGCGCGCGAGTGCCTGGTCGGCTGGTACGGCGCCAATACGCCGGCCCGCGGCCAATGGCGGGTCGCCGGGCGCCCCGTCCTCCCGGCCGAGATCGACCTGCCGAGCCTGGTCGTGCTGCCGGGCGCCGATCGCATCGTGCCGCCGGCATCGGCACGGGCGCTGGCCGACACCCTGCCGCGCGCCGAGCGCCTGTGCCCGGCCGCCGGCCATATCGGCATGATCGCGGGCGTCGACGCCCGGGAGAAGCTGTGGCGGCCCCTCGCCGACTGGATCGAGGCGCGCGGCGGTTGACTCGGTCGCCTTGCATCGCGATATGGCAGTCGCTACCTTGCCGCGAGCCGAGCCGGGCCGCGGCGGCAGGGCCGAGCGACCCGGCGATCCCAATCGACAGGAGACCGTCATGACCGATGTCGTCATCGCCAGCGCCGCGCGCACGCCCGTCGGCGCCTTCAACGGCGCCTTGAGCGGCGTTCCCGCTTCCTATCTGGGCCAGGTGGCGATCGCCGAGGCGCTGCGCCGCGCGGGCGTCGAGCCGGGGCAGGTGAGCGAGGTCGTCATGGGCCAGATCCTGACCGCGGGCGCCGGCCAGAACCCGGCGCGCCAGGCCGCCGTCGGCGCCGGCATTCCCTACGAAAAGACCGCCTACCAGATCAACCAGCTGTGCGGCTCCGGGCTGCGCGCGGTGGCGCTCGGCTTTCAGGCGATCCGCGGCGGCGACAGCGAGATCGTGCTGGCCGGCGGCCAGGAGAGCATGAGCCAGGCGCCGCACTGCGCGCATTTGCGCAACGGCACCAAGATGGGCGAGCTGGCCCTGGTCGACACCATGATCAAGGACGGGCTGTGGGACGCCTTCCACGGCTACCACATGGGCGCCACGGCCGAGAACGTGGCGCAGAAGTGGCAGATCACCCGCGCCGAGCAGGACGCCTTCGCCGCCGCCTCGCAACAGAAGGCGGAGGCGGCGCAGAAGGCCGGCCGCTTCAAGGACGAGATCGCGCCGGTCACGATCAAGACGCGCAAGGGCGACGTCGTCGTCGACAGCGACGAGTATCCCAAGCACGGCACCACCATCGAGTCCCTGCAAAAGCTGCGCCCCGCCTTCGCCAAGGAGAACGGGACCGTCACCGCCGGCAACGCCTCGGGCATCAACGACGGCGCCGCCGTCGTCGTGCTGATGAGCGGCGCCGAGGCGAAGAAACGGGGGATCAAGCCGCTCGCCCGCATCGTCTCCTGGGCGACCGCCGGCGTCGATCCGGCGGTCATGGGCTCCGGCCCGATCCCGGCCAGCCGCGCCGCGCTCGCCAGGGCCGGCTGGCGCCACGGCGACCTCGACCTGATCGAGGCCAACGAGGCCTTCGCCGCCCAGGCCTGCGCCGTCAACAAGGAGCTCGGCTGGGACATCGCCAAGGTCAACGTCAACGGCGGCGCCATCGCCCTTGGCCACCCGATCGGGGCGTCGGGCGCGCGCATCCTGACGACGCTGCTGTACGAGATGGCGCGGCGCGACGCGAAGAAGGGCCTGGCCACGCTGTGCATCGGCGGCGGCATGGGCATCGCCATGTGCGTCGAGCGGTAACGACCGCCGGACAGGGAGGTTGAGATGGGACGCGTCGCCATCGTCACCGGCGGGACCCGCGGCATCGGCCGGGCGGTCTCGACGGCGCTGCGCGAGGCCGGCTACCGCGCCGCCGCCACCTATGCCGGCAACGACGAGGCCGCCCGCGCCTTCCACGCCGAGACCGGGGTCCCGACCTACAAGTTCGACGTTGCCGATTTCTCCGCCTGCCAGGCCGGCATCGCCAAGATCGTCGCCGACCTCGGCCCGGTCGAGGTGCTGGTCAACAACGCCGGGATCACCCGCGACGCGACCCTGCACCGCATGGCGCCCGAGCAATGGTCGGCGGTGATCGAGACGAACCTGACGTCGTGCTACAACATGTGCCGCTGCGTCATCGATTCGATGCGCCAGCGCGGCTTCGGCCGCATCGTCAACATCGCCTCGATCAACGGCCAGTCGGGCCAGATCGGCCAAACCAATTACGCCGCCGCCAAGGCCGGGATGCAGGGCTTCACCCGGGCCCTGGCGCTCGAGGGCGCGTCCAGGGGCATCACCGTCAACGCCATCGCGCCGGGCTACATCAACACCGAGATGGTGCAGGCGGTGCCGGCCCCGGTGCTCGAGAAGATCGTCGCCCGCATCCCCGTCGGGCGCCTCGGCGAGGCGGCGGAGGTGGCCCGCGGCGTCCTCTTCCTGGTCGCCGACGAGGCCGGCTTCGTCACCGGCTCGACGCTCTCGATCAACGGCGGCCAGCACATGTATTGAAGCCGTCGGCTACCCGGGGAAACCATGGCGATCGTGAAGATGGTCGAATACGACGACGCGCCGCCCGAGGTGCGCGCCGTCTATGACGACATCATGGCGACGCGGCGGGTCGATTGGGTCAACAACTTCTGGAAGGCCCTCGCCCACCACCCGCCGACGCTCACGCGCACCTGGGAAAGCGTCAAGCAGGTGATGGCGCCGGGCGCCCTCGACCCGCTGGTCAAGGAAATGCTCTACGTCGCGGTCAGCGTCACCAACAACTGCGACTACTGCATCGTCTCGCACACCGCCGGCGCGCGCAAGGCCGGCATGACCGACGAAATGCTCGGCGAGCTCCTGGCCGTGGTCGGCATGGCGAACGAAACCAACCGCCTCGCCAACGGCTACCGGGTCGAGGTGGACGCCCGCTTGGCCCGGGCGGCGCGTGGGGACGGGTGACGGTCGCGAAACGAGGCCCCATCCGGCCGATCGCGGCCGCCGAGCCCGCCCCGGAGAAACCCGATGCGTCTGTCCGATTTCGCGGCCCTGACCTTCGACTGCTACGGCACGCTGATCGACTGGGAAAGCGGCATCCTCGCCGCGCTGGCGCCGTGGCGCCGGCGGGCCGGCGTCGATGCCGATGACGAGGCGCTGCTCGCCGCCTTCGCCGAAGTCGAGTCGGCCCTGGAGGCGGCGCAGCCCGCCATGCTCTATTCCGACCTTCTCGCGGCGGTGCAGATGGAACTGGGCCGGCGCTTCGGGGCGGCGGCGACCGAGGCGGACTCCCGCGCCTTCGGCCGGTCGGTCAGGGACTGGCCGGCCTTCCGCGACAGCCCCGAGGCGCTCGCCTATCTCAAGCGGCACTACAAGCTGGTCGTCCTGTCGAACATCGACCGCGCGTCCTTTGCCGAGAGCGCGCGCCGGCTCGGCGTCGCCTTCGATCTCGTGGTCACGGCCGAGGACGTCGGCTCCTACAAGCCGGCGCCGAGGCATTTCGAGGTCGGGTTGGCGAAGCTCGCGGAAATCGGCGTTCCCAGGAAGCGGGTGCTGCACGTCGCCCAGAGTCTGTTCCACGACCATGTGCCGGCGAAGCGGCTCGGCCTCGCCACCGCCTGGATCAACCGTCGCGCCGGCAGGACCGGCGGCGGCGCCACGGCGGCCCCGCCCGAGGCGGTCGAACCCGATTGGGAAATGCCGAGCCTCGCCGCCTTCGTCGAGCTTCACCGCAAGGAAACGGCAGGTTAGGACGGTTCCCGCGGGGCGCTGGCGACCATCGACGGGCGGCGCGCGAAGGCGTCGTACCAGCGCGCCAGCGCCGGACGCCGGTCGCGCCAGTTCTCGGCGGCGAAGCGGAAATCCAGATAACCGAGCGCCACGCCGACGGCGATGTGGCCGATGGTGAGGCCGTCGCCGAAACGGCCGATCTCGGCCTCGAGCGCGTCGAGGCAGCGGTCGACGACGCCCTTCTGCTTGGCGATCCAGGCCGGGGACTGCTCGTGCGCCGGCCGCCGGGTTTCCATCAGGCGCAGGACGGCGGCGTCGAGGACGCCGTCGGCGAGCGCCTGCCGGCGCAGCGCCGCCCACCGCGCCGGCCCCGCCGGCGGCACGATCTTCGCGCCGCTGTGCAGGCCGTCGAGGTACTCGCAGATCACCGGCGAGTCGTAGAGCCGCTCGCCGTCGTCGAGAATCAGGGTCGGCACCTTGCCGAGCGGATTGTCCTTGGCCAGGCCGCTGCCCGGGTCCGACGTGACCGTCGGCACGCGCTCGATGCGGGCCTGCAGGCCGGTCTCCTGGGCCGTGACCGTGACCTTGCGCACATAGGGGCTGGTCGGCGAATAACGCAGCTTCATCGGCAGTGTTCCTCTTTCCTGGGTTCCTGTGGCCGTTGCCTCAGAAGTTATCCTTGCGCCGGCGGATTTCGGCGAACACGGCGACCGGGTCGGTCGCGGGCAGGCCGACGGCGGCGGCGATCGCCGGGTCGTCGGCGCGCAGGAACGGGTTCGTAGCGCACT
>Ga0326597_10014075_pt1 | contig 10493 bp, 9 predicted proteins | sample RVTome_12_FD_203789 | JGI IMG/M metagenome (GOLD analysis project Ga0326597, IMG submission 203789) | Soil microbial communities from uranium-contaminated site in the Upper Colorado River Basin, Wyoming, United States - RVT100D185 | ecosystem: Environmental > Terrestrial > Soil > Contaminated >... | reverse complement strand
CGAGCCCACCCCCCTCCAGCAACGGGCCCTCGAACTCCTCGGCCTGTTCCCAGTCCGCGCCCCCGCGAAAGGCTGAAATCCATTGGAATCTCAAGCGGTTCGCGCGTGAACGGCGCAGGAACTTTGGCCTAAGGAAAGCGGGAAGGTAGGAATCGTTGCGCCGCGCACGGCGTGCGGCGAAGTCCGGAACGGCGCGGCAGGCCGCTCGTGAAACGCGGGAACCCAGGAAACCAGGGAGAAAGATTTCGCAGGGGGGTCCCCTGGTTTGCCGCGTGAAGCGACCTCCGGCCAGCCGACAATGATGGATGGGCGCGCCGCTCTTGCCCCCGCACCGGGTCACGGGCCAGAGTCCGGCGATGGAGCTGATCCGTCGAGCGATGCGTCGTGGTCTCGTCGCTGTCGTGGTCATGGCGGCGGTTGCGTGCGGCAAGAAGGGGCCGCCCCTGCCGCCGGGGATAACCGCACCGCCGCCGGTGGCAGGGTTCCGCGCGACGGTGCGCGGCTACGAGGTACGTCTCTCCTGGCAGGCCGCGCCGGCGGGGCAGGGCGACGAGCGACCGACGGATGTCACGACCTATGTCCTGTATCGTGAGGACGTGCTGGCGCGCGACGCTGCCGACTGTGACTGCCGGCAATGGGAGGTGCTCGACACCGTCGATGTGGAGTACCCGGGAAACGCCTTCATCGAGGGGGGCAGGGTCGACTACATCCTGCCTCTGGCCGGCTATGAGCGGCGTCGGGTCTATGCCTTCACCGTCGCGGCCCGGAACCGTTATGGCGTGGTCTCGACCCTGGCGCGCGATCGGGTCCTCAACGTCGGTCAGCCACCCCCGCCGGTGGAGGCGGTCACGGCCATGGCAAGCGATGCCAGGGTGGAGTTGGCATGGCCTAAGGTAAAGGGGGCCACCGGGTACCACGTCTACCGCTTCGCGCCGGGCGAGGAGGTCCCCGACGACCCTTACGGGAGCGTGGAAGCTCCCCCCTTCGTGGACCCGCAGATCGAGCTCGACCACACCTACGCCTACGTGGTCACGGCTCTCGGCAAGGGTCGTTATCCGGCCGCGTCGCGGCCGTCGGTGCCCGTCACCGCGACGCCGCGGGACCGGACACCCCCCGCCGCGCCCGCCGGGCTGGTCGCCGTGCCGGTCGGCGGCGAGGTGCGCCTGTCGTGGGAGCTGGGCGGGGAGGCCGACCTGGCCGCCTACCGCGTGTGGCGCAGCGCGGGTTCGACCACGCCGGTGGCCATCGCGCGCCTGACCGCCGAGCGCACCACGTTCGACGACACGCCCCCCGCCGCGGGCGCCTACCGCTACCATCTGACCGCGGTCGACCAGCACGGCAACGAGTCGCCACCCTCGCCCGAGTTGCCGGTGGTCGTCGCTGGCGTACCCTAACCACAACCTTCGCCCCGGCCTCGCGATCGCGCCGCGGAGGTGCCCCGGCCGCTACTTCTCGTCCCGCTCCTTGGCGAGGCTCGCCAGGAGGCGATCCTTGAGGTAGGCGGGCAGCTCCTCGTAGCGCTCGATGTGCATGGAGAACAGGCCGCGGCCGCTGGTGATCTGGCGCAGGGTGGAGCCGTACTCCAGTACCTCCACCATCGGTACCTCGGCCTGGATGATCTGCGACGCCGCCTTCGGCTCCACCCCGAGCACCCGGCCGCGCCGCGAGTTGAGGTCGCTGATCACGTCACCGGTCGATTCGTCGGGGACGGTGATCTCCATCGCCACGTGCGGCTCCAAGAGGATCGGGCCGGCCTGCTCCATGGCCTTCTTCCACGCCATGGAGCCCGCGACCTTGAACGCCATCTCGGAGGAGTCGACCGAATGGTGGGAGCCGTCCACCAGGTCGGCCTTGCAATCGACCACCGGGTAGCCGGCGACGCAGCCGCTGACCAGGGCCTCGCCGATCCCCTTCTCCACCGCGGGGATGTATTGCCGTGGCACCACACCGCCGACCACGTGCTCCTCGAACACGAAGCCGGAGCCGCGCGGCATGGGTGACACCTCCAGCCAGACATCGCCGTACTGGCCGCGTCCTCCGGTCTGCTTCTTGTATTTGCCCTGGACCCGGACCGCCTTGGTGATGGTCTCCAGGTACGGCACCTTCGGCGCCTTCAGCTCCACCGACGCGCCGAAGCGGTTCTTGAGCCGCGCCACCACCACCTCGAGGTGGACCTGGCCCATGCCCTCCAGCAGGGTCTCGTGGGTCTGCGGGTCGATGCGCACCTTGAGCACCGGATCTTCCTCCATGAGCTTGCCCAGGGCGTCGCTCAGCTTGTCCTCCGAGGCGCGGTCGGCGGGCTCGATGGCGTAGGTGATCTGCGGCGCCGGGTAGGTGATGGGCGCGAACCGGATCGGTGCGTTGCGCGCACAGAGGGTATCGCCGGTGTGGGTGTCCTTGAGCTTGGTGGTGACGCCGATCTCCCCGGCCTGGAGCGCCGGGACCGGGATCAGATCTTTGCCCTGCAGGCGGTTCAGGGAGTGCAGCCGTTCGTCCTGGCCGGTATTGGCGTTCAGCAGATGGTCGTCGGCCTTGATGGTGCCGGAGTAGACCCGCAGGTAGGAGAGCTTGCCGGCGTACGGATCGATCAAGGTCTTGAAGACCTGCGCGCTCACCGGCCCCGCGGGATCGGGCTCCCGCTCCGCCACCTCGTCGCTGTCGGGCACGGTCCCCGCGATGCGCGTGATGTGCGCCTTGTCTAGCGGCGACGGGAGGTAATCGATGATCGCGTCGAGGAGCTCGTGCACGCCGATGCCCGTGGTGGCCGAGCCGCACACGACCGGGATGATGCGGCCGGTAAGTGTGGCCTCACGGAGGTGGACGCGGAGCGTCTCCGCGTCCGGCTCCTCGCCTTCGAGGTAGCGCTCTAACAGGTCGTCGTCCATCTCGCACACCGCTTCGAGGAGCTTCTCCCGCGCGGTCGCTGCGTCGGCCTTCACGTCCGTCGGGATGTCGCCGTCCGGAATCGGCTCACTCTTCCCGTTGACCCCGCGGGTGCCTTTCTGGGTGATCAGGTTATAGACGCCGGCCAGGCTCTGCTCGCGGCCGATCGGGATGAATAGCGGCAAGGGGGTCGCCGCGAAGATCTCCTCGACGTCGTGCAGGGCGCGGCCCAGGTCGGCGCGTTCCCGGTCCAGCTTGTTGACGAACACCAGGCGCGGCAACTCGTACTCGTCGGCGAAGCCCCACACGCGCTCGGTCTCCGCCTTCACGCCGGAGATCCCGCTGACCAGCACCACCGCGCCGCCGGCGATGCGCAGGGAGGCGTGGGTATCGGACAGGAAGTTCCGATAACCCGGTGTATCCAGCAGGTTGACCAGATGACCGCGATGCTCCAGGTGGCCGACGCCGGTGGAGATCGACACCTTGCGGTGCATTTCCTCGGCATCGAAGTCCATGACCGTGTTGCCCTCGTCGACCTTCCCGAGCCGCGCGATCGCCCCGGCCGTGAACAGCAACCCCTCGGTCAGCGAGGTCTTGCCCGCACCGCCGTGAGAGATAATTCCGACGTTACGGATGGTGGAGAGATCGCGAGCGCTCATAAGCTCCTCCCAAGAATCAATGTGTGGCGGAAATTTCCGACCAATGTACGGTCTCCGGCAGCACGACGCGAGGGGTGACGCGCACCCGGCCGCGGTCTACACATTGTGGGTCGGTGCGACCTCCTGTACCATACTTGCGGGGTAAGTTTTCCTATGGAAACCAACGAACCGATCGATCGACTGGAGCCCGAGGAGCGGGCCCTTCTGGACCGCTTCCAGAACGGGGAGGAGGGGGCCTTCGAGGAGCTGATCCTCCCGTTCGAGACCCCCATCTTCAACTTCGGCCTGCGCATGTGCGGCAACCGGGAGGACGCGCAGGACGTCCTGCAGGAGACCTTCATCAACGCCATGCGCTACCTCCAGGGATTCCGCGGCGAGGCGAAGCTGCGTAACTGGTTGTTTCGCATCGCCAGCAGTGTCTGTCAGAAGAAACACCGGCGGAGCAAGTTTGCCCCGGAGCGGGAGCTCTCCCTGACCCAGTTCTACGACGACGGTGACGGCGCCGAGGAGTTCGACGTCCCGGACGAGCGCCGCCTGCCGGACGCCGAGGTGTTGGGGTTGGAGCTTTCGGACCGGTTGAACCTGGCGGTTCAGGGGTTGCCGAAAAAATATCGAGTAGTTTTGCTCCTTCGAGACGTGGAGGGGCTCTCAGCCAAAGAGGTGGCGGAGATCCTGGGCATGAGCGTACCGGCCGTGAAATCGCGCCTGCACCGGGCCCGGCTCTTCGTCCGTCAAGAACTGAAGCCGTATCTCACAGGAAGGGCTGCCTCATGAGCCAGCAGTGTCGAGAGCTGCTGAAGCGGTGCTCCGCCTACCTGGAGGGGGACGTAGACGGGGCCTGCTGCGAAGAGATGGAAAAACACATGGAGACGTGCAGCAGATGCCGCGCGATGCTCGTCGAGATGAAGTGGACCATCGAGCTGTGCAAGAGCACCCCGGTGGCGGAGGTCCCTCACGAGGTCCACGACGCGCTGCGGGCGCGGCTCGCCGCCGCACGATCGGGCCGCTAGCACGGGTGGGCGCCCCGGGATGGGGCATCGAGTCGACGCCGATCCCGGATCTCCCCGGCGCGCGGCGGGGCCGAGTCTGCCGTGAGTGGTTCAGGTGTCGCGATGTCCCGTACGACTCCCAGGCGGGTTCGGGTGGCAGGGCTGGTTGCGGCCGCGGTCCTCGGGCTGGCCGCCTGTGGCGGCTCGCCAAGTGGCACGGATGCGCCGTCCTCGGGCGAGATCCTGCGTGACGCCTTTGCCACGCAGTTGTCCGCGACGGGTCCCGATGGCGAGGCGGTCGAATTGCTCCCGGTGACGGGAGAGAACCTGCTCTTCGAGGTGGCGGCGTCGGGCCTCTTGCCGGCGGAGCCAGCGGCGGTCATGGCGGCGGCTCGCCCCGCGCCGGTCACCGGGCGCAGCGAGTGGTGGGCGCTGCTCGCCGTCGAGGAGGACGGCACCCCCCACGTCGTCGACGAGGCGGCCGGGCGCTCTCCCAACCTTGCCGGTGCCCTGCCAGAGGGGCTGCGCCGGGCGGGCACGGCCCTCTACCTGGTCCGCGGCCGCCACAGCGACGAGGTACGCGCGGCCCGCGCGCAGCACCCGCGGCGGCTCACGGCGGCGGCCGTCGGTGGGTCCGCGGGGGACTGGCTGCGCGATCGGGCCGGCGCCCTCGTCGACCTCCTGACCACGCCCTGGGAGTGGCTCGACGAGGAGCTCACCGACCTCGAGGACCAGGTGGTCGATCTCTACTCCGACGCCCTCGACGAGGTCCTTGACCCGTTGTTCGCCGAGTCGGACTACTTCGAGGAGGGGGTGGGCCATTTCCTCGAGCCGGAGGTGGTGGTCGATCCCCAGGGCCGCAGGGCACCGGAGGTGGGCCAGGTGCCAGTGGTCTTCATCCATGGCTTCACGTTCATCTTCCCGATCGCCGAGCCGGAGGAGCAGCTCGAGGAGCTGATGGACGCGATGGTGGACCCGGAGACCGGCGTGCCGGGCTGGGACCTGCGCTACCGGGCGGTTCGCTACGACTACAACCCCTTTGCCCCGGTGAAGGAGAGCGCCGACGACCTGGCGAAGGAGCTGCTCCGAGAAGGGGTGGTGGGCGAGGGCGGTGATCTGGTGATCGTCGGCTACAGTCTCGGCGGGATCATCGCCCGGCGCTTCGACACGGCCTATGGCCAGCGCTTCCGGGTGCGGCGGTTGATCATGATCGCCTCCCCGAGTGGTGGCATCCCGGTAGACGCGATGCGCGACCGAATCCTCGAGCGCGCCTACGACGTCGGCAACCCACTGCGTATCCACGTGCCGTTCGGCCTGCTTACCCGCACCTTCTTCCAGACCTTCTGGGCACGCACCTACGGCAGCGCCGACAGCGTGGAAGATCTGGAGGTCGGATCTGTCTTGTTGCGCTCCCTGGCACCGCCGCGTCCAGGCTACTCCGCGATCGCCGGCGTGGAGGTGGGGGGCAACGTCTTCCTGGAGCAGACCGCCAAGGTCTTCCACGGCGAGCCCAACGACGGCCAGGTCTCGGTTGCCAGCGTCGAGGCCGGCTTGCCACCGGGGGCGGACGCGAAGATCACCTTCCCCGGCGGGCGGCGCGACTACGTCCAGGCCTCTCACGACGCCCTCCCCGACGACGCGGACGTCCAGGCCGAGGTGGCCCGGATCCTGGACGAGCCGCTGCCGCCGTAGTCGCTCCCTTCCCCACCGGCGGGAGGGTTCGGGTGGGGCTGGTCGCCGCCATCCGGTGCAGAACTCCCCCTCCCCTCGTGGGAGGGGAGGGGGGCGAATGGATGCCCCTGCGGGGCAGATCCATTTGATCAGCTACAGCCGGGCGAAGTTTTCCAGCACCTTCAGGCCCCAGCGCTGGGACTTCTCCGGGTGGAACTGCACCCCGAAGAGGTTGCCGGCATGGGCCATGCAGGTGAAGTCGATGCCGTAGTGGCAGGTGGCGGCGATGGTCGCTGGGTCGGTCGCGCGCGCGTAGTAGGAGTGACAGAAGTAGAAGGGGGTGCCGGCCGGGACCCCGGCCAGGAGCGGGTTTTCGCCGCGAGCCTGGACCGCATTCCACCCCATGTGCGGTACCTTGAGCGGGACGCCGCCCTCTCGGAGGTCGCCGGGGAACGGGACTACCTCGCCGGCGAGGCGGCCGAAGCCCTCGTGAAGGCCGAACTCGTGGCTCCGCTCGAAGAGGAGTTGGAAGCCCAGGCAGATGCCGAGAAAGGGGCGGCCATCGCTCAGGCGTGCCGCCACCGCCTCGCGCAGGCCGTACCGTTCGAGGTTGACGAGGCAGTCGCGAAAGGCACCGACCCCGGGCAGGACCACCTTGTCGGCCCGTGCCACCTCCCCGCCGTCGTGGGTCACCGTGACCTGGGCCCCAACCCGCTCCAATCCCTTGGCCACCGAGTGGAGGTTGCCCATGCCGTAGTCGACGATGGCGATCATGGTGGAGAGCTGTTAGCGATTAGCCGTCAGCTTGTTCGGATGGCTGACGCCACTGTTTTTTCGGTTGGCGACCGTCTGGAGCCGGGTGCGTCTAAGCGAATGGCTAACCGCTAACCGCTACCTACCCCTTCCCCAGCTTCCCCTTGGTGGAGACCACCTCGTGGGCGGCGCCCGCGTCCACGGCCACCGCCTGGCGCAGGGCGCGGGCCAATCCCTTGAAGGCCGACTCGACGATGTGGTGGCCATTCTCCCCGTAGCGGCCGTTGACGTGGAGGTTGGCGCCCGCCTGCACCGCGAAGGCCTGGAAGAACTCCTTCACCAGGGCGGGATCGAAGTTGCCGATCGGGACATTTGGGCAGGCCAGGTTGTAGACCAGATAGGGCCGCCCGGAGAGGTCGACCGCCACCTCGGTGAGGGTCTCGTCGAAGGGGATGGTGGCGGCGCCGTAGCGGCCAATCCCCCTGCGCTCGCCCAGGGCGTCGGCGAACGCCTTGCCCAGGGCGATACCCGTGTCCTCCACCGTGTGGTGCAGGTCAACCGCCAGGTCGCCGTGGGCCGTGAGCTCGAGGTCGAACCGGCCGTGCTTGGCGAGCTGTGCCAGCATGTGGTCGAAGAACGGGATCCCCGTGTCGACCTGGTACTCGCCCCGGCCATCCAGGGTGAGGGTGACGGCGATCTCGGTCTCGCTCGTATTGCGGGCGACGGTGGCCGTGCGGACCATGGGATCATCCCTTCGGCGGGAGGTCGGCGACGACCTCGGTGAGGGCGGCGAGGAAGCGGTCGTTCTCCTCCGGCTGGCCGACCGTGACCCGCAGGCAGCCGTCGAGCGGTGGACCCTGGAGGCGCTTGATGCGGATCCCCCGCTCCAACACGCCGCGATACACGGCGCGCGCATCCTCGGAGCGGAACAGGATAAAGTTGGCGTCCGACGGGCACGACTCGACCCCCGACAGCCCCTTCAGGCCGGCCGCCAGGCGGTCGCGTTCGGCCACCACCCGATCGATCTGGGGCTGGAGCCACTCCCAGCGGCGCAGGGCGATGGCGGCGGCGGTCTGGGGCAGGGTGCCGACATTGTACGGCAGGCGCACCTTGTCGAGCTGGAAGGCGAGCAGGGGGTTGGCCACGAGAAAGCCGACCCGCAGGGCGGCCAGCCCGACCTTGGAGAGGGTGCGCAGGATCACCAGATTGTCGTAGCGACCGAGCCAGTCCATGTGGGTGATGCCGGCAAAGTCGGCGTACGCCTCGTCCACCACCACCACGGCCTCACTCTCCTCCAGGAGCCGGGCAATCACCTCACGGCTGAAGCAGCGGCCGGTGGGGTTGTTGGGGGAGGCGAGGAAGATGAGCTTGGGCGACTCCTCCTCCACCAACTTGAGCATGGCGTCGCCGTCGAGGTCGTAGGTCTCGCCGAGCGGCACGGTCAGGGGCAAGAGCCCGTGGCAGCCGCTGATCAGCTCGTACATGGCGAACGTCGGGGTCGGTATCAGCACCTTGGCCGGCCGCTCGCCGAAGGCGGTGACCAGGATCGAGATCAGCTCGTCGGAGCCGTTGCCCACCACCACCCCGGCCGGATCGACGCTGTACCGCTCCTGGATCGCCTGCTTCAGCTCCAGGGCCTCCGGGTCCGGATAGCGGCGCAGATCGACGCGCCGGAGGGCGGTGTCGATCTCCACCCGCAGCTCGTCGGGGATCGGGAACGCACACTCGTTGGCATCGAGATACAGCTCCGCCGGGGTGCGGTCCGGCTTGTAGCCGTCCATCTCGCGCACCGTCAGGCGGATCGAGCTCAGGATATTGCGTTTGGTCTGGGCACTGTTCACGGTAGGCCTCCTTCGAGACGCATGGCGCGGAGTGCGACGGCCCGGGCATGGGCCGTGAGCCCCTCCTCCTCGGCAAATCGGATGGTCGCGCCCGCCAGGGCCTGCAACCCTCGCGCGGAGATCTCCAGCAGCGACGTGCGCTTGACGAAATCGGCCACGCCGAGGGGCGAGAAGAAACGCGCCGAGCCGCCGGTCGGGAGCACGTGGTTGGGGCCGGCCAGGTAGTCGCCGAGGGGCTCGGAGGAGTAGGGACCGAGGAAGATTGCCCCGGCGTTGGTCAGCCGGTCGAGCCATTGCCGCGGATGGGCGGTGAGCACCTCCAGGTGCTCCGGGGCGAACCGCTCGGCCAGTTCACACGCCGCCTCCAGCGACGCGACCCGCACCAGGGCCCCGTAGTCGCGCAGGGAGGCCGTGGCGATCGCCCCCCGGGAGAGGTCGGCGAGCTGGCTCGCCAGGGCGGCGCGGGTGGCGTCGATTAGCGCCGGGGAGTCGGTCACCAGCACCGCCGCGGCCAGCTCGTCGTGCTCGGCCTGGGAGAGGAGGTCGGCGGCGATGTACTCCGGGTCGGCCGCGCCGTCGGCGATGATCAGCACCTCGGAGGGCCCGGCCACCATGTCGATGTCGATCTGCCCGAAGAGCTGCTTCTTGGCCGTCGCCACGTAGATGTTGCCAGGTCCTGTCACCTTGTCCACCGCCGGCACCGTCTCGGTGCCGTACGCGGCCGCGGCCACGGCCTGGGCCCCGCCGATGGCGAAGCCGCGGTCCACCCCGGCGAGGTGGGCCGCGGCGAGGACCAGCCGGTTGCGCTCGCCGCCGGGGGTGGGGACCAGCATCACCACCTCCGGCACCCCGGCCACCTTGGCCGGCACGGCATTCATCACCACCGACGAGGGGTAGGCTGCCTTGCCACCGGGACAATAGATCGCCACGCGGTGGAGGGGGCGGACGAGCTGGCCGAGGCGGTTGCCGTGAGCGTCGGTCATCTCCCAGGACTGCTCGCGTTGGCGCTCGTGGAAGTCGCGCACGCGCGCCACCGAAAGCTCCAGGGCGGCGCGGAGGTCCGGGGCGAGGCCATCCGCGGCCGCGGCCATCTCCTCGCGGGAGATCTCCAGCTCGGTCGCCGTACGGACCTTGAAGCCGTCGAGATGCTCGGTGTATTCCAGCAGCGCGGCGTCACCGCGTTCCGCCACTGCCTGGATGATCTCCGCGACCCGCGCCTCCACCGCCGGCGCCAGGGTGGTGGAGCGCGCCAGGACCTGGGCCAGCGCCTCCACCTGGGCGGGGTCGCGGGCGTCGATGGTGCGGATTATGCTCACAGGGTCGACCTCGATCGGCTTGGGCGCGGGTGCGCTAGTCCACATTTCTCACCAGGGATCGTCGCGAGAGCGTGCAAACGGCCGTAGATCCTGGCCGGCCCGCGGTAGGAGCCGAATCCCTTCGGCGACCCAGGCCCGCAGGGCCTGCTGTGCGGATCGCCTGTGAAACCGGCTCCTACCCCTGTCGAGGACTCGGACGAGGACACGGCCAGGAGATGCGGGCGGTTGCACGCTCGGAGCAGATTCATGGTGAGAAATGCGGGCTAGCAGTCTGTCGGACTGGGGGTAGTGGGATTGGGGCCAGGCGGTTGGATTTGGGGCGGTCCCTCTGGGAGGCGGGTCGGGAGAGGACGGACGGGTTTCCCGGTGAGGGCGGGTCGG
>Ga0326597_10014074_pt1 | contig 10494 bp, 8 predicted proteins | sample RVTome_12_FD_203789 | JGI IMG/M metagenome (GOLD analysis project Ga0326597, IMG submission 203789) | Soil microbial communities from uranium-contaminated site in the Upper Colorado River Basin, Wyoming, United States - RVT100D185 | ecosystem: Environmental > Terrestrial > Soil > Contaminated >... | reverse complement strand
CCGCAATCCACCGCTACCTCGCCGAAAACAACGAAAATCCAAAGCCCTTCCAGTGGCGAAAATCCGCCGATATCATTCTCGCCAAACTCGCATCCGCTGCACCTTCTGTATGAATCAGTGCACTAGGGACTAGGGACTAGGTAAGAGGGGCGAGGGATTAGACAAAACCGCGTGTCATCCCGGCCTGAGCCTCCTCGCAGCGAGGAGGCGAAGAGCCGGGACCTCCCTTTGACCGTGCACGGAGCAAAGAAAGAGAGGTCCCGCATCTGTGCAGCAGCACCTTCATCCTGAGGAGGCCCGAAGGGCCGTCACGAAGGACGTGCTGCAGCGCGTGCGGGATGACACGGGAGGAGCCTTTGACGTCCGGGATGACACTCATCCCCAGTCCCCAGTCCCCAGTCCCCAGTCCCCAGTCCCCAGTCCCCAGTCCCTATTCTCCCGGCAGCGGCGCCGGGCTGTCGGCCTGCCGGCGCAGATAGGCGATGATCGCGGCGCGCTGCTCGGGCTTCTTGACGCCGGCGAACGCCATCTTCGTTCCCTTGGCGAAGGTCATCGGATTTTCGAGAAACCGGTCGAGGTCGTCATAGGTCCAGGTTCCGCCCACGGAGGAGATCGCAGGCGAATAAGCGAACCCCGCAACGCTTCCTTTGGCGCGACCGACGACGCCCCACAAATTCGGTCCGAGCTTGGCCGCGCCGCCCTTGTCGAGCGAGTGGCAGGCTTTGCACAGCGCCGCCTGCTTTTCGCCGATCGCCGGATCGGCCGCGGCGACCAGCGCGGCGAAGCCGATGGGCGCGGCTTGCGCAGTCGCGGGCGCGGCGGCGGCTTCAGCCGAGGCGACGACGATCGGCTCCGCCGAAGCGACGAGGCTTGGTTCGGCCGAGGCGATCACGATCGTTTCGACGGGCGTTTCGACGGGCGTTTCGGCCGGCGCCGAAGCGGCCGCGAGAGTCTCGATCGGGTAAACGATCGTCTCCGGTCCGGGCGCGGGAAACACGGTTTGCGCGGCGGCGTTGATGCCGCCGACCAGGGCCGCCGTGAGAACGAGCGCGGCGAGAATCTGATTGAAGAAATACATGGGTGTCGGTGTCCTTTGCCTGGCTGATCGCTTGTCGCTTCGGGTATCGGGCGCACTCATCGCAGCGCCGCGCAAAAATTCCTTGACCCAGGTCAAATGGCGAGAGAAGGCGCGTTCCGGTCGCGCAAAAGTGTTGTGCCGGGCGGTCTAGATCAAGTTCCCCGAAATGCGAGTCGGGGAACTTGCTCTAGAGTCTTGTTTGTCGCGCGTTCTTTTCGAAAACCGGTATCCACTTTTCGGGAACGCGCTCTAGGAGGCCGCGGCGCTGTCGGTCACGGGTTGGCGCGCTCGCCGCCCGCGACCGGCGCCGGACACGTTGGAGCCGTCCCGCGCGCCTCCCGCCACAGCCGTGCAAGCGCGTCAAAAAGGCTCTTTCTCGAGGCGGAGAGATAGGCCGTGTTGTCGGGCAATTCGGCGGCAAGCGCCTGATGGAGCTTTTCGAGCTCGTGATAGGGCATGCTCGGGAAGAGGTGGTGGGTTGCATGGAAGCGCAGGCCCACCGGCGCCCAAAGCGGGGTGAAGAAGCGCACGCCCGGGACATTGACCGAATCGAGAAATTCGTCCGAGCGCGACATAAGCCGGTCGCCGGGATTCCGGTAAGCGTGGGCGGCGAGCGTGCGCAAGCTGTTGAGGAGGAAAATCACGACCGCGACGGCGTACCAGACAGCGAGCGCGGCGAGCGGCAGGACGCCGGTCGCCGCAAGAGCGATCGCGCCGGCGCCGAAGACGAAGGCGGCGAATTCCTGGAGGCGCCAGCTTTCATCATCCTGCTTGCCCGGCGGCGGACGCCGATAGCTGAGATCGATCGCGAGAGAGGAGAGGCGCTCCCACAAAATCCGGCGCAGCGGCGGTATCGCGTAGGACAGCGGCGCCAGGATGATAAATCGCGCCGCCATCAAAAGCGGCAGCACGAAAATCAAAAGGAGATAGAAAACGATCCGCCGCGGCTCGCCGACGGCGAAGGAAACGTATTCGCCGTCCTCCTTCAAGCCGTAAACCCCGATGCGGTGGTGATCGATGTGAACGCCGGTATAGGTGAACGACGGCGCCATGAACGGAACGCCGCTGAAGATATTCCACACCGCGCGAAAGGCGCCGAAGGTTCCTTTTTTCAGATGCGCCAGCTCGTGCGTGAAGATGACCGCCCGGTAAAGCGCGAGCGAAGCGACGAGAATTGCCGCGAGCTGGATCGGCGAAAACCCCGGAGAAACGACGGCGAGAACGAACGCCGACCAGCCGATGGCGGCGCTGATCAGATAATCGGTCCAGTAGACCGCCGGTCTGGGCCGCGAGAACCGCTTGGCGATCTCCCGCGCCTCGGCGAGCGGAAAACGCTCCTCGTCCGGCTCGCCCGCCGCTCTCGCATCCATGACATCCTCCGCCGAAAACCCCGCCGGTCTCGCGGGCCGTATGGGCGATCCCATAGCCGAAAAGCGGCGGCTTGTCGAAATCGTCATGCGGGGGACGGGACGTCCGGCCTGGGGCCGCGGGCCAAGCTTGGAGCGGCGGGGCCTAATCTCACGGACCGCCCGTCGGTATGCCGCCGCGAGCGAAGAGAAGGCCGGGGCTGCTCCCCGGCGGTGCTAACATACGTTTCGCACACTTTCTGTTATACGTTTCGCTCAGCGAGGAAGCCGGCCCGGTCGAAAGAATTCATGCCGCGAGCCAAGAAGCAAACGGAGAGCGCGGACCCCTCACCCGAAATTCGCAAGAGCGAATTTCGACCCATGAATGGGGCCCCAACCCCATTCAAACCCCAAGGGAGAGGTGGAGCTGCGGGCGCGCCGCGAGGTCGCCTCTCCCTGGGGAGAGGCCAAAACTGCGAAGCAGTTTTGGGTGAGGGGTCTGCGCTCTCGGCATGATCCGTAGACGCCGCATGAACCAAATTTGGGTGGGCTCAGCCCCGAGGGAAACCCGCCACGCAACTCTCGATGCGCTAAAAATCGCGAATGAAATCGGGGTCGATCGGGCTCGTCAGCTTGATCGCCTTGTTCGAATGATAAGAGCCGAGCCGGGCGCGCACGATGACGGCCGGGCCGAGCCTGGTCGCTGCGGAAATCTCGAGGGAATTGATCGCATCGGGCTCGAGATCGAACACCTGGCCGGCTTTCAGCCTCGATAAGTCTCCGACATTGGTGCGGATGCGGCCGAGAACCGCCGACAGAGGAATCTCCGTGTGGAGAAGGTTTTTGCGGAGCCGGCTCGCCCAGGACACGTCCTCCGGGTCGGGGCATTTTGGCGAATGCGCTCCCCCGTGAAGTCCGGCGCGGTCGAGAAAGGCGGCGGGAAAGTGCAGCCGGATCGCCGCCGGCGCTTCGCCTCCCGCATAGGCCAAGCGGATGGACACCGAAAAGGCTTGTGTCGGGTCGAGTCCGGCGAGCGCGCCTTGAGGCGAGCGCGCGCCGCGCCTGCCGACAAGCGAGTCCCGCCGGACGCCTTGGTGAGAGCGCTTGGTGAGCACATGGTTGACGGCGCGGCTCAGAACGTCGGCCAGCAGACCCGCCATCTCATGATCGAGAAGCGAGGAGGAGACATTCTCAGCCGGCGGGCCGAGCTCGCCGCCGAGAAGGCGCTCGCTCGCGACCGCGGCGAATTCGGGCGCGATCACCGCTAGCGCGCACAGCGATCCCTGATCGCCGAGAAGCCAGTAATAGACGCCGGGATTGGGGGCGCTCGCCAAGGCCTCCGGCAGGCGCGCGTCGCCGCTCTCGACGCTCGCCTCAAGCGAGGCTGAGAGAAGCTCGCCAACCGCTTCTTCGGCGGCCTTTCCAAGCGCCGCCGCAAACTCCGCCAATCCCGATGGCGCCGGCGCCGCGCGTTTGACGCGTCCGATCTTCTGCGCCAGAACTGAAGCCTTCGCACCCGACATAAGGGAACAATCCCCACCCTCTTTTGCGCGACACGAAGACAAGCGCGCCCGGCGCCGACAATCGCTCATTCCTTCTAAAGCGTGGTTAATGCGCCGACGATTCCAATCGAATCAATGCGCTTAAATGCAAATTTACAGAGAGCAATCTTAATCGGAGGATCGTCCTCCGACCGCCCGCCGAAGAGAGTTCCGTTGACCAGCCCCCTGCAACCGATCGTCATCAAACGCATTAAAAAGGTGGTGGACGGCGGCCACCATGGCGGCGCGTGGAAGGTCGCTTACGCCGATTTTGTCACCGCGATGATGGCGTTCTTCCTGTTGATGTGGCTCCTCAACGCAACGACCGAAGATCAGCGCAAGGGGATCGCCGACTATTTCAACCCGTCGATTCCGATCAGCCAGGTTTCCGCCGGCGGCAGCGGCGCCCTCAACGGCTCGTCGGTGTTTTCTGACGAGAATTTTGCGCGAAACGGCGCCGGCGGGATCGATAGCGCGTCGAGCGCCAATCCGGACAAGCCGGAAAACCTTGAAGCGGCGCTCGCCGCAAAGCAGGCCGGCGACGACGTCAAGCTGCGCGAGATCGAGGGTGATCTCCTGAAGCGGGCGCTTGAAGAGAATTCCGACACGCTTCTCAAGCACATTCAGACGCGCATGACGCCCGACGGGCTCGTCATCGAGCTCGTCGACGCCGACGATAGCCCGCTCTACGAGCTCGGCTCTTCAAACCCTTCGCCGACCATGGAGAAGCTGCTCGATGTCGTCGCCAGCGTCATCGGCGAGGTGAAGAACGACATCGCGATCGTCGGGCATACCGACAGCCGGCCCTATTCCGGGGCCCGCGATTACACCAACTGGGAGCTGTCGACCGACCGCGCGAACATGGCGCGCCGCCTGATGGTGCGGGCGGGGATGAACCCGGTTCAGATCGCCCAGGTCGCCGGCAAGGCCGATACCGAACCGTTGACGGACGATCCGCTCGCCCCGCAAAACCGGCGGATCTCGATCACGCTGGTGCGGCGGTGAGAGGGACTAGGGACTAGGGACTAGGGATTAGGGATTAGGGATTAGGAAATCGGAGTGACCGGACAGCGTCATCCTGAACAAGCGCGCGTCAGCGCGCGCAGGTTCAGGATCCAGGGCCGCTCGCTCGGTGCTCGCAGCCCCTGGGTCCCGTGTCGACGCAGCAGCACGTCGTGCTGCTGCGCGCACAGAATGACGGCGTTGCATCCGTCGCCTAATCCCTAATCCCTAATCCCTAATCCCTAATCCCTAGTCCCTAGTCCCTAGTCCCTTCAATTCGCCGTTCCCTCTTAACCTTATCGTTCTTTTAATCAGTCCCGCCGATAATCGCCGCGACTGAATTGTCGGACCGCGCGCAACCCCGGGGTGAAACACATGGGACTGTCATCTTCCTTGAACGCCGGCGTGATGGGTCTTGCCGTCAACGCCACCAAGCTCGCCACGATTTCGGATAACATCGCGAATTCCCAGACGTTCGGCTACAAGAGGGCGGACGCCGAATTCACCAACCTGGTCATCAATCAGGGAAAGGGCTCCTTCACCGCCGGCGGCGTCCGGGTCACGACGTTCAAAGACGTCGCCGCGCAGGGCGGGCTGGTTTCGACCAGCAACAGCACCGACATTTCCATCGCGGGGCGCGGGTTGCTCCCGGTGACATCGGTCGCGGGCCTCGACGCGCCGGCGGGCGACCGTCCGCTGATGCTGACATCAACGGGCTCGTTTTCCGCCGATCAGAACGGCCTTCTGACGACCTTGAGCGGCCTTTACCTGTTGGGCTGGCCGGCAAACGCCGACGGCACTGTGGTTGTCCCGGGGCGCGACAGCGGCGCCGGTCTCGAACCGGTGCAGGTCACGCGCAACCAGTTCGCCGCCGCCCCGACCTCGTCGATCAGCCTCGGCGTCAACCTGCCGGCTTCGGCGACGGAGGCGGGAGCGAGCGGGCAGACTTTCGACCTGCCGATCGAATATTTCGACAATCTCGGCCGCTCGCAAACCCTGGTCATCACCTTCACGCCGCAGATTCCCGCGACCGGCGCCAGCAACACCTGGACGGCCTCGGTGGTCGACCGAGCCGGCGACCCGACGGCGGTCATTGCGAGCTTCGACATCGTATTCGACGATACATCCGCCGCCGGCGGATCGATCGCGTCGGTCGTCGACGGTCCCGGCGCGAGCTATGACAGCGCGACGGGCAAAGTCGACTTGACGGTCGCCTCCGGGCCGATGTCGTTCTTCATCGGCCAGCCCGCCGCCGGCGGTCCGATGACCCAGCTTTCGGCGAACTTCTCGCCGGTCGGCGTCACCAAGGACGGCGCGCCGATCGGCAGCCTCAGCCATGTCGAGATCAATTCCGAAGGCATGCTGCAGGCGATCTACGACAACGGCTTTCGCCGCACCATCTATCAGATCCCCGTCGCCGACGTTCCGAACATGAACGGCCTCAGAGCGCTCGACAACCAGACGTTCGCGATTTCGCAGGACAGCGGCCGGGTGTTCTTCTGGGACGCCGGCACCGGCCCCGTGGGCACCACCGCCGGCTTCTCGCTCGCCGAGTCGACGACCGATATCGCCGCCGAGCTCACCGATCTTATCGAGACGCAGCGCGCCTATTCGTCCAGCGCCAAGATCATCCAGACGGTCGACGAAATGCTGCAGGAAACCACAAACCTGAAGCGGTAGAAGTGAGCCATCGTGAATCTGGAATTAGAAAGTTGCAGGGCGCAGGTTGCAGGTTGCGGGTTGCGATGTCTCCAGCTTCTGACCTGTCATCCGCCGCTTGACCCCTGCCGCCTGCAACCTGCCACCTGCTACCTGTAACCTTCCGAATCAGAACGGGTACGGATAGAAAATGTCGATCTCCGGCGCGCTTGCGAATGCGACCTCGGGTCTGTCCGCCACGGCCAGGCGCGCCGATGTCGTCGCCAACAATATCGCCAATGCGCTGACGCCGGGCTATGCGCGGCGCGACATCGTCGTCAGCGAAAACATCTTGGGCGGCAGGGGGGCGGGCGTTTCGGTCGACGGCGTAGCGCGCGCCGCCGATCCGGCGCTGTCGCGCGAGCGACGCTCGGCGGAGGGGGTTCAGGGGCGCGACGAGGTCGTCGCATCGGCTTACGCCTCGCTCAACGGCGCGCTCGGCGAGCCGGACGATCCCTTCAGCCTGTTCGGACAATATCAGAACCTTGAGACTTCGCTGCGCAGCCTTGCCGAGACGCCCGAGTCGGTTCCGCTTCAGGCGCAAGCGGTCGAGGCGGCGCGCGTGCTTGCAACGACGTTCAATCAGCTCGCCGCAACGGCGCGCGGCGCGCGGGAGAATGCGGACGCCGAAATCGCCCGCAATGTCGAGCTTGTCAATTCCGCGCTCAAAGAGATCGAAGCGCTCAACGCCAATATCAGCCAAGCGAGCGCCGGCGGCCGCGACACGGCCGCGCTGATGGACCAGCGCAAGACGCTGATCGACAAGATTTCCGCCATCATCCCGGTGCGCGAGCTGGCGCGCGGCGATGGCGCGGTCGACATCGTGACCAATGAGGGCGTGTTCCTGCTGGCGGGAACCGCCAGAAAAATCGAGTTCACTCCGAAGGGCGTGATCACGTCCGATCTCAGCCTGGCGAACGGCGCGCTTTCCGGTCTCGTCATCGACGGCGTCGAATTCACGCCGGGCGGCGGCGCCAATGTCGCGGCGCGCCAGGGCAGGCTCGCCGGCCTCTTCGAGGTTCGCGATTCGATCATCCCGAAATTTCAGTCGCAGATCGACGCCTTGGCGCGCGACGTCATGGAGCGCTTCGAAGGCGTCGATGCGACTTCGGCGCCTGGCGATCCGGGATTGTTCACCGATGGCGGGGCCGCCTTCGATCCGACGAAAGAGCTCGGCCTTGCCGGGCGCCTCGCCCTCAACGACGCGGTCGATCCCTCGCAGGGCGGCGCCATCTGGCGGATCCGCGACGGGCTCGGCGCGGCCGCGCCGGGGCCGGCGGGCAAGGCCGATTTCATCCGGACCCTGCTCGATTCCCTGACGGCGCGGATCGCGATCCCGGCGGGCGCGGGGCTTTCCGGCGACAAGTCCGCCGCCGACGCGGCGGCCGGCGTCGCCTCGCTCATCGGCGTTGCGCGGGTCACCGCGGAAGGAAATCTTGCAAGCTCATCGGCCCGCGCGAGCGCGGTGATCGACGCCGAATCGTCGGTGACCGCCGTCGACAGCGACCAGGAGATGCAAAAGCTCATCGTCATCGAGCAGGCCTTTGCTGCGAACGCCCGGGTTCTGCAGACGGCGCAGGAGATGATGCGCGTGTTGATGGAGCTGTAACCATGAGCGTATCGAGCGTTCCCGATATTCTGGCGTTTTCCCGCCTCTCTCGCGCCGTCAGCGATTTGAAGTCGCAAGCCGACACGGCGCGCACCGAGATGGTGACGGGCCAGTTCAACGACGTGACGACGGCGGTGAACGGCGACATCGGCGGCGTGCACATTCTGAAGAAGGCGGTCGAGGATGCGCAAGGCTACCAGCAGAACCTCGCGCTTGCCGAAAACCGCACGGCGCGAACGCAAGCCGTGCTCGGCTCGCTCACATCGGAGAGCACGCGCATCGGGGCGAGCGCCCTCAGCGCTCTCGGCGCCGATTTGCAAAGCCAGATGAAGACGGTCGCGCAGGATGCGCGCGGCACGCTGTTCACGATATTCTCCGCGCTCAACACGACCGCTGGGGGCCGCGCGCTGTTCTCCGGCGACGCGACCGATACCCCGCCGCTCGGCGCCGTCGAAGATCTCCTCTCGGACGTGCAGGCGATCATCGCCTCCGCGGGGGGCGCCGCAGCGGCCGACGCCGCGCTCGACATCTATTTCAACGACCCGGCGGGCGGCTTTGCGACTTCGATCTATCAAGGCGGGGCCGGCGAGGCGCCCGCCGTCGAGCTCGCTCCCGGCATCCGTCTTCAAAGCGCGGTCAAGGCCGACGCGCAGCCGATCAAGGACATGATCCGCAGCTTCGCCGTTCTCGCCAACTATCAAACGCTTCCGTCCGGCTCTCCGTCCGAACGCAACGCCCTGGCGACTTCGGCGGCAGGACTGGCGCTCAAGGCCGAGACGGAGCTTGTCGGGATGCGCGCCGCCGTCGGCGTCTCCGAAGGGCGGATCGCCGAGCGCAAGGCGCAATATCAGGTCGAAGAAACCGTGCTCACCCAGCTCCTCAATTCCAGGACGACGCGCGATCCGTTCGAGGCGGCGGCGCAGCTCCAGCTTCTCGAAAACCAGCTCGAAGCGTCGTTTATCGTCACCGGGCGTCTCGGAAATCTGTCGCTCGCCAATTTCCTCAGGTAACGGAATGAAACGCACGCTAGCAGTCTTTCTCGCTCTCGCCGCCTCCGCTCTCTTCGATACGGCGGGCGCCCAGGTGCGCCTGAAGGATCTCGTCGACGTCGAGGGCGTGCGCGGCAACGATCTCGTCGGCTACGGGCTCGTCGTTGGTCTCGATGGAAGCGGCGACGGCCTCAGGAATTCACCTTACACGGAAGAAGCGCTGTCGAGCCTCCTTGAACGTCTCGGGGTCAATGTGCAGGGCGAGGATTTCCGCCCCAAAAACGTCGCCGCGGTCCTCGTCACCGCGAGCCTGCCGCCGTTTGCCCGCACCGGCATGCAGATCGATATTTCGGTTTCGGCGATCGGCGACGCCAAAAGCCTGAGGGGGGGAACCCTCGTCATGACGCCGCTCAACGCGGCCGACGGCCAGATTTACGCCGTCGCGCAAGGCCCCATTCTGGTCAGCGGATTTTCCGCTGAAGGCGAGGCCGGCTCGGTCACCGAAGGCGTGCCGACCTCGGCGACGATCCCCAACGGAGCCCGCGTCGAGCGCGAGCTGCCGTTCGATTTTTCGGCGATGCGCAGCGTGACGCTCTCTATCAGATCGCCCGATTTCACCACCGCTTTGCGCATCGAGACGGCGATCAACGCCGCCGCGGGCAAGCCGCTCGCGACAATGCTCGATGCGACCGCCGTCGAGCTCGCCTTCGACGATGACTATGGGTCCCCCGCCCACATGATGAGCACGATCGAGAACATCGAAGTCGATCCGGCGCAGAAAGCCCGCGTCGTCGTCGATCAGCGCTCCGGCACCATCGTTCTCGGGGCCGATGTGAGGATTTCGAGCGTCGCCGTCGCGCAGGGCAATCTTTCGATCCGCATCAGCGAAACCCCGCAGGCGCTGCAACCCAATCCGTTCTCGCGCAACGGCGAGACGGTGGTTCTGCCGCGCACCGACATTTCGGTCGACGAGGAGACGGACCGCAAAGTCGCGATCATCGATCAGAACGTGACCTTGTCCGATCTCGTCTCCGGACTCAACGCCCTCGGCATCAGCCCGCGCGAGATGATCGACATCCTGAAATCGATCAAGGCCGCCGGCGCCTTGCACGCCGAGCTTGTGGTGCAGTAACTCTCCGGCGCCAAACTCGCCTCTGGTGTCATCCCGGACGGCCGAAGGCCGATCAGGGATCTCTCTTTCTTTGCTCCGTACACGGTCAAATGGAGGTCC
>Ga0326597_10014073_pt1 | contig 10494 bp, 11 predicted proteins | sample RVTome_12_FD_203789 | JGI IMG/M metagenome (GOLD analysis project Ga0326597, IMG submission 203789) | Soil microbial communities from uranium-contaminated site in the Upper Colorado River Basin, Wyoming, United States - RVT100D185 | ecosystem: Environmental > Terrestrial > Soil > Contaminated >... | reverse complement strand
TTCCCGCGGTGCACTACGTGAGCCCGTCGATATGGGCATGGCGGGGCTGGCGCGTGCGGCGCGTGGCGCGCTCGGCGACGCACCTGCTGGCGATGTTTCCCTTCGAGCCCGCCCTGTACGCGAAATCCGGGCTGCCGGTCACTTACGTAGGCCACCCGCTCGCCGACATCATCCCCCTGAACGTCGACAAGGCGGGCGCGCGGGCGCAGCTGCGCCTGCCGTCGCGCAAGCTGGTGGTCGCGCTGCTCCCGGGCAGCCGGCGCTCCGAGCTCGAGCACATGGCCGAGACGTTCATTCTCGCCGCGCACCGCTTTCGCCAGGAGATTGCGGAGGTGCATTTCGTCTGCCCGCTGGCGACGCGCGAGACGCGCGACCTGTTCGAGGCGACGCTGCACGCGCACGGGCGCACGGACCTGCCGCTGACGCTGCTCTTCGGCCACTCGCACGAGGCGCTCGCCGCTGCCGACCTGGCGCTGGTGGCGAGCGGCACGGCGACGCTGGAAGCCGCGCTCCTGAAAACGCCGATGGTCATCACCTACCGCCAATCGCCCCTGTCGTGGGCGCTGCAGCGCCAGCTGCTGTACCTGCCCTACATCGGCATGCCGAATATCCTCGCCGGCGAGCCGCTGGTGCCCGAGCTGATCCAGGGCCGGGCCACCCCGGCGGCGCTCTCCGCGGCGCTGCTCGAGCTGCTGCGCGACACGGCATTGCAGGAGCGCCAGGTGCAGAGGTTTCGCGAGATGCACCTGCTGCTCAGGCAGGACAATGCACAGAAGGCGGCCGACGCGGTGCTCGAGGTCCTTGATGCGGGCCGCGCCTGAGCGTCGGGTCTGCGGCGTGGACGAAGCGGGGCGGGGTCCGATCGCAGGGCCGGTATACGCCGCCGCGGTGCTGCTCGACCCGCTGCGTCCCATTGCAGGTCTCAGGGACTCAAAGGAGTTGACGGCGCCGCGCCGCGAGGCGTTGGCGGTCGAGATCCGCGCAACGTCATTGGCGTGGGCGGTGGCCAGCGCAAGCGTGGAGGAGATCGACCACCTGAACATCCTCCAGGCGACGCTGTTGGCGATGCGCCGGGCGGTGGAGGCGCTCGCCGTCGCGCCACAGGCGGCCTGGATCGACGGCAATCATTGCCCGGCGCTCGGCTGCCCCGCGCGCGCGGTGGTGGGCGGGGACCGCTCCGTGCCGCAGATCTCGGCCGCCTCGATCCTGGCCAAGACCGCGCGCGACGCGGAGATGCTGCGGCTGCACGAGCAGTTTCCGGGCTACGGCCTGGATCAGCACAAGGGCTATGCCACGGCCGGGCATCTCGCACGCCTGGCGCGGTACGGCGCCTGCGCGATCCACCGGCGCTCGTTCGCTCCGGTGCAGCGGGTGTTGGGCAGGTGAGCACGCTACGCTCGCGCGACAACCCGCGCGTGCGCCGCTGGCATGCGCTCGCGCACGACGCGCGTACGCGGCGTGCGGAGCGCCGCGCGCTCATCGAGGGGGCGCATCTGCTGGCCGCCTATCTCGAGACCGGCGCGCGGCCGACAGCGCTCATCGTCAGCGAAGGTGGACGGAAGAAACCGGAAATTGCCGGGCTTGTGCGTCGCGCCGGCGTCGAGCCGTCCGTGCTGCCGGATGCGCTGTTCCGCTGGATGGCGGATGCGGTCGCACCCGCGGGGCTGGCCGCGGAAATCGAGATTGCATCTTCCGCGGCCGGCGTCGCCGCAGCCGGGCATGCCGTGTTCCTCGACGCGATCCAGGACGCGGGCAACGTGGGGGCGATCCTGAGAAGCGCGGCTGCCTTCGGCGTCGACACCGCGGTGCTCGGCCACGGCTGCGCGGACGCCTGGTCGCCGAAGGTGCTGCGCGCCGCCATGGGGGGCCACTTCGCACTGCGCATCGCCCAAGCGCCGGATCTCGTGGCCGCGCTGGCGGAGTTTCGCGGCAATCTGGTCTGCGCCGTGGCCACCGGGGGCGAAGTGCCGGCAGCGGCGGACCTGACCGGCCCGCTGGGCTGGATTCTCGGCGCTGAAGGGCAGGGCGTGAGCCCGGCAGCCGCGGCGCGGGCCGCGCTTCACGTCAGCATCCCCCTCGCGCCGGGGGTGGATTCTCTCAATGTCGCCGCGGCGGCGGCGATCCTGTTCTACGAGCGCACGCGCCAGATCGGTACGGGCGGCGCGCCCTTCAGCGCACCGTCTTGATGCCCGCGTCCTGCAGGATCCCGCGCATCCGGTCCGTGAACTCGCCGTAGAACTTCGTCACCTCGGCCGCGTTCTGGTAGCCGTTCTCGAACTGGTTGTCGGCGAGGAACTTGCGCCACGCAGCGCTCTGCGAGAGCTTGCGGAAGACCTCTTCCCAGTACGCCACGTTCTGTCTCGGGATTTCGGGCGGGGCCACCACGCCGCGAACCTGCGGCACCACGGGGACATCGAAGCCCGCCTCCTTCAGCGTCGGCACGTCCGGAAAGCCGTCGAGCCGCGCGTCGCTCACCTGCGCGAGCACGCGCATGTTGCCCGCGCGGATGTGCTCACCCGCTTCCGCGGGCTCGATCACCATCACGTTGACATGGCCGCCCAGCAGCGCGGCGATGCGCTCGCCGCCGCCCGGAAACGAGATGTACGTCCAGCGCGCGCCGGTGTTCTTCTGCAGCAGTTGACGCACCACGTTGTCGCGGCTGGTAATCGAGCCGCCCGACTGCTTGAGCTGGCCGGGGTTTTGCTTGGCCGCGGCAATGAAATCGGCGAGCGTCTTGTACGGCGCGTCGGCCTTCACCGCGATCAGCGCCGGCTCGAGCACGAGGCGCGCGATCGGCGTCAGATCCTTGAGTGTCACCTTGGCCTTGTCGCTGGTCAGCGGACCGGTGAGCCACACGCCGGTGAAAAGGCCGATGGTGTTCTCATCGCCCTTTTTCTCCGCGAGGTAGGCTGCGGCAACCGCCCCGCCGCCGCCGGGCTTGTTGAGCACCTGCATGCGCACCGGCAGAAGGTTCTCCTTCTCCATCATGATGGCCATCGCGCGCGCCAGCACGTCGCTGCCGCCGCCCGGCCCGGTGTGCACCACCATCTCGACCGGGCGCGTCGGCTTGAAGCCCTGGGCGAGTGCTGCCGGCGCGCACGCGCCCGGACCGGCCAGGGCGATAACCGTGGCGAGCGCGACTTGCTTGGCCTGTAGTTTCACGGGACACCTCCTTATCCATCGTTCTGCTCGAGCGCCCGCAGGCGCCAGGCATTGGCCTTGTTGAATAGCGGGATCAGCAGGATCAGCAGCGCCAACGATAGCATCACGGCCGAAATCGGCCTAGTCGCCAGGATCGAGAGGCTGCCTTCCGACATCATCAGCGACTGGCGCAGCGCCCGCTCCATGGCCCCGCCCAGCACCAGCCCGAGAATGAGCGGCGCCGCCGGATAGTCGAGCTTGCGCATCAGGTACCCGAGCAGGCCGAATCCGGCGAGCAGCCCCAGGTCGAACAGGCTCCCCGAGACGCTGTAGACGCCGACCATCGACAGGCCGAAGACCAGCGGATACAGGACGTGGGCCGGTGCGCGCAGCACCTGGGCGAACAGGGGCACCAGCGGCAGGTTGAGCACGAGCAGCATGGCGTTGCCGATATACATGCTCGCCACGAGGCCCCAGAAAAGGGCTGGATTGTCGCTGATGAACAGCGGCCCGGGCTTGAATCCCCACAGCACGAGCGCGGCGAGCAGGATGGCGGTGGTCGCCGAGCCCGGGATGCCGAGCGTCAGCAGCGGCACCAGCGCGCCGCCGGTCTCCGAGTTGTTCGCCGCCTCGGGCGCCGCCACGCCTTCGACGACGCCCTGGCCGAACTCGTCGCGGCGGCGCGACACCGCCTTTTCCACGCCGTAGGAAATGAACGACGCGACCGTCGAGCCGGCGCCGGGCAGGACGCCGATCAGGAAGCCGATCACGGAGCCGTTGGCGAAAGCGAACCGGCAATCCTTCAGGTCCCGCACGCTCGGCAGCAGGTTGCGCAGGCCCCGCGGAACGGGCAGCAGCTGCCCTTGCCCGCGTGCCTCCATGCAGGCGAGCACCTCGCCGATCGCGAACAGGCCGATGGCGGCGATGACGAAATCGACGCCGGAAAGCAGCTCCAGCTGCCCGAAGATGAAGCGCGAAGTGGTGCTGAACGGATCGGTGCCGATGCTGGAAATCCACAGGCCCACCAGCATCGCGAGCAGCGCCTTCACCATCGAGCGCCCGGCGAGCAGCACCACCATCGCGAGGCCGAGCGCCATCAGCGCGAAATACTCCGGCGAGCTGAATGCCAGCGCCATTCTTGCGAGCGGCGGTGCGACGAGCATGAGCCCGAGCACGCCGACCGTGCCGGCGATGAAGGAAGCGATCGCGGCGATGCCGAGCGCGGGGCCGGCGCGCCCCTTGCGGGCCATCTGGTGGCCGTCGAGACAGGTGACGACCGATGCGGACTCGCCCGGAACGTTCAGCAGGATCGCCGTCGTCGACCCGCCGTATTTGGCGCCGTAGTAGATGCCCGCCAGCATGATCATCGCCGCCGCCGGATTCATCGCGAATGTGAGCGGCAGCAGCATCGCGATCGTGCCCGACGGCGCCAGGCCGGGCAGGATGCCCACCACCGTGCCGAGGATCACCCCCAGCAGGCACCACAGCAGGTTGACCGGCTGCAGCGCAACCGCGAACCCCTGCATCAAGCCGGAGAAGACGTCCACGCCCTAGAAGCCCAGCATGCCGGTCGGCAGCCGAACGCCCAGCACCAGCACGAACAGCCCGTGGAACGCCGCCGCGCTCGCGAGCGCCACCGCAGCGGCCACCCCGGGCGGCCGGCGGTACATCACCGCCACCAGGAAGAAGACGAGCGCCGCGAAGGCGAGCAGGAAACCCAGCAGCTCGAGCGCGGCCACCGCCGCCACGAGCGCGAGCCAGGCGGCGAAGGCCCGTCTCGCCTTTGCCCAGTCGATCGGGTCCTCGACGCCCGGCTGCCGCAGCACGCTCGAGACGACGAGGCCGAGCGAGAGCACAGCCATCGCGATGCCGTACCACAGGGGGAAGAATCCGGGCCCCGGCCCGTCCTGGCCGAGATATTCCCATTGCGCCGCTTCGGCAACGATGGAGGTCCCGAGCCCGGCAAGTGCGAGCCCGGACCAGAAGTCCGGCGTGCCGAAGCGCTTCAACCGCGTGGCTTCTTGTAGCGCCCTTTCGGCACGATTTCGCACACGGTGCCGCCGGGCGCGCGGAACTTGACCGGAATCACCCCCGGGTCGCTGATCACGTCGCAGCCATACGACTTGATCTGGCGCGTGGCCGTTTCGACATCGTCGACTTCCACCGCGAAATGATGGATGCAAGGGCCTTCGCCCGCCGCCGTCGACTCGGCCGAGCGCGTGCCTTCGTCGTATTGGATCAGCGCGAGGTCGATGTTGCCGTCGGTCAGATGGCGCGAGGTATGGTCGCGCACCTTCTCGGTGCTGGCCTCGACGAAGCCGAACACCTTGCGATAGAACTCGGTCGTGCGCTCCAGATCGTCGACCTTCAGCGCGAGATGCACGATGCGATTCATGGGCTCTCCTGGTCAAGCACGCAACAGCGGCCTCAGCTTGCGGACATCGTCGATCCTGTCCAGGCGCCAGAGCGCGTCGCACAGCTTGCGCGAGCGTCTGCTGCCGATCACCGGTGCCATGAGATCGTAACTCTTTGCGTCGACTTCCGCGCGTGCCATCGGGTTCTCGGCGGTCCCGCGCACCGCCTTGGCATGGTGGCGCAGCTCGCGGCCGTCGCGCAGCCTGATCTCCACCACGCCCTGGCGGCTGGGCATGGCCTGGGTCAGCGCGTCGTCGCCGACCAGCTCGATGCGGCGGCGCAGCGCGAGCACCTTGGGGCTGCGCATGCGCCGCTCGTCGTGCGAGGACTCGAAGCCGACGGTGCCGTCGAGGAGCATCACCGCGCACATGTGCTGCATGCAGATGTCCGGCATATTGCGGTCGTCGACCGTGTTCGCGCCCTGATGCGCGACGCGTACCACCAGCCGCTCCACGTCGTCGGCCTTGAAATGATGTTTCTCCATCAAGTCCGCAAGCGAATCCAGCGGCGCCTGGATGGGCGAGCCGACCGACCAGCGCTTGATGTTGGTGTTCATGACCTCGTAGGTGTCGCCAAGACCGCGAACCAGGGCCTCCGGCTCGGGTTCGCGGCCGTAGGCGACGAAAAAGCTGCGCTCGCCCGAGAACACGTCGTCGACCCCGCTGAAGCCGTGCGCCACCATCGCCGCTGCCGCGACGCCGTTGCGCGCCGGCATGCCGCCGAAGTCGAAGGCTTTCTCGACATGCTCCTCGTCGCGCATCCAGCAGGAGATGCCGGAGGCCTGCTGCGCCGTATAGGACAAAAGATGACGGACTTGAAATTCCTTCAGTCCGGCAAGCGCGCCGGCCGCCGCCGCGGCGCCGAACATCGGGCCGAAGCTGTGCGTCGAATGGCCGTCCTCGCGGAAGCGGTAGGCATCGAGCGACTGCGTCAGCCGGCAGCCGATGTCGTAGCCGAGCGCGACCGCGCGCAGCAGCGCCGTGCCGCTGCGCTTTTCGCGCTCGGCCATCGCGAGCGCCGCCGGCACGATGCCGCAGCCGGGGTGGGTGAGCGACGGCGCATGCGAATCGTCGGTCTCGTCGGCGTGCGCGAGCATGCCGTTGGCCAGCGCGGCGTTCGCGGCCGACGTGACGATGCGGCTGCCGATCACGCAGGCTTGCCGGGCGCCGCCGAGGGTGCGCACGAAAGAAATCGCCTTCCTGCCCGGCGGCAACCGGGATCCGGATACCATGGCCGCGATGGTGTCGAGCACGTGGTGCTTGGTCTTCTCGATGACCGCAGCCGGCAGCGGCTTGCGCGGCGCCCGGGCGATATAGGTGCTCAATTGCCGCATCACCGGGGATATCGATTCGCGCTTCACGGCATGAAATTGCCGCCGTTGACATGGAGCGACTGCCCGGTCAGGTAGCGCATGTCCGGGCCGCACAGCGTGCGCACCATCGCCGCGATCTCCTCGGGTTCGCCGCGCCGGCCGATGGGCGGGAGCGCGCGCCGGTTGTCGGGCCGTTCCGGCGCGCCGGGAAGGCCGCGCACGGTCTCGATCGTCCCCGGCACCACGCAGTTGACCGTAATGTGGTGCGGCGCGAGGTCGAGGGCAAGCGCGCGTGTCATGCCGGCGATGCCCGCCTTCGCGGTGATGACGTGGGCGCGGCCGGCCGCGCCCTTGTGGGCGGTCAGGCCGCCGATGTTGACGATGCTGCCGCCGCCGGCCCGTACGAGGTGCGGCAGGCAGGCCTGCGTGCAGATGAACGCACCGTCGAGGATCGTAGACAGCACGCGCCGCCACTCCTCGAAGCGGATTTCCGCGAACGGGGTTTCGGCGCGCACCGCCGCGTTGTTGACCAGGAAATCGAGCCGGCCGAAACGCCTCAGGGTCGCCTCCACCATCGCGGCGACCGCGCCCGCATCGGTCACGTCCGCAATATGCAGCGCCGCCCTGCCTCCCGCCGACTCGATCATGGCGAGCGTCCGCTCGGCCTCCTCGCGCGACGTCCTGGCATTGACCATTACCGCGGCACCGCCCGCCGCCAGCGAGCGCGCAATCGCGCGCCCGATGTTTCGGGCGCCTCCGGTCACCAGCGCCACCTTGCCGGCGAGCTCGGCTCCGGGTGTCATTCCGACGCGGCTGGGCACGAGGGCTCCTTTAAAAGAAAAGCATAGTATCGGCGTTTATCGGCGGCTAACAAGGAGACGACAGTGCAGAAGCGCAAGCTGGGAAAGAACGGTCCCGAAGTTTCAGCGGTGGGTCTGGGCTGCATGGGCATGTCCATCAGCTACGGCGAGCCCAATGACGAGGAATCGATCGCCACGATGCACCGCGCGTTCGATCTCGGCGCCAACCTGCTCGTCACGTCCGATGCCTACGGCAACGGCGTCAACGAGGAACTGGTCGCGAAGGCGATCAAGGGCCGGCGCGACAGGGTGCTGATCGCCACCAAGTTCGGCAACCTGGCGCTCGCGGCACGGGGCGACGCCGGCGGCGCACCGGCGCTCTCCGGCGGCCACCCGGACTACGTGCCGCAGGCGTGCGACAGAAGTCTCAAGCGGCTGGGCGTCGACCGGATCGACATCTACGGGCTGCACCGCATGGACAAGAGCGTGCCGATCGAGGACACGGTCGGCGCCATGAAGCGGCTGGTCGAGCAGGGCAAGGTGCGCTACCTCCTGCTATCGGAGGCGGGCGCGCACACCCTCCGCCGTGCGCACAAGGTGCATCCGATCGCGGCGCTGGAGACCGAGTATTCACTGTGGAGCCGCGACGTGGAGCAGGAGATCCTGCCGGCCTGCCGCGAGCTCGGCGTCGGTTTCATGGCGTACGCCCCGCTCGGGCGCGGCTTCCTCAGCGCGACCCTCAAGACCCTCGATGCGCTGCTGCCCAAGGACCGGCGCCGGGATCACCCCCGCTTCAGTCCGGAAAACATCCGCAAGAACGTCCAGCTGCTCGCGCCCGTGGAGCAGATCGCGGCGGCGAAGAAGTGCGCCCCCGCCCAGGTGGCGATCGCCTGGCTGCTGGCGCAAGGCGAGGACATCGTGCCGATCCCCGGCACCAAGCGCCGCAAGTTTCTCGAGCAGAACTGCTCCGCGGTGGACATCAGGCTCACGCAAGAAGAAATCGACGGGCTCTCGAAGGCGTTCCCGCTCAATGTCACGGCCGGCACGCGCTATCCGGAGAAGCAGATGGCCGGGCTCGGCATCTGATTGAAACTGCCCGGTTCGGCCGGGGAGACCTCCCTGGTATCCCCTGTGGTTCTTCTGCCCCGGCCGAACCGCCCGCCCCCCCTTAGTGAATGGTCCTCGCGAAAGTGCGCCCGCGCAGGTAGTCGCAGGCGTGCGGCTGCTCGTACAGGAGAGCCGAGATCACAAGCACGATCTCGTCGTAGATTTCGCCGTGCTGGTCGTTGTCGAGCTTGGGAAAGGTGTCGATCTCGGTGACGAACAGGTCGGCGTCCGGAATGGGGCTTTGGTCGATATCCTCCGGCAGGCTGCCCTGCACGGAGAAGCCGCACAGCGTCGGGCAGCGCCTGAACAGCGTCTGGATCGTGGCGGCAATGTCGGCCTCGAGCGCGCCGAGCAGGCTCTCGGGGGCGCCGGGCTTGACCTCGAATGTTTTCACTTTCATACCTGCTCTGGTGAATCGTGTAGACGTGAAAGTTACAGACGTGTAACGGAAACACCAATCAGGGAATACCTGAGGGAACGACAGCAAAAGCCTGATTTGCGGAAAAAATCATGCCCGCCGCGCGTTCAGTATACGTGGCGCTCGATCCTGAGCTCCCGCAGGATGGTGGTCGCGATCTCCTCGATCGACTTGGCCGTGGAATTGATCCAGCGGATGCCTTCGCGCCGCATGAGCTTCTCGGCCTGGTCGACCTCGTAGCGGCAGTTTTCCAGGTCGGCGTAGTGACTGTCCGGCCTGCGCTCCCGGCGGATTTCGCGCAGCCTCTCCGGCGCAATGCTCAGGCCGTAGAGCCGCGGCTTGAACGGCATCAGGGCCGGCGGCAGCTGCATGCGTTCAAAGTCCTCGGGAATGAGCGGGCAGTTTGCCGCCTTGACGCCGAATTGCAGGGCCAGGTACAGGCTGGTCGGGGTCTTGCCGCTGCGCGACACGCCGACCAGGATGACGTCGGCCAGTTCGAGATCGCGGTGCGAGGCGCCGTCGTCGTGCGCCATGGCGAAGTTGATGGCCTCCATGCGGTGCGCATATCCCGGCTTGTCCATCGCGCTGTGCGAGCGCCCGATCGTATGCGTGGAGCGCACGCCGAGGGCCGCTTCCAGCGGGTCGATGAAGGTCTCGAAGAAGTCCACGAACAGCGCGTTCGCCCGGCGCACCACGGTGCGCAACTCGCCGTTCACCAGCGTGGAGAAGACGATCGGCTGACCGTTCGCGCGGCTCTCCTCCTCGATGCGGGCGCGGCATGCCTCGGCCTGCTCGGGCGAGTTGACGAACGGCAGCGTGACCTGGCGGAACTCCACGCCCTCGAACTGGGTGAGCAGGCTGTGGCCGAGCATCTGCGCCGTGATGCCGGTGCCGTCGGAGATGAAGAACACGGTGCGGCGCTGCGGCATGCGGCTAAAATACGGTCTTTGACGGCCCCCGGCAACCGCAGGAACGCAGATGAAGACCGTCGCTTGGCTGAAAGACCTGCGCATGACGGACTTGCCGCAGGTCGGTGGCAAGAACGCTTCCCTCGGCGAGATGATCGGCGCGCTCGCCGCATCCGGGATCCGCGTGCCCGGCGGCTTCGCCACCACGGCCGACGCCTATCGCGAATTCCTTCACGCCGGCGGCCTCGACCGGCGCATCGCCGAGCGCATCGCGGGACTCAAAACCGGCGACGTTGAGGCGCTCGCGCGCTGCGGGTCGGAAATCCGCGGCTGGATAGAGAAGGCGGCACTTCCCGAGCTGTTGGATAGTGATATAAGAAAGTATTATCAAGA
>Ga0326597_10014072_pt1 | contig 10494 bp, 10 predicted proteins | sample RVTome_12_FD_203789 | JGI IMG/M metagenome (GOLD analysis project Ga0326597, IMG submission 203789) | Soil microbial communities from uranium-contaminated site in the Upper Colorado River Basin, Wyoming, United States - RVT100D185 | ecosystem: Environmental > Terrestrial > Soil > Contaminated >... | reverse complement strand
GCTGACCCATCTCCCCACCGCCTCCGGGCTGGAGCACGAGGTCATCGCCTGGGCCCGGTCCTGGGTGCGGCGCCGGGCGGACCTGCGCTTGAGCCAGGATTCCGGGGGCAACCTGCTCGTCACACAGAAGGGTCGTACGACCCGAGCCCCGGTGCTGGCCGTGGCCCACATGGACCACCCGGCCTTCGTTGTCACCGGTGTCGTGGGGCATGAGGCGCGCTTCGAGTTCAGGGGCGGGGTCAGACCCGAGTACTTCGAGGCGGCCAGGGTCGAATTCGTCACCGGCCCGGCCCGAGGAGGGCAGGTGTCCGCATATGAGCCCGAGACCCGCGGTGGCGTCATCGAGGTGAGCGGCGCTCTGCCCCGACCTGGTGACGTCGCCCGCTGGAGACTCTCCTCCCGAAGACGTGCCGGGCGTCTCCTCGCCCCGGCCTGTGACGACCTGGCCGGTTGCGCCGCAGCCCTGGCCGCACTGGATCGGGCTCGTGGCCGCGCCGACCTGGGCCACTTCGGCGTCCTGTTGACCAGGGGGGAGGAGATGGGGTTCGTCGGCGCCCTGCATGCCGCCAGGACCGGCAGCATCCCGTCCGACGCCCGGATCTTGTCCATCGAAGCCTCCCGCTCCTCGCCTGAAGCCCCCATAGGTGGCGGCCCCGTGATCCGCGTCGGTGACGCCGCCACCGTCTTCGACCACGACCTGACCAATCGGATCAGCCGAGCGGTGGCCGGGAGTGGCCTCCGACACCAGCGGAAGCTGATGTCCGGCGGCGTCTGCGAAGCCACCGCGTTCGGAGCGTACGGCTACCGGGCAACAGGGCTCTGTCTCCCGCTGGGCAACTACCACAACATGGGGGATCTCGATGAGGTCGAAGCCGGCCGAGGCCAGGCACGCCCGATGCTCGAGGAGGTGTCGCTCGCCGACTTCCACGGCCTGGTCGACCTGCTCCTGGTCGCAGCCGACGGGGTGGACGCCGACTGGGACCTGCCCCAGCGCCTCGACGGGGTCTACGCCGAGAGCCGGCACATCCTGGACTGACCTCCGTAACCGGGACAGACCGATTCGCCTGTGGACCGTGTGTCCCCATTACGGTGGGAGTCGGTACCGTTTCGCCAAAAGGAGTCGACGTGGAGTACAGGGTCGAGAAGGACTCGATGGGGGAGGTGCAGGTCCCGGCCGATGCCTACTACGGGGCATCCACCCAGCGGGCGGTGGACAATTTCCCCATCTCACAGCATCGATTTGGGCGGGGCTTCATCTTCGCTCTCGGTCTGATCAAGGGATCCGCCGCCGAGGTCGCCGGACGCCAGGGCCATCTCGATGGGGACAAGGCCGCGCTGATTCGCCGGGCAGCAGACGAGGTCATGGAAGGCGGTCTCGACGGCCAGTTCGTGCTCGACATCTTCCAGACCGGGTCGGGGACGTCGACCAACACCAACGCCAACGAGGTCATCGCGGGGCGGGCCGCCGAGATCATGGGTGGTCAGCCCGGGTCGCGACTGGTGCACCCCAACGACGACGTGAACTTCGGACAGTCGTCGAACGATGTGATCCCCACCGCCATCCATGTGGCGGCGGTGTTGGCCATCAGGGAGGACCTGCTGCCCGCCCTCACCGGGCTCGCCGTTTCCCTCGAAGCCAAGTCGACGGAGTTCGACGACGTGGTGAAGTCGGGCCGGACCCATTTGATGGATGCAACCCCGGTCACGCTGGGCCAGGAGTTCGGGGGATGGGCAGCCCAGGTGCGCAAGGGCGCGGAGCGACTGGACAAGGTGTTGCCGGAGCTCGAGGAGCTGGCATTGGGTGGGACCGCCGTCGGGACCGGGATCAACGCACCGAAAGGCTTCGCCGCCGCCGTGATCGGGCTGATGGGCGAGCGCACCGGCTATCCGTTCCGTGAGGCCGATGACCACTTCGAGGCACAGGGGGCCAAGGACGCGGTGGTGATGGCGTCGGGCGTGCTCAAGACGATCGCCGTCTCCCTGTTCAAGATGGCCAATGACATCCGATTCCTCGGCTCCGGCCCGACCTCGGGGATCGGCGAGATAAAGATCCCCGATCTACAACCTGGCTCCTCGATCATGCCGGGGAAGGTGAACCCGGTCATGTCGGAGATGCTGATGCAAGTGGCGGCCCAGGTCGTCGGCAACGACAGCACGATCACCTGGAGCGGAGCCAACGGGAACTTCGAGCTGAACGTGATGATGCCGGTCATGGCGCACAACCTCCTGGAGTCGGTGAGTCTCCTCGCCAACGCCGCCCGGACCTTCGCCAGTCGATGTGTCGACGGGATCGAAGTGAACGCCGACCGGGTGCGGGAGCTCCTGGAGCGCAACGCGGTCATCATCACCGCCCTCAACCCCCACATCGGGTACGACAACGGCGCCCGGATCGTGAAGGAGGCGGCGGCTACCGGTCGCTCGGTGCGTGAGCTCGTGCTCGAGTCGGGGTTGATGACCGCCGAGGAGCTCGATGCCGCACTCGACCTGAGGAAGATGACCCAAGGCGGCATATGACCGCGGGCACACTGACCGTCGTCGAGCTGCTCAATGCCCTGGACGAGGCGGTGTCGGCGGCGCTGCCGGGCCCGGTCTGGGTCCGAGGCGAGGTCTCGGGGCTGCAGCGCACCAACCGTGGGGCGGTGTTCTTCCGGCTTGTCGACCCGGAGCTTGCAGATCACGCTATCGAGGTCGCAGCCTCGGGGAGGCTGATGAGGGCGGTCGAACATGCTCTCGATGGGGCTGGGGTGGGAGCGTTGCGCAGCGGCATCGAGGTGCGGGTCAAGGGGACGGTCGGGCTGCGTCGGGCCCGTTCAATGGTGCAGCTGAGCCTGCTCGAAGTCGACCCGGCATTCACCGCCGGGCGTCTTGCCCTCGACCGTGAGGAAGTGCTTCGCCGTCTCGCCGCCGACGGCTCGCTGGCCGCCAACGGCAGGCTCGAACTGCCCCTGGTCCCTTTGCGGATCGGCCTGGTCACCAGCCGGGGGTCGGCGGCGCATGCCGACTTCCTCGACCATCTGGGCCGTCCCGGCTACCGATTCTCGGTGCGGACGGCACAAGCGGCGATGCAGGGTGAGGGAGCCGTGTCGAACGTGGTGAACGGGCTGCGCCGCCTCGCCTCGGAGGACGTCGACGTTGTCGTGTTGGTCCGGGGTGGTGGCTCGAAGCTGGACCTGGCGACGTTCGATGCCGAGGAGGTGGGGCGGGCGGTGGCGGCGATGCCGGTGCCGGTCATCACCGGGATCGGTCACGAGACCGATCGCAGTGTCGCCGATGAGGCGGCCGCGGTTCCCCTCAAGACCCCGACGGCGGCGGCGGAGTGGATCGTGGGCCGGGTGGCGGAGTTCGCGGGGAGGCTGGAAACGGCGAGGAGGTCGATTCGGGACGAGGCGCGGGCGGCCCGGACCAGAGCCGTGGCCCGCCTCGACCACTCGGCGTCACAACTCGCCGAGACACGTGGTGCCCTGAGCAGACAGCTCGACCATCTCGGCTATCTGGAGAAGGGAGTCGTCGAGGGATCGCGCTCGGGGTTACAGGGTCACCGGGACCATCTGGCAGGCTTCGCCGAGATGTTTGCCGCCATCGGCATCGAGCCGACCCTGCGCCGGGGGTTCGCCCTGGTGACCCGGCCCGACGGATCGGTAGTCCGAAGTGCGGGTGAGTTGAGCCGCGGCGATCGGGTGGTGGTGCGGATGGCGGACGACTCGGTTGGGATGGTGGTGGAGGGAACGTGACCGACTCCCAACAGAGCTACCGCCAAGCCTTGGACGAGCTCCGAGCCATCCATGCCCGGCTCAGAGACGACGAGGTCGACATCGACACCCTCCTCGACGACGTCAAACGCGCCGCCGATCTCCTCGCCTTCTGCCGGGAGCGGCTCGATTCGGTCGGTGAGCGTCTCGAGCAGGTCCTCACCGACTTCGAGGACTAGGCAATAGGCAATAGGCTCCAGGCAATGGGCCAGAAGCGCGCTCCTGCCTTGCTTACTGCCTAATGCTTATTGCTTGTTTGCTCATTGCCTAAAGCCTCGAGTAGAACGTTCCAGCCGAGACTGGCGCATTTGATGCGGACCGGGTACTTGCGCACCCCTTGAAGTGCCTCGAGGTCGCCGAGGACCGCGCCGGGTCGCTCCGGGTCGAGCGCGATGTCCACTTCACCGTCGAGGGACATCATGTCCCGGAAGCGCTGGGTCAATGCCTCGATATCGGCCCGGGTCTTCCCCTTGATCGCCTCGGTCATCATCGAGGCCGACGACTGGCTGATCGAGCAACCCTGACCGTCGACGGCCACCTCGGCGACCCGGTCCCCATCGAAGCCGAGCTCGACGGTGATCTCGTCCCCGCAGAGGGGGTTGACTCCCTGGGCCACGGTATCAGGGCTCTCCAGGTGGCCCTTGTTCCGGGGGCTGCGGTAATGGTCGAGGATCACCTCGCGGTACAGGTCTTCAAGACTCAAGAGCCGACTCCGAACAGATCACCGGCCCGGCGTAGCGCCTTGACCAGGGCGTCGATGTCCTCCTCGGTGCTGTACACGTAGAAGCTGGCCCGGGCGGTCGCCGCCACCCCGAGACGCCGCATCAGAGGCTTGGCGCAGTGATGCCCGGCCCGAACCGCCACGTCCTCGTCGTCGAGGATGGTGGCCAGGTCGTGGGCGTGAACTCCGTCCATCGTCATCGAAATCACGCCGCCTCGGTCTTCGAGGTCCGTCGGCCCCTGGATCTGCAGACCGGGCACATCGCTCAACCGCTCCAACGCGACACCGGTCAGCTCACGATCGTGCTGGAGCACATCGTCCATCCCGATCGAGTCGAGGTAGTCGATGGCGGCATGGAGGCCGACGGCTTCGACGATGGGTGGTGTGCCCGCTTCGAAGCGATGGGGGATATCGGCCCAGGTCGCCTCGAAGAGCGTCACATCCGAGATCATCTCGCCGCCGCCTTCGAACGGCTCGGTCTCCTCGAGGGCGTCCATCCGACCCCAGAGGACCCCGATCCCGGTCGGACCCAGCATCTTGTGTGAGGAGAAGGCGACGAAGTCGGCGCCGAGCTCGTCGACGTCGACCGGCGAGTGCGGGACCAGCTGCGCCGCGTCCACCACCACTCTGGCCCCGTGCCGGTGAGCGAGATCGGAGATGGTGCGGATCGGGGGCATGATCCCGAGCACATTGGACATCCCCGTGACCGCCACGACTCTCACCTCGGGGCCGAGCTTCTGCTCATAGGCGTGGAGGTCCAGCCTGAACTCGTCGGTCATGGGAACGTGGTCGAGGGTTGCCCCGGTGCGTTTGGCCACCATCTGCCAGGGGACGAGGTTGGCGTGGTGCTCGATCTCGGTGGCGAGGATCCGGTCGCCCGGACCCAGGTGCTCCAGCCCCCAGCCGAAGGCGACGGTGTTGAGCGACGTGGTGGTGCCCCGGGTGAAGATGACCTCGCGGGGGTCGCTCGCCCCGATGAATCGGGCGACGCGGGCCCGGGCCGCCTCGTAGGCGTCGGTCGAGGCGACTGACAGCTTGTAGGCACCGCGGTGGACATTGGCATAGGACGTCCTGGCGAATCGATCCATGGCCTCGAGCACCGGTATCGGCTTTTGCGAGGACGCACCCGAATCCAGGAAATGCACACCGTTGGCCAGAACGGGGAAGTCGGCCTTCAGGTGCGATAGATCGATCACGTGGAGTGCACTCAGGTCAACACCGGCCGGAACGAATCGTAGCCCTCTTCTTCGAGCCGACCGGCCAGCTCCGGGCCCCCACTCTCCAGCACCCGGCCGTCTATGAAGATGTGGACCTCATCAGGTGTCACGTAGTCGAGAAGTCGCTGATAGTGGGTGATGATAAGGAACCCCCGCTCCGGCCCGGTGAGCTTGTTGACCCCGTCGGCGACAGTGCGGAGTGCGTCGATGTCGAGCCCCGAATCGGTCTCGTCCAATATGGCCAGGTCGGGTTGGAGGACGGCCATCTGCAGGACCTCGTTTCGCTTCCGCTCCCCACCGGAGAAGCCCTCGTTGAGATATCGGTCGGCGAACGACGATTCGATGCCGAGCTCCTTCATGACGTCCATCACCTTCAGTCGCAGCTCGAGGACGGTGAGATCGACGCCGGTCCGGTTGGAGAGGGCTTGACGGAGGAACTGGATCACCGATACGCCAGGGATGGCCTCGGGATGTTGGAAGGCGAGGAACATGCCCCTGGCGCCCCGGGCACTGGGCGCCGCCGCCGTCACATCGTCACCCTGGTACAGGATTCGTCCTTCGGTGACCCGGTAGGAGGGGTGCCCCAACAAGACCGAGGCCAGGGTCGACTTGCCCGACCCGTTGGGTCCCATGAGGGCGTGGATCTCCCCCCTGCTCACGGTCAGGTCGACCCCCTTGAGGATCTCGACGTCGCCGGCCGAGGCGTGCAGGTTCTCGATCTGAAGCAGGGGAGTTGTCTCGCTCACCAGCTCAATGGTATTTGCACTATTCACGTAGGGGAAAACGTCTTACGTCTTGCGTCCTACGCTCTACGAGGCCAGGCCCGCCCATACGGGCTTGGCCAGCCGGTCGAGGTCGCTGATCGAGATGGGGAACACCGTGGTCGGGGTGCCGGCGGCGGCCCACACCGGGTCGTTCCGGCGGAGCTGCTCATCTGCGAAGACGCGGACCTGGTTGGCATGACCGAATGGCGGTGTGCCTCCTGCGGCGTAGCCGGTCGCCTCCCGGACCTCGTCGAGGGTTGCCCGCCTCGACCCGGTCGCGCCGGCGACCCGGGCCAGCCGGTCGGTGTCGAGCCGGAGATCGCCGGGGACAAGGGCAACGACCGGCTCCTCGTTCGAGTCAGAGTCGACGATCACGAACACCAACGACTTGACGATGGCCGACACCGGGCAGCCGATCGCCCGGGCAGCGTCCTCGGCTGTCTTGGTCCCCTCCGGAAACTGACGGATCTCCATCTCGAAACCGGCGACAGATGCCGCCAGGCGGCGGCTTGCTTCCGGGAGCTCGTTCAACCCCGCACCAGCTCCAGCATTTGGGCCAGGCCTCCGTAGTCGGAGAGGTCCAGCCATTGCAGATAGATCCGCTCCACCCCGGCCTCCTCGAGGGCGGCGATCTTCTCCCGGACCTGGCCCCCCGTACCGAAGACCAACCCCGCCTTCTCCCAGCGTGAGATCAACTCGTCGCTGGTGATGTCACGCCGGCTCGCAGCCGCGACCAGCCGGTCAGCGAGCTCGGCGTCGGATCCGGCGATTGTGACCGGGCCCATGATCGTCGCCTCGACTCTCCGCTCCCCGGCAGCACGACGCATGATCTCGATCTTCGCCCGCGCCTCATCTGCGGGGCACATGAAGAAGTTGTATTCGTCCCCGTGCATGCCGGCGAGCCGGGGGGTTCGGTTCGGCCCGCTGCCCCCGATGATGAGCCTGATCCCGGTTGGCTTCGGGTTCACGTCGAGGTCGAGGCTGTAGTACCGCCCGGCGTGGGTACCGTGCCCGTCGCCGAAGGCGGCCTGCAGATAGCCGATGGCGTCCTCGAGGCGGGCCCATCGCTCCGAAGAGCCAGGGAAGGGGATGCCCAGCGCCTCGTGCTCGAACTCGTTCCAGCCGGTGCCCACGCCGAGGTCGAGCCGCCCGCCCGACATCTGGTCGATGGTGGCTGCGCTCTTGGCGATGATCGCAGGGTGGCGGAAGGTGATCGGTGTCACCAACACGCAGAGCCGGATGGTCTCGGTGTCCCGGGCCAGCCCGCCCAAGGTGGCGAAGGCGTCGGTGGCGTCTGCCGCCTGCTCCCTATGCCAGGCCAGATGGTCGGATCGGGCGAAGGAGTGGAGACCTTCGGACTCGGCGAGAAGTGCCGCCCGCAGGATCTCGTCGTAGGAGCCTCCCAACTGGGGCTCGGTCATTATCGAGTACTTCAAGCAGGACTCCTGATCGGGGCGCCGGCGAGGCTAATCGTCGGCCTCGATATCGAAACCTTCCTTGATCAGGGCGGCCTTGAGGGTCTCGGCCTCGCCGGGGCGGACCGAGAGACTGAGGATGCCGCCCCCACCGTGCACTGCGTGCCGAAGCTGGAGGTCGCGCACGTCGACCTTGCTCGTCTGGAGGGCGTGGCCCACCGCGGCAATCTCCCCGGGCTTGTCCTGGAGGATCACCTCGACCATGGCCACCCGAGGGGCCATCGCCCCCCGGCGCGCCCGGGCTTGCTCGAGCAGTGCCGCAAGCCCGTCGGTGTCGCCTGACCGCACCCGGGACCCGAGGCCCTCCAGGCTGCGCACCAGTTCGTCGAGGGCCCGGGTTACGGCATCGGCATTGGACGCGAGGACCTCGGGCCACCAGGACGACTCGGCGGAGGCGACCCGGGTGAGGTCGCGGAAGCTCCCCGACACCAGTTCGGCGGCGTCGGGGTTGTCCGTGACGGTGTTGACCAGTGCAACTGCCAGGAGATGGGGGAGATGGGACACCGCGGCAACCACCTGGTCATGCCGCTGGGCGGACATGACGATCGGGTTGGCTCCGGTCGACCCGACAATCGAGCTGAGCTGCTCGACGTCCTCACGGGCGGCGCCATCGTCACAGATCACCCAAGGTGCGCCGCGGAACAGGGCGGCCGAAGCGGCTTCGGGGCCGGCGTGCTCCCTGCCCGCCATCGGATGGCCCCCGACGAAGCGGACCCCGTGGCGCACGGCCGACAGCAGCGGGACCTTGACACTGGTCACATCGGTGACCAGGGCATCGGTCTCCAGGTCGCCGAGGGTGGCCAGGTTGGCCTCGAGTGGACCGGCCAGCACGATCAGGTCGACTCCTTCGATCGCCTCCGCCACCGATGAAGCGGCCGAGTCAGCGGCATGGCGCTCGGCGGCGCGCTCGAGGGCGATTGGCGAGGGGTCCCATCCGACCGTCTTCCAGCCCTGTTCCCTGAGGGCGAGCCCGACCGATGCACCAATGAGCCCGGTCCCGATGATGGCGACACTGGACATGGTCAGGGGCGGTAGGCGTCGAGGATGATGTCGTAGTCGTCGGGGTTGCCGAGGAACATCTGAGGGTAGAAACGCGAGCAGCCGACCTCCTCGAGTGCGGCCAACATCTCGGATGGCTTCGACCCGGACCCATGGGGATACCCCCGCTCCTCATAGACCTGCTCGATCCGCTCCGGCGTCGACCTGGTGCGCTCGGCCAGCATCTCGAGGAGTCGTCGGTAGTCGCCTTCCTTCCTGGCCGCGATGGCGGGGCAAGCGGTGGAGAAGAGGATGGCCTCGGGGTCGCGTCCCGCATCGGCGGCGGTCTTGGCGGCGAGCTCCCGTCTCGCCGCGTACCGCTCGGGCGGGCAGGCGTAGATGTTGAACTCGTCGGCGTACCTGCCGGCAACTCTCGGCGTCTTCTCGGCTCCTCCGCCACCGACCAGGAGCCTCAGGTTGCGGGGGTGGGGGCGGGGGTCGAACTCGGCGAGGCGATAGTGCCTTCCTTTGAACCCTCGCCCTTCTGGTGCGACCGCCGCCGACAGGTAGGCCATGCACTCATCGAGCATCTCGAAGCGGGTTCGCCGGTCAGGGTAGGGAAGACCGAACAGCTCGAACTCCTCTTCGAGCCACCCGGTGCCGATCCCCATCGTGAAACGTCCCGCGGAGACCTCGTCGAGGGTCACCCCCATCTTGTAGTAGACAGCCGGGTGGCGGAAGGCGACCGGGGAGAGGAGACAGACAAGTTCGATCGAAGTCGTCTCCCGGGCGAGGGCGGCGAGATGGACCAGATGGTCGAAGGCGGGGCGCTCGACGTCGTCACCACGCTCCAGATAGTGATCGGGTAGGGCGATGGCCACCAGACCGCGCGCTTCGGCCCACCTCGCCGTGGTGAGGACGAGATCCCAATCGCCCCGTGTCTGAACCGCAAAATCCATCGCCGGAGCCTATCGACCGGGGACGGAACTCAAGAAACCGCCGCTGCGTCCTCGAGCAGGGCACGGGCGTGCCAGGCCACGTCGAAGTCGGGGTCGATGATCCGGTGGAGGGCGATGCCGTTCAGCGCCAGGACCAGGGTCTCGGCCCTGCGCTCCGCCATCGTCTCGGAGAGCTCGGGGCTCTGTCGCTTCATGGCCGCGGCGAAGCGGCCCACCCTGGCCTGGTGATGACGCACCATCCGGCCGGTCAGCTCCGGTCGCTTCCCGGCTCCGGAGACCCCGATCCGTATGTAGACCCGGGACAGCGCCGGTTGCTCCTCGAGGAAACGGACGTAGGCGGCGACCAGCTCGTCGAGTGTGTCCGTGCCCTGATGACCCGGGTCGGGGTCGACCGCGTCGATGGCCTCCCGGACCACGGTGAGGATGGCCTGCTCCTTCGACGGGAAGAGGTTGTAGAAAGACCCGGGGAGAACGCCGGCCAGGTCACAGATCGCCTTGATCGTGGTCCCTTCCAGCCCGTTCTCGCCGACCAGCGACCGGGTGGCCTCCAAGATCCTCTCCCGCGTCTCCAACCCAGCCTTGTAACGCATCGGGCAACGGTAATCCGGCGCTACTCGCTTCCTAATGCATG
>Ga0326597_10014071_pt1 | contig 10495 bp, 8 predicted proteins | sample RVTome_12_FD_203789 | JGI IMG/M metagenome (GOLD analysis project Ga0326597, IMG submission 203789) | Soil microbial communities from uranium-contaminated site in the Upper Colorado River Basin, Wyoming, United States - RVT100D185 | ecosystem: Environmental > Terrestrial > Soil > Contaminated >... | reverse complement strand
TTCAGCGCAGCGAAACCCAACGACTACCTCGCGGCCGGCCGTTGGGCTTTGCAGCCCATCTACGGAGAATCAATCGGAAATTGGCGCGGGGACGTCCGCTCTGCACCGAAACCGGTCTTCGATTCGCCTGAACTAATGCAACAACAGTTAACGCAGACAGCGCCAAAAAAAAAACCGCCAAAGCGGGTTTTTCCCGTCCTGACGGATCAGATATCGGCCACGTCAAAAGTCACCAGCGGATCGACGTCGGCGTCGTAATCGACCCCTTCGATGCCGAAGCCGAACAGGCGCAGAAACTCATCCTTATACCCCTGATAGTCGGTCAGCTCGCGCAGGTTTTCGGTGGTCACCGCCGGCCAGATCTCACGGCAGGCGTTCTGCACGTCGTCGCGCAGTTCCCAATCATCCAGGCGGAAGCGATTGCCCTCATCCACGGCCCCCGGCGCACCATCGGCTCGGTACAGGCGCGCGCGGAACAGGCGGTTGATCTGCTCGATACAGCCCTCGTGGAGCCCCTTTTCCTTCATCACCTTAAAGGCCATGGCGATATAGAGCGGCATCACCGGAATGGCAGAGCTGGCCTGGGTAACGACGCTCTTGAGTACCGCCACGTTGGCACTGCCGCCCTTGGCAACCAGTTTGGTGTTGAGTTCACCGGCGGCGCGGTCGAGGTCCATCTTGGCTTTACCCAGCGCCCCATCCCAGTAGATCGGCCAGGTGATATCGGTGCCGATATAGCTGTAGGACACACTACGGGCACCTTCGGCCAGCACGCCAGCCTGTGCTAACGCGTCGATCCACAGCTCCCAGTCCTGCCCACCCATGACGGTGATGGTGTCGGCAATCTCCTGCTCGGTGGCCGGTTCCACTTCCGTTTCGATAATGGTGTCGCGGTTGGTGTCGACGGCGGTGGAGCGATAGGTCTCACCGATCGGCTTCAGGCAGGAACGCACCACTTCACCAGTGTCCGGTAGTTTGCGCACCGGACTGGCCAGCGAATACACCACCAGATCCACCTGCCCCAGATCGGCTTTGATCAGCTCGATCGCCTTCTGCTTGGCTTCGTGGGAGAACGCGTCACCATTGAGGCTCTTGGCGTAGAGGCCCTGCTCTTTCGCCAGTTTGTCGAAGGCCGCCGAATTGTACCAACCGGCGGTACCGGTCTTCTTGTCGGTGGCCGGCTTCTCGAAGAACACGCCGATGGTGGCGGCGCCGCAGCCAAAGGCCGCGGTGATCCGCGAGCACAGACCGTAGCCGCTGGAGGCACCGATAACCAGTACCCGTTTGGGGCCATTGGCGATGGGGCCATCCGCGGTGACACGAGCGATCTGTTGACGAACGTTGGCTTCACATCCGACGGGATGGGTGGTGGTGCAGATAAAACCACGAATTTTCGGTTGGATGATCACAGTCTGACTCAATCCTTCTGGTTATCGATGAACAATTCTGGGCGGCATTATAGCGTGATGGCCCGACGGAATGCGAAAAGTTAAGCGGTGTCGATCCCCTCTTCGTCGATGAAAATACGATCGCGCCCGGCCGCTTTGGCACGGTACAGGCGACTGTCGGCGATCGCCACCAGATCTTCACAACCCTGGTGGCGCTGTTTCACCTCGGACAGATCAGCGACGCCGGCGCTGAAGCGGCAGACATACTCGCCATCGGAGACCGCCACCGGCGCCTGTTGCAGGGCGCTACGATAGCGACTCAGGACCGTCCGCGCCTGCTGCCGGTCGATGCCCACGAAGAGCACGATAAACTCCTCACCACCAAAACGTGCTACCAGGTCATAGGGGCGGCAATAACGCTGGAGCTTGCTCGCGAAATGAGCCAGCACCTGGTCGCCGAGCAGATGGCCGTATTGATCATTGACCTGTTTGAAGAGATCGATATCCAGCATCGCCAGCGCCAGCGGATTGCGGTCCCGGGCGGCCTGGGCGCAGGCCGGGGCCAGGCGCTCGAAAAAGTGGCGCCGATTGAGCACTCCGGTCAGGGGATCGGTGGTGGATAACAGTTCCAGTTTGACCTGGTAGGCGTGGGCCTGGCTGATATCCATCAGGGTGCCGAGCGCCCGAAATTCCGTGTTGCCGTGGGGCAGGCGCTTACCGGTACACTGCAGCCAGCGCTCGCCCAGCTGGTAGGTCTGTTCCACCTGCATGGCGCTGCTCGACTGCTGAATCCGGCTACGCAGCTGGCGGAACAGATCACAAGCGGGGTGGGAATCGTGCAGATTGAGAACCCCCTCCCCCGCTTCTACCCCCAACAGCTCGGCGCTGCGCCGATCTAGAAAAACCTCGTCGGTTTCCAGATTCCAGTCCCAGCAACCGATACCGGAGCCCCACAGCGCCATCTCCAGTCGCTGCTGACTCTCGTGCAGCGCATCCTCGGCATGCCAGCGACTACGAACTTCATCGCGCAGCTGGTGGTTAAGCCGCACCACCTGATACACACAGCCCAGCAAAATCACCACACCGATCAGCATGACCGGCACCGGCAAGGTGGTGAGATGGGAGAAAAAGTCGACATCCGCCCAGGCTGCCGTTGGGTAACACCCCCCCGACGCCGCCAGCAATAACGCACGCAGTGGGCTGGTGGACGCCGCTTTGTGGCGCCGAACGGGTGTAACTCCAAGCACAGAGCAACCTCCTGTGGCTAGGGAAAGTTTAGTTCTTACGCATCAACATGCGGTGAAAATAACTATTCCCTAATAGCCCGACCGATGGGACTGATTCACCGGGCTTCGCTGACCACCGCGCGCTGTCACTGATGGCACTGAAGCGGCTCGGGAGTTGCCAGATGTCCGGCGAGGATGTGGCGGGGACTACAACGACCAAAGCCGGCGCCCTTGGGGGCTTCCGGCCTCGATAAAAAACGCGTCCCTCAGCCGTCGTGATTGACGGGATCCGGGAATGTGGGGCGCCAGGCGATGGCACACAGGGTCCCGTTTTCGACCGCTTTGTACGCCGCCCTGCCAGCGAGCATCTCGCCGCTGTCGATGGCCGCCTTAGCGGCGGTGACATGTACACCGGCGAACACAGGCGCTGCGTGGCTGCTGGCCGAAGCCGGGCTTAAAAAACACCGCGCCGGACTCATCGACGGACAGGTCGTTGGCGGCGGCGTGGATGGCGGGCGCAGCCAACAGCACGGCGGAGACCCGCGACGCAACGGCAATTTTTTCAGGGGCATAATGCCTTAGCGGGCCAGTATGCCAACGAACCTGAACCAGCGCGCAAATAGAGCGCCGCGGGTGCGGCGCAAGTGGGACCCACTAACGCAGGTTTTGCTCCCGAGGATCTTGCTTGATATCGACCACTGCGCCATGTCCAGACAGGCCTCCAGAGCATCGGCGAGGGCGTCGATCCCTTGCTCCTGCAGCGCCGCCAGGTCGAGCGGCACCGCCAGGTCGAGCGGCACCGCCGCGGAGAGCCCCGCCCACTGCAGCAGCGCCTGCAGCGCCGCCGGGTGATCGAACAGGCCATGCAGGTAGGTGCCGATAATCTGATCGTCGGCGGAGCAGGCGCCGTCGTTGCGTCCGGCCAATGCGACCAGCGGCTGCTCCAGGGCAGCCCCGCTGCTGATCCCGGCGTGAATCTCGTCGCCGGTGACCGGCACGCCCCAGGGCAGCAGCTCGCCGCTGACCCGGTGCAGCTGTTTGTGCCCCTCCAGACGGGTCTGCAATCGCAGCAGGCCGAGCCCCGGGGAGCTGCCGGCGGGACCCTCCAACCCCAGCGGGTCATCGAGCAGATCACCGAGCATCTGAAACCCGCCGCAGATCCCCAGCAGCTTGCCGCCGTAGCGCAGGTGACGCTGAATCGCCGCCTCCCAGCCCTGGGCGCGCAGATGACGCAGGTCGTTGGCGACACTCTTGGAACCGGGCAGGATGATCAGATCGACCGCCGGCAGCGGTTGTCCGGGACCGACCAGAATCAGATCCCCCTGCGGGTGCAGCCGCAGGGCATCAAAATCGGTGTGATTGGAGATCCGCGGCAGCACCGCTACCGCCACCCGCAGGCGCGCTCCCTCACCGGCCGCGACGGCGGCCACCGCCAACGCATCTTCCGGCTCCAGATAGAGCCCCCGCAGGTAGGCCCCCCCAGCAACGGCTTGCCGGTGCGCTGCTCCAGCCACCGATTACCGGACTCCAGCAGCCGGATATCGCCACGAAATTTATTGATGATCAGCGCCTCGGTACGACGCTGCTCCGAGGCGCTGAGCAGTTCCAGGGTGCCGACCAGGTGGGCGAATACGCCGCCGCGGTCGATATCGGAGATCAAGATCACCGGGCAGTCGACCACCTCGGCAAACCCCATATTGGCGCTATCGCGGTCGCGCAGATTGATCTCTGCCGGGCTTCCCGCCCCCTCGACGATCACCAGCTGGTACTGCGCCAGCAGACGACGGTGGGATTCGAGCACCGCCGCCATCGCCCGTGGTTTATAGTCATGGAAGGGGCCCGCCTCCATCGCGCCGATGGGGTGGCCATGGATAATCACCTGGGCACCGGTGTCCGTGTTGGGCTTGAGCGGCACCGGATTCATATCCGTGTGGGGTTCCAGACCACAGGCCCTGGCCTGCACCGCCTGGGCGCGGCCGATCTCGCCACCGTCCTGGGCCACCGCGCTGTTGAGCGCCATATTCTGCGGTTTGAAGGGCGCGACGCGCACCCCGCGGCGCTGAAACAGTCGGCACAGGCCGGTCACCAGGGCGCTTTTGCCGGCATCGGAGGTAGTGCCTTGAATCATCAGGGTTCGGCGCTTCATCGTAGGTCTGTCCTACGCATCGCCATCCCGCGGCGTCGGGTAGTTGTGTTTGTTGATAGGCTGGTTATGATGGCGGCCCGTTGTGCGCCAACCCATCCCTGTAGCGGTAGCCCATTGTGTCCAGTCTGCTGATTATTGCCGCCGCCCTGCTGCTCGATGCCTGGCTGGGCGAACCCCGCCGCTGGCACCCGCTGGTCGGCTTCGGGCGAATGTGCGCCCTAATCGAGCGCGCATTGTACGGCAGCGGGCCGCGACCCGCATGGGAAATGCGCCTGCGCGGACTGCTGGCGCTGCTGCTACTGACCCTGGTGCCATTGGCGATCACGCGGGAGTTGCTGCAGTTACCCTACGCCGGGATTGTGGAGCTGGGCGGCCTCTACCTCTGTATCGGGCGCCGCAGCCTGCAGCTGCACGTGCTGGCGATCGCGACCCCACTGCGTCACGGCGACCTGGCCGAGGCGCGACGCCGGACGGCCTACATCGTCAGTCGCGACACCGAACAGCTGGACGAAAACGGGATCGCCAAAGCGGCAGTCGAATCCACCCTGGAAAACGGCCATGATGCGCTGTTCGCGACCCTGTTCTGGTTCGCCGTCGCCGGCCTACCCGGCGCCCTGTTACATCGCCTGGTCAACACCCTCGACGCCCAGTGGGGCTATCGCAACCAGCGCTACCTCTATTTCGGCTGGGCGGCCGCCCGTGGTGACGACCTGCTCGGCTGGCTGCCGGCGCGCCTGACCGCCCTGAGCTACTGCGCCGCAGGCCACTATCGGCAGGGGCGGCGCTGTTGGCGCCGCCAGGCGGGGCGCCACGACAGCCCTAACGCCGGACCGGTGATGGCCGCCGGCGCCGGTGCACTGGGCGTGCGTATCGGCGGCGATACCCGCTACCAAGGGCAACGGCGCCCACGTCCCGTTTTTGGCTGCTGTGTGGCGGTCCAGGGTAGCGATATCCAGCGCGCCCTGACGCTGCTGGATCGCAGCCTGTGGCTATGGCTGGCGGCGCTGGCCGTGCTCGCCCTATTGCCGCTGGATCTACCGCTGCTGGCGCTGTAGCGATGACGTTCGACCACGGCGGCCGCCTGCACCAAGCGGCGTTGCACTAGCGGATCCCGCTGCCACAGTGGCTTGACCTCTCCTCCGGCATCAACCCCGACGGCTGGCCGGTGCCCGCCTTGCCGCCGGCGTTTACTACGGCTGTACCAGCCTGCTGCCGCTGGCCGGCGCCAGGTTGCGATCCAACGGTTGCCGCAACTTCGCGCCCCGGCGCGGGTCGCCTTGCCGACCTGGGGTTATCAGGAGCACCAGCTCGCCTGGCAACGGGCCGGCCACCAACTGCTGACCTACCCCAACGGCACCCTCGACCGCATCGACGCCGCCGCACGGACCTGGACCCACGCGGCACGCATGCTCAGCGATGCCAGCCTGTCACTGGTGGTGCTGGATGAGATCACCTACCTGTTTCAGTACGGCTATCTGCCGCTGGAGACCCTGCTACAGGCGCTGCGGCAACGCCCACCGCGGCCGCATGTGGTGATTGCCGGTCGCCCCTGCCCGGCGGAGCTGGAAGCGCTGGCGGATACCATGGCCGAAGTCAAAAATATCCAACACGCCTTTGCGGCGGGCGTCAAAGCCCAGCCGGGTATCGACTGGTAGGCAAAAGGCGTTACCCGGCTGGCGGCAAATTCCGCTACTATCGTCGCAACCATTGCCAGAAGAGAGCCCCGATGGCCTTACCGCACAGAGAAAGGATACTCGCGATTACCGCCGCGCTGCTGTGCATGGCCTTGGGCACTCTGGCGGTCAAACTCGGTAGCAACTACTGGCTCCTCGAGGCCGAAGAACGCACCCAGCTGATCGCCTTCGATCAGGCCAAAAACCTGGAACGCAATATCGACCGCTCGCTGGCGGGTGCCAAAGTTCTGGCGACCGTTATCGAACTCAACGGCGGCCGTGACGACGATTTCGATGCCCTGGCGGAGAGCATCCTCAAGGGACTGCAGGGGATCACCAACCTGCAGCTGGCCCCCGACGGCATTATCGCCAAGATCTACCCCCTGCCCGGCAATGAGAAGGCGATCGGTCACAATGTATTGGTGGACGACAAGCGACGCGCCGAGGCGCAGTTGGCGGTCACCAGCCGGCGCCTCACCCTGGCGGGTCCTTTTACTCTGGTCCAGGGCGGCGTCGCCATCATCGGCCGCCAGCCGGTTTTTGTCGGCAACCGCTTCTGGGGCTTCGCCTCCGCGCTGATCACCATGGATCAGGTGCTGGCCATGACCGAGCTAAACAGCCTGGACGGCGAGCGCTACCACTTCAAACTGTGGCGCTACCACCCCGACTCCCAGGCCGAGCAGGTGATCGCCGGCGACGCCGAGATCGCGGACGAGGTCAGCGCCCGCGCGCCCATCGCGCTGCCCAACTCCACCTGGTATCTGGATGTCGGCTACCATAAGCCACCGCTGTTGCGCGCGGTATTCGGGCTCGGTTTTACCCTATCCCTGCTGATCAGTCTGATCGTCGGCCACTGGCTCTACAACCTGTTGTCACGACCGCGCCAGCTGCAACGCCGGGTCGAGGCCAAAACGACCGAACTGCGCGCCGCCAATCAGCAGCTGCAGCGGGAAAAACAGCAGCTCAACCTGTTCCGCAACGCGGTCGAGCAGAGCGGCAACGTGATCATCATCGCCGACCGGGACGGCCTGGTCGAATACGTCAATCCCCGCTTCAGCAGCGTGAGCGGCTTCAGTGCCAGCGAAGTGGTCGGCCAGCGCCCGCAGGTGATCAAGTCGGAATTCACCTCGCCGGCGGAGAATCGTGAATTGTGGAACACCCTGCTGGCGGGCCAGACCTGGCGCGGCGAACGCCGCAACCGGCGCAAGAACGGCAGCCATTACTGGTCGCTGCTGCAGATCTCGCCGATCCGCGACGAGCACGGGGAGATCACCCATTTCCTGTCGGTCAGCGACGACATCACCGACAGCAAGGAGAACCAGCTGCTGATCGAGAAGCTGGCCTACCACGACTCCCTCACCGGCCTGAACAACCGGCGCTACTTTATCGACCGGCTGGAGCAGGCGGTCCGTTTCGGCGAACGCCACCAGCGCTGCGCGGCGGTGATGTTCCTCGATCTCGACCGCTTCAAGGCGGTCAATGACCGCTTCGGTCACCAGGTGGGCGACGAACTGCTGATCGAGGTAGCCAAGCGGCTGCTGCAGGTGACCCGCAAGAGCGACCTCTGTGCGCGGCTGGCCGGGGATGAGTTCACCGTACTGTTGACCGAAGTGGATTGCGTGCAGGGGGTTTACGCGGTCGCCGAAAAGATCATCACCCGCATGCGCGGACCGATCACCATCGGCGACCATGGGTGCGATATCTCCATCAGCATCGGTATCAGCCTGATCGACCAGAGTCACCAGAGCGCCGGTCAGGTGTTGCGCCAGGCGGACATGGCGCTGTACATGGCCAAAAATGCCGGCCGCGACCAGTACCGGGTCTATCAGGCGGAGCAGAGCCTGCACGAAACACCCGCCGACTGAAGCGCCTTAGCCCGGAATTTTCATGAAGGGATCGTAATTTCTGGGTCCGCGGGCTAAGCGATTGACGTTATCGGCCGCCGAGCCTTGGTGGTTCCAAGGCTTAAGGGCGATGGCGGCAAGGGCAACGCCAGCGGGCGCAGAAAACCGATCAGCGGGGTCGGTTACAAAGTGTAACTTTCTAATATACAGGCCATTTCCAGGTATCATCGGGTCTGCCGCCCGTTTTTAAGCGCCTTTGTGAAAAATCCGGGCTAGGTCCCCAGAACGCGTATCTTCCGCAACCCGTCGCGCCACCACGCTAATGCCTGCCCCTGACTCAGTCACACCGACCGATAAACCCCCTGTGGCGGTTCCGGCGAGAGCGGCCACCACCCCGCCGCATTCGCCATACCCTATCTGGGGAAATTTATATGTATATACAAATACGGGCGCAGAGGAAGGTCTTGGGTCGGGTGGCTGACGTGCTAATGGCGTGTTAGCGCCGTGGTATACAAGGTATCAATGGGTTATGTGGGCGTTGAGGCGGTCGCTTAAAATATATACAATTGCTTTTCGTTAGCTGCGTTAAAGGGGAACGGGTGACCAACAGGCCGCGCTATCAGCAGATCAAGAGCTATATTCTCGACGGCATCAAGGGACAGAGCTACCCGCCCGGCAGCAAGATTCCCGCCGAGGTCCAGCTGGCCGAGCAGTTTGGCGTCAGTCGCATGACCGTCAACAAGGCGATCCGGGATCTGGTGCAGGAGAATCGCCTGGTGCGTTTTCCCGGGCTCGGTACCTTTGTCGCCGATGCCAAGGCGGAATCGCCGCTGGCGGAGATCCGCAATATCGCCGACGAGGTGCGCCAGCGTGGCCACCACTACGATTGCCGGGTGGTCAAACTGAAGCGCACCGCGGCCGATGAGTCGGTGGCGATGCAGATGGGGGTGCCCATCGGCACGGCGGTGTTCCATTCGGTAATCGTGCACCTGGAGGAGGGGCTGCCGATCCAGCTGGAGAATCGCTACGTGGCCGCCGCGGCGGTGCCCGGTTATATCGAGCAGGACTTCACCCGCAGCACGCCCAACGAGTATCTGTCCAAGACCTGTCCCATCTCCAGTATCGAGCATATTGTCGAGGCGGTGCTGCCTGGCGAGAAGGTGCAGGCGTTGCTGGAGATCGACGGCAACACCCCCTGTATTCAAGTGGGCCGCCGTACCTGGTCCGACGGCCGGCTGATCAGTTTTGCCTGCCTCACCCATCCGGGGCCGCGTTACAAGCTGCGCTCCATCACCACCCTGGGCTGATCGCGCGGCGCTCCCCTGCAGGCGCCCGTAGATGGGCTGAAGAATGAAGCCCAACAAGTCGGCCCCGCCATGGCTGGCGTTGGGCTTCGCAGCGCTCAGCGCCAACCTACGCTTCACTGCAGCTGCCCGCCGTCCGGGCCGCGAATCAACAACTAATCGCCTGTCAATAAACCGCTAAAGAGCGAATGATTAAATCGGTCGGGGTGTGCTTCAGGCACCGCGGCGGGTGGGGGTGATCGCGTGGGCGGTCGGCGCAAAACAAAAAAATCTTGCCTTCTGGAAATTTGGTGTTATATATATGTATATACATTTGATGTTGGAGGTCAAGGCCGTGTTGCGTTCCACCGATCGCTGCTGGATTAACGTTAATCTGGCCACCCAGGACCCGGCGGTCGCCGCCCCCTATGGCGCGCTGATGGAGCAGGTGGTGGCGGTGCGTGACGGTCGGGTCGTGGCTATTGCGCCGATGAGCGCGGTGGATGCCCGGGCGATGCCGGCCGAGGTGATCGATGCCCGTGGTGGTTGGATGACGCCGGGGCTGGTGGATGCCCATACCCACCTGGTGTTCGCCGGTAACCGTGCTCGGGAGTTCGAACAACGCCTGCTGGGGGTCAGCTACGCGGCGATCGCGCAGCAGGGGGGAGGCATCCTCGCCACGGTCAAGGCGACCCGCGCGGCGAGCGTCGAGCAGCTGGTGGCGCTGGCCGAACCGCGCCTGCGGGCGTTGATGGCCGAAGGGGTCACCAGCGTCGAGATCAAGTCCGGCTACGGCCTCAACGTCGAAGCGGAACTGAACATGCTGCGCGCCGCGCGGGCCTTGGGTGAGCGCAACCCGGTGCGGGTCTCCACCTCGTTGCTCGCTGCCCACGCGCTGCCGCCCGAATATCGGGACGACGCCGACGGCTATATCG
>Ga0326597_10014070_pt1 | contig 10495 bp, 6 predicted proteins | sample RVTome_12_FD_203789 | JGI IMG/M metagenome (GOLD analysis project Ga0326597, IMG submission 203789) | Soil microbial communities from uranium-contaminated site in the Upper Colorado River Basin, Wyoming, United States - RVT100D185 | ecosystem: Environmental > Terrestrial > Soil > Contaminated >... | reverse complement strand
GCGCCCATTCCCGCCGCGCGCGCGCCGGCGGACGCCGTGCCGGGAAGGACGTCCGCAAGGGCAAGGGCGAGGCCGCAGACGAAGGCGAGCGCGCACGGGACCACGGCGATGGTTTCCGCGAGGCGCGGGGTTCAGGGGCCGAGGCTACGGGATCAAGGCGAGGGGGCGAACCAATGCGGTCTCGGCGGCGTCGAAGGAGCGCGCCGGAACGTCAGCGAGCGGCCGAGCGTCCGCAGAAGCGCATCGGCCTGCTTGCGAGCGGCCGCTACCGCTCCGCGGTCCGCAGAGGCTCATCGAACTCGACGTCGTACACCTCGGAGAAGCTGTCCTGCGACATCCGGTCGCGGGCGCGGATGTAGTAGCGCAACCCGCCCGATTCGAGAAGGCTTCGCGGGATCGCCGTCACGAAGAGCGGTTCCCCATCGCGAAGCCGCGTCATCGCGAGGGCGCCGCGCTCGTATCCGGTGTCCACGTAATACAGCGTCACGTCCTCGGGATCGCCCGCGATGACGGCGCTCACGATGACGGGCCCTTCGGTCGTCAGGATCTCCGGCGGATAGTGCTCGATCGAGAGGCCGCGCTCGCGGCCGAACTCCGCCCGGACGAAGTACGTCCCTCCGGCACGCGCGTCGAGGATCTCGATCCACGGCTGCTCGTTGCGCCTCTCGACGCGAACGGAGTGGAGCCCCGGCTCGAGATCGTGCTCGACCGGCGCCGTTCCGATCCGCTCCCGGTCCACGTAGACGGCCTCGCCGCGCGAAGGCTGGTACCCGCCCTCGGCGAGCATCGTCGTCGTGATTGCCGCGATCGCGAAGTCTTCGTCGCCGGCGGAATCCACGATGACGCGCACGGTGTCAGCGGAACCGACCGTGATCGGCCGCTCCCACTTCGCGAGCCCCGTCCCGATCGCTTCGAGGCGGTGCGGACCGACCGGCACGCCGGTGACGACGAGCGGCGCGCGACCGATTCGCCGCCCGTCGAGACGCATCTCGATGACACGCGTCGTATCGACGAGCGAGATCCGGATGTTGCCCGCGACGGCGGCGTTCAGATGAAGCCCCTGCCCCTCGGCGACTTCCACCGTCCGCTCCCAGCGTCCCAGCTCACCGATCTCGACGACCACGCGATGGCGCCCGGGTTCGACGACGATCGGCGGCGTCGGCGTCCTCGCCGCGAGGCGCTTGCCGTCGATCGTGACGGACGCGCCCGGCGGATCGGAGCGCACGGCGACGTATGTCTCGGGAATCGCCGCCGCTCCCTTCGGTCCGCCGCGGAGCACATCGACCATCTGCTGCCACCGCCCCCCCGACCCACGCTGACCGGGACCGGCGAGAACGAGAAGAACGCTCAGGATGACGAGGATCCCGGCCGTGATCCCGATCGCCAGCGGCGCGGGGCGTGGCGGAGGCACGGCACGGCCATGGCGTTGCGCGCGCACAGGCGCAGGCGCCGCCGCCTCAGGCTCTACGTGTCTCGAAGCCGCGGCCGGCTCGACGGCCGCCGCCAGCGTCTCGAGGAACGGAACGACGTTGCTCGCCGGCTCGGGGATGTCCTCCGGCGGACGCCGCGCCGGCGCGACCGTCCGCGGCGCGGGCGTGCCGGGTGGAGGCCCGTGGCGCGCATCCGACGGGGTGATTCTGACCGACGGCTCGTCGGTGTGCGTGCGCGGCTCGGGAGGCGCGGGGCGGACCTCGATTTCCTCCACGGATTCGAACGGCGCAGCCTCGGTGCTCGTCGCGAGCGCTTCGGCGCCTTCGGCAAACGCGCTCGCCAGCTCCTCGACGAAGCCCTTCGGGAAAGGCCCCTCGGGGTCGGTCTCGCCGTGCCGCGGGAGCGGGACGAAGGAGAGCGCCACCACACCCGCGCCACCGTCCGTGCCCGCGCTCAGCGGGAGCAGTCCGTCGCAAGCGCGCTGCAAGTCGAGCTTCTCGCCGAAGAGCTGCGCGATCGCCAGCTCGTCGGGACGCGCGCCCGCGGCTACGAGAACGATGCGCTGCCCGCCGGCGATGTCCATCGACGTGATCTCGATCCGCGCCTTGTTGCCTCGGCCGAGCCCGGCCGCACCCGCCTGCGACGGCGTGAGAGGATAGACGCGCCCGCGGAGCACGCTGTACGCGGCGCTGTCTCCGGCCGCGAGGAAATAGAGCTTCTCTCCGACGAGCGCGAACGCGAGCGCGTCCGCCCAGGATGCGCTCCCGATTTGATTCTCGCGCCAGAGCAGATCGTGCACTTCCTGCATCACGACCGCGATCGCCGAGACGACCGCAGGGAGCGCGTCCGATTCGGCGGTCTCTTCGACGCCGGCTTCGAGATGGTGGAAGCGCGGCAGGAGCGCTGTCCGCAGGAAGGAACCCGGTTCGCCGCGCGCCACGAGCCCGATGACCTGATTCGGCTCGACCCAAGCGACGGCGGGGCCGCCGAGTACTTCGCTCGCGGCCACCTCGATCCGAAGGAGCGGCTGACCCATGCTCAAGTCCCCTGACCGAGCGAGGACGCGAGCCCCCGCCCCATCGAGTCGAACTCGCGCGCCAGCTCGAGGAAGCGCCGCCACGACGCGCGCGCCCGGCGGCGCTGCCCGCGCCGCTGATACGCGAGACCTAGGTGATAGCACGGCAGCGGATCGCGCGGATTCGCCTCGACCGCCGCCTTCAACGCTTCGATCGCCGCGTCCACCTGCCCGAGCGAGAGGTGGAGGATGCCGGCGTTCAGGTAGATGTCGGAGGAGCGAAGCCCCGAGGAGATCGTGCGCCGGTATTCATCGAGCGCCTGCGCGTCCTCGCCGAGACGCCTGAGCGCGTAGGCGAGCTGGTTGCGCGCCGGACGGTATCCGGGGTTGAGCTGAATCGCGTGGCGCAGCTCGCGGACCGCTTCGTCGAACCGCTCGTCGGCGCAGTACAGGAGGCCGAGGTTGAAGTGCACGTCGGGATACGACGGCCGCAGCTTCGCCGCGACTTCGAACTGAGCGACGGCTTCCTCGACCTGCCCCTCCCGCGAGTACTCGAATCCAAGCGCGATCCGCGCACGCGGATCCCGCGGGTCCGCCTCGACCGCTCTCGCGAGACAATCGAGCGCCTCGTCGGAACTCCCGGCGGTCGTCGCGAGATGCGCGAGGCTCAAGTAGAACCCGGCCTCGTCCGGATAGACGCGCCGCGCCTCCGCGTAGGCTTTCCGTGCCTCGAGCGCGAGCCCGTAACGCGCGTAGAGGTTTCCGTAGAACGTCAGGATCTCGTCGCGGTTGTGGTTCATTTCGAGTTCCGCCCGGAGCGCCTCGGCCGCTTCGCGCGACATCGGATCGCTCGCGAACAGGCGCCTCTCGCGGTAGAGCTCCGTATAGGCCGCCGAGCGCTGCCTCGCCTGATGGAAGGCGCGCGCCGCGTCGTCGAGACGTCCGAGATCCAGCATGACGAGCGCGAGCCGGTGGAGAACCGGCGGCGCCATCTCCGCGTCCTTGGGCCCCTCGAGCGCGGCGGCTGCGAGGTCGTGCTCGCCGCGTGCCGTATGCCACGCCGAGACGTCGAGACGGTTCCGCGGCTCGAACGGATCGACCTGAACGCACCGCTCGAAGGCGTCGAGCGCCTCCGCGTAGCAACCGAGCCGCAGGTACGCATGGCCGAGGTTCGAGCGTGCGGCGCGATAGCGGGGATTCCTCTCGAGCGCGGTGCTGAAGCTCTCGATCGCCGGAGCGGTCTGTCCGCGCTCGAGCTGCACCATGCCGAGGAGGTTCAGATAGTCGGAGTAGTCGGGATGCGCCGCGAGGCTCGCCGTGAGCGTGCGTTCGGCCTCGCGGACCACGTCCAGCACGAGCTGCACGCGCGGTCGCGTCAATGCGGCCTCGGAACGCTTCGCCATGACTCCTTCCCCTCGCCCGGAGCGAGCGCGGCCAGAACGACCTCGCGCACGCCCGCGATCGATTCGATCTCGCGTTTGATGCGCTCGCGCAGCCCCTGCCCCGCGCCCTCATCGCGCGCTTCGAGCCTGGGCCGCAGCATCCCCTCCACGTACACGACACCGTTCGTCGTTCCGAGTCGAAGCTGTGTGAGGTCGATCCAGCGCCGCTCCAGGAGCGAGCGCACTTCGGCCAGAATCTGCGCATCGAGACGCTGCATGGGGTCCTCCGCCCGCGCCGATCGCGATGTGACTCGCCGGGCCGGCCGGGCAGCAAGTTCGATGCCACGCATGAGATGTGGGGTCGGAACCACTCCCCCGTCATGATCGGCCGCTTCAGGGGCTTGCTTGAGGTTCGACGCGCCTCGGGATGCAAAGCGCAGACGCACGTACGCGGGCGGCGGGCGGCCAGGAACTCGCCGGCCCCGACCGAAATTGAGCGGGGGCCAAGAGGGGAGGTGCGCGGGAGCGGAGGCGAGCTAGTGCGACGGCGGGCCGAGATCGACCACGCCGCCCGAGGGGATCTCGAGCGACGCGAAGTTCCCCGGACGGAGGTCGGAACCGATCCGGCAATTGCGGCCGATCACGACTTCGGCAGGGAGTTCGGTGCTCATCCCGACCAGCGTGATCCCCGAGGAGAGATGCTCGGGGCAGGCCGCGTTCGGACGCCCACCGTCGCCGTCGCCGAGACGTGCGCCTTTGCCGACGACGACCTCCTTGTCGAGGATGACGCGATCGAGCACCGCGCCCGAGCGGATGACGCATTCCTGCATGACGATCGAATCGCGCACCACCGCGCCGGCCTCGACGCGCACGTGCGGGAAGAGCACCGAGCCCGTCACCTCGCCGGCCACCCGGCTCCCGTTCGCGACGAGGCTCCGCTCGACGCGCGCGCCGTGCTCGATCATCGCCGGCGGCGCCTCGTGCGGCACCGTGTGGATGATCCAAGTCGGATCGTGGAGGTTCAGCTTCGGCGTCTCCCTCGTGAGATCGAGGTTCGCCTCGTAGTACGAGTCGAGCGTCCCGATGTCCTGCCAGTAGTCGTCGAAACGGTATCCGAAGACACGGCCGGTCTTCCGGAAGCGCGGCAGCACGTTCTTGCCGAAGTCATGCGCGCTCTTCGGATCGTGCGCGTCCTCCTCGAGCTGCGCGAGGAAGGGATCGACGCGGAACACGTAGACGCCCATCGATCCCCATTCGGTCTCGGAGCGCTCCGGCTTCTCCTCGAAACGGACGACCGCATCGTCCGCGCCGAGGTGGACCATGCCGAACTTCTTCGATTCGTCCGGCGCGACGCGCACGACGCCGATCGTGACGTCCGCGCGCCGCTCTTCGTGGAAGCGCAGCATGTCGCGGTAGAACATCCGGTACACGTGATCGCCCGAGAGGATGAACACGTTCTCGAGATTGCGGTCGCGGATCTGATCGCGGTTCTGATAGACCGCGTCCGCCGTTCCCTTGTACCAGTCGGTCTCGCGCCATCCGATGTACGGCTGGAGGATCCGCACGCCTCCGCGCTTGCGGTCGAGGTCCCACGGCCGGCCGAAGCCGATGTGCCGGTGGAGCGAGAGCGGGCGGTACTGGGTGAGCACGCCGACGTCGTAGATGCCGGAATTCACGCAGTTGGACAGCGTGAAATCGATGATCCGGTACTTCCCGCCGAACGGAACCGCCGGCTTCGCGCGTTTCTCGGAGAGCAGGCAGAGGCGGTTGCCGAGCCCGCCCGCGAGGATCATCGCGTAGTCGCTAGACACGCCCGGACCTCTTGCGAAGGATCGAGGCGCCGTCGGCGAGCTTGCCGTTCGCGAACTCGGACTCGACGACGTCGGTGTCGATCTGGCAGTGGCGCCCTATCGAGGTCTTCGCCGGAATCCGCGCGTTCTTCCCCACGATCGTGAGACCGTCGGCAAGCGCGGTGAGATCGGCATTCACCTTCCGCCCCTCGCCCTCGCCGACACGCGCCTCGGCTCCCACGCGGACGTTCTTGTCGAGGATGACGTGGTCCACGTGCGCGCCGCGGCCGACGACGACATCCGGGAAGAGGATCGAGTCGCGCACGACCGCCCCCTTCTCGACCGCCACGCCCGGGAAGAGCACCGAGTCGAAGACTTTCCCGTCCACGCGGCAGCCGTTCGCGAGGATGCTCCCCTGAACGTTGCCGCCCGCACCGAACTTCGACGGCGGCTTCTCCTCGCTGTTCGTGAAGATGATCCACGAGCGGTCGAAGAGGTCCAGCCGCGGCTTCGGAGAGAGCAGCTCCCGATGGGCGCGGTAGAACGCCATGACGTGCCCGACGTCCTGCCAGTAATCGCGGAAGAGATACGCGTACACGTTTCCGCGCGAAAGATCCGGGATCACGACGTCGAGGAGGAGGTTCACCGGATTCTCGCCCGACTTGAGCCGCCGGAGAAGATAGTCGCGCTCGAACACGTACGCGCCCATGAAGCCGAGATGGCCGGACGTCTCACGCGGCTTTTCATGGATCGCGACGACGCGTCCGTCCGGATCGGCCGTGACGATGCCGACGCGCCGGCGATCCTCGGGAGCCACCGGCGTCACGGCGATCGTGACCTCCGCGTCGCGCGAGCGGTGGAAGGCGAGCATGCGCGAGTAGTCCATCTTGCAGACGGAGTCGCCGGAGACGATGAGGAACACCTTGGCCTGGGCCTCCTCGATGACGTTCACGTTCTGGAGGAGCGCGTCCGCGGTGCCGGCGTACCAGCCCTGGCTTCCCCGGCGGACGTATGGCTGGAGGAAGAGCACGCCGCCCTCGCGCCGATCGAGGTCCCACGGCCGTCCGATCCCGATGTGATCGATGAGGGAGCCGGGCGCGTACTGCGTGAAGAGCCAGGCGGAATCGATCCCCGAGTTGGCGAGATTGGAGAGGCAGAAGTCGACCACGCGGTAGCGGCCGCCGAACGGGAGCGCCGTCGTGGCGCGGTGCTTGGAGAGAACACCGAGATCGCGATCCCGGCCCCCGGCCAGGATCATGGCCACGATGTTCTTCACGCCGCGCGTCCCCCCAACCCGCCCGACAACGACCGGCGCCGGCGCGCCTAGAACGTCACGGAGCCGGAGACCCGATGGGAATCGTCGAACTCGTCGTGGCCCACGAAGGCATAGTCGACGCCGAACCGCGAGGCGCGAAGCCCCGCGCCCGCCGTCATGTTGCCGGCGTCCATTCCGACACGCAGCGCGACCGTCCGCTGGAACCAGTACTCGAGCCCCGCGCCGAACTCGCCGCCCAAAGCGCCGGAGGAGAACTGGCTCGCGGTCTCCGCGCCGTCGAATGCGAGGTCCACGTCGGCGCTGGCCGTGATGATGCCGCGAAGCGGCGCGATCTGCCGGGTGTACTGCGCGCCGAGGAGGACCGTCGGAGAGATCGACTCCCGCGTGCCCGTATCCCAGGAGATCTGCGTCGTCGTGATGTCCGCGAGGCGAAGGCCGACACTCAGGTCGGGACGAGCGAAGAAGAGCGCCGCGAGATCCGCTCCGATCCCGAACGACGAGTTGTTCAGGAGCTCCTGGCGAAGGAGCTTCAGCGTTCCTCCGACCCAGACCTTGTCCGAGAGACCGCGCGCGTACGAGACGAGGAACGCCATCTCGACATCGCTGTCGTAGCGGAACTTGTTCGTGTCGATCGTCTCGCCGACGTCGTACATGCCGTTCCCTTCGCCCTGGTCGTTCGTGCCGTCGATGCCGTCGAGCCCGAAGTCGAGGTACGCATCGCTGGTGATCGGGATGTCGTCCACGCCGAGGCGCACGATGCCGAGGCCGACCGCGCTCGGGTGGACTCCCGAGCCGAGCGGCAGCGCGAACGCGCCGAAGTCGTAGTTGACGAGGTTGCCGAACTGCTCGGCATGCATGAGGAGGACTTCGCGATCGGTCGCGCCGGCGAGGCCGGCGGGATTCCAGTACACCGCGCTCGCGTCATCGGCGAGCGCGACGAAGGCCCCGCCCATGCCGAGCGGCCGGGCTCCCGCCCCGAGGCGCAGGAACTCTCCCGCGTATTTGTCGGCGTGGGCTGAAACGGGGAGGAGAAGAAGGGCGGCTCCAGAGAGGAGCACGAGCCGGGCCCGGTTCCACATGTGAGAATCCCTCGCTTCGCCAGAGTGATGGAGGCATGACGCCGCACAGCATGAGGCCGCGCGAACACACGACCGAGACTAGCATCGGCCCGCAAGGTGAGTCAAACCAAGCCCGTGGCCCGCCGCGCGGCGCCCATGCCCAGGCCGATACGTCTCGGGGCACGCTCGTCTCGGGCGCTCGCGGAGCGGCGCGCCCCCTACCCGCCCCAGCCGGGGAACCCGGCCTTGCCCAGCGGAGCCTCGCGTGCTATAATGAGTTGCCTTCACAAGTGTGCAGGATATCCCCCCGTTCCTGGCGGCATCCGGAGGCGCCTACGTCGCCTCCGGACAGCCGCCCTTGCATTGATGAAGTGCCCGTAACCGGCCAGATCTGCAGCGCAAGGAGGAACTATGCGTCATCTGCGTCAACTGCGCACCACGGCGATTCTCCTGATTGCCGGCGTTCTCGTCTTCGGCCTCGTGTCCGACCGTGCGGTGCACGCGTCGATGAAGCCGAAGGCGGAGAACAGGTCGGACGCGTTCTTCCCAGGCGCCCGAGCCGAGTGGATCACCACGGTCGGCCAGGGCCGCGCTCCCGTCGAGCCGCAGGCGGAAGCGACGGCTATCGTCCTCAGCAACGGGATCCGATTCGATACGCGCTCCGGAGAGCCTTCGCTGCCCGAGGCTTTGCGGCGCGAGCCGGATCTCGGCGTGCCGGGGTTCTTCCTGGTGCAGTTCACCGGTCCGATCGAAGCGGAGTGGAAGTCCGACGTCGAGGCACTGGGCGGCGCCTTCCGCGCATACATTCCGAATAACGCCTTCGTCGTCCGTCTCCCCGCCGAGTCGCGTGAAGCCGTCGAGCGGCTCGCCTCGGTGCGGTGGGTCGGCCCGTATCAGCCCGCCTACAAGCTCGCTCGCGCACCGGAGATGGAAGCCGGCATGACCGGGGCGACGTACATGCTCGAGGTCTTCGACGGCGAGCCGGCGGCCGCAGTCGAGGCGGAGATTACGTCCGCGGGCGGAACGATCCTCGAGGCCTCATCGGGCCGAAACCACTTCATCAAGTTCGAACTGCCGGCGGACCGGCTGGCCGAGATCGCATCCGTGCCGTCGGTCGCCTGGATCGAGCCGTGGCACCCGATGACGCTCGACAACAGTAACGCGCAGTGGGTCGTCCAGACCTGGCTCAACGGCAACCGCCGCATCTGGGACATGGGATTGCACGGCGAAGACCAGGTCGTCTCGACGGCCGACTCGGGGATCCGCACGACGCACAATCAGTTCAGGGACAGCCTCGTGCCGATCACGAACTTCGGCGACTACGTCACGCACCGGAAGATCATCGCCTACAAGAAGAATGTCGAGAGCCCGAACATCGCCTTCGGCGACGATGCTCCGAACTCCTATCACGGCACGCACACCGCCGGCACGATCTGCGGCGACGATTCGCCGTTCGCCGCCGATGCGCGCGACGGCATGGCGCTCAAGTCGAGGATCTACTTCTGCGACGGCGGCGGCACGGCCGGCGGCACCGGCATCTTCATCCCGCTCGACCTGAACGAGCTCTTCATCATGCCGTACACGGGCAACGCGGCCGGTGCGGCGCGCATCATGTCGAACTCGTGGGGCTCGCCGGTCGCGGGCGACTACGACCTCGAGTCGATGACGGTCGATCAGTTCATGTGGGAGCATCCGACGTTCCTTCCGTTCTTCTCGAACGGGAACAGCGCCTCGATCGGATCCGTTGGCAGCCCGGCGACCGCCAAGAACTGCGTCTCGGTCGGCGGCACCGGAAACGGCACCTCCGCGAACACCCTCTACATCTCGACCTCGCGCGGTCCCGCGGACGACGGCCGCTTCAAGCCGACGATCTGCGCGCCCGGCAGCGGCGTTTCGAGCGCGTACGGGGCGGGCGACACCGGCTACATCAGCTACTCCGGAACGAGCATGGCGTCCCCGGCGGCCGCCGGCGCGACGGCGCTCATCCGGCAGTACGTCACCGAAGGCTGGTATCCGACCGGCGCGAAGGTCCCCGCGAACGGCTTCACCCCCTCGGCGGCGCTCCTCAAGGCCATGGCGGTGAACTCGGCGGACAACGATGTCACGGGACAGACGAACATCCCCAACAACAACATCGGCTGGGGCCGCGTCGATTGCGACAAGGTTCTCTACTTCGCCGGCGACGCGCGGAAGACGGCGCTCGTCGACTTCACGTCGGGACTCCTCACCGGCGAGTACATCGAGTACCAGATCCAGGTCGTGGACAACACGATCCCGCTCAAGGCCGCGCTCGTCTGGACCGACTATCCGTCCACGCCAGCCGCCTTGATCAATCTCGTGAACGACCTGAATCTCCAGGCGACCGATCCCGGCGCCGTCATCTACCGCGGAAACGTCTACGCGACCGGTCAGTCGAACACCGGTGGCTCCTTCGACGTGAAGAACGTCGAAGAGTGCGTGCAGCGCAACACGCCCGTGCTCGGGACCTGGACCTTCCGCGTCACGGCCGCGAACGTGCCGTTCGGCCCGCAGCCGTACGCACT
>Ga0326597_10014069_pt1 | contig 10495 bp, 9 predicted proteins | sample RVTome_12_FD_203789 | JGI IMG/M metagenome (GOLD analysis project Ga0326597, IMG submission 203789) | Soil microbial communities from uranium-contaminated site in the Upper Colorado River Basin, Wyoming, United States - RVT100D185 | ecosystem: Environmental > Terrestrial > Soil > Contaminated >... | reverse complement strand
GGAGCGCTACGCGCTGTTCAGGGCGGTCTGACGACGACATGTCGCCGTCGTCGACACGTCGCCGGAACGTGTCGACGAGTTGAGAGTTCATCGACATGTCGCATGGCGCAGGGCCATTGCCGGTCGTCGATAGCACGTGGCAACTGTGGCTTTGGGAAATGAAACGGAAAGAGGCTCCCGAAGGAGCCCCCGTAGTAACCGCCCCATTGGCACGTAGGCGGGACGGCCCAGGGACAATACCGCACTGGCCGGTCAGGACGCAAAACGTCCGGAGGCGGGCGAGGATGTTCTCCACACAACGTCGTCACAAGGCAGGGCGAAGCCGATCAGGCCCGTCCCAGCCGGTCCAGGCTTCCCTCGACTGGCAGCAGAATGCACCCCTCGACCCGCGCCATCGCGCGAAGCTCAGGCGGAATCGGCGTCGTCAGTCCGCGCTCGTGGCAGCCGACGACGAGCGCGGCGATGAAGGCGTCGAAGGCGCGGTCGATGGCGACGAGCCGCTGGCGGTGGTGGGACGGCACAAAGACGCGGCCGGCAAGCCGGGTGAGCAATCACGTGGCAGCGGCAGCGATTACTGGCCGGCGTGCACCGTTTCGAACTCGACCCGCCGGGCGTCGGTGACGCGGCGCGACGCATCGAGGATCTCGAGCGAGACGAGATCGCCGTTTGCGTCGTAGTCCAGAATCACCCCCGGCCTGCCCTCGTCGCTCTCGACAACGTGTGCGTCCGCCTTCAACACGACACTCAACGTATCCGTGCGCTCGTCGTAGGACACCTTCATGGCTCCCGTCTCCAGTACCGGCGATTCTGCTGGTTCGCTGGTGCCGTCAGGCCCTGACTTTCACGTTGTCGTGCAGGAACTCGGGCGCGATGTCGGCGCCGTTGGGCCAGGTCAGCGTCTCAAACCCGGGGTCGATCGTGAACTGCCGAAAGTACGAGACGTCCTTCAGCGGCTCGAAGACGGGGCCGCGGAGCGCCGGCCGCAGGTCGACCTCGCCGGACGTGCCGTCGCGGAAGCGCAGCCAGACCACGTAGTCGCGCACGTAACGGGCTTCAAGAACGTCGTAGTCCATGGGCTCACGGCAGGGGGTCGATCCGCTGGAGGGGCGCTCCAGTCCGGGCACGCTGCCAATCAAGCACCCTTCGGAGGGCAGATCCCGGAAACTCGCCGCGAACCACGCGCTGCTCGATCTCCACGGAGATCTTGAAATCGCCGAAGCGGGCGTGGAAGTGCGGCCGCCCGTGCTCTTCGTAGAACATGCCGATCACGATGCCATGGAAGCGCGAGATCTCCGGCATGCGGTGCTGTTCGCGCAAGAGCTGTGCCGATCGTCTCCTGCGCAGATTCGGCGCGCGCGGGGAACGGATTGCAGATTCCGCGTACTTGGCGCGGATCGCCGGTGTGACGCGCGTCGGCTCGACGCCGAGGATCCAGCCTTCAAGACCGGCGATTTCGCGCACCTCCGCATCCTCCGGCGACGCTAATGCGTGCGCCAGGCTTCCGTCCTCGTCTGCCTGCCTCAGCCATTCCACGATGACGAACGCGTCGAACTGATCGGCGGTCCAGCCACCCGGTCGCGGACCGCGATTCCACAAGCGCGGGTAGACCTCCACGACGGCTGAGCGCCCGGCTGGAATCTCCCATCCGTCGAAGGGCCAGAAGAACGCCTCGGTGTGGCGCCGGAGGTAGCCAAGCCACGGGAGCCCCGCGTGCGTGGACTTGGCGACCGACCCGGTCACGTCGAAGTGAAACGGCGACTTGGCCGAGCCGGCGACGATGTCCGTGAGCCGGCGCCAGTGGCTCTCGCCCAACCGCGCCGCACCGTTCCCGGAGGCGCCATCACGAATGAAGTCCACGTACATGTGCTCATCGTCCGTCGGCCAGTGCTGCTGGAAGTCATCGAGAAACGCCGGCCAGTCGTGTGCGAGGCCATGCTGCCTGAAGTACGGCAGCGGAAACGAGAAGGCGTGATCGATGCCGGCGATGGTCGGCACGGGCTTCGTCAGGCGGGCCGCCAGCCACTCGGCAATGCCCCGGCGGGTCCAGTACTTTCGAGGACCCGGCGGTGGCGGCTCTTCGCGCGCGCGGTCGCGCCCGGTGCCGCAGTGAACACGCGAAGGTTGCTCAGGCTCGACGTCGGCGTGGCCGCGCCTGAGTAGTCGATGCCGATGTAGCGGTGGAACGTCACGCGACCTACCGGCTCACCCGCGCGCGGAAGCCCGACGGCTCCAGGTGGCAGACGTGATCCAGGGCGCCCTGCAGCGTGTAGAGCCGCGGGCTCGTGGCGAAGCTGAACACGCGGTACAGGTGGTACTGTTCGGCCTCGCGCCGCGACACGCCCACCTCGTTTGGGCTGACGTAGAACCCGTGGTACTTGCCCAGGCCCGTCGTCTTGACCTCGATCAGGCGATGGCTCTCGTCGGGGTTGAGGGACCGGATGTCGTAGCCGGCGCCGTCGCCCTCAGCGTCCGATACCCACACGACGCGCGTCGCCAGGTCCGGGCGGCGCTCGGCGTCATGCAGACGCCGCCGTTCGAACTCCAGCGCCCATTCCTCGCCCATCCGGCCGAGCCGCCGATTGTCGGCGTCGATCTTCGCGAAGTCGGTGGCACCTGCACGGTGTCGCCCTCCGTCCCGCGGGAGCGTCCCCAGGTGAATGCCGGGCTCGCCGAGCGGCTTCGGCGCCGCCTCGACGAGAGAGGCGAGCCGGCGGAAGTCGGTTGGCGCCGGCTGCTCCGGCCGCACGACCGGACTCGAGACCAGCTTCTCGAAGAAGTCCGGCTCGAGGTCCAGCCGCTCCAACACGACCTGCTCCAGAAGACCCTGATAGTTGGAGCGCGGCCTGTAGCCCTCGATGTACGGCAGGTCGCCAAGCCGGACCAGCACGGCGCTGATGTTCGCGTGCTTGTACTCCACCGATTGCCTCGACCGGCCGCGGAGCCGTCCCCGGAGCCGGCGGTTGTGCTCGGCCTTGTTGACGGCTTCACCCGACAGCTCCGCTTGGAGCATGGCGAAGTAGTCCGCCACGATCAGCTCGACTTCGTCACGGGACCAGGAGGAACGAGTCATTGAGTGACGAGTCCAGGTTCACAGCCATGAAGCATCGGCACGGCAGGCGCCAGGTTCGCCATTGCTGCCATTAACGCCCGCTCAGAGCGCGCGCGAGGCGCTCGAACTGCGCGTCCCCAAGCTGAGTGGGGCTGAGGTGTGGGTTCTGATTGTTCGACAAGATGAACGGATAGCGCTCGAGCTCCGGAACCGCCTCGATCCACAACCGCCGGCTCCGCATCACCACGATCTCCTGCCCCCTGGCGATCGCTTGCCGGACGATGTCGAAGGAGTAGCGTTGGCTGGGCAACGTGACGCCAAGCGGCCGGTACTTGGTTGACTTGCCGACCGCGTCGCGGCCGGCTGCCTCGAGCAGACGCCGGAGTCGGGTCGACCACCAGCGACCTCCTCCGTCTCGTCGAAGGCGGGATCCAGGAAGTAGAACGGCACGCGTGTCCCGAACACCAGTGCGCGCCGGACCTCGCGGGCAAAGTCTGCGCTCCTGACATCGATGCGGTCTACTTCCGCGTAACCTGGATTCAGGGCAAGCAGTACGACCGTGGCCTCCTGCGGGTACCCAGCCCAAGGCTGCGGGACGAGGTCGACCTGAAGCTCCCATGGCCCGGTGAGTTGGCGCCGAAGACTCGCCAGTGCAAGTTGGTCGCACGGCGCGACGAAGGGCGGCTCCTCGGGCACGCCCGCCCAAGGGTTCTCGATACTCGGACTCACGGCGCTCGTCGGCTAGCCCCATCCGGCCGCGCCGGACTGCCCAAATCCCCCAGAAACTCGCTCGCCGGCTCCACCCCGCTCACCCAGAGCGCATCCCGCGCCCGCGTGCACGCGACGTACAGTAGGTGCCGTTCCGTGTCGTACACCTCCTGCAGGTCCGCGTCGTCGCCCACGTGCTCGATGCGCTCCTGCAGCGGCAGCACCTCGTCGTCGCACGCCATGACGACGACGGCGCGGAACTCGAGGCCTTTGGCGAGGTGCATGGTGCCAACCGACGCGGCGTTGCCCGCCGGGGCGAGGCGGTCGTCCAGAACTCGAGACTTCAGACCGGCCTTCTCGGCCACGGCCTGGGCGCGCGGGAGTTGGGCCTCGGATCGGACGAAGATTCCGACCTCCTTGGCGCCGACGCCAGCGGAGAGTTGCTCGGACAGCCAGGCCCGCGCAGCGTCAACCTCCTCATCAGCCGTCGGGAACGTCCGGACCGACGGCGGCGGGCCATTGAAGACCGAGATGGCGTCGCGGCGCGACTCGCGGTTGCCGTCCACGTCGCTCACCTCCGGCCCGAGCAGGCGGTCAGCCTGCCTCCGGATCTGATGCGACGTCCGGTAGTTGACGCGCAGCGTCCGCGACCGGCCGCGGATGTCCACGCCGAGCGCCTTCCACGAGAACGGCGCCTGGAAGATGCGCTGGCCGAGGTCGCCGGCAAAGAAGAGCGCGTTCGGGCGGCCGGCGCCGAGCGCGCCGAAGAACCGGAGCTGCGTGACGCTCACGTCCTGCGCCTCGTCCACCGCCGCGAAGTCGTACGGCAGACGTTGCGTGCCCGCCAGCGACGCCGCCAGAGCTTGAAACACGGCGGCGGTTGTCTTGAGCCCACGCCCGGAGAGGCCGGTCCGGACGCGGTCGAAGATGGCCCAGAGCGTCGCGCGCTGCGGCTCGGGCAGGCGCGTCTTGCGGCCGAGGCGCGCGACGTCGCGATACGCCTCCCAGTTTTCGAGCTGCCAGGCGTCCACGATCTGCTCCCACTCCGCGACGAGGAAGCTCAGGCTGAACCGGTGTCCGCCGACGGCTGACGACGCGTCCTTGAGCAGCGCGCGCACGACGTCGCGCGTCGCCAGCGTCACCGGACCGAGCTGCGCCTGGTGCAGGCGGACGCCGAGCGCGTCCATCGAACAGACCTCGATCCGCTCGGCCACGCGCGGCTCGTTGCCGACGAGCCGCCGCAGCCGGGTCTCGAGCGCGTGCGCGAGCGGGGCGGAGAAGGTGGCGAGGAGCACGCGTGCGGACGGGTTCGCGCGCGCGAGGTGCACGGCGCGATGGAGGGCGACGATGGTCTTGCCGGTGCCGGCGGAGCCGGAGACGCGCGCGGGCCCGGCGTAGTCGCGCTCGACCCACTCGCGCTGCTCTGGATGGAGGAAGACGGTCCACTTGTCCCACGGCGCGTCGAGCGCCCGTTCGAGCTCCTCGACGCTGGACATGACGCGGAAGCGGCGCTGTGCGTCGGGATGCGACAGGCCAAGGGCGAGGTCGGTCGGCTCCTCACCCTGTTCGGTGACCGCGCCCAGCAGGACCGCTTCCCGAAGCCTGGGCTGGCCGCCCGTCGCGAGTTCGAGCAACGCCTCCGCTGCCTCACCAGGCAGATGGTCGGCAAGGACAAGAAGGCTGTCCTCGTCCGCCAGCTTCACGTCGTCGAGCCACTCGGACGGCACGCCGAATCCGAGCAGTTCGTCGTCGCTTCGATCCTCGAACAACCGTGGCTTCTCAACCTCAACCGGCGCGTGCGTGTAGACCGGGACGACGACTTCCCTGACCGTTTCGCGGATCTCGACGATCTGCGCGGCGCCCGTCGTCGGATGCGTTTCGATCTTCCTGCGCTCCGCCCAGTCGTACGCGCGGTCGTGGTGGTCGACGTAGCACAGGAGCAGACTGCCGGGCGTGCGATGGACGATGATCCGGATGTCGGCGTTGACGCGGACGGACCAGAAGTTCTTGTCCCTGGCGTTGTCGAGGCGGTGGAAGCTGTGACCTGGATTCGCCGGTTTCATCTGCAAGTCGAAGGCCGTCGTCTTGACGGACTTCTGCTCGTCGCTGGCCAAGCGGGCTAGGCTGTCTGAGAAGCTGTCGCCAATCAGGAAGGGCATGACGAGCTGACGGTCGAGTCTTACAATGCTGGGACTTGAATCAGTTCGTCGAGCCTCTCGAGGCAGCGTGCCAAACTCGGTGACGCCTTCGCAGCGACCTCTGGTCGCCACCCGTTCTCGATATCGCTCGCATACTCAATGAGCCGGGAGGTGTACGCGGGGCCGACCGACCGGCCCGATCCCTGACGAGGCAGCATGTCTTGTCGAATTGCCTTGCGCCGTGAGTGTCCTATGGCCCCTAGCAGGGACTGTTTCGGATGCACCAAGCCGTCGGGATTCTTCGGCACCCGTGACAGAGGGACGCTGAATGAGGCCCCGAACCGCTCTCGATCGGCCAACAACCATGACTCGATCGAACGAACCACAACCCGAAGTCGCATCCCGGGGCTCGGCGCGGGCAGCCAGTCTTGAACCAGGGCCGCTGGACAGGAGTGTGTTCCATTGAGGTCGACGAGCACCAGCCACCGGCCTCGCTGCGCCGCCGCGTTGTAACCCGGCAATCTGGCTCGTAGGTTCTGCTTACCTTGTGGTACCTGGACGCGATGAACGATCCCGCCTTTAGCCACGACTATCCGGCGAAGCACCGGCTCATCAGTGGGCCCCTCAACCGCGCCAGATATGCCGACAGAAGTCACACGCCGTCTCCAAACAGAACAAGCTGCTCAGCCTTTTGGGGACGCGTCAAAGGCAGCACAGCCTCAGCCAAGGTGGAACCTCCCTGGAGTAAGTCCTTGACCTCGTGGAAATCGGACGCGGCGGAGATCTCCGTGCCTTCCGCACCAGGCCTCAGAAGAAGCACCTCGTCAATCCCAATCCCCTCGTCTTTCAACAGGTCAGTCGAGTGCGTGCTAGTCAAGATCTGGCGCCCCGTTCGTCGCTGCATCCTCGCGAACATCTGAGGTAGGGCTTTGACAACTTCCGGATGGAGAGAGAGCTCCGGCTCCTCCAGCAGCAGAGGCCCGCCGTTCTCCGCGATGGCCCACAGCACTCCCAGAAGCCGCAGAGTTCCATCGGAGAATTGATCTTCATTTTGAAACGCGCCCTGAGGCCGCCAATGTTCGTAGCGTCCCTGCAGGTGTGGTGCACCCTTACTGTCGCGAACGAGTGTCAGCTCGGAAAGCTGCGGAACAGCGACGCGAAGCGCGGCGGAAATCGCCTTGAGCCGACCGTCAAGAACACGCTTTGAAGTTCCGGCCACCTGCTCCAGGAAGTCCCCACCGTACGGATCATTAGACCGTCCGACAGAACGATCGGGTTCGCGAATGAGCTGAGGAACTATGTGCAGATATCGCACCGCTGAGAACGCGTCGGCAACGGGCCTGAAGTCCTTATTGACGTTGACTTGCTGAAGGTACGTCTGAGTGAGTCTTTCAGGATCGTCTCTGTCCTGGTCGTTGGGGCGCTCGACGAGCTTGCGCTCGTGGCCTACGACGACCTCGCGTTTGATCTGCGGTCGCTGCCTGCCGTTCTGTCCCAACGCGAGTTCGTAACTCCATCGCTCACCGTTTCCGTCTGCTAAATCAACGCGGATCACCACGTCCGGGTACTTCCGAGCGGACAAGGCGCGTAACTTGGAGACGCCCTGGCGTCTGCGGACGGCCTCTTCTAAGCCGCCCCCGATCGAGACGATGTCGTGAAGGAAACGAAAAGCATCAAGGAAATTAGACTTACCGGCTGCATTGGGACCAACGATAAATACCCTCCGCGCCAGCTCGACATCCGCTCGGGAGAAGTTCCGCCAATTCTCCAAGTGAACATGCGTAAAGCGAAGTGACGAGGAGGAACGTCTACCCTGAGTCATCGCGGACATATCATGCCCCAACCTGCGGCATCCCTCACTCCACCCGAAACACCTTCATCACCTCGTCCCCGAGGTGATTGATGACCTTCACCGCAATCCGCCCGGACGCCGGCTTGTCGAACGGCCGCGAGACCTCGCTGTGCAGCGTCTCCCACGCGTCGGCGTTGATCTCCGCCTTCAGGGTGGACCGCAGCGCGCTGTAGGGGTCGTTCTGGCCCAGGAAGTACGCGTGCCGGACGAAGAAGCTCTCCTCGTTGTAGTCCGTGTCGATGAACCAGCAGGCGATCCCGGCCGGGCTGTCGCTCCGGACCTCGCCGGTGCTGGGGTCGAAGACGTCCACGCCCTTGACGTGGACGCGGATCCGGCCGTCGTCGTCGTGCAGGACGTCGATGTCCGGCTCGCCGAAGATGACGAACAGGTTGGCCGTGCTCGTGGCCTTGAGGTCGCCGGCCATGTGGAGGTCCGCGTTCATCCGGGCCTTGAGCACGCGGATGCGACCCAGCTTGTCGAACTCGGCGGCGTGCGCCTCGTAGTTGAACGCGCACGCGATGAGAACGTCGAAGCCGGCGTCGCCCGCCTCCCGGGCCGCCTTGACCAGGTCGGCCCGGCCGACCGTCCCGAACTCGGGCCCGATGAAGATGCCAGCGCGCCGCTCCTTCTTCTCCTCTCGCGGGGCCCCACCCCCGCTCGCTGTTCCGCTGCCTTCTTTGTCGCTCGGCATCGCGCGTACGCGCTCCGCCTCGCGTGTCTCGCGGTAGCGACCCTCCCCGCAGATCAGCTCGCCCGGCCACGGCACGACGGACGCAAAGACGATCCGGTCCTCCTTGTGCGCCTGCTGGACGCCGGCCGTCTTGAGGTTCTCCAAGATCATCTGCTCGAACGACGTGCCATACGACACGCCGGTCTCGCGGACGACCGACGGATCGATGAGCTCGTCGTCTACACCGACGCCGAGCGTGCGGTGCGGGCTTAAGCTCTCGACTGTGAATGGACCGGATACCCGTACCGTCCTCTTGTCCTCGTAGGGGCGGTCGTACAGGAACTCGAACTCCGCCTTGCTGGCGATTGACGCATCGATCGCCTTCTGGCGCGCGATCCGCGCCGCCCAGAGGTCCGCGATCGGCTGGTGCGTAGCGGCTGGCCAGTCGGCTTGCGCCTCCCGCGGCACCTCCCATTCGAGCAGCGCGGAGGCGGACACGACGTCGCCGCTCGGCATCGCGAAAGAGCCAGTTGCAGGGGCGTCGAACTTCACGTCCTTGCCCTCGCGGCCGCCAGTCGTGACACGAAATGGCGTCGTGTGGCCTCGCAACGCGGCGTTCAGCCGGTCAAGCGCGGCCTGGACCTTGGGCTGATGTTCTTGGTAGATGACATCGATCTCCGCGTTGTTCGCGATCGATTTCAGAGTGACGTGCGGCACACGTTCGTACACGAACCCCAGGCGCACGGTGCCGTGCGTGGGCCGCTCGACAAACGCTCGCCCAACGACCTCCGCCTCCTTGCGCAGGCCCGCGGGCGAGTCAGACAGGAGGTAGAACGGCAGTCTCGTGCCCATAACGCGAGCGCGAGCCAAGGCGAGTGCCACTCGCGAGGTGTCGATAGTGATCCAGCGTCGCCCCCACTGCTCGGCAACGACTGCCGTCGTGCCGGATCCGCAGGTAGGGTCCAGGACAAGGTCGCCAGGGTCGGAGGCCATCTGCAGGCACCGTTCCACGACCTTGCTCGCAGTCTGGACCACGTACACCTTCTCGTCAGTAAAGCTGCCCGTGCCAGTATCACTCCAGACGTTGACAAGCGGGTAGACCGCGAAGTCGTCGATGAACCTCACGTAGCCAAGACTCTTGCCGGCGGGCACCAGACGATCCGCGCGAAGCAAGGTTTCCAGTCCCGCTGGATGGGTCTTCCAGTGCTTGGTCGGCCCGCACGTAAACCGCAGGCCCATATGTGACAAGTCAACCGAGAGAGTCTCGCTGAATCCAGTGGACGTCGCGTTGTCGACCCGAAAGATCCGTTCACCAACATCGTTAGGTTGCCCTGCATTCAGTTCCGCAGAAGACATACGCCTTCGCACGCCACTGAGTGATTGCGCACGCGTGTAGACGCCAGCAGTGTCGGTCACAAGACCCTTTGGCGCGTACGGCTGCCGATACTTGATGCGATCGATGCTCCTCGCGTACCACAGCACTGAGTCCGTGATCGTGGCAAGCACGTTCACCTTCGCGTCAGGGCTGCTCACCGCCGATGTCTTTCTAAAGGCGATCTCCGTACAGAAATTGTCGCTCCCGAATACTTCATCCAACAGGTCACGCACCCGGTGACGATTCTCATCGCTGATCTGTACGAAGATCGATCCCGACTCCGCCAGAAGATCCCGCGCCACCGTCAGCCGGTCACGAAGATACGTCAGATAGCTGTGAATCCCGTCCCGCCAGGTGTCGCGGAACGCCTTCACCTGCTCGGGCTCGCGCGTGATGTGGGCGGCGTTGCCGTCCTTGACGTCCCGGCTCGTCGTGCTCCACTGGAAGTTGCTGTTGAACTTGATGCCATACGGCGGGTCGAAGTAGATGCATTGCACCTTGCCGCGCAGGCCCTCGCGCTCGGCGAGCGACGCCATCACCTGCAGCGAGTCGCCCAGGATCATCCGGTTCGACCAGTTCTGGTCGTGCCGGTAGAACTCCGTCTTCTCCACGCCCTCCGGGATGCCGTTGAAGTCCGAGAAGAGATCGATCTGCGCGCCGGACTCCTGCGCTGCGGCGGCCTTCGACTGCCGCATGAGGTCGT
>Ga0326597_10014068_pt1 | contig 10495 bp, 8 predicted proteins | sample RVTome_12_FD_203789 | JGI IMG/M metagenome (GOLD analysis project Ga0326597, IMG submission 203789) | Soil microbial communities from uranium-contaminated site in the Upper Colorado River Basin, Wyoming, United States - RVT100D185 | ecosystem: Environmental > Terrestrial > Soil > Contaminated >... | reverse complement strand
GAGATCAAACGGGGCAACCTCTGAGCGGATGCAGGTCCTCGAGCGCTCCAGGGTCTACCCCGTCATAGTCGTCGGCAGCGGCGCCTCCGGCGGCATGGCCGCCTGGAACCTCACCCGCCAGGGCGTCGACGTCCTCATGCTCGACGCGGGCGACCGCTTCGATCGCTCGAAGTTCTGGACCCACGTCTTGCCCTGGGAAGAGCGCGAAAGGCGCTTCCGGGGAGAACATCCTCCCCAGTTCTTCCTGGACCCGCGGGAGCAGCCGTACCTCACGCCCGCGGACCGACCCTTCGAGCTGACCCGGGTCTGGGGTGTCGGGGGCAAGACCAACGTCTGGGGCCGCGTCTCGCTGCGCTACGCGGAGATGGACTTCAAGAGCGCCGAGGGGGACGGCTGGGACATCCCTTGGCCCATCTCGTACGCCGACGTGGCGCCCTACTACGACCAGGTGGAGCAGCTCATCGGCGTCTACGGCGGGGACGACGACTCGGAGGTCTTGCCCGGCAGCCGCTTCCTCCAGCCGCCGCCCCCTCCCCGTTGCGGCGAGCGGCTGCTCAGGAAGGCCGCAGAGTCGATGGGCATCCCGGTGGTGGCCGGCCGCCGCGCCAACATGACCCGGCCCACGGGCGGCTTCCCCGCCTGCCACTACTGCGGCAAGTGCGGGTCGGGCTGCGACACCGCGTCCTTCTTCAATGCCGCCGACCACCTCATCCCGCCGGCCCTGAAGACGGGCAAGCTCGAGATCCGTACGAACGCGGTGGCGGCGCGCATCCTGTCCGACGACCGCGGTCTCGCCCACGGCGTGCAGTACTTCGACCGCAAGACGGGCCGTGAACAGGTCGTGCACGGCAAGGTCGTCGTGGTCGGGGCCTCCTGCGTCGACTCCACGCGACTGCTCCTGAACTCGCATTCCGAGCGGCATCCGAACGGCCTCGGCAACGGCAGCGACGTGATCGGCCGCTACCTCTGCGAACAGGTCCGGATCAACGTGACCGCCTACCTGCCCGCCCTCTTCGGAGGGCCCACCTACAACGACCGGGGCGCGGGCGGCGAGCACATCTACATGCCTCGCTTCAATCACCGGGAGGGCCACCGCCGCGACTACCTGCGCGGCTTCGGCATGCAGTTCTGGTTCACGGGCTGCAACCCCTATGGTCCGAATTCCGGGACCCACTCGCTCCCCGGCTTCGGGGCGTCGTTGAAGAAGGAGATCAAGCGCCGCCACCCCGCCTGGGCGGAGCTGCATCCCTTCGGCGAGGTCCTGCCCTACGCCCACAACCGAATCACGGTCGACCCAGCGCGGACCGACCGCTACGGCGTGCCTCTCGCTCACATCGACTACCGCATCGGCGAGAACGAGCGAAAGATGGTCGAGCACATGGCCGACACCGTGGAGGGCATGGTGCAGGCCGCGGGGGGCGAGCTCGTGAACTACCGCCGCGGCGAGACCGACAAGATGGGCGCGGCCATCCACGAGCACGGCACCTGTCGGATGGGGGCCGATCCCAGACGCTCCGCCCTCAATGCCTTCAACCAGATGCACGGGGTGAAGAACGTGTTCGTGGTGGACGGCTCCGCCTTCAGCACCGCCAGCGAGAAGAACCCCACCCTCACCATCCTCGCCCTCTCCTGGCGCGCCACCGACTACCTGGCGGAGGAGATTCGGAAGGGGAATCTCGGGTGATGCACCGGCCGCGCACGCTCCCGTGGTTCAGCCTGCTGGCGGTCGCCTGCCTGATCGGCCTCGGTCCGCTCCTCGAGGGCCAGCCCGTGAGACGGGGCGACGTGGTGGAGGACTACCACGGCACGAAGGTGGCCGATCCCTATCGCTGGCTCGAGGACCTGAACTCGGCGGAGACCAAGGCCTTCATCGAGGCGCAGAACGGTGTCTCCTCCAAGCTCCTGGTGGAGATCGCCGAGCGCGAGGCCATCCGCAAGCGGCTCCAGGAGCTCTGGAACTATCCGCGGGTGGGCCTGCCCGTGCGGGAGGCGGGACGGCTCTTCTATCGCAGGAACGCCGGCCTCGAGAAGCAGGCGCCGCTCTACGTGCGCGACACCCTAGACGGTCCGGCCCGGCTGCTCCTCGATCCGAATGCGCTGTCGCCCGACGGGTCGGTGGCCCTCGCCCAGTGGGCGGTGTCGCCCGACGGCCAGCACCTGGCCTACGGACTCTCCCCGGGCGGCGCCGACTGGCAGACGGTTCACGTGCGCGAGATCGCCACCGGTCGCGAGCTCGACGACCGGATCGAGTGGTTCCGCTTCTCCCAGGCCTCCTGGACGAAGGACGGCAAGGGCTTCTTCTACAGCCGGTACCCCGAGCCGCCCAAGGGGCAGGAGCTCTCCGCCCCCCTCGAGCACCAGAAGCTCTACTACCACCGGCTGGGCACGCCCCAGAGCCAGGACCAGCTGATATACGAGCGGCCGGACCTGCCCAGACATTTCCTCGTCGGGGGAACCACGGAAGACGGGCGCTACCTGCTCGTCTACCTCTTCGAGGGCACCTCCCGGAAGAACCGGCTCTACTACGCGGATCTCCAGGACCCCCTGAACCCGAAGCTCGACGCGCCCATCTTCAAGATCGTGGACGAGCACATCGCGGAGTTCAAGGTGCTCGGCAACGTCGGCCCGGTCTTCTATACCCGCACCGATCTCGACGCTCCTAACCGCCGGGTCATCGCCATCGACCCACGGCTACGCATCGGCCGCGCCGGCTGGAAGACGATCGTTCCGGAGCGACCCCAGCCGCTGGAGGGAGTGTCGCTCGTCGGCGGGAGGCTCTTCGCGCAATACCTCGTCGACGTCAGGAGCCAAGTCGAGCGCTTCGCCCTCGACGGCACGAGCGAGGGGCCCCTGGCCCTGCCGGGCTTGGGTACCGCGACCGGCCTCTCGGGCCGCGAAGACGGCGACGAGCTCTTCTACGCGTTCACCTCGTTCACGGCGCCGACCACCGTCTACCGCTACGAGCTGAAGACCCGGACGCAGGTGCCCTTCGAGGCCCCACCCGCCGTCTTCGACGCCTCCTCCTACGAGACCACGCAGGTCTTCGTGGCTTCCAAGGACGGCACGAGAGTGCCGATGTTCCTGACCGCGAGGAAGGGCCTGCCGCGGGACGGCCAGAACCCGGTGTGGCTGTACGCCTACGGCGGTTTCGCCTCCAGTGTGGTTCCGGTCTACCGACCGTGGGTCCCCGCCTGGCTCGAGATGGGCGGGATCTTCGCCCAGCCCTCCCTCCGCGGGGGCGGAGAGTACGGCGAGCAGTGGCACGAGGCGGGCATGAAGGAGAAGAAGCAGAACGTCTTCGACGACTTCATCGCCGCCGCCGAGTACCTGGTGCGCGAGAAGTACACCTCGCCTTCGCGTCTCGTCATCGAGGGCGGGTCGAACGGAGGTCTGCTGGTGGGGGCGGTGATGACGCAGCGGCCCGACCTCTACGCGGTGGCCCTCCCCGCGGTGGGAGTCATGGACATGTTCCGCTTCCACAAGTTCACGGGGGGCGCCGCCTGGACCACCGAGTATGGCTCCGCCGACGATCCCGAGGGCTTCCGCTACCTGAGCCGCTACTCGCCCCTCCAGAACCTGAGGCCCGGGACCTGCTACCCCGCGACCCTCGTCACCACCGCCGACCACGACGACCGCGTCGTTCCCAGCCACTCCTACAAGTTCACGGCCGCGCTCCAGGCCGCCCAGGGCTGCGACAAGCCGGTGATCCTCCGCGTGGAGACGCAGGGCAGCCACGGCTACAGCCCGACGGACAAGCTGATCGCCGAGCGGGCCGACCTCATGGCCTTCGTGGCCGGGCAGCTCGGCCTGGGAGTGAAGGCCCCCGGGGTGGAGGTCGCTCGGCCTTGACCAAGCGTGTCTGCCGAGGCGTCGCCGGGGGGCTCGCCCTGGGAACGTTCGCCGCGGTCCTGGCGGCTTGCCCGGGCCCGCTGGCCGCGGATGAGACGGTCTTCCGGCCGCGGGCGCGACGAGCGGACGCCTTGAAGGTGTTGCTCGTGACGGGCGGCCACGATCACGACGTGGCCTTCTACTCCGCCTTCGACGGCCAGGACGACCTCGCGGTCATGGTCGACGGCCATCCCAGCGCCTTCGCCCGGCCCTTCGGCAAGACGGGCCGGCGCGTGGATGTCCTCGCCCTCTACGACATGGCTCCCGACGTGCCCGAGGCCCAGCGCGAGAACGTGCGCCGCTACGTGGAGGAAGGCGGGGCGGTGGTCGGGATCCATCATGCCCTCTCGGGGAGCACCGGCTGGACCTGGCTTCACGAGGAGGTCCTGGGCGCGCGCTGGATCTTCGCCCCCGAGCCCGGTCGGCCGGTCTCCGACTACAAACACGACGAAGAGATTGCGGTGAAGGTGGTGGCCGACCACCCGATCACGAAGGGCCTCGCGGACTTCCGGATCCACGACGAGACCTACGGGAGGTTGTGGATGTCGCCCCGGCTTCAGGTTCTCCTGCGCACCGATCATCCCCTGAGCGACGGCCCCGTGGCCTGGACCCTGCCCCACCCGAAGGCCCGGCTGGCCGTGATCCAACTCGGCCACGGACGGGAGGCGCACCACCACCCGAGCTGGCGCCGCCTCGTGCGCAACGCGCTGCTCTGGGCGGGCGGCCGGGATTAGGGTCCGGGGCCGCCCGCGTTTCTACTCGATCTCGATCCGCCCGCGTATCGAGATCGGCGGGCCCTCGAGGCCGGGCTCTTCCGCCCCGGTCGCCGGACCCTGGTCGTCTCCGGGCCCGGGGGCCGCGACCTCGTTCTGCAGCAGCCGGTCCTGCGTTCCCCAGCAGTCTGTGGCGCCGATGCGCTCGAGAATGTCGGCAGCGCGTTCGGTCCGCGGCTCGAGCGTGATTCGGGCCAGGGCGCCCTGGGCGGCCGCGAGCAGCTTGGCCTTGGCCAGGATGCCCTGCCCCTCGAGCTTGTGTTCCAGCCGCAGGAACGCTTCTCCGAAGGCCGCTCGTTTCTCGCTGTCCTCGGGGAAAGCGGTCTCCATGCGCCCGCGCACGACCTGGGCCAGGTTCTCCACCTTGCCCGCCACCGCCTCCAGCACTCCCCTCTTCTCGGGAAGGCCCAGCTTCGGGAAGGCGTGAAGGACCCGGGCGGCCAGCTCGGGCCCCTGGGTCTCCAGGGCTTGGCGCAGGTCCGAGGCTACGGACACCGCGGTCATCGTACCCACGAAGCCCGCGATCCCGGCTTGGGCGCCATCGGGACGAATCGTCATGCTCATCGGCTCCTCCTTCTTGGGAGAGCGTCTTCTTCGTTGTTCTCGGGAGAGAGGTCGGTAACGCTACACCCACCCGGAGCCCCGGGCAACACCTAATTCGGGCGCTCGGCGTGGCCTCACCGTTGGGGCGGACCGGGCGGACGGTTGGTCACCGTGTAGGGCGCGCCGTTCCTGAGGTAGAGGCGCTGCTGCTCGGGAAGGTCCAGGGGGCGTGCGCACCGCCTTCCGAAGACGGCGAGCTGGTGGCCGGTCTCGTCCACGGCACGGTCGCGGTCGAGGCCACGCGAGACGGCGAGCGCCGGCCCGCGCGTCCGGTACGAGGCCACGAGAGTCGGGGTCGGCCGCGGGCTGAAGCCATAGGCTCCCGCGGTGTCGTTCGCGGAGACGAGCTGGATCACGCGCAGGCCGTTCGTCCCGTCCGCCACGTAGGCGAAGACGCGCGCGCTCGAGGTGGTTGTTCGTGGGATCGCCGTCGAGGAGGCAGCTGAGGCGCCCGGCCATCACGAGCCCCTCCTCGCGATCGGCCACGAAGACGTAGTCGTAGAGGGGATGGACGGGGCGCTCCTCGTTGGCGGCGTGCGCCTTCCGGCTCGGGTCCAGGAGAAGGGTGGTGGGCAGCGCCACCGCGACCGCGTCCTTCGTAGGCACGCGCAGGGTCTGACCGAGGCCGGAGACGGGTGCCTGAAGCAGGCAGGCCTGCCGACCGAGTAACCACCCCCATCTCAGTACATGAGCTCCAGTCAGTACGTGAGCTCCAGCCTCACGAAAGTGCTCCAAAGCTTGCCCGCGTCTGCGCACCCGGGGCGCACACAAAGCGCGGGCTCGAGGTCCGAGAAGCCGTCCCCCGGCACGAGGCCCGCGGCCCCCAGGGAGAAGGCGACGTGCTCGTCGAGGCGCGGGCGATAGCGCAGGGCAAGGGAGAGGTCGATGCCGATCGAAGAGCGCACCCGCGGCAGCCCAAGGACCTGCTCGAGGGCTCCCGTCCGTGCGAAACGCACGCGTACCCCCGCGTCCGTCGCTCAAGGGCAAGCCCTGGCCTGGCCGCTGGCTGCCACTAAAGACACGCCCCCCGACGCCCGTGAACAGACTCCGCAATACGATGAGTGGAATCTGATCTAATTGTGCATCCGCTCTTGACAGTCGCCTAGTCAGGACCTACATTCCTGTGAAGCGAAACGAACACATCGACTGACCCTCGTAAAGGAGAGCGTCCTCGTTACCGAGGGGTATGTGTGCCGAAGATCCATCCGGTGATCGGTATTGGCCGCATGGGGATGAGGCTCGCCGACTTCTTCATCGGTCTACAGATAGCCAGGCCGATCGCGTCTGGACAATCGCCGCGGTCCACGGCCAGAACAATTCTTCCACCCGCTTGCACCTTCCTTACTGTGGGTAGGCCTGCTCTTTGAAACTGAGGAAGCAACCATCGTCGCCGAGGATCACGTGATCGAGGAACTCGACTCCTGTCTTGGCGCAATCCAGGTTTCAGCATTCACGATCACACCACTCGTTCCGTTCATGGGGAAGGGTGCAAATGGAAAAGGCACCACATGCATGCTGCGCGGCTAGAAGGGTGCTCATGCGCGCTGTGAGCGTCGGCGTATTCATCCTGTCCCTCCTGGGTGCCGTTCCGCAGGGGCTCGCGGACGATGAGGTCACCGTGACCATCGAGCGCGTCGAGCAGCTCGAGTGCGTCGATGAAACCCTCTGGTGGTGCGGTTCGGACGGGGACTTCTACGCGAAGGTCGTCATCGACGGCGCATCCTTTGAGAGCAGCCCGATCGATGACGACGCGGACATCTCGCCGAACTGGACCTTCCGGCGCACGGTGTCGTCGCGCAGCATCAGCATCCGCCTCGAGATCTGGGACTCGGACGGCGGGCTGCGCTTCGGGGACGACCACGTGGATATTACCTCCGGCGGTGGGCGCAGCCTCGATCTGACCTTGAATCTGGACGGCTGCACGATCAGCGGCGGCGTCTCAGGAAGTTGCGGCGCCCCCTTGCTCTCGAGCGGCACCAGCGATGACCGGGCGCGCGTGCGCTTCCGGATCGATGTGACGCCGGTGCGCCTGGGGGAGGTCGAAGTCATCGTAGAGCGCCTGACCACGCTCGAATGCGTTGACGATTTCCTCTGGTGGTGCGGCTCCGCCGCCGATTACTACGGGCGCGTCGGCATCGACGGCGTGGAGCAATCCAACGAGGGGCGCAGCGAGAGCACCCAGTTCGACAACCAGGATGACGGCGCCACGTACTGGCGCCTCACCCGCTGGGTCAACCTGAATCGCGCCACGATCCCGATCGACGTGCGCATCATGGATTCCGACGGCTTCCTCAATCCCGACGACACCGTGGACGTGCAGCCCGGGTCGGGCCGCGTCCTGGAGCTCGACTTGAACCCGGCGACCTGCACCATCAGCGGCGAGGCCACGGGGCGTTGCGGTGACATCCTGGACGTGGGATCGCGCATCGATGTCAGCGGCAATCAGAGCGACCGCGCGCGCATGCAGCTGCGCATCCGGGTGTACGAACAGCCGCGGCTCTACGTGCGTTGCCTGCATTCGCCGATCTGGCCGCAGACGGGCGACACGGTGACCTTTACCGCCGAGACCCTGGACGCGAACATGCGTCCGATCGTCGCCGACCGCATCGAGCTGCTCCAGCCGGCGACCGGTGCCGGTAACGTGCGCAGCTGTACGAACGCCTCGACCTGCGAGATCCGCCTCGGCGCCGCCAACAACGGAACATTCGATTACAGTTGCGTGGCGAACGAGCGCGGGGTGGCGGCCACCACGGGGACCCGCAGCTCCATCATCGGCGCGCCGGCGAGCGGCCGCGCGGTGCCGGTGCTGCAGCACCAGACGGCCGATCGGGCGATGGACCTGGTGTTCATCCCGGACAGCGACAACTACTCAAGCGCCAACGTCACCGCCTTCCGCAACGACGTGCATGACGTGATCCGGGCGGCGTTCCTGTCGGATGAGCTGTTCCTGCGCAACCAGGGCCGGTTCAACTTCTGGATCGCCCAGGATACCGGGGATGCCCATGGCTTCAGCGCCGGGTCGCCCTGCCACACGGCGCCGGCGAACTGGACGGTCGACTATACGTTCTCGGACAGCGGGGTGTTGCTCCATACCGACAGTCTGCGCGACTGCGCCAGCGGTGGGATATTCAGCACCGAGCCGGCGTCCATCGACACCGTGCGTCATGAGACCGGGCACAGCCCGTTCGGGCTCGCCGATGAATACTGCTGCGATGGCGGTTACTTCCAGAACGCGCCCAACCCGAACATGTACGGGCCGGACGCCGCCGGCAGCACCGCGGCCTTGCGGGCCTGCCAGGCGGATGCCCTGGCCGGCCTGCGCGGCTCCTGCCTCGGGTTCGTGTCGTCGCGCGTCAGCAGCGGCAGTCAGTTCTTCCGCCTCGATCACGCGCCGGGCCCCGGAGCCGTGGACGTGGAGAACGACCGCATGATCGATAACAGGGTGCCGCGCGCGGCGGATGAGCGGCGCATCCAGGCAGTCATTGATGCCTTGCCTTGACCACGGGCGCAGGGTGGTAAATTGTGAATCGCGTGAGGCGATCAGATGATGAATACCCTAAATCGGAAGAGCGTCTGGATCCTCGCGCTGCTGCTCGTCGGCTGCTCCGAGAGCCCCGAGGGCGATCAGAACCGGATCGTGGCGAAGCAGCCGGAACAAGCGGCCGTGGTCCAGCGCGTCGACGGTGGCGACATGACCACGGCGCCGCGGACCGGCGCGCCGCCGGCGCCGCCGGCGTTCGCCAAGGTGGTGGCCGTCGACATGCGCGTCGACAAGAACGGCGCCGTGGCGCTGAAGAACCCCCGGGTCCAGTACGGCGAGCCGCCCAATCAGACCGGCAATCCACCGATGTTCACCGCGCAAGTGCTGGACCGCCAGGGCGTGACGATTCTCTCGGTGCCGCTGTGGGACCCGCGTTGGACCTTCGTCTGGAGCGACGACAAGAACCGCGACTACGTGGATCTGGCGGAGTCGGCCGACACCGTCGTCATCGTCCCCTTCAAAGGAAAGATGGCCACGATGAGCGTCGTGAAGGACAAGGAGCGCCTGGCGTCGGTCGATCTCTCACCGGCGGTCGCGGCGTTCTGCGCCAAGAACCGCGAGGACCCGGACTGCCGTGAGAGTCCCCAGCCAACTCCGCCGAAATTGCAGAAACCACAATGACCCCGGCCATTCCGGACGCCGCTGGGCGGACCGGGCCCGGCCGGGCTCCCGTGCCCAATGCGGCAGACCCGGGAGGAGGAGAAGGCCAAAAGAGCGATTCCACGGGGGGAGGGGGTTGGCGGGCCCCGCTCCACCCGTCAGCGAGTAGCCTTGAACCTGCTGATTCCCACCGCCTCCCCTCTTGGGGGGCTTACTCTTCAATGACCTGCGGCCCCTGGCCGCCGCTTCGTCGCCCCTTCGAAGAAGGTGCGTATTCCGGAGCATCGTAATCACTGATTCCGGCCGAACGTGATCGTCGATTCCGGGATCGTGATCACGGATTCCGGTGATCCTGATCGTCGATTCCGGGATCGTGATCACGGATTCCGGTGATCCTGATCAGCGATTCCGGCGATCGTGATCACCCGTCGGTAGCGAAGCTGTCAGCCTGGGTCCTACCGAGAGGCGGGGGCCCGGATGGGGGCAGAGCGGCTACCGATGAGACGGGTCGCCGTGTTCGAGGTCGACCACCCCGTCACTTCGGCGGCCTTCTTCCTGGACGTTATCACCCTGGGCAGGGCCAAGGCGTGGCCGCCCTCTCCGACGGAGACCGCATCGGTCTCGGCCGAATCGTCCTCGAGGTGAAGGTGCTCCGGCCTGACTCGGCCCAGGCTCGATCAGCCCAGGGCCTTCTTTACATAGGCGAACGAGTCGCGCACGCCCTCGGTGGGGTCCTTCTCGTCCATCTCGTACTCGAGGTTGGCTCTGCTTCGCCGAAGAGGGCGGCTGAGCGAGGAGCGGATTGAGCTGCTGGTGTCATGGATGTGGCCGTCAACGCCAAGGCCGTGATCCTCTGCACGGGAGGGTGTTCCTGGCTTGGCGACATCTGGGCACGTGACAATTCATGCAGCCGGGCACGAGATGTGTCTACCTGTGGCCCGCTGTGTCCTCTTCCGGGCGTCCCGTCCGGCACGCGTCTTGCTCCTTCAGGATCCGGAATGGCTTTGTCCGGAGATGTGCCGTCGGGGATCGTCGAAAGGCAAGGAAACCCGGCACTGGTTCTCCCGGCCGTCCTCCGTGAGCTGTACTC
>Ga0326597_10014067_pt1 | contig 10495 bp, 10 predicted proteins | sample RVTome_12_FD_203789 | JGI IMG/M metagenome (GOLD analysis project Ga0326597, IMG submission 203789) | Soil microbial communities from uranium-contaminated site in the Upper Colorado River Basin, Wyoming, United States - RVT100D185 | ecosystem: Environmental > Terrestrial > Soil > Contaminated >... | reverse complement strand
TGCAACTCATCTCATGCTCCTTCGTGACCAGACAGACCCGGCTTGTCAGGCCGGAACTCACTCGCCGGGCTCGACGGGCTCCCCGCGCCTCTCGGCGGCCTGCTGCTCGCGCCACTCGTCGTAGGTCAGCCGCCGCAGCTCGAAAAGCGCGCCGAGCCGTGCATAAAGATTTCCGAACAGTCGGGCAACCGGACGGTATGCGGCGATGTCGACGTGCAGGCGAACGGGATCGACGATGCCGGGGCGGGCGCGGATGCGGACGACCTCGCCCAGCACGATATTGCGCTCCGCACTGACCGGCGTGATCGACATCACCCGGCACTCGAGCGCCACCGGCGCCTCGGCGATGGTCGGCGGCGCGACAACGCGCGAGGGCTTCAGCGAAAAGCGCGCGACATCGATCTCGCTCGTCTCGGACGGAAACTCGGTGGCGCAGACGTTGGCCTTCTCGACGATGTCCTCGGTGACGACGTGAATGACGTATTCGCCGGTCTCGCGGATATTGCGCGTCGTGTCCTTGATCGAGCCGTCGGGCCTGGAATTGAGCCCGAGAACGACCACGGCCGGATCCTCGGAGAAAATGTTGAAGAACGAGAACGGCGCCGCGTTGACGGTCCCGTCCGTTGCCAGCGTGGTCACGAGCGCGATCGGACGCGGCACGACCAGGCCGCAGACCAGCTTGTAGCGCTCGCGGCGTTCGATCTGGTTCGGGTCGACGTCGAATTCGCCGTTTTCGTCGGCAGCCTGCATCGGGTCTCTCCGGCGCGCTCGCGGTTCAATCTACCTGCTGGCGGAAGCGCATCTCAACAACCGCGACTACGAAAGCGCCGTCGAGTGGGCGCGCAAATCGATCGCGCGGCGCGACAACTTTCCGCTTTCCCACGTCGTGCTCGCCTCCGCGCTTGGGCATCTCGGTCAAATCCCTGAGGCCGGAGCAACGCTCGCCAACGCCTTGCGCCTGCGGCCGAACGTCATCGTTAAGCACAACTATCCGGTGCTCTACCGCAACCCCGAGGATGCAGAGCACATCCTCGACGGCCTGCGCAAGGCGGGCTGGACGGGATAGCGCGCCTCACAGGCTGACCGGCGCGCCCTCGCGCGCCGAGCGATCGGCGGCCATGGTCAGCGCCAGCACCCGGCGGCCGTGGTCGCCGGTGGCGAGGCCGACGCCGCCCAGCCCCAGCACATGGCGCACAAAGGCGTCGGTTTCCTCGCGCATCGGCCCGAAGAACTCGCCGAGCGCGAAGTCGCCCGGCATGGCCGAGCCCAGAAACGCGACGCCGACCTCGTATTGCGGCGTGTAGGGGCACGGGATCGGCTCGCCCGGCACAAGCACCACGTCGCGGTGGGCGTCGTCGATATTGAGCGAGCCGACGGTTCCCTGCAGGTCGATCTCCATCGTCGCGGTATAGGCCGGCCAGTGGCGCGGCTGCAGCCAGCTCGTCCCCAGCGTCGCCACCGAGCCGTCGTCGAAGGTGACGATCATCCACTGGAAGTCGTCGCGGTTGTACGGCTTGAACACCTTGCTGGCCGATCTGGCGTAGACCTCGACCGGCGACTTTCCCTCCATGTACCAGAGGATCAGGTCGACCATGTAGGTCAGCGTGTTGATCGACGGCGTGGTGTTGGGCGAGCGCGAGGCCACCGCCTCGCCGACCGCGCGGGTCACGTAGATCTTGCCGAGCGCCATCACGATGTCGCCGAGATGGCCGCGCACCGCCGATTCCTTGGCCAGCAGGTATTGCTTGCGGAAGCGCTGGGTGTAGCCGATGAAGACATCCGTGCCGGACGCCTTCGCCTTGGCGAGGATGTCGTCGGCCTCGCCGAGGTCGAGAACGAAGGGCTTCTCGATCAGAACCGGCTTTCCCATCTCGGCGGCGAGCGCGGCAGCCGCATAGTGGTTCTCCTCGTCGGTCGCGACGATCACCGCACCGACGCGCTCGTCTTCGATCGCCTCGCGGAAATCGTCGGTCGCGACGTCGGCCGCGGTGGCGTCGCCGAGCTTGTCCAGCCGCTCGCGATCGATGTCACACACCGCGAGATGGTTGACGCCGAGAACCTGGCGGCAGGAATGGGCCCTGAGTGTGCCGATTCCGCCGGCACCAATCACGGCGATGCCGGTCTCCTTGAGGTTCCGGCGCTCGATGGGACGGACCGACATTCAGCTCACGACCGCAGATGCGTTGCCGAACTTGCCGGTGAAGACCATGGCGGAAAGCGGCTGGCGCTCGCGCTCCTCGCGCTCGCGGCCGGGAAGCTCCTCGGGCAGAGCATCGGGCTCGCCCTGATAGCCGAGCGCAAATCCGCAGACCACGCTCGTGTCGTCGGGCACGGCGTAGGTCTCGACCACCTTGTCCTTGAGGATGCCGGCCATCTGATGCACGCGCAGGCCGTGCTCGGTCGCCTGCAAGATGAGCTGGGCCATGCCCATGCCGGCGTCGTAGACCGAGGTCGGGCTCGGATTGCCGTTCGCCAGGTTCTTGTAGGCGCAGACGAAGCCGACGACCGGCGCGGTGCGGCTCCAGCGCTGGTTGCGCTCGTTGATGCAGCCCTGCGCGCGCTCGTATTCGCCGGCATCGTCGCTGGTCGCGACGATGAAGCGCCAGGGCTGCGAATTGTTGCACGACGGAGCCCAGCGCGCCGCCTCGAACAGGCTGACCAGAATCCTGCGATCCACCGGGCGGTCGAGAAACGAGCGCGGGCTCCAGCGCTCCGCGATCAGCCGATGAACCGGCTCGCTGGTCTTGGCTGGCTTGTCGAGTGGCATGAGATTCCCCCTGGCAATGCGGCGGACGGCCGCCTATCGGGATGCGAAATATCACTTCGGGCTTCGCCGTGGCAATGCCGGCCGGCCCCTTGCGCGGCGGGCCGAGCCTCACATGCCGGCCGACGGGTCGTTACGCGGCAGGCTCACCGGCTCGCCGCGCTCGACGGAGAGATCGGCCGCGGCGCAAACCTCCATGACGAGGCGCGCCTCCTCGGCCGACACCATCACGGGACGGTCGTTGGCCACGGCGTCGAGGAAATGATGCGTCTCGTCATTCGACGATGGCGTTGCGGGCGCAGGCATTGGCGCGGATCCAGCCGATGCCGTCGGCACTTGCACTCATAGCACGTCCGGTGCATCTGTCTGCCGGCAGGCGCGCCGCTGCGCGCAGGCCGTCCACCGAATCCGGAATCGCCCGATGCCACCCGCTTTCAAGGGCGTGATGCAATCCACCGTCACGCCGCTCAAGAACGACTTCAGTCTCGACGTCGAGACGTTCGAAAAGATCATCGATTTCCATGTCCGCACCGGCGCGACGGCAATCTCCTGGCCGCACCACAAGGCGGAATCGCTGAGCCTCACCATCGAGGAGCGCAAGCGGTTCGCGGAGGTCGCGGTCAAGGTGGTGAACGGCCGCGTGCCGGTCACCATCCATGTCAGCGCGCTGGCCGTCGAGGACACGTTCGCGCTGGCGCGGCATGCCGAGGACATCGGCGCCGACGGCATTCTCGCCATCACGCCCTATGTGTGGGCGCCGACCACGCAGTCGATCCACGACTATTTCGTCAGGCTGTGCCGGTCGATCGGCATCGCCGTGATCTCCTACAATTCGCCGAGCTATCTGGCCGGCGTCGAGATCACCGGCGAGCTGATGGCGCGGCTGATCGAAAAGCTGCCGAATTTCGTCGGCGTCAAGGAGGCGAGCTTCAACTCGGAGAAGTTCGTCGAGATCTCGCGCGTCGCGCTGCCGCGCAGGCCCGATTTCGCGCTGGTCACAGGGGTCGAGTTCCTGCTGCCCTCGGTGCCGCTCGGCGGCGTCGGCTCCTATTCGGCCGCCGGCTCGATCTGCCCCAATCTGTGCACCCGGCTGTGGGAGAGCTGCATCGCCGGCGACTGGGCGAAGGCGCGCGAGCTGCAGATCAAGATGACCCGCCTCTGGCACCTGTTCAAGGACCAGTACCCGTCCTCGCTCAAGGGCGGGATGGTGATCATGGGACGCCCGGCCGGGCCGACCCGCGCGCCGCTGCCGACGGCGACCGGGCAGCGCCAGGCCTTCATCGAATCCGAGCTCGAGGACATGGGCATCCTCGACTCCGAGCCGCACGGCTGGTGAGCGGGAGCCAGAACGCATGAGCTTCGAACCGGGACTGATCCACGCGCCGCTGACGCCGTTCGGCGCCGGGGGGCGCATCGACCATGACACTTTCGCGAAGGCCATCCGCTTCCACGTCGCCAACGGCGCGGATTCGATCGCGCTGCCGATGCACGCCGGAGAGGCGGTGAGCCTGCCGGACGCGGAGAAGCGCAAGCTCATCGGCTTCGCCGTCGAGCAGGCCGGCGGCACGCCGGTGATCGCGCATGCGAGCGACGCCGGCACCGGCATCGCCGCGGCGCTGGCGCGTCATGCCGAGGAGGTGGGCGCAGCAGCCATCCTCAGCACGACGCCCTACTACTGGACGCCGCCGGCGGCGATGCTGGTCGAGCATTTCGCCGCGATCGCCGGCGCGGTGTCGCTGCCGTTCTACGTGCACAGCGCACCCGACGACATGGCCGGCATCAAGGTCAATGTCGATATCGTGCTGAAGCTGATCGAGCGCGCGCCGAATTTCGCCGGCGTGATCGATTCGGGCCTCGACTGGCAGTTCATGATCGAGCTCCTCACCGAGGCGCCGAAGAAGCGGCCGGGCTTCCGGCTGATCTCGGGCAACGAGTACATGGTGTCTGCCGGCGCCATCGGCGCCGGCGCCATCGTCTCGACGCTGGCCACGATCGCGCCGAGGCGCGTGCGCGCGCTCTACGACGACTGCCGCGCCGAGCGCCTGTTCGAGGCGCGCAGGGCGCAGGAGGACGTCGCCCATCTGCGCCAGGTGCTGAAGCCGCTCGGCGTGGCCGGGCTCAAGGCGGCCGCGGCGCTGATGGGGCGCGACGCCGGCCGGCCGCGCCCGCCGCTCGAGCCTCTCACCGCGCGCCAGTCGAAGGCGCTGGCCGCGAGCCTCGAGGCGATCGCGGCGCTCGGCGCGGAACCGCGCGGCTGGTAAGGCGCCCAAGCGAGTGGACGGAGGATAAATTGGCTCAGAAGAAAAACAGGAAGCCGGCGCCGGCGCATGTTTGCGACGTTCTGGTGGTCGGTCGCGGCAACGCGGCGCTGTGCGCCGCCAACGCCGCCGCCGACCGGGGCGCCACGGTCACCGTCCTGGAAGCGGCGCCGGAAGACGAGGCCGGCGGCAACAGCCGTTTCGCCGGCGGCGTCATGCGCTTCGCCTATGACGGCGGCAGGGACCTCGCGAAGCTCTGCGATCTGCCGGAAAAGGAAATCCAGGAAACCGCCTGGGACTCGAACACGGTCAACGAGTTCTACGACGACCTCTACCGCGTCACCAGCTACCGCTCCGACCCGGAGCTCAGCGAGATCCTGATCACTCGCAGCCTCGACGCGATGGTCTGGCTGAGGAGCCAGGGCGTCAGCTTCACGCCCAACTACCGCCACCAGTCGGCGGTGGTCGACGGCAAGCGGCGGTTTTTCGGCCGCATGCCGTTCTGGGTGGTGGGCGGCGGCGCGGGCCTCGTCGACTATCTCGCCAAGACCGCACTCAGGAAGGGGGTCGAGATCTTCTACGAGATCCGCGCGGTGTCGCTGATCACCGACGATGACGGCCGGGTCGTCGGCGTCGAGGCGCGCGGGCGCGACGGCCGGCGGCGCTTCGAGGCGTCGGCCGTGGTGCTCGCCTGCGGCGGCTTCGAGGCCAATCCGGAGATGCGCACCCGCTATCTCGGGCCGGGCTGGGAGCTCGCCAAGGTGCGCGGATCGCGCTTCAATGTCGGCGACGGGCTCAAGATGGCGCTCGATATCGGGGCCGCGCCCTACGGCAACTGGTCGGGGCGCCATGCCACCTCGTGGGAGCGCTACGCGCCCGAATTCGGCGATCTCTCGATGCTGGAAAGCTCCTACCGCCACTCCTTTCCGCTGTCGCTGATGATCAACGCCAACGGCAAGCGCTTCGTCGACGAGGGCATCGAGTTCTACAACTACACCTACGCCAAATACGGCGCCGAGGTGCTGAACCAGCCGGGCCAGTTCGCCTATCAGGTGTTCGACGCCAAGACCAAGCCGCTGCTGCGGCCGGAGTACGGCGACAAGACCGTGACCAAGGTGGTGGCCGACACGCTGGAGGAGCTGGCCCACAAGATGGAAGGCGTGGACGCGCGGGCATTCCTCGAGACCGTGCGCGAGTTCAATGCCGCCGTGCAGACCCACGTCCCGTTCGACCACTCGATCAAGGACGGGCGCTGCACCAAGGGGCTCGCGCTCAACAAGTCGAACTGGGCCAACCCGCTCGACACCCCGCCGTTCGAGGCCTACGCCACCACCTGCGGCATCACCTTCACCTTCGGCGGCGTGCGTATCGTGCCGGAGACCGGGCAGGTGCTCGACGTCAATTTCCACCCGATCGAGGGGCTGTACGCTGCCGGCGAGATGGTCGGCGGCATCTTCTACTTCAACTATCCGGCGGGAACCGGGCTGGTCTCGGGGACCGTGTTCGGCCGCATCGCCGGCACCGCGGCCGGCGAGACCGCCGTTGCCGAGAGGAGCTGACCCCATGTTCACGCGCACGCTCGCCGAATTCGCCACCGAAACACCGACCGCCGACGTGCCGGACGCCGCGCTCAAGGCGGCCCGCCACGGCCTCGTCGACACGCTGGGCTGCGCGCTCGCCGGCACGCGCGAGCCGGTCTCCGAGATCGCCGCCGCCTATGTGCGCGAGAATGGCGGGCGCGGTCGCGTCACCGTCTGGGGCCACGATGTCGAGGCAAGCGCGGCCGATGCCGCCTTCGTCAATGCAATCAGCGCGCATGCGCTCGATTTCGACGACAGCCATCCGAGCGCGCGCGGACACGCCAGTGCCAGCCTCGTGCCGACCGCGATCGCGGCCGGCGAGGCGGCGGGCGCCGGCGGGCTGGACGTGCTGGCCGCCTACGCCATCGGCATCGAGATCGCGGCAAGGATGGGGCGCGGCTTCGGCTTCGGGCTGCTCGGCGGCGGCTGGCATCCGACCGCCGCGGTCGGCGTCATCGCCGCGACCGCGGTGGCGGCGCGGATCGCCGGACACGACGCCGAAACCCTGCAGCGCGCCTTCGGCGTCGCGGGATCGGAGGTAAGCGGGCTGCTGCGCAATTTCGGCACCATGACAAAGCCCTATCATACCGGCCATTGCGCGCGCGCCGGCATCGCCGCGGCCTGGCTCGCCGGCGCCGGCATCACATCGGACCCGAACATTCTCGACGGCGAGGGCGGCGTGTTCCATGCCTATCATTCGAACGGCGAGGCGCCCGACCGGCTGGCCGCCGATCTCGGCAGCAGGTGGGAAATCGTCGAGCCCGGCAATTTCGTCAAGAACTGGCCGTGCTGCTATTCCAACCACCGCTCGATCGGCGCCATGTACGCGCTCATCGCCGAGCACGGCTTCACCGCTGACGAGGTCGAGGAAGTAACGGTTTCGTTCCTGCCGGGTGGCGACACGGCGCTGGTCAGCCGCGAACCGAACACCGGGCTCGAGGGCAAGTTCTCGATCGAGTACGTCATGGCGGCGATGCTGCTCGGCGATCCGCTGACCCTGGCGACCTTTACCGACCCGATGGTGATGCGGCCCGAGGCGCAGGCGCTGATCCCGAAGGTCAAGCGTGTGATCATCCCCGCCGAGGGCAAGTTCGCGGGCCTCGTCGGCTACAACATCATCGAGGTCAGGACCGGGCGCGGCACCTTCACGCGGCGCGAGGACAGGACGCCGGGCGATCCGGTGGCGTGGCCGATGAGCGAGGACGACCGCCGCACCAAGTTCCTCGACTGCGCGCGCCTGGCGCTGGGCCATGAGGGAGCCGAAGCCCTGTTCGAGCTCGCCGGTCGTGCTGTCGAGCTTGGCGCCATCTCCGAGCTCGCCCGCGCCACCGTGCCGCCGGCGGGTGGTGGCGCCTCCGGCTGTTCCGTGTCACTATTAGCAGGTCGGGAGGGCTCCATGCAGGATATCCCGACTGTATGAAGGATACCGGGATGCCGATTCGTAGAAGCTGAGCGCAATTCGATTCAACAAGATTGAGCAAGGAGAAAATGGATGTTGGCAAAATTTGCAATATCAATGCTTTTTGTGATTGGGATATCGTCAATCGCGCGTGCGACCAATGAAAGCGATCTTATAGATAAAGGATTGAAGGGAGTAACTGGCCAAGAAATACATGATATGTATGTTGGTAAAACATGCAATTCTACGGTATTTAATAAAGACGGTGATATAGTCTCCAACGGCACCAACATTTACAGCGTCGATGGCACCGTTACAAAGACCAATGCGAAGGTTGGAGAGGCTCCAGAAACCCGAAATCGCAAATGGTGGATGGATGGAAGTAAGTTTTGTGAGACGCTATATGGCAACGACGAGCCATGGTGCGGCGCACATGAGGTCTTCTACCGTCTGGACGACAAGCTGTATGGGTTCGATAAGACGGGCTGGACCAAATTTGAGATCGTGTGCCAATAGCCGATCGTGTGCCAATAGCCGGGAGCGTGTTTGAAAAGGCACTGACCGCTCGTGGCCATCGCATGATGGGCGCCGGGGGTGGCGCTGATCGTGATGGGCGTCTTAGAGCGCCCCGAACCGCGGCGGCGGGATGCGGCGCCTGGACGCCCGTTCGTAGGTCGAGGCAATGTGCAGCACCATGTCCTCCCTGCCCGGCTCGGCACGGAACACGAGCGAGAACGGCAGCCCCGGCTCGGCGATGACGGTCGGTTGGTCCGCCTGCACCGATACGTAGCGCGTGGCGTCGCCGGCAAGCGCGAAGCGCGGATCGTAGACTGTCGTCACGTAGCCCGCCGGCACCAGCATCTCGGTCAGCCCGGCATTGGGCCCGCTCATGGTCTCGGGCCTCAGATTGCCGGGCGTGCCGTGCTGCGACGCGCCGCCGATCAGCGCCGGCGGCCACGGCGTGTGCAGCCTGACCAGCGCATCGAGCCGGTTCTCGTAGATCACCATCATGTCGACGCGACGCAGCAGCTCGCGCAGCATGATGCGCTCGTCGACGCCCTGGCGCCCGCCCGGCGGATTGCGCGGATCGCGAACCTCCTGCCAGTTCCTGAACGCGGCGCGCTGGTCGTCGCCCCAGAATTTCGAGCGCGCGTTCAGCGCCGGCCAGTCGGTCAGCGTCTCGGTGAACCCGGCTTTAGCCCAGTCCTCGGCGCGGCGCGCGAGATACTGGCGGATGTGGAAGCGGAAGCTCATGGCGAGCTCCTGCTGCTGGACGGTGGCGAGATCGAGATTGGCCGGCGGAGGAATGCGGCCGTCGGCGAGCTCGACCATGTAGTCGATCGGCTCCATCGAGCCGGAGCCGAACGTCTTGCCGGGCGCGAATTCGGTCGGCCGGATGGCGGCGGCGAAATCGGCGAACAGCGGCGTTCCGTCCGGCTTCAGGCGGAACAGGATATCGGGCATGAAAACCGGCACGAGGGCGGCCAGCGCGCGTCGGAAGTCGACGCCCATCTGCTCGATATCGGGATCGGGCTGCCACAGGGGATCGGACGAGTCGACGAGGGTGGCGCCGAGCCGGTCCTCCAGCACCTCTCTGATCTCGCGCGCCGCGGCGCGGCAGATCGGCTCTTCGGCCTTCGAGCCCGGCGGATGGACCATCGACTCGCGGATCACGCCGATGCGCAGCCCGGCAAGCGCGCCCGGCCCCGCCTCGGCTGCGACATGGCGGAGATAGGGGGTCGCCAGAACCGAGGAGCGCGGCACCGTGGTGAACGGGTCGCGCGGGTCGTAGTAGCCGCGCTCGGGGTCCTTCAGCGCGTCGAGCACGCGCGCGCAGTCTTCCAGCGTGCGGGCGAGGATGCCGGTGCGGTCGCAATAGATGTCGGCGCCGATGGCGCCGCCGTCGAAGCCCAGCATCGCCTTGTGCGGCAGGATCAGCGCCACCGCATTGTGGTTGGCGGGCCCGCGGCACGACGCGCGCGTCTCCTCGCCGAGGCTTGCCGTCACCAGATTGGCGCTGACCGAGACGCCGGAGCCCGAGCTCGAGCCGAGCGAGGCGGCGCGCCGGGTGTCGTAAGGGTTCGCGGGGTTTCCCGCCCAGCTCGAGCGCTGGTAGCCGAGCACCGAGGGCAGCACCCTGTCCGGCTCGTGGCGCCCGCCCGGATCGCCGGCGCGGCCGTTGTATTCGGTACACACGGCCTTGGCGAAAATGATCGCGCCCTTGTTGCGGAGCTGTTCGACGAGCAGATGGTCGCGCGCCGGAAAATCGATGTCGTAAGCGGCATCGCCTGCCCCGGTCGAGCGCATGTCCCTGGTGTCGAACGGATCCTTGAACGAGAACACGACGCCGTACATCGGCATCTTTTGCAGATCGGGATCGGTGCCGTATTGCGCGTCGAGCTCGGCGGCGCGCTCCAGCGCGTCGGGCTGGCGCCGGAAAATCTCGCACACCGCCGGCGCACCCTCGGGCAGCGGCCCGTCGTCGGGGTGGCGG
>Ga0326597_10014065_pt1 | contig 10496 bp, 14 predicted proteins | sample RVTome_12_FD_203789 | JGI IMG/M metagenome (GOLD analysis project Ga0326597, IMG submission 203789) | Soil microbial communities from uranium-contaminated site in the Upper Colorado River Basin, Wyoming, United States - RVT100D185 | ecosystem: Environmental > Terrestrial > Soil > Contaminated >... | reverse complement strand
TTGAGCGTATGCTCAACGAAATTCCTCGTCAATGCCTTGGATATCGCACAGCGCTTCAGGTAGAATTACTAGCAACCAAGTGTCCTAATTGAGGGGTGCGGAGAGGCCAGCGTAACTATGTTAAGTATACACCCTTTCGGGCTACTTGTCAAGTACCTCACCTGTCTCGTTTGCCCGACCACGAAATTGGCTTGCTAAGTATAGTAAGTTCGATTATAACTAAGTTATAACGTATGGAGATAGCTTACAAAGGAAAGTTCGTAAAGATAGGAAACTCTGTTGGTGTCATTATTCCTAAACCCCTACTCGAGAGCCTTGGATGGAAGCTCGGGGATAAAATTTCCGTAGACAGTGGGACCGGTAATACTATTGTTATAACAAGGTTAGAACCTAATAATACACCTATACCTACCCAAGCACCTCAACCACAGCCTCAAGGGTAAAAAACTAAAGCTGTTGTACTAATCCTGCTACTTCATCTATAGTGGTGAGCCCTGCGGCGGCCTTAAAGAGCGCGTCTTCTACTATGTTTAAGCCTCTTGTTTCGCCCTCCACCACAACCTCCTGCAAGCCGATATTGCCTTTGTACCCATCACTGCATTGCGAGCACCCTGTTGCCCGGGCGACCCTGACATCTCTAAATTGTGCATCCTCTCCTGCTAACCCCTCTGCCTTAAGCGCAAAGAGCACTCTGCCAAAGTTTGCTCCCGCTGCCTCAAAGGGCTCCATTTCTGCTCTGGAGAGTTTGTAGGACTCGTGACACTCTGGGCAGGCTCGGCGCACCACCGCAACTTTTATAATCGCCTCCGCGGATGGGATCCGCTCAGGCCCTTCGACTTCGCTCAGGACAGGCGTATCAAGGCCTGCGAGCACAAGCACGCCGCGCTTTGCCGCCGCTTGTGCGAGCGCCGCAGTTTTTTGATCTGCGATTGAATCTATCATTACCACGTCTGGGTCCTGCTTTAGTACCGCGCGCACTGCGGCGGGCATATCAAGCCCTATCTCCCTTTGAATACTGCGCTGGGTGATGTGCGGCAAACGGGTCTCTATCTGCTCCTCTACAGTAAAGAGCGCCTTAGAAGGCGAGGCGAGCAGGTCGAGCAAGGTGTATAGAAGAGTCGTCTTTCCTCGGCCTGAGACAGTGATAAGTCCGCTTTTTCTATGCAGAATCTTATGAACGCTCTCGAGCGCCTCACCGTGGAGCCCAAGAGAAGGTAGTGTAAAACCTCTACGACGTGCGGCGTTGTGTGGCACAAGGTGGAGTACCACGCGCTCGCCGCCAAGAGTCGGCAAGGCCACCACCCGTACCCGAACCTCCTCCCCTTCGATCACTACTTTGAAACTCCCCTCCTGCGGCGTAGAGAGTGTATAGGAGAGCGAGGCAAGCTCTTTTAGCTTGGCGATAATTGCTACAGCCTCGCGAGGGAGGGTCATCGCCTCGTAGAGTGTGCCCTCGATGCGATAGCGCACGAGCACTTCACTTTGTCCTGAAAGAAACTCCCGAGGCTCGAAGTGCGCTTCGCTAGCGCGGTGTAGGAGCGCGTGGGCAAGAAGCGCCTCGAGTGCGCGCTCCGGGTCGTTTGCTCCCTTAATTTTTTCTCCAAACTTTTCCTTGAGATGCTTGTGGTATACAACGAGCGCCTGCTTTATAGAGCGCTCGCTTGTGAGGCGAGGCAAAATCCTAAAGCCTCGCTCGGTACGCAAAAACTCAATATGCTCGAGCGCGTCTGTGTCGAGCACTGCCACCTCCACGGCCCCATCCCGAGTTTTATACGCAACAACACTGTGTATGCGAGCTATCGGCTCTGGGATGAGGGTGAGTGCCTCGAGCGCGACATCATCCCGCGAGAGCATTACAAACGGCACGCCGAGCACATGCGCCGCCGCGCGGCGTAGCTCATCAAGCGAGAGTGCCTCCGTGCGCGCAAGGGTATCAAAGAGCGAGCCCTCACTCTCAATGTTTGCAAGCTGGCTGCGCGAGAGCATCCGCGAGTCTATCAAAAATTCTTTAAGTGCTTCGTCGTTAATCCTCATACAAAACTTTGTGCACCCCGACGCTTTGGTCGGGGCTCCGACTGAAACGTCGGAGTTGACACCATTGTATAAGGGTATATACTAAATTGCATCTGGAAACCGCCCCGAGAGGGCGGATTTTTAGTAGCTAGTCACTAGGGTATAGCCACTGGTTAATGCGGTAACTCCCTATTGGCTAAGGACTAGTGACTAACAGCTAATCTATATGTTTGATCTTAAAGTAATGAATTCGGTTTTGGGCGAGCTTGAGGAGGAGCGCGGCATCCCAAAAGAGAAGGTTATCGAGGCTATTGAAGCGGCGCTCGCGACCGCCTACAAAAAAGAGTACGCAAAACGCGGGCAGATTATCCGCGCCCACCTCGACATGGACACGGGCACCACGCAGTTTATGCAGGTTAAGGAGGTTGTTGATAAAAACTCGGTGCGATTTGAGGAAGGAGATGACTCCGATCCCGTTAGAGAAAAACCGCCTCAAGCGGCTGAAGCCGCGTCCACAGGCGAGGCGTTCTCTAACGGGACGGAGCTCCCGCACTACAACCCGGAACAGCATATCCTTATAGAGGATGCAAAGCTCATCAAGCGCGATACAAAGGTGGGTGATGAGCTTGTCTTTCCACTGGAAGAGAAGCAGGATTACGGCCGCATTGCCGCACAAACCGCAAAGCAGGTGATTATCCAGAAAATCCGCGAAGCGGAGAAGGTCTCTGTAGTTGCAGAGTTTGGTGCGCGCGAGGGCGACATTGTCTCAGGCACGGTACAGCGCATGGAGCGCGGCAATATTTATGTCGATTTAGGCCGCGCAACCGGGATACTCCCCTACGAGGAGCAAATTCCAGGCGAGCGCTACCGCCAAGGCGAGAGGATACGCGCACTCCTCTACCAGGTGGAGGAGAGTCCGCGCGGCATTTACCTGCGCCTCTCGCGTGCGCATCCGAATTTTCTTATAAAACTTTTTGAGATGGAGGCGCCCGAGGCGCAAAACGGCACCGTGGTGTTTAAGGCCATCGCGCGCGAGGCGGGAAGCCGTTCAAAGGTTGCGGTCGCCTCAACCGACGCACATGTAGACCCGGTAGGCTCCCTGGTGGGTCAGAGGGGCGTGCGAGTCTCCACCGTAACTTCGGAGCTTGGCGGTGAGAAGATAGACATTGTTGAGTGGTCGGAGGATCTTAAAGCGTTTATCGAGGAGGCACTCTCCCCCGCGCGCATACTTTCGGTCGACCTCGACGAAGGAGAGCGCAAAGCGGTAATTAAAGTAGCTGAGGACCAGCAGAGCCTCGCTATTGGCCGTGGCGGGCAAAACGTGCGCCTTGCGGCAAAACTAACCGGCTGGAAAATAGACATACAGTCGATGGGCGGCGCACAGCTCATCGAGGCAGATGAACAAGGAGAGGTTGCCGAGATAGAGGGTGAAACTCCTATAGAAACAAAAGCAGAGGCGACGGTAGAGAGTGTAGAAGAAGAAAAAGCTGTAGAAAAAACCGAAGAGTAAAAATTAATCGTATATACTACACGTATGAACTTGTGGCACGATGTCCCGATTGGCGAGAATGCGCCGGAAGAAATAAATGTAATCATTGAGATCCCGAAGGGCTCGCATAATAAGTACGAGGTTGATAAAGAGACGGGCATGATTAAGCTCGATCGCGCCAACTACAACGCTTCTCCATACCCATGCGAGTATGGTTTTGTACCTCAGACTTTGTGGGAGGACGGTGATGCGGTCGATGTACTTCTCCTTGCCACGTATCCAATCCACCCGGGTATCCTTGTGAACGTACGGCCCGTTGGCATTATGGAGATGACTGATGGCGGAGAGTCAGATGACAAGATTATCTGCGTACCGGTCGACGACCGACGATGGGAAAACGTAAAAAATATAGAAGACCTAAACCAACACACTCTGCAAGAATTTAAGCATTTTTTTGAGGCCATCAAATTACTAAAGGGCAAGCCAGTCGAGGTGACCGTGCACGGCTTTAAAGGTAAAACAGATGCAAGCAAGGCAATAGCAAAGTCTCAAGAGCTGTACAAAACTAAGTTTGCAAAATAAATAGGTTTGATATACTGAGAGCATATGGATAAGAAGTACCTCCGTGTACTGCTCCCTATCCTCATCACGACTCTTTATGCTGGCCTTCCCTTTGTGCTCGCACGGGCACAGGAGACAGACGCCTCAATTAACACAACCATAGATGCTAATGCTCGGGTAAATTCAACGAGCGTGGATACAAACGCAAACGTGCAGGTGCGACCGCGGCCTCAATTCTTACCTAAGATGGGCCCTGCAGTAAGCAATATTACCTCTGGCACCCGCGACACATTTAAAACGACTGCGTCTACCACGCGCGAAGCGGTACAAAAGCGAGTTGATGCGATACAAACAGTAGTGTTAGACCACAAAGAGGCGCTCCGCCAGACAATGCTTGAGAGCAGAGCAAACGCTCAGATGCGTGCAGAAGGGGCAAAACAAGCGGCACAGGCGCGCTACGGCGAACGCGTACAAAGGGCTGTCAAGCACATTGTTGAGCGGCTATCCGCGACAGTGAACCGCCTCAGCGACATCGCCACACGCATTGAGAGCCGCATCGTAAAATTTCAAGAGGCGGGTTACGACATGAGCGAGGCAAGCAGGCTCCTTGAGGACGCAAAGCTTGAAATTGCAACGGCAAGCGAAAAGGTGGCTACGCTGAGCTCCCTTATTGAAGAGGCGCTCTCGAGTGCCGCACCTCGAGAGCGCCTTTCAGACATCCGCGCGGGCGTTGCCGATGTAAAGGAGGCATTGCGCACCGCAAAGGGAGCACTTATGGAGGTTGTAGTGTCTATACGCACAGAAGTAAGCGCGGGCACAGATGCCACCATTACTCAATAATTTTTTAACTATGGAAGACACCACATCTCAAAATCCTCAAGCTTCACAAACGCCTCAAACTCCCCCGCAGCAAACTTCGTCGCCTCAGCAAACACCTCCTGCCTCTTCGCCTCCTCCACAGGGCACTCCCCCTTCCCCTCACAACATTCCTATGACGCCTATCGTGGCGGGTATTGTGCTCCTGCTCCTCCTCACTGTGGCTGGAGCCGCCTACTACTATTTGGTTGGAAGGTCTTCTACGACAGTGGAGCCTGAGGGAGCGCTTGAAGTGGCACAGGAGACGGACCCGCAGACCGCCCAGCTTGAGCAGACGAGCAACTCCGATGAGCTTGATGCTATTGAGTTAGACATCGAAGGCACCATTGAGACAGACCTCGAGACAGACGTGAACACGCTCGAGCAATCTCTGTAACCCTCTGTGTTAAAATCGGGGGTGTATGCCGGACACTCCTCACAAAAATCCAAAACGTGAACCGGTTGGGCCCGCGATTGCGATTGTTGTTGTCGTAATTATCTTTTTAGCAGGCGGCGCGTATTTTTTTTACGAGCAGTACAAAGAGCGACAGGAAACGCCTCTTGAAGAAGACACTTCTACCTTGGAGACAACGCGGGATATGTCTTTCTAAAAAAATTTAATATCCTAAGGTGACACCTTGCGAAGGAAGGTGTCACCTTGTACCATCGCGTAATGCCGTTTGAAGCAACCGCGAAAGCTTTTTCGCTCAAAAAACTACCCCACTCGGAGGTGGAGCTTACGGGCGAGGTGCCGTATGAGGAGGTGGTGGGCTACAGAGAGCGCGCCTTGAAACACCTCTCCGAGCATATGGCGCTCCCCGGCTTTCGGCCTGGGAAGGTCCCGCTCCGCATGGCACTCCAAAAATTAGGAGAAGTGGCCGTGCTTGAAGAGGCGCTTGAGATTTTTATAAAAGATTTCTACCCCGCACTCATAGCGGCACATAGGGTGGACGCAGTCGGCCGGCCAGATGTACGTGTAACCAAACTTGCGGCTGAAAACCCCGTAGGGCTTGTGGTACGCACGAGTGTGTACCCAGAGGTAAACCTCCCTAAAAACTACAAAACAATCGGAAAGGAAATTGAACTTGAGGCAGTGCTTCCTGCAACTGAAGAAGAGGTTGTCCAAACGCTCGAAAATTTGCGGCAATCGCGCAAAGGCCCGGCCTCTGGTACAGAGGCCGGGCCTTTGCCGGATCTCAACGACGAATTTGCAAAATCCGTAGGCGCATTCGACTCCTTGGACGCCCTCAAAGAGCAACTCAAGCAAGGCATTACGGAAGAAAAGGAGCGTAAGGCACAGGAGGCGCGGCGCGGCAAAATAATCAACGCCCTGCTTAAAGAAGCAAACATCGACGTGCCGAGGATCTTTGTTGAGAGTGAGCTTGAAAAAATTATGGCACAAATGCGGGAGGACACAGTACGCTTTGGCCTTACATTTGAAACATATTTGGAACAAATAAAGAAAACTGAGGAGGAGCTGCGGGGTGAGCTACACGAACAAGCTGAAAAGCGGGCAAAACTACAGCTAATGCTCAATAAAATTGCAGAGGAGGAGAAGGTTGAGGCCAACAAAGAGGCGGTTGAGCGTGAGTTGAAGCATGCGTTGGAGCATTTTCCTAACGCAAAACCAGAACTCGTCCGTATACACGTTGGTACAGTGTTGCGTAATGAAAAAGTTTTGACGTTGCTTGAAAATCAGGAGAAAAAGTAATACAGTGCTGTCATGCAACAAACTGAAACTAAGAACCAGCTCGTGCCTATGGTGGTGGAGAAAAGCCCTTACGGTGAGCGGGCTTTTGACATTTACTCGCGCCTCTTGCGCGAGCGCATCATCTTCCTCGGCGGGCCAATTGAGGACCATACTGCCAATCTGGTAATTGCTCAGCTCCTCTTCCTCGCATCGGAAGACCCTAAAAAAGACATTCAACTCTACATTAACTCCCCGGGCGGCTCGGTAACGGCAACTCTCGCTATGCTCGACACAATGAATTTTATTAAGCCGGACGTGACAACGGTGTGTGTAGGTATTGCGGCCTCGGGCGCGGCGATAATGCTTGCGGGGGGCGCCAAGGGCAAGCGCTTTGCACTCCCTAACGCGGAGATGATGATCCACCAACCGTGGGGCGGTGCACAGGGCCAGGCAACCGACATCGAGATAACCGCGAAACATATTGTAGCAACCCGCTCAAGGCTCAATAAGATACTTGCGAAAACAACCGGCCAACAGCTTGAAAAAATTGAAAAGGATGTTGAGCGTGACTTCTTTATGTCTGCCGAGGAAGCTAAAAAGTACGGCATTATCGATGAAATATTTTCCAGCAAGGAGTCTGCGGTAAAAAAGTAAAGGCTCCCCGGCTATTGTAAACCCTTTGATATTTTGGTATTCTACCAGTGTTCGCTTCGATCCAGGGTTTTAACTTCAAAATTTTAATTATGTTTTCTCCCGCTCTTGCTACTAACTTGAAAAGAATTTCTGTGAACCAGGCAGAGGGCTCTCTCCACGCGTAATAATCACAGCAAAAAGAGTTCAGTTTAGGGCAAAGCGGTTAACCAGAATCGCTTATGTCGCTTACATACGCTTTCATCTTGATGGGGCTCACCGGCCTCTTGGGGATAGGTATAGGATACGTGTTTCGGTGGCTCTTGGTGCTCTCGCGCAAGGGCTCTGTTGAGCTTAGGGTTAAGCAAATAGTGCTTGACGCGCGCGAGGAAGCAAAACAAATTACCACGCGCGCGGAAAATGAAGCTAAAGAAATAGTCGCCGCCGCCGAGCTTACTATTAAAGAAAAAGAGGATAAGGTCACCCGCGCAGAAGACAGGGTCTTTAAGCGCGAAGAAGCAGTCGATAAAAAACAGTCGGAGCTTGAGCGCGAGATAGAGAGCGCCAAGGTTCGCATTGAAGAAGTTAGGACCATTAAGGAAAGGGTGGAAGAGCTCGTGGTGCAACGGCAGAGTGAACTTGCACGCGTTTCGGGTCTCACCCGCGAGGAGGCAAAGGAGCTCCTTTTCTCCGAGCTTGCGCGTGAGAGTGATGAAGATTTTATGGTTCGGCTCCAAAAGCTTGAGCAAACCGGTATGGAACGGCTTGAGCGCCGCGCGCAGGAAATACTCACCACGGCAATACACCGCCTTGGCAACTCCGTTGCCTCGGACACCATGGCAACCGCTATCACCATCCCCAACGACGATATAAAGGGAAAAATTATTGGAAAAGAGGGGCGCAACATCAAGGCATTTGAGCGTGCAACGGGTGTCGAGGTTATTATCGACGACACCCCGGGCTCTATTGTGCTCTCCTGCTACGACCCGGTGCGCCGTGCCATTGCACGCGTGGCACTCGAAAACCTGATAATCGACGGTCGCATTCAACCCGCAAAGATTGAAGAGATGGTAGAAAAATCAAAAAATGAGGTGACCAAAATTATTAAAGACAAAGGCGAGGCGGCGGCGTTTGAGGCCGGGGTGCTTAACCTACCCGCTCCGCTCATCCAGATACTCGGACGGCTCCACTTCCGCACCTCATACGGACAGTCAGTACTCCAACATTCGGTAGAAATGGCTCACATAGCGGGGATGATTGCAGAAGAGTTGCGCGCAAACCCGCAGGTGGCGCGGGCAGGGGCGCTGCTCCACGACATTGGCAAAGCCCTCGACCACGAGGTGCAGGGCACCCACGTAGAGATAGGCCGACGGATTTTGCAGAAATTTGGCGTCTCAGAAGATGTTATCAAAGCAATGCAGGCACACCATGAGGAGTACCCGTACGAGACGGTGGAATCTATCATTGTGCAGGTTGCAGACGCTATTTCAGGCGGGAGGCCGGGCGCCAGGCGCGACAGCGTGGAGAACTATCTCAAACGGCTCGCCGATATTGAAGCCATCGCAAACTCCTTTCCCGGGGTTGATAAATCGTATGCTATTTCCGCAGGCCGCGAGGTGCGCGTGTTTGTAAAGCCAGAGGAGATGAGCGACCTTGCCGCACGAGATTTAGCGCGCAATATTGCGCTGCGCATCCAAAACGAGCTTAAGTACCCAGGCGAAATTAAGATAGCGGTTATTAGAGAAACTAGAGCAATCGAGTTTGCTAGATAACTCGCGACCTGCCGGCAGGCAGGGATAAACCTCACTCCTACACACAGGGGTGCGGTAAGCACATTTTCCACAGAAATTAGACAGAAAATCTCTATGTTTTTAAGGGTATTTTGCTTTTTTGTTGCACAACGCTCCAGAGGATACTATATTTTTGAAAAAATAAGGATATCTTTGCGTTTTTTGTCAACTTTTTGTTATTTGACTCTACCCCGACGCCATGGTCGGGGGACCGACTTTTCAGAAAACATCGGCCTTGCAAGGTTTTTTTGACATACTATACTTAAGGCCCAGGGCTCCGGGTCTAAATTATTTACCTAACAAGATGTTATGAATAAGCAAGATATTGCAGAGAAGGTTCAGTCAGTACTTGGCGGGACCAAAGCCGATGCTGAACGTGCTGTAGAAGCGATGATAGAGACTATCGTAGGTGCACTTAAGAAGAATGAGGAGGTCTCTGTTGCAGGCCTTGGCATCTTTAAAACTAAGATGCGCGCAGCGCGCACTGCACGCAATCCTCGCACTGGCGAGTCTGTGCACGTGCCCTCAATGCGCGTGCCGAAGTTCCAGGCGGCAAAAGCGCTCAAGGAAGCGGTTAAGTAGAAAGTATCCTCTCGAAACAAAAAACCCCGGCTTAGCCGGGGTTTTTTGTTATACAATGTGAGGAAATGGCGTTAAAGTATTTACCTCGTGGCTTTACGCTCATAGAACTTTTGCTCGTGATTGCCATTATTGGCGTTCTGGCAGGTATTGTATTTGCGTCTATCGGCGGCGCAAGAGTTGATGCACAAAATACGACAAATAATCAAATAATAAAAGAATACGTTAAGGCATTTGAATTCTATTATTTAAGGCACGGCACGTACCCCGACCCAGGAGTATTTGACTACTGTTTGGGCGATTATACTGATAACCTGTGCGGCTTCTCGGACTCTTCCTCGGAAGATTCCACACTAAATGCTCAACTCAGTGAATTTTACCCTTCATTGCCAAGGTTCGATGAAATAACGTTTAGTATGTGGCTCTTTGAAGGGCCCACGTATACCTGCCAAGTCAGATCAGGGTCTAGGTGTATACAGTACGGACTAATTTGGGTTTTAGAAGGAAATGTAAGCTGTGGGGGTGCAGAACCAGGTTATATTGGCGACAAAACGTTATGTATATACCTATCAAATTAGGGACAAGTTCTCGTGCTCGGTAGAGATTCACTATTTCTTAGACTCCACAAGGGGCCAAATTACCTCAAATGAGCCTGCGGCGTAGGATGCGGCCTGGTACGGAGGGATAAAAATGCGCAGATTTTCTCCATCCACCACAAAATGCTCAAAGTTTTCTGCATGTGGCAGGAGGCCCTCTGTAATAACAGTATCCTGAGCCCACTCCCCTGCCTGCTCCACAATTTGTCTCCTCACTTGGGTCTGTGCGGCGGCGGAAATACGCTCAAGACAATCGCTAGAGGTACATATGTCGTCTAGCAAAAGTATATTCC
>Ga0326597_10014064_pt1 | contig 10496 bp, 9 predicted proteins | sample RVTome_12_FD_203789 | JGI IMG/M metagenome (GOLD analysis project Ga0326597, IMG submission 203789) | Soil microbial communities from uranium-contaminated site in the Upper Colorado River Basin, Wyoming, United States - RVT100D185 | ecosystem: Environmental > Terrestrial > Soil > Contaminated >... | reverse complement strand
TCTCCGCTTCGCCCATTTCCACCGGATGACGTTTGTTGTGAAAAAAGATAAACCTCTTGACCCAATGAACATATGCCTTCTCCGTCTGGTAACTGTAGTGCCTGGTGCGTATTGCCTGGCGGACCTGGTCGAGCAATTTGGGCTTTGGCGCACCTGGCGGAGTAGAAGTTTGCTCGGCCGGTTGGCTGCCCGTGGTCTTCAGCTTGAGTCGGTGATTTACCAGGCTGGTGATTTTCGAGTTTTCCATAGCGCCTCCTATGGTCTCGACGCGCGTTACGCGGGTTGCGGTCGCCATTCCTCGCCAGGGCATTTCAAATATCCAACTTCCCCTGTAGGCGAAGATAGAACGAAAGTCAAATAATATTTGCTTGTAACGGCTTTGCTTGATTGACAGACAGGTTGACTCAAGGTACAAACCGTGAAGGGGAAAACCCTTTGAAATCTATAGGAATTGTCGGTTGCGGGGCCATTGCGCAGGCTTTGCTTCACGCTGCTGATGAAGGGAAGCTCGCCGCGAAGGTCGCCGGGGTTGCGAGCCGGACGGAGGAGACGGCGCGGCGGTTTCTCGCGACGTTGGAAGAGCCACCGCCTCTTCTGGACCGCCGCGAGCTGATCTCCCGCTCCGATCTTGTTGTGGAAGCCGCGGGCGGAAGCGTCGTCGCGGAGCTTGCCCGGGAGACCTTCGACGCGGGGAAGGACCTGATGGTCATCAGCGCGGGGGCGCTCCTGGACCATCCGGAAATTATCGAGAGAGCGAGAGAGAGCAGGTGCCGCCTGATCGTTCCCTCCGGGGCCATCGCGGGTCTCGACGGCATCAAGTCGGCATGTGCGGGCCGGGTTGACTATGTAAGGATGACGACGCGGAAGCCCCCGGCGGGGCTCGAGGGCGCCCCCTATCTGGTCGAAAGAGGAATCTCACTGGCGGGCCTCGACAAAGAGAAAGAATTGTTTTCGGGAAGCGCGAGGGAGGCGTGCCGCGGCTTTCCCGCCAACGTCAACGTCTCGGCCGCCGTGAGCCTGGCCGGCCTGGGACCGGACAAAACCGAGGTGCGCATCCTTGCGGTTCCGGGGCTTCGGCGCAACTGTCACGACGTCGAAGTGGAAGGGGAGTTCGGCCGGCTTGTCGTCCACATCGAGAACATACCCGGCGAAAACCCCCGCACGGGACGCTTGACGGCTCTCTCCATCATCCGCGCGGTTCGGGACGCCATGGACACGGTGCGCGTCGGCAATTAGTCAGGAGACCCCGTGGACTATCGCGGGCACATCACCGATGGGGATTCCAAAGGGGAGAAGCGGTAGCTCTCCCCTTTGGGCGAACAGGGGGATTCAAACCCCGTGGTCGAGAAAATTGATTGACCGGTTGTGAAGAACATCGAACGCTTCGTTGAGATCCTGCATGGGGCCGGGGTTCGCTGGGTATTCGGCGTGCCCAGCGGCCCCGTGCTCCCCCTGATTGAGGCCTTGCGGCAAAGCCCCGTTGAATTTGTTCTCACCGCAAGCGAGACCTCCGCCGGCTTCATGGCCTCCACCGTCGGCGCGCTGACGGGAGTGCCGGGGGTATGCGTATCCACTCTGGGCCCCGGCGCCACCAATCTCGCCACCGGGGTCGGGTGCGCCTGGCTGGACCGATGCCCGCTCATCGCGATTACCTGCAATGTCCCGACCTCCTGGCTACGCCGCCGTATTCAAATGCGGGTGGACCACCATGCCCTTTTCAAGCCGCTTACCAAGGGCACCTTTCCGCTACGCAATTCGGACCTGGAAAAGCGACTTTTACAGGCGCTGGAGCTCGCCAAGGACGAGCCTCCGGGTCCCGTGCACCTCGATCTGCCGGAGGACGTCTGCACAGCCAGGGCCGCTTCGTTTGACGGGGCCGGACCTCGCAGAAAAAAGCTGCGCCGGATAGACGCTGGGACTTTTCGCAGCATCGCCCGCGCGCTCATTCGAAGCCGCAGGCCCGTGGTGGTTACGGGGCTCACCTTCACGCGCTGCAAATCCAGGGAAAAGCTCCTGGGTTTCGTCGAGAAGCAAAAACTTCCGTTCCTCACGACCCTCCACGCCAAGGGATATCTTCCCGAGAGCCACCCCAACTGGGTGGGGGTGGTGGGACGCGCGCGCCGGGGCAACGTGGAGGCCTTCGCCCGCAAGGCGGATTTGATCCTGGCCATCGGCTATGATCCCGTCGAAATCAACTACGAGGAATGGGTTCACGGAACCCCTCTCGTCCACGTGAGCACGGAGCGGGCGGAGGCCGGTCCCGGCTTGAACTTTCTTGTCAACGAGGCGGTGGACCTGGATGGTTTCGTCCATCGGCTGGACGAGCTTCCCCCTGTTCCCAACAGCTGGAGCCCCTCGGACCGTTCCAGGCACCGGGAGAGGCTGGAAAGGGACCTGCGTCCCGAGGGGGCTGGGCTTGCGCTCCACCAGGTTCTCGACGTTCTTAGAGAGGTCATGCCGCCCGACGGCATTCTCGCCTACGACGTGGGGGCCCATACGCACCAGATCGCCGCCCAATGGCGCACGGATTTTCCGGGGACCTGTCTTTCCACCAACGGCTGGTCCTCCATGGGGTACGGCATGCCGGGGGCCTACGCTGCAAAGCTGGTTCATCCAAAAAAGGCCGTGGCCGCGGTGGTGGGCGACGGCGGGTTTTTGATGACCGCGGGGGAGCTCTCATTGGCACGGCGGCTCCGGTTGGCCGTGCCCGTTGTCGTCCTGAACGACGGCTGGCTGGGACTGATGAAAATCAAACAGGAACGGAAAGGGTTCCCTATCTCCGGGGTGCGTCTCGGCGACCCGCCGCCGTCACCGGGGCACTACTTCGGCGTGCCCTGCTGCCCGGCAAGGAATCAGACCGAGCTGGAGGAGGCCCTTCGCTGGGGACTCGGCCTTGACGGGCCGAGCGTGATCGAGGCCTTCATCGACGCCGGGTCTTATTCCCAAACGGTACTGGATTGATTTTTCCGTCCGGTCATCGTTAAATGTATCAAACTACGGAGTCGTCCCAAACTATGAAGTCATCACCCCTGACACAGGAATACATCGACGAGGCCCGCCGCCCGGATGGCGAGGCCAGGGTTCATGAGGGCCTGGCGCGAAAGCTCGGCCGCATTGCCGCCAACAACCCTGTCGTCTCGCTGGCGCGCAAAGCCTATGGTTATATGACCGACCCGGCGGTGCCCGCGCGCTACAAGGCACTGCTCATCGCGGGCTTGCTCTACTTTATTGCTCCGCTGGACGCCGTCCCCGACGCGATACCGGGGTTGGGTTTCGGGGATGACCTCGTTGTCCTGTCGGCCGTTGTGGCAGCCGTTTGCAAGATCATTCACAGCGCCGGGGAAAGCGCCAAGGAAGTCATTGGGGAGGCCGAGGCGAGCGCGGGACGGGTGGTGCGCGAAGCGCTCTCCGAGGCGCGGGAGACCTGGGCCCGGCGCGGAGTGGCCCAGGTGGCTCTGTGCCTGTGGGGCGCCACCACGGCGGCAGCCGTAGGGTTGGTCGCCTACGGTACGCGCCGGTTGGTCCTGGAGACCGGCGGCGTGGAGCCTCTCGACCCCTTCCTGTGGTCGGCGGTCATCACGGCCGGCTTGGGCTTTGTTTACAACATGCTGTTCCTCAAGCGGCTGTGGAGCCGATACTCGGGTTTGCCGGGCCATATCCGGGAGCCGCTGGCCTATGCGGTGATCTCCCTTCTCCACTGGCGCCAGGTCGCGATTTTGTCCCTGCCCGTGATCGCGCTTTTGGCCATTATGGTTCTGCGCGTCGCACTGGCCGGTTACCCCGAATAATGCGCCGGGTTCTTTAGAGGCCGGGTTTTCGTGCGATTGCTTTCCTTGAAGGCCTGTTCTATACAAAAAGAGGAACCCTGCCCGCAACTTGCGATGCAGTCGAGGCAAAGGAATTCCCGGCGTAAATCAGAAACGATTGGAGGAGACCCGTCATGGAAAAACTCACCGATCCCCAGGTCGTCGATGTGAAGAAGGCGGCCAGCTGGGGCAACGCAACGGGACGAAACCACGTGAGCTGCACGAAGACGGACCGGAGTTTCATAGCCCTTAACTGCTACGAGCCCGGCGTAAACGACGAGATGCACTGCCATCCCGGCTCCGACCACACTTTCTTCGTCGTCGAGGGCGAATGCACGATGAAGTTTCTGAAAGGCGGCGAGGCCCGTCTCACCCAGCACCAGGCGGTCCATGTGCCCGCCGGCTATTTTTACCAGTTGAACAATACGGGCGAGGGCCGTCTCATCCTCTATCAGGTAAGCTCGGAGCCCAAGCCCCGACCCAAGAAGGGCAAAGTCGTCTACGGCATCGACACGGGGCTCAAGGAACACCTGCTCAGCGGGCTCAAGGAGCACCCGGCCGAGTAATGGCCCTGCGGGGAAAGCCATGACGATTAACGACGTACAGCAGTGGTGCCGGGAGCATACCGTCGATGCGAGGGCGATCTTGAGGGGTGCGGACTTCTCTGTGCGCCACGACGCTCCAGAGGGAGCCGCCCCGCCGCCGCCCATTCAGCAGGTCTTTCATTGGGAGCTCATCGTGGAAGGACGAAAGTGCCCCACCAGCTCTTCGGACATGGAGCGGCTGGTGACGGGAAAGATGGCGCTGGAGGAGTTTACGCGCCGGTTGCGGTCTTACTACGATACAGAAAAAGCCTAGCGGCCGGACCGCTTCGTTTTAAAAGACAAGGGCGCGGCGCCAACTCCGACCCTGGCAGGTCGGGGGTGGAACGCGCCTTTTTTCATTCCTGGTGCTGCATGCCGGGCAGGTACCTCACGACACCCAGGCCCAAGATCCCGATCAAGATCGCCCCGCTGCTGACGGCGACGGCCACCCCGGTCACAGGGTTCGCGAGCAGCGCCAGCGCCATGGTGTGCGCTGCCCAGAAAAAGGGGCCGTTCAAGACGCGCAGGCCCAGGCTGCCAAAGTTGTAGACGCCCATCACGTTGCCACGTTGATCCCTGGGAGCGTTGGTGAGGAGCATGGTGTTGGAGGCAGCGGTCACGGCAACCTGGCAGATGCCGAAGAGGAAAAGCAGAATGAGCGAAAGCGCCAGAGACCGGGAGACGGCAAAGCCTATGAGAAAGCCGCTGTAGCCGAATACGCCGAGCAGCAGAAGCTTTCCTTTCCAGGCAATATTTCCCATCCAGACCAGCAGAATCACCCCCACCAGCGCGCCGACGCCGTCCGCGATCAAGAACAGCGTGTAGCCCAGCGTTCCCATGTTGAAGACCTGCTCGGAGTAGAGCAGGTAGAAGATCACCAGGGCGTTGCCCACGAAGGTGCTCGGAGCGATGCCCAGAATGATGGTGGAAAGAATCGATCGATCCTTGCCCACGTATTTGAGCCCCGCGACGAACTGGGCGAAGGAGGGGCGCCGCCGGCCTTCGGGCGCCGGGCCCTGGTCGACGTGAATCAAAAAGCGCAGCGTGATGATCATGGGGATGAACATCAACGCGTCGGCGAAAAACCCCCAGGCGGGCCCCACCGTGGCCAGGATGAAGCCGCCGATGGGCTTGCCGACGGATTGGGTTGCGTGGCGGAGCGAGGAGGTCATGCTGACCCCCGCCAGAAGGTTCTCGTTCCCGACCATGTCGTGGAGGAAGAGCTGGCGGCACGGGTTGGCCAGAGGGCCGGGAATAGCGTGGATCACCAGGAGAGCCGCCAGCCAGTACTGGTTGATCAAGCCCGTGTAGGTCATGATGAACATGCCGAAGGCGGCGGCGGCGAGAAACACCTCGGCCCACATCATGACCCGCTGGCGGTTGATGCGGTCGGCGAGCATGCCCGCCGGCAGGCTGAACAACGTAAAGGGAACCCAGTGGATGAAGATCAGGGCAGATAGCCAGAATACGGAATGGGTGAGCTCCCAGACCACCCAGCTCCGCACCACGCCTTCGATGTGCTCCCCCACGAGAGAGAAGATCGAGGCGCCCCAGAAGAATCGGAAGTCGCGGATCTTGAAGATAGCCAGCCGGGGCGGCCGATTTGAAGTTACCGAAGCGGAAGGATTGCTGCTTTCCATATTTACCAACCCGGGCTTGAAAGTTTACGTGACGAGCGGTACCGGCTCCCCGTGGCATGCCCCGAGCGGTTCATTCCATTAGAGCGCCGGCCTGAACTCATGAGCACGAGGGAGAATATCTGAAGCAGGAGGTACTGTCAAATCCATATCACGGTTTGGCCGGCTTCCGGCCATTGGGCCTCCTCCCGGCCGGAAAGAAACCTGCAAATGCCGCCGGATCGACGAAGAGGATCAGGGATCGAGCCAGGTGAGGACAAACACCTGGGTGGGATGGGGAAGCTCTGCTTTGCCGATAGTGAGGGTGGTCCCGTTCATTCTTTTCACGGGGAGCTTGTCCTCCACGAAGGACTCCACGGCGCCTTCCCACCAGAAATGCATGGGGATGGCAATGCGGGGTTTCACCTGAAGGGTGACTTCCCGGGCCTCCAGGGCGGTGATGGTGAACATGCCTCCTGCCAGGGGTACCAGCAGGACGTCGATTTGGCCCATTATTTGGAGCTGCTGCGGGGTCAGCCGGTGCCCAAGGTCGCCGAGGTGGGCGATGCAGATGTCATCCACGCGGAAAATGAAGATGCTGTTCTTCCCCCGCTGGAGCCCCTGGCTTTTGTCGTGGTAGGCGGGGACCGTGTAGACGGCGACGTCCCGGATGACTCTGTGGATCACTCTCCAGTTGTCGTCCGGCTTGAGCCCTTCCAGGACCTCGGGGTTACCCCGGGCCATCCAGATGTTGCTATGGGCGCCGTGGTTGTGGCTGGTTGTGACTATATCCTGGGGCAGGGTCGGCCAGGGAAGGTCGTCCCTCTGGTGCGGGTCGGTGAGAATCCGTGTGCCCCTGGAGGAGGTAATCTGGAAGGTGGAGTGGCCGAACCATTGGATGCGAACCGCGGGGCTGTTGCCCAGAGCAACGCGGGAGAGGGGGGCGCGGGCCACCTCGATGCGGTGGCAAAATGCCAGGCCGGGTTTGGGAATGAGCAGCGCGGCGCTCAAGATCCATAGCGCAATGCTAAAGCGTCTGCTCGCGCTACCGGGGATCATCGGATTCTCTTCGGATCACACGAGCCCCCAGCTCCGGCGCTGCCACCACTCGAAGCCGAGCAGCAGGAGGACGAGAACCAATGCCCAGGGCAGGTTCCACAAGGGGGTTTCGCGCCGCTCGACGATCTCGAAGGGACTGCGCTGTTCGAGTTTACCTAAAATTCTCTTCAGGCTGTCACGGTTCAACTGGGTGACCGGTACCGCATCGCCCCGGCTGGCTTCGGCGATTTGAGTCAAAAGGTCGGCGCGGGGCTTTCCGTCCTCAATCTCCGCATGGGCGACGGATATAACGAACTCTTTTCTATCTTTTCCCAACGATTTTCCTTCGAGCTCCGCTTCGGCTTCGAGCCCGTAGGAACCCTCCTTGGCGGGGGTAAACCCCGCGGAGAATTCACCCGTTGCGGACTCCGGCACGGGTTCCAAGGGGATGGGTTCGCCTTCGGGGCCCTTGGCCACCAGCTTGACTGTTGCCTGGGGGGCGGGAGTGTAGTCGTCCTTCAGGACCCGCACCCGGAACTCCATTTTCTCTCCCGGTTTCCTCGATCCCGCGATGGATAGGATCTGGACCTGTTCGAACAGCGATTCCTGCGCGAGCCAGCGTACCGCCTGCCGGATGAGTCTCTGATGGACCTGGGAGCTTTCCTTTTCACCCACGGCGATGAAGTTCCAACGCCACAAATCATCGCTCATGAAGGCGAGGGTTCTGCCCCGGCCTAATTTTTCCACCGTCAATAGGGGCCAACCCTGGCTCGTCTCGTCCCGGGCGGCCCAGAGGAGGACCTCCCCCTTGGCCTTGGCAACGCGGTTGAAGCTCGTCAGGGCCGGGACTTTCTTCCACAGCTCTTCGTTGGCCTGGGGGTCGGGAAAGATGCGAGTCACTGGATGGGCTTTTCCCGCCGGGGCCAGGCTCACCTTGAGCCGGGTATCCAACTCGTAGGTTCCCTTGCCGTCGAGCTCCACGGGCAGGGTGTCCTTGAGCGGACTCTCCTTGTAACCCCCGCTGTCGAAAGACCGGTTGCCTCCCAGCATCGCGAAGCCGCCGCCTTCCTTGATGAATTCGGTGATTTTTTCCAGGTAGGTCGCGCTGAAATAGGAACGGTGTGAGAAGTTGTCGAAGAGCACGAGGTCGAAATCTTTGATCTCCTTCAAGATCTCGTCAATGGGAAAGGGGATCAGACTCAATTGGTTCTCCGGGACGTCGACGGCGTCGGTGGGCGTGCGGAGAAAAACAAAAGAAATAAGGTCCACGAATGGGTCTTGTTTCAAGGCCAGGCGCAGGAAGCGGTAATTCCACGAAGGCGAACCGGACAGGGTCAGCACGCGGATCTTGTCCCGTTGGACGTCGATTTTGAAACTTCGTTGATTGTTCTGGGTGATTTGTTCGGCCGTCTGGGAAGGCAGTCGCAGAGTGAAGCTATGGGCGCCGATTTCTCTGGGCGTGTAGGCGAGGGTAATCTGCTTTTCGAAAGGGTCCCGGTCGATGTCGATGGTCTGGGTGGAGATGAGATTTCTTCCCCGGGTGAAATAGAGGGGAACTTTTTGCCCTGCAAGCCCATGGGCCTCGACGTTGAAGTCCAGTTGGACCTCTCTTCCCCGAAAGGCGAACTCGGGAACGCGGAGGTCGGCGATGCGAAGATCCACAAACCCCGTAGCGTCGCCGATGGGCACGGTAAAAACCGGAAAGGGAAGACTGCTTGAGGCGTCCACTTCCCGGGCCCCGTTGGCGATGCCGTCGCTCAGCACAATCACGCCGGCGGCGCCTGATACTTCCTCGCGAACCTGCCCGATGGCCTCCAGCAGTCGAGTGCCTTGCCCATCGGCGGTGAGCCCCGGGATGGATTCCAACGCGATGGGTTGCAGCGTGGTGTTAAACTGGTAAAGCCTGAGATCGTAGTTGCGCGAAAGATCCTGGATGAGAGGCTTTTCCCCGCCGAGAAGGCTTTCCTTTAGAAGGTCCATGCGTGTCTTTCCCGCGCTTCCGTTTTGATTGGCGGGGAATCCCATGCTTTCGGAGGTGTCCAGGAGGAGCACGAGGGGACGCCTGAGGCGGGTCACGCGCTCTTCCACGATGGCGGGACCTGCAAGGAACAGGACGAGCAGCCCGTAGACGCATCCTCTTAAGACAGTGATCTGCGCGCTTTGCCCAGGGGTGAGCCGTTGTTTCAAGCTCATGAACTGCCGGGCCAATAGGACGCCCAGCGCCGCGCTCATGAGTAATATGGCCCACCAGGGAAGGCCGCCGATAAAGGTCAGGTTACGCATCTCTTACCCAGTGCCGTACTCTATTACGAAAAGCCAACGCCGGACCGCCGATGGACAGGTCAACGGTCGATTCACTCCGCGGTTTCACCTTGACGGTCATGCCAATCTACCGTTGCAGTCTCTTGCGGATGAAGGGAACGTGAATCAGGTCTTCCTTGTAGTTCCCGGTCATGGCGTACAGGATGACGTTGATCCCCACGTGAAAGGCGTCTTTCCTCTGCTCCTCTCCTCCCGGGGTGCAGGGGTAAACCCAGTTTCCCAGCTGATCCCTTTCCCAGGCGCCCCCGAGGTCGTTGTGACAGTAGATGAGCGGCGTCGTGTCGCCCACGTCGATGCCCTCCAGGTAAGGGGAGATCATGAGCCGGCCGCCGATGCGCTTGAGAAGATAATAGCTCCGCATGGCGGCATGGCTCGAGGGCAGCTGTTTGAATTCCTTGTCTGGAAAAACCCGTCTGATCTCGCGCCGGAAGCTTTTGTCAAAACCGTAGCCCGGCTGGCCCAGGGAGTCGTCGGCAAGGAGGAATCCTCCATAGGAAAGGAAGCGCCGCAATCTCTCGATTTCCTCATCAGAAAAGGGGTCGAACTCGTACTTGCCCGCCATGTAGAGAAACGGATAGGCGAACAGAACCGGGTCAGTGAGGGTGAGCTGGTGAGCGGAAAGAGAGGTCTCGATGCTGGTCCGGCGCATGAGTTCCTCCATCATGGGTTGAACGCACAGCGCCCGCGGATTCCAGTCTCCGCCCCGGTACTTGACCTGGGCGAATACAAACTGGATGATCCGGTCCTCTTCCGACGACTGCCTGGCCCCCAGCTCCGGCGGCCGCAGGCCGTAGGCTGCGCCCAGGCACGCGGCCAAACAACGGATAAAGCCCCGTCTATTCATATTGACGCTGGGCAAGCCAGCCCTCCGTCGCCAGGGTAGCCATGACGAGGAACAACAGGGGAAAGGATAAGTCCATCTTGGTCCCGCCCCGCGCCAGTGAATCGGCATCGATGACTTGAAATTTGATGGGGTCGAACTTTGTCTTCAAGTCCTCCGCGGTAATCTCCTGCAGCCTGGATTCCAGGTAGGGCGGGTTGACGGCGTAGAGCGAAGGCACGGGGGAAGCTGCGGGAGCCCCCTGGAGGGAAAGCTGGTAGAAACCGGCCAGGTCGTTTTCTTCGAAAGC